>Ga0080008_139188_pt1 | contig 18374 bp, 21 predicted proteins | sample ConCONMetagenome_FD_69211 | JGI IMG/M metagenome (GOLD analysis project Ga0080008, IMG submission 69211) | Hot spring microbial streamer communities from Conch Spring, Yellowstone National Park, USA - CON_C (SPADES assembly) (version 2) | ecosystem: Environmental > Aquatic > Thermal springs > Hot...
CTCTATGGGGGGTGCTCAGGTAACGTCACTGCACCCACCCTCATGCGTTGTGCTAATACGACTTCATCATCAACGTTATATGATGTCTGTGGAGGCTTATAAACATAACGGTGGTTACAGGTAAACATGTATACTCATATTTAACATTAGACTCTTAACAGCCCCAGCAACACCAATGATAACACCATTGAGTTCTGCCACAACAACCAGAGCTCCACCCTCTACTAGAGAGTTGACGTAGGAGCTGAAGTCTTTAACAACATGGTAGAACCTCTCATAGACGGTTTCGCTGTCAAGCGACTCATAGGATTTAATCAACCTATCCCTATCACTTCTACAAGCACCTCTAATAACGACCAAGCCCTCATCTAGATGGAGCTCTCTAAACTTAACCCCGCAGAGGGGCGTCTCCCTAACGGCTGGGGTAGAGCTTTCTAGCACGTGCGCCCCTCTTATAATAGTTTAACACTAAACAGTATATTATATAACGTTATCTACGGAATCTCTGTGGGACGTGGTATGGGTGGGGTTGAGGGCTAGAATTCTAGCTATAACCCGGTATTATTGTAGTATATAAACTTAGTTTTGATACCCCCTGTAGGGGTGTTGCTTGTGAGCACCTCTAAGCGTAAGGTTTTGCCCACGGCTTTGACCATTGCTGGTAGTGATAGTGGTGGTGGTGCTGGTATTCAAGCTGATCTTAAGACCTTCGCTGTTATGGGTGTTCACGGCATGTCCGCTATCACAAGTATTACTGCTCAGAATACCAGGGAGGTTAGGGCTATCTACGATCTACCACCTGAGATGGTCTATGCTCAGATCGAGGTTGTCTTCGAGGATTTGGGTGTAGATGCCGCTAAGACTGGTATGCTTAGTAATAGTGATATCATAAGAGTTGTTGCCAAGGCTGTTGATAGGTTTGGGTTCCCTCTAGTCGTAGACCCTGTTATGATTGCTAAGAGTGGAGCCCCTCTACTCAGGGAGGATGCTGTTGAAACCCTTATCAGGGAGCTTGTGCCCAGGGCTACTGTTATAACACCTAATAGGATGGAGGCTGAGAAGATCACTGGTTTGAGGATAGCTAGCGTTAGGGATGCTAGGGAGGCTGCTAGGGTTATAGTGGAGGAGCTTGGGGCTAAAGCTGCTGTTGTTAAAGGTGGGCACCTGGAGGGGGAGCTCTCCGTCGATGTACTCTACTATAATGGGGAGTACCATGAGTTTAAAGCTAGGAGGATTAACAGGGTGACGGATCATGGGACCGGGTGTGCTTTCTCAGCGGCCATAGCAGCTGGTCTGGCTAAGGGTAGGGGTGTTGTTGAAGCTGTTAGGGTTGCAAAGGAGTTTATAACAATGGCTGTAGACTACGGCTTGGAGATTGGGGGAGGCCACGGTCCTGTAAACCCGGTAGCGTGGGTCATGACACCAGCTGAGAGGTATAACGTGCTAGTTGAGCTGGAGAAGGCACTGGAGATCCTAAGGGAGAACTCCAGGTATATCGTAGACCTCATACCAGAGGTTCAAACAAACATAGTAATGGCACTCCCCAAACCTTACGCTAGAACACCACTAGACGTAGCAGGGGTGCCAGGTAGGATAGGGAGGTTCAAGGATAGGATAGTGATACCAGGTAAACCGGAGTTCGGAGCATCAAGGCACATGGCTAGAGCTGTGCTAACAGCAATGGAGTACGACCCGGAGGTTAGAGCAGCAGCAAACATTAGATACGACAAGGACGTAGAGGATGCTGTAAACAAACTAGGGCTAACATGGAGCTACTATGATAGAAGAGAGGAGCCAGAGGAGGTGAGGAGAGTAGAGGGGGCAACAATACCATGGGGTGTAAGAACAGCAATAGAAAGAGTAGGGGGAAGGGTACCGGATGTAATCTACGACTACGGAGCACATGGAAAAGAGCCAATAACAAAAATCTTCGGGAGAACAGCAGTAGAAGTAGCAGAGAAGATGGTTGAGATCGGGAGACAGATAACGAGAACATAGCATAAGATTTAAAAGCCCCCACTAACACTGTATTAAAATGCCCCAGCCCGGCCATAGCGGCCGGGCAACACCCGGACTCGTATTGAACCCGGAAGTTAAGCCGGCCGCGTTAGGGGCTCCGTGGGGTCCGCGAGGCCCCGCAGGGCCCCTAAGCTGGGGCTGGGGCTCTACCAACTACCGTTTACTAACCTCTGCTTAGCTACCAGGTGAACCTTCATGGGCAACTCTACTTGCGTCCCGGGTGGGGTTTGTGTTGTTGGTTGTAGAGGGGGGTGGTGTTAGGAGGGCTCGTCTGGTTGACTACGTTGAGGTTGTTGGTGTCCTATTGAACCTCGTTCCTCCTGGTTATGTCGTATCGTATGGTAGTATAGCTAGGCTTCTCGGTGTAAGCCCTCGTTTCATCGGCTTCATACTATCTCTTAATAGTAACCCCATAGTAACCCCTTGTCATAGGGTTGTTAGATCTGATGGTGGTCTTGGTGGTTATAGTGGTTTTGGTGGTATTAGGTTTAAGAGGAGGCTTTTGGAGCTTGAGGGTGTCTCCTTTGAGGGTGGAAGGGTTTCTAGGAGGTGTTTTGTTGACCTAAAGGGTTTGCTAGGCTAGTTTCACGGCTTACTCCACTGTAGTAGCCCTGTTAGGTACTCGTGTATCCTCTGCGCCGCGTCGAGACCCGATTTAAGTGCTGGGCCTATCAGGCTCGGCCCGTGCCTTACATCGCCTGCAGCGAATACCTTCTCCCTTGTTGTCATGAAGTACTCGTTCGTCTTAATAGTCCCGTCTGGGTTCAACTCTATCCCGTACTCCCCGGGTTCGAATGGGGGTGTTGGCTCCTCCCCTATAGCCTTAAACACGTAGTCGAAAACCTCTTCGAACTCAGAGCCTGGTATGGGCTTCGGCCTAGGCCTCTTCTCCCCGGGTGCAGCCTCAAGCTTCATCCTGGTAAACCTGACTATCCTAACACCATCCCTCTCCTTGAACTCTATCGGTTGTGTTAACTCCCACACCTTAACCCCAAGCTTCTCAATCCTCTCGAACTCCGAGAGCCTCATGGGGGCTAGCTCCCTAGTCCTCCTATAGCTTAGGACAACCTCCTCTACACCACCCCTAAACTCAGGGTATGTTAGGAGTACAGTTGCAATATCAACTGCGGTGAGGCCAGCTCCTACAATGAGGATTCTACCCTTTGGTTTAACAACGTCACTCCACGGTATGTGACCGTAACGGGCCATATGGACTTCTACAATCCATTCAGCAGCATTTGGAACCCATGGTAGATCCTCGCCTGGCACATCAAGCCTCCTAGTCCTCCAAGTACCTGTAGCTATGAGAACTGCATCGAACGACTCTATTATCTTACCTAACGGGATATCCCTACCAACCTTAGTGTTGAGGACGAACTTAACACCAGCATCCACGAGCTCCCTGATCGAAGCCCTAATCCTCTCCTTGTTAATCCTATCATCTGGTATCCCGAAGAACATCATACCCCCAGCTTCTGGGAGCATATCGAATACAACAACATCGTGACCACGACACCTTAAAACACCTGCAGCTCCGAGACCGGCAGGGCCCGCACCTATAATAGCTACCCTCTTACCCGTAGGGGGTGGTATGCTCTGGCACCTAAGGAACCTCAAAGCCGACCCCCATAATATATTTCAAAGGTTACCATATATAAGGATTGCTATCCATAAATGTAGAATATAATGGTGGGATTCTAGGGTTCGACGAACCCTAGTGAGATCAAGTACTCCTCCACCAGTGTAATATGTGGTTTAAGCATGCCAACAACCTCCTCAGCCTCCCTCCTGTCAAGCTCATGTCTACCAGACCAGAATCCTCTAACCTGAGACCACCTAGGTATAACGTGGACGTGGAAGTGGAATATAACCTGGCCTGCTGTTGCACCCGAGTTTGTTACAATGTTAACACCTGGAGCCCCTAGGTGAACCCTGTATATCCTAGCTAGAGCTGAAGCTACAACCCAAACCCTAGCTAGAACCTCTGGAGGGGCCTCCTGTACACCCTCATAGTGCTCCTCACTTAGAACGAGCAGGTGTCCCTTGCTGACGGGGTACTTGTCGAGTATCACTTGGACCCCGTTACCCTTGTATACAGTATAGCTCTCCTCCTCACCCCTCACAATCCTACAGAATACGCATTCCAACCTAGAGCACCCTATACGACCTACGCTATCCAACCCTTTTAACACATCAACTATTTTAAGTTCAACACTAGGACAATGCCCCCGGGGAGGGCTCTGGCTAGGAGGAGGAGTTTGATAAGACAGGCTATCCTTAGGTTTAAGCTAGCTGGAGCTGATGACCACGAGATCGGGGTTATCCACAGGGAGAGCGGTGTTGGGGAGAGGGTTGTCTACATCAAGCTTTCTAGGGTTGTCAATGTGGGTAGATGGGCTTTAGAGCTAGATGATGGTAGAAGTATCCCCTACCATAGGGTTATCGAGGTTAGAGATGGAAGGGGGTTTGTTGTTTGGAGGAGGTAGTCGAGGGCTACAACTTCAGGGTTATTGCTAGGGGTGGTGTTTTCAAACCTTCATTCGACGGCTTTAACCTCATTGTACCAAGGAGGTTGCTAGAACTAGATGCCATGCACGGCTTGCTAGGTGATAGTATTGCGGGCATCCTACTAGCCCCGGTGGTTAAAGCCAGCCCCCGTCTATCCCGCTTGGTTGACGCCTACAGGTCGAGGGTTGTAGCTGAGGAGTCTAGATGGCTTAAGAGCGTGCTAGGCCCCATAGCTAGGGTGTCGATTGTAAGACCTGAGGTCTACCCCCTGCTTAGGATGAGGAAGCTCCTAGACCTCTACTGTGATATCTACGTTGAAGCTCTTGGAAACCTAGGCTTGGAAGCTCTCTCCTACGCTAGGAGGACCAGCGTCTGGGGGGCTACAGGCTCCCCTGTTAGGGTTCAGCTTAGGCTATGGGGTGGGAGGGGGTGTGATCTAAGTGAAGCTCCCCTACTGGAGAACCCCTGGGTTCTAGTTAGGATTCCTGAGGGCACCTTAAGCTTAGATAGGCTGGGGTACGAGGAGCTAGCATCCCCTTACGTGGGGGATGGTGTGGAGTGTAGTAGGGTTAGCTTGATACACTCGATAACACTATGTAGGGGGCCTCGTGGGGTGGTTGCAGTTAAAGATTATACAGCTTCGTCCCTCAAGTGGATCCCAGCATTCCTAGCATCAGCCCCCACATCTAGGTTTCAAAGGGATCCTAGGAGTAGGGCTGCAACAGAGCTTATGTACTCTAGGATACTGAGGAGGGCTGTGAGAACCCCTAGAACGCTATCATTGAACGTTAGCGGGGGGAGGGTTGTAGCTGTTAAAGAGTACATAGCTGGTAAGCCCGTCCTAGATATCAGGGATCCGAGGGCTTGGAGGGAGGCTGGGAGAGCTCTAGCTAGGGTACACAACCTAGGGTACGTGCTGGGAGATGCTAACCCAGGCAACTTCATGATATCAAGAGATGGTGTGGCTATCGTAGACCTAGAGCAGGCTAGGAGGGCTACGCCTAGAAGGATAGCATGGGACATTGTAACCGTTATAGCCTACTCACATCTAATGGGCGTAGCTGTAAGCCTACCGGAGGAGATGCTGAGGGGGTACCTAGAGGAGGCCAGCATCCCGAGAGACGTACTACTAAGGGAGCTCCTGAGACCAGAGCTCCTAACACCCTACATAATCATGCCAATCAAGGTACCGGAGGCTATAAAAGCTTTAACCTCCGCGATATCCTCCCAACCTTCAGCAAGTTAGCTTACATAAAGTTGTGGATTTAAACGTTAGAGTGCCTGCTAACCCCGGTGCTAGGCATGCCGAAAGACCCAGTTTGCGGTATGGATGTCCCGGAGACTACGCCCTACAAGTTCACGTATAAGGGTGTAACCTACTACTTCTGTTGCGAAGACTGCCTTGAGGGGTTTAAGAGCGACCCAGAATACTATGTAAGCAGGTTGCAGAGGGGGCCTCACAAACACTAACACTAGCACGGGTGAACCTCCCAATGCCCGTAGACGTGGTTTGCGGTATGGAGGTCTCTACTGGAACCAGGTTTAAGACAGTGTACAAGGGTAAAGTGTACTACTTCTGTAGCGATGCTTGTAGAAGGGCTTTTGAGAGGAACCCAGACTACTACCTAGAGCATGGGCCCACTGGTAGGATGCCAGGAGAAGGTTGAGACGAAGGCCGACTGGATCACACTTTTCCCTCTTCCCAGTCGTGGGGCTCACTGCATCCATCCTAGGACATCTTGACTTCAAGAGCGGAGGCTGTCACAGAGCTGACGGTAGATTTAAATAGCTGCAGGTGGCTGTAAATACTTGGTATAACGTGTTTGGCGGGCTGTCGGGGATCCTGCAGGGTGGACGAGTTGGGCTCGACTGGGGCCCATGAGGTGTGGGTGAAGCTAGCGAACCCACACAGAGGCCCAACCCCGCTAACGGAAATACAGGTATTCACAGATACCATCAAGTACTGTTAGCGGGGAAACGCTCCCTATGCCCTAGTAGCGTTAGTGTGTTGGATTGCTCCAGGGTCTACGTTATACCACAAGCTAGGGTTCTAGGGGTTCGCCTATCCGAGGTTGCTCCACTATACTTCCTAGTGCTCCTCGCCATAGCAGTTCTAGGCATGGTCTATGCGAGTTGGGAGCTACTAGTGGTCTACATGGCACTCTCTATAGCAGGGTTGAGCGTAATACCATACCTGGTATACCTGGAGTTGGTGGTGGCTGAAGCTTTATGCCTATACTGTACCATAATGCATGTGGCCATAGTAGGGTGCACAGCTCACTCCATAACCCTCTGGGCACGCTTACACAGGGTTGTCGGCTAGAGTGTTTATAAACTTCATCTCTACCAGCCTAGTTAGGGTGTAGGATGGCTGCGAGGTTACTGGTGGTCCTACTAATAGCATCCATTATATCAGCGTTTACATCATACTACCTCCACGACCCCCTCACTCTCACACTTCAACCCGGTCTTAAGTACAGTGATGTTGTCCACGGTGTTTTCAACGTACGATTCAACCCTGGTGATAGCACTCTCTGGTTTAACGTCGATAAGCTTGAGGCTCTCAGGGGTGGGTATAGGCTATGCCCTATACCCTATGTCGACTACAAGTTCGAGTACCCTCCTCTTGTAGGTGTTCTCTTCCTCATCTCAACCTGCACCGGTATAATGGTTATCCTCCCTAAGGTCTACAGCCCAGGGGACTACGGTGAGCTTATGGAGGGAGTGTTATCCATCCACTATAGGGTTCAAGCTCTCACGATATCCCTAGCCTTCCTCCTAACAGTACTTCTCGTAGCTCGTCTCCTCGAAGTCTACGAGGTTGGGTTGTGGAGGGCTCTCCTAGTACCACTCCTACCATCCACCACGGTCTACATGGTGTACAACTGGGATGCTATTGCAGCCTTCTTCCTCGTAGCCAGCATATACCTCTACAGCCGGGGGGATTATAGGTTGGCCGGTCTTGCTGCAGGGCTCTCCGTTTCAACAAAGCTACTTACAGCCTTAACCGGGCTTACTCTGGCATTAATGCTAGCTCTAAGGGATAGAAGGGGTTTCCTGGAGTACACCCTAACATTCCTGCTAGCCGGAGCTGGGCCCTACGCACTCTTATACCTCATCTCACCACGAGGTTTCATGGAGTTCGTAGGCCACCATGCGGGCTGGTATTGTGAGAACTGTGTATACATGCTACTTGTAAGAGACATATGGAGCCCCCTCCACAAGACCCTAGCGGCGTTCACCATAGGGTTCGTGGTTGCAGCTGTACTAGTAGCGTCTACCACAGGTGCTAGGAGGCTCCCAGAGCTCCTCTTCGCCTCAACAGCAACCCCCATAGTGTTCAACTACGTGTTCACACCACAGATGATGCTCATGATAACACCCATAGCTGTAATGGCGTTGAACGGGCCAGCGCTCCTAGCATACGCTATTGCAGATACGGCTAACAGCCTCATAATAGTATCATTCTTCGAAGAGCTAGGCCACGGTAACCCGTGGACCCTTGAGGGGGTGACGCAGAGGATAGCTATGGTGAGGAATCTATTGCTAGTAGCACTGCTAACGCTAACACTATACAATCTCCTCTCGGAGGCAAAGGGTAAGCTTTTAACCCAAAGTACGTGTGTTCAACAGCGGGTTTAGCTAGTTGAAGTTCGAGGGTAAGGGGTTCTATGTTAGGGGTATGTTTGATAAGATTAGCTTGAGGTATGATTTAATGAATAAGGTGATGAGCTTAGGCTTTGACAACGTGTGGAGGAGGAAGGCGGCACAGTTGTGTAGCGTATCCAGCGGGAGTTTATGCCTTGACGTCTGTACGGGCTCGGGCATGCTAGCTTTAGAGCTAGCTAAGATTGTAAAGCCTGGTGGTAGGGTTTACGCTCTAGAATTCTCTCGTAAAATGCTCCAAGTAGCACGTTCCAGGCTTGATGGGGGCTCCTATACTGGTTTAATTGTGCTAGTTGAGGGTGATGCTTTAAGCCTACCTTTCAAGGATGATGTCTTCGACTGTGTTACAATGGCGTTCTGCCTTAGGAATGTGGAGGATCTAGTTGTTGCTCTAAGAGAGATGGTGAGGGTAACCAGGCCTGGGGGGAGGGTTGTTGTCTTAGATCTATCAAAACCGGCTAACAGGTTCCTCAGGAGGCTTAACGATGTATACCTCAAGGCCGTAGTCCCAGTCCTAGGTAGTATAATCGTTGGGGAGAGGGACCCCTACGCCTACATGTACGCATCCCTGCTAGACTTCCCTGTAAGGTGGGAGCTAGCGAGGATCATGAGCGGTCTAGGGCTTAGGGATGTTAGATTCTACGAGTTCAACCTAGGCATGGTAGCCGTGCATGTGGGCGTAAAAGGGGGCTCTTAGCCTATAGAGCTTTCACTCCAGATACCTTATTATGAGCTCGTACAGGGGGTCTCCGTCCTCCAGCTTCTCAAAGCTATACGGTGGGCTCCACTCTGGTATCACCCTCCTAATCTTATCTAGTTTAACACTCACACTATACAACCTGGGCTCTCTAACCTCTATAGCCACGGCCCTCGTAGCCCCCTCGATGTACCTCTTAGCCTCAGGTGTTATACCGTAGAGCTCCTTACCGACAAGATCCCACACCTTCTCCGGGCTCCCTACAATCAGCTTTCCAACCTTAAACTCGCCAATTATGCTCTGTGAATCACCACTAGCGTAGACTACAACCCTAGACCCCTCCTCCGGGGGCTTTAGACCAGATAGCCTCCTCAACTCGTACTTCTTACGACCCTCTAATACAGCTCTAGCATACCTAGGCCTAATACTCATGATATACATCTCCACCTGTTATCCCTCTCCATATAACCTCGTATAGTGGTTCCACGCAACTAGGCTTTTAAGGTTGAAAGTTTAAGATCTCACCTAGAAAGCCTCTAGGCCTAGTTTTTCAACCACGTCCGAAGGCTTCACCTTGTACTCCTTCGATGACAGTATGAATGTTATCGTTTCGACTTCAAGTTTCAAGAGCACCAGGCTTGCTGTTATGAATGCTGGGTCGAAGGGGTATCCCGACATTGAGCTTAAAGCTCTAGCCTTTAGTTTTTGACGGGAGCTCCTCAGGGAGTTGTATAGTATTTCCTGTACACTCTTACCCTCGATCTTCACGTCTTTGATTAGGCTTTTAAGCTCTCCAGCTAAGCTTACAGGATCAGCCTCCCTCTCGTAGATGCCTTTAAGCTCCTCTACCTTTACACCGCATATTGTAAACCTCCTACCCATGGCTGCCTCCAGGAGCCTTGGTGGGATTTCCAGGTGCTTTGCTACTAGCATGGATGTCAAGAGCTTGTGCTCCAAGTGCGGGCATAGTAGTCTCTCAAGCTCGGCTTTCTTAGCCGAACCCAGGCCCTCCATGGGGTCACTGTAGAGTTTCGTTGTTAGGAGCGGGGTTACCCATAGTGTTGAAACCCCCCATTTAAGATCCCTAGACACCCTTAACGCTACTTCGACGTAGTTGTAAGCCCAAGTGTCCTCCGTGAACTCTAGTATCTTATGTGGTGATGTTAGGAGCTCTGGATCCCTTAGAATACTGTATGTTAGCGCCCCCTCGTAGAACGATGATGGTAGCTTCTCCTCAACAGGTCTCCCCACGGCAGACCTGTAGGCTATGGTCACTAGATCTCTTAAATCCTCCTCCCTCTCAAGAGCTAGGACAACGTTAAGAGCCTCCCCTGGAGCCACCTTAGCCATGCGCCTTATTGTTTTAAAGCAACCGCTCCACACCGATGCAAGGGCTTGGGTTAAGGTCTTAGCCTCACCAAGCCCAGGGTGCATGGACTCCCTCAGGGCTATCAAAGCCTCACTTAGATCCTTTGCAAGCGCAGCCTCCCTTATAACATCGGGTTTTAGAAGCCTAGACTTTATAGCCCTAGCTACCACTACGGCCTGAGCGTAGTCTACAGGGCCTCTCAAAACTAGACACCCTGAACGATCCTCTTAACCTCCTCTAGAACAGCTCTAACGGCCTTCTCAAACCTAGCGGTAGACTTAACCTCAATCGATCTAAGCTCCTCACCAAGCCTCCTCTCATAATCAGCCCTTAAAGCCTCCTCAACCTTCAAAGCCTCCTCCCTCAAGTCAGCAATTATACTGGCGAGGGCAGCCTCTATATCCTCCCTCAACTCCCTAGCCATATCATCCCCAAACCTGACAAGATCGTTAGACTTGGAGACAGACTCCTCGTACAATCTTTTAAGCTCCTCCTCAAACCAGCTAACAGCCTCAGCAAGCTTAGAAACACCACTCTTAGACAACCCCAACCCCCCAAGCCCCCCAAGATTAGTATGTGGACACTCCTAAAAGCGTTAGATAAGCTGAAACGCTACGGGTGCTCTCCCCCGCTAGCCTAATACTGTGTCTAGGTAGAGCATTACAATGAATCCTAGGAAGAACCCTGCCGTGGCTTTCTTCTCAACACCACTCCTATGGCTCTCCGGTATGGCCTCATGGCTTACAACGTATACCATGGCCCCTGCTGCTGAGGAGAGTCCTAGGTATAGTGCTTGTGGGTGCCCGAATAGTGTGACTGCTAGCATTGCCGTTATAACCTCGCTAAACCCGCTTAGAGCAGCTATTAGTATCGCTAGTAGCCTACTCCCCGTTATAGCTAGTATTGGGAGTGCTACCGCTAGCCCTTCAGGCATGTCTTGGAGGCCTATTGCTAGCCCTACCTTAACACCCTCTACGCCACTGTACGCTGAGGAGACTCCTATCGAGTAACCCTCTGGCAGGTTATGTATTATTATTGCTACGGCTACGAGCCACGCTGCTTTAACCTTATTCCTGGCAGATCGCCACCCCTCAAACCCCTTGAATATGTGCTCGTGTGGTAGAATCTCGTTGACCACCGCTATGGCTACAGCTCCTAGTATGAAGCCTACCATTGTTACGGTGAAACCCCCTCCCTCTATTGATGGTAGTAGTAGGCTCGTGAAGCTAGCTACTATCATTACGCCACTACTAAACCCCAGCCCTACGTCTATGAGATCCTCTAGTAGATCGTCTCTCCTAGCTTTAACCAGGAGGGTTGGAGTTGCCCCGAGGGTTGTTAGTATCATTGCTAGGGTTGACATTATAAGTGCTACCGTTACCGGGCTCGTTTGAGTTAAGCTCTCCAGGTAGCCTTGGATGGAGCTCACCACTAGGGCCCCCTCTTCCTCCAAGCCCTGGGGTAGAGGCCTGGTTCTAGGATGACCCTTACGGGTTCAACTACTATACCCTTCTCCATCTCAAGTATCTCGTTGTAGTCGGCTAAAGCCTTACCCACAGCCACCAGCTCCCCCTTGAGTGTTAGGAGTGCCACCAGCTCCCCCCTTCTAACCTTATCACTCACCATGGCGACACCGGGGGCTGCTAGCTTAGCTCCGTTAACGATACTCTCAACAGCTGTATCCCTCAGCACCACCTTAGGCATCTGGCATGCAAGGACCTCTCCAGGCATTATAGTCTTTCTCAGTAGATCCTCCCTACCCTCACTCCTCCAAGCGTAGATAGCCTCGGAGAGCTCCTGTAACCTAACAAGGTTAAGGTTCTCGGTGAAGGGCCCCGTTCTAGTCCTCCTCAACTCCCTCATGTGAGCTCCAACACCCAGCATTAACCCGACATCCCAGCACAGCTTCCTCATATAAACACCGGCATCACAACTAACCCTTATGAGGGCCATGGAGCCTGTGTACTCTAAAAGCTCTATCTCGTAGATGTTACGCTTCCTAACAACCCTCTTAACACTACTCCTAAGAGGGGGCTTCTGGTAGATGGTGCCCTTAAACTCCCTAAGAACCCTCCTAAGATCCTCCTCGGAGACCGGCTTATGGAGTTGCATTACGCACACGTACTCTTTAGACGAGTGCATAACATAGCCTATGAGCTTGGTCATGTTGGCTAAAGCTATTGGTAGAACACCGGTTACCCTAGGGTATCCCCGCTCCCACCCGAGCTAGAGGGTGGGGAGCTCTAGGGTCCCACCATGGCCTGCCTTGGGGATGTTAAGTAGCTTTTTAACCCAAGCAACAACCTCATGGCTAGTAGGGCCCGGGGGCTTATCGAGGTTGATGACACCGTACTCCACGTACTTATCAATAGGCCTCATAGTGGGAACCCACCCATACCTCCCATCGGTATCCTCATTGACTTTAACATAAAACCTCTCCTCAAACCCACAAAGCCTCCCTAGACCCTCAATGAACTTCCTCCCTAACGTTGTTACATCGCCCTCCAACTCCAACCCCCCTTTAGTTACTTTAACGGACACATCTTAAACGTTACTCTAGAGCCCACGTAGGGACGGGGGCCCCTGCTAGGTCGCAGGCTGTTACAGAGCTGACGGTAGATTTAAGTAACTGTAGATACCTGGTGTAATGGTGTTGGGTGAGCTGTCGAAGACCGTGTGGGAGGTCGCCACAGTTCTATGGCTGAACAGCAGGTGTTTAAGCTTCGGGGGAGGGGTTAACGGGTACAGCCCCCCGTTGATCCGCACTACGGTGGGGGGGCTACGAACGCTAGCCCACAGATGGGAGCCCCATGGCGTTAGGGCTCGACCGGGGCCCATGAGGTGTGGGTGAAGCAAGTGAACCCACACCAAGACCCAACCCCGCTAACGGAAATACCGTTAGCGGGGAAACGCTACCTTAGAGGGTTAAGAGTGGTTTAACAGCCTGCCTCATGTAATCCTCTAATCCAGCTCTTCTTATAGCCTCTAGGACCTCCTCGTCTGAGGCTTCAAGCCTTATGTCAATTTTCTTGTCGAGGGGCTCCATATGGTTTATGTTGACACGTCTCCTCCTAACACCTGTTAGGCTCTTAGGCCCTGTTACTAGTACGTAGTTCTGGTCTATTATGGCTACTATTACACACTTCCTTCCAGCCTCCCTACCCCTTATCTTCACGCATATCCTTCCAACCTCTATTGCTGGCATTCAGCCCACCTGTGGGTTTGGTCATCGGCCTAGGTTTATAAGGGTTTATCTCTGCTATTGTAGCCTAGCCTTCTAATCCTTGTTGTAACAGCCTTCTTTATTATCTCGTAGGCCTCCTCTATCGTGTAGGCGTTCGTGTCCACTACGAGGTGGAATATTGATAGGTCTGCAACGTCTACGCCATAGTATCTCTTAAACCTAGCCCAGTGGCTCTCCTCCCTCCTCACTATCTCATCTAGGGCCTCCTCCAAGCTCCTACCATCCCTTCTAGCTATCCTCTCAGCTCTCACCATGAGGGGTGCTTTAACGTACACTAGGACATCAGCTTTACCGGCGAGCATCCATGCTGCTAGGTGGCTGTCCACTACAACGTTACCTTCGCATGTGACCTGGATAGTCCTCCTCTCAACCTCAAGATCGATGCTGGGATCCCCCTCAGCTAGCTTGTTCAACTCAACAACATCAACATCCTTCTCTCTGGCGAGAGCTCTGAAAGCCATACCACTACTATAATACCTTAAGCCGAGATCCTCGGCAAGCCTCCTAGCATAGGTAGACTTACCAGCACCTGGAGGGCCTGAGATGACTATCAAAGGCCCCCTCTTACCACAGCTTTCGATAGAAGCTCCGCCAGACATGTCGAGCATAGGTATCCACCGTAAGGCCTAATAGGCCTCCTCTTACTCCTAGCAAGACCCCTAATCTCGTACGGGAACCCCCTGGGGACACCTCCTAGAGGCCTACCACACCTCCAGCAAGTAGGCTTACCAGGCCTCCTCCTCTCAAAGTGTACAACAGTCTCACCACCAGGAGCCCTCCTATAAACCCTCCTCCAACTCCTACTCCTAAGAGCAGGTCTAACCAAACCAGCCCACCGGTAAAGCTAAAACCAGGAGAGAAACCCTATAAACAAAACAATACCTGCGCATGGCTTGTAGTCCTCACGCTTGCAATCCAAGATACCGTCACGTGGGTTAGGTATAGTAGGGCTAAGCGTATTAGCGTCTTCAGGTTGTATAAAAGGTTCTAGTCACAAACACTAGAAGACGCTACGCAATGAGAGCTTAAAGCAAGGATTTTAAAATTGCTAAACGGAGACAGAGGTTGGCGTGAAGTCCTATGGTGAGTAGAACCCGGGCATGTAGAGGATGGCCGGTATATCCTTGAGGGCATCGTTAGCAGGTTTCACCCTAATACCCTCGTAATAGTATACAGCGTTAACCCAACTTCCAGGCACTACGGTATGGGCATGAAAAGTCATAACCATTACCTGAACTGTATAAGAGTAAGTACCTATGTCTACGACCAGGTTTACTATGGGGATTAAGCGGATTAATCTCGTTGCAAGGAGTCTCGGTATCTTCTTAGCTATGGCGTCAATAACGCGATCCTTGAGAGGTGCTTGAGATATCTGAGCTGAGGCGTAACCAGTCGCATCTACAAAGACATCAATAGACTCATATCTTACACGTACATAGTCAGCGTAGCTGATAGGATCCGAGATAGACCTTGAGAAGTTAGACGTTAACGCAGCCCAGGCACTAAGCTCGGGGTAGCCGACATCATCATATGGGTTATCATCGGATTCAGTGTAGTGTATCAACGTCCCATCAGACCTCTGAGACGGGATGCCGTAAACGACTATAGCATCGCCTAGAACTTCTCTATGATAGACGTAGAAATCGTCATAATCCCAATACTCAACAACATATACGTAGTGTAGGTAATCAATCCTATTAAGCCGAAGACCGAGCCCTATAACGGCCTCATCGTAGAAGTCTGCATTGTGACGTTCCCAATGTAGTCTCCCAGAAGCGCCTTTCCAGGAACAAGATCCTGTGAATGAGACTAACTTCCTGTTATAGTAAACACAGGAGACATCTAGAAGGCGTCTTTCAGAGGCACCTCCTGGTAACGTGTACTGGAAGCCTATCCCAGGGTACACTAGCTCAAGACTGCCATCCTTTAATTGAACCCCTACCGGTATCGCGATCCCCACATAGGTGTTATAGCCCTTCAAAATCCTTAATATAACATCGTGAGTAACCTGCTTTACGTAGTCGCCATCTATGCCATCGAGCCATGTGAGCATGAAGTGGCCTCTCTCATTGTAGAACGTTGCTATTGTCGTGTTGAACTCCCAGTAGTAGCATGCTGTATACCCCCAGTCGGGGACGCACCTATCGTCTATCCTCCGTGGAGGTCGGAGGCTATCCATACTCTTTGGGGCACTATAGCTCTGTGTTTGGCTTGTCGTAGTGTTTACCTTGAACTTGGCTATCGGTGATATCCTCCATTCGAGGATGACCTCCTTCCCCTTAACCTTCCCGGGGACTATGGGGACTGTGGCTATATCGGCTAGAGCGTAGAGGGTGCCATCCTCCTCTACGAGGGCTGAGAGGAATACTATGATTGACGGGCCGTCAACACTTGGATTACCACCAGCTTCGACGGTGACCCGGGCCGCCTCGCTGACAAAGCGGGCTATACTCTTAGAGGCTGAACCACCACTAGCAGAGATATAGTCCTCAACGACACCCCAACCACTCTTAAGCCCCGTAAGTGTCGCTATAAAAGCCTTAGGAGGCTTACCACTAGGATCTCGAAGCTTCATAGTGAGAATAGTGTCATTAGACCCGCTAGCACCTAGATCCCTAACAAAAACCCTATAACCTCTAGCCTCGTAGGAGAAGCTCTCGGACGGCCCACTAGTTGCCTCACTAGTTACAAGAGGATTAGAGACCGGAGATGATGGGAAGGGCATAGCTATAATGGATCCGATAACAACTGTTAGCAATAATACGCTTATAACGAACCTTATGTTATACCCTCTACCTAGAAGCTGTCTACCTAGCACTCCTTGAAACCCCATGATATCACCTGGGGAGAGAGAAGGTTAGGGTTTAAACGTATGAGTATATATGTTTAGATAGAACGTAAAGTTGCAAGTAGCCTTATGGAGGAGCTCTAGAAACCTAGGCTAAGGTAACTCCGTTGAACTGCTTAATTCAAAGCTTTAGATTAGAAGGTTGTTAAATGCTAAAAGTTGACCGAAATCTCATAGACTATCCTGAATTAAGTTATTCAGACCTTCAATTAAACCTCACCAGCATATGCTTTTTCAGCGATACCGCATTAAGCCATTAACAACTCCAATGCTGGAAGTTACCTAGAGCTATGGTTTAAACGTATAGTGTTGACAACGTAGTTGTCAACGTTTAGGATTCTTAGAGCTCCCAGGAACTAGGAGTTAAAGCTGTAAGCTAGAACATAGAGGCCTTAGCCTCTAGGCTTTAGTTACAGTTAACCTAGAGCTGGATCCTGGTGTTAGAGCTCCACGCTACCAGCTATAACGTTATAAAACCATAATCTAGGTAACACCATCATCAACCTTCTACAATATCAGGGGTTACTTTAACAACTGATGACCATAGGCTGGGAACTCACATCTAGGAGCTCTAACCTACCCTATAGGCTAAAGCTCCACAACCTGAAGGGGGGTCCGTCTAAAGGTTGACAGGGTAAACTACTGAAGTTCTAAGGGAGTTGCTACAGCACACCAGTCGATCGAGCTCTAGGTCTAAGGTGTGGGCTTTAGGACCTCTAAACATACATGGTTTAGTAGAGGGTTGCTTAGAGCATGTGGACTTGTGCTATTTAAGCTCTAAAGCTTAAGCTATCAGCTTCCCCTCTCTTGCTAAGGACCGCTCCTGCTATATCCCTTTTAACGATTCCTTAGAGCTAGGTGATAGCTGAGTATTGCTTACAACTCTAGGATTGCATGGACTCCTCTCAGGGTAGTTTTACTTGGTCGTTGCTCGTAGGTCATTAGGGTAACTCATGGTGTAAGAGAGTTCGATCCTAGCAGATGATTAAGCCAGCTATCCTCTAGATTCACTAAAGTAACCTTTAACGTTACACTTGCCTTGATCTCAGTTCTAACCACTAGAGGCTAAACTTTGAGAGACCTTAGCTGATCTTGGGGAGCTCTGTCATGTTTAAATGCCAATAAGCATGTGTGAGTATGTATCCCGGTGGATGTATCCATCTCATGTCTATGTACTTATAGCCTAATGCCTTCAACCCTATCACCATGTCTATAGGGCCTGGGTCTACGAGGAATACAAGATCGTGATCCTGAAGTTTAACCAGTGTAGTAGCGTTAGCTTCAACTATGAAGCCTTCTACTTTGATCTTAGCATCTGGTATTGATTCTAGTAATTTAGACTTAAGCTTCTCAAAATCCTCCACGAGCCCAGAGTGTGTTTCAAGGTATTCACCTTTGAGGTTAATATAAATGATAGCATACCATGTTACCGTCAAGTTGTAATCTTCTACAATTTTAAAGCCTCCTCCGGGTCTAAGTGTCTTCTGAAGTGGATGTTAGCTTTTAGAATGGCGTCCGGATGCCTTTCACTAATGGATTTCAATAGTGACATCCTACTCTTAGCATGAGCTTTAAAGTCGTCCAACGTCTTACCACAATCTGCAATCTTAATTACAGCATACGGGAATACCCTGTAGACTTTAACACATTCAGCACTAGTATACCTTATCCATCTATCGGTTTTCTGAGCTACAAACGATACTGCTAATGTGCCGAGGAGGACTATTAATGTTATTAACGAAGCTATAAATACCTTATACACGGACCTTCACCCACCTTCAAGGTAGTCCTTGCAATCTAATAAACACCATTCCTGAGTTTGAGTAGGAGTTACACCTGGTAGTAAGGTTTGAAAGCCGTTTAGCTTGTTGGCCTCTATAGTGTCTTCATCGTCTTTATCGCTATTGGTAGTAGTTTGTATCCTGCCTCTATGACCCCTAGGGTTCCTTGTTTGCATTCTATCTCGTTGAACGACCTCTTTTTCTCCGGTAGTCTTGGGTTTGATAGCATTACCGGTACTGGG
>Ga0080008_157626_pt1 | contig 18371 bp, 20 predicted proteins | sample ConCONMetagenome_FD_69211 | JGI IMG/M metagenome (GOLD analysis project Ga0080008, IMG submission 69211) | Hot spring microbial streamer communities from Conch Spring, Yellowstone National Park, USA - CON_C (SPADES assembly) (version 2) | ecosystem: Environmental > Aquatic > Thermal springs > Hot...
CCTCTTTTCCTCCTTCCCATACCGCAAAAGCCCAAGTAAAACCCGCCATGCAGAGATAGTTAGCGGGTTCTCTATCTTGACTTGGGCATACTCTGTGGTTATCAAAATCTCTTTCTCGTGCAAAGATACAGGAGGAAATCTCAGAACATCCGCAGGTAGTTCTACCGCATACTTTTCGTCAAATTTCCCTCGCATCCCAGTAGTATATCAAAAATCCACATCCCAATCTTCAGGAGAGAAATCCGCCTCAGGTTTATACTCCTCTACCTTTTGGGTTTCAGAGAAAGGAAGAGGTTTGAATGCGGTCGTGTCTTTGTCAAAGGCAAGCTTTATTAGTCCTGTGGGACCTTGGCGCTGCTTTGCCACAATAATTTCTGCCAATCCTTTTTCCTCTGGTGGTGGGTTCTTTTTGTAGACTTCAGGTCTGTGGATGAAAAGGATTAGGTCTGCATCCTGTTCAATCTGTCCGCTTTCCCTCAGGTCTGCCAGTTGCGGCCGTTTATCACTTCTCTGTTCCACTTGGCGGGAAAGCTGGGCAAGGGCTATCACGGGAACCTCAAGTTCCTTTGCAAGGGCTTTTAGGTTCCTTGAGATTTCTGCAACTTCCTCTTGGCGGGTAGCAAACCTGTAGGGTGTCTTGAGAAGCTGGAGGTAATCCACAAAGATAATCCCTACACCCTTCTCCTGCTTTAGCTTCCTGCTTTTTATTCTCAGTTCTGTGGTGGATAGCCCTGGGTGGTCATCTATGTAAATATCCCTTGAAGAAATCTCCAAAGCCGCCCTTATGAGTTTTTCCCAGTCCTTTTCATTTACAAATCCCTGCCTTATGTTCTGAAGAGGAACGCCCGACTGCATAGCCAACATCCTCATCACAAGTTGCTGCCTACTCATCTCCAAAGAAAAAATCGCCACAGGAACTTTCTCCTCAGAAACGAGATGTAAAGCTATAGACAGCATAAAACTGCTTTTACCCATCCCAGGTCTTGCGGCAATCACCACAAGGTCTGAGGGTTGAAAACCCGCCGTTAGCCTATCAAGGTCTAAAAAGCCAGAGGGTAAGCCAGTAATCAACCTCTCCGCATTTTTTCTTCTCTCAATAACCTCCAAAACCTCGTTTGCAACCTCCTTTACGTGATAAAACTGGCTCGTCTGATGCTTCAGGGCTATTTCATACACCCTCTGAGATACCCTATCCACCAACGCATTTAAATCTGGCCTCTCTTTACCACTCTTCAAAATCTCAATAGACAAATCCATCAGCTTCCTTATCCCAGCTTTCTCTTTAACCGCCCGTATCGCCTCCAAAAGAAGAGGTCCCTCCGCCGCCTCCTGGGCTAAGGCATACACCAAACCCATGCTGATCTTATCCAATAGCCCTCTCTTCTCCAAATAACCCTTTAGCACAATATCATCCCAGTCCTTACCCTTGTCCTCCCACACCTTGTAAAGCACAGAAAACAACTGCCTGTGTGTCTCAAAGTAAAAGTCCTCCTCACGGAGATATTCAAGCACCGTAGGTATGCTTTCAGGTTCCTTTATCATCGCACCCAACACCGCCCTCTCCGCCAACTCATCAAATGGATACTCAAACTCCACCATGTGGGTTATTTTAGCTTTCAGAGTTAACTAACTTTTAAGCAGGAAAAGTAAACTTAGTTAACCATTTTTAGCGAATATAGTTAACTTCCCGTCTTGAAGACCTCTTGCTATAATTAATCCCATGAGAAAGTGGGTGGCTATTGGAAGTTTATCGGCGAGTTTTGCCTTTGCTGGAGTGTGTGATGAGGTGGATTTAAAGAAGCATCTACCCTTTTTGCCAGAGGCGGTGGAGGTGGTGGAAAAGCGTGAGGTGTATTCTCTTTGTGAGATGGTGCTAAAAGACAGAGGAGGGTATTTTACCATCTACGGGACGAAGGATTATGTGCTTGTTGGGAACCTGATTTCAATGGGCAGGAGTGTATCCAATGAGAGTGTGATGGAGGTTCAGGCTAAGGCAATCAAGGAGAAGGTAGCAGAACTTAGGGTTTTGGCGGCGACGGTGTATGGCAGTGGGCAGAAGGAGGTGTTTTTTGTGTCTGACCCAGACTGTCCCTATTGCAATGGGATAAAGAGGAAGGTAAAGGAACTTGCGGACAAAAATGGCTACAGGGTGTATTTGCTGTGGTTTCCTCTACCTATGCATCCCAAAGCAAAGGAAAAGTCCATAAGCTTTATCTGTGAGAAACGGACTTATGAGGACTATTTAGCGGATGCTTATGGGAGGAGTATCTGTCCTGAGGGAATGTCTAAGGTTGAGAGGACTTTGGAGGTTTTAAGTGGTTTGGTGAATGCCACTCCTACCTTTATCTTTTCCGATGGGAGGATTGTGGTGGGAGGAAACCCGAGGCTGTTGGAGGAGGAGATGAGGTGATGGATTATTGGTATGTGCTTGTGGAAAAGGAAAGGGCGCCTGCGGTAGTTTATGTTTATGAGAATGTCAAGCATGTTTTGAAGGAAGGGAGGCTAATTTCTCTTACTCCTATAGAGGAGACGATGGTGGCAGAAAAAGAAGAGGCAGAGGAGGTAAAACCAGTAAAGACTGAGAAATTTTATGTGTATTTTGATTTTGACAGGCATAAGCTTAGGCCAGACCAGAGGAAGAAGCTTGAGAGGGCTTTGGAGGATGGAACGCTTAGCAAGAGTGGTTTGTATGCGGTTGTTGGGCATGCGGACTGGATAGGGTCTAAGCGTTATAACCTTGAGTTATCACGCAAGAGGGCGGAGGAGGTTGCGAAGTATTTGAAGTCTTTGGGCATAGAGAATGTGAAGCTGTCTTGGAAAGGAGAGGAGGAGTGTGATTTGGGCAAGGGTCGTAGGGTAAGCAGGGAGTTGATAAAGTTGCTTCAGCCTTGCAGGAAGGTGGAGATATGGCTAAGGGATTGATAGTTTTCTTTGTTGCGGTGTTTAGCTTTGCGGGAGATTTGCTGTTTTTTTACGATGAGGGTTGTAGCTATTGCAAGCTTCAGGCGGAGGAGTTGGCAAGGCATAAGGACTGCGTGTCTCGGCACAGGGTCTATTTTATTGAGATAAACAGGCACAGGGATATGGCGGTGAAGTGGCGTGTGAGTTTTGTGCCTACGATGTTTTTGGTGGAGAGTGGGAGGTATAGCAAGGTGGAGGGAGTGCTTTTAGGTAGGGACTTGAGAAGGTTTTTGGGATGTGGGTGGTGATATTGTTGGCGGTGTCTTTGTCGTGGGCGGTGTCTTGGGAGGAGTTGCAGAGAAAGTATGAGGAGTTTCTTAAGAAATTCAGGAATTATAAGCCTCCAGAACTTTCGGAGGAGAAAAAGAGAAAGCTTGAGGAGGACACAAAAAGGCTTCAGGAGAATGCAAAGAATTCTAAAGGCATGTTTGAGGTTCAGGGAGGGCAGGTGAGGTTTAAAGGAGGGAATGAGGGTTTTGCCAATGTAGGGCTTAGTAGTGGAACTGCCTTTTATTTGCTGATGTCTTCATCTGTGCCCAAAAGTATTTGGAGGAGTTATGCGGATTTTGTGGAGAGGGCAAAGCTTGAGGACAGGGTAGTATTTGTTTTGCGTGGGTGTGTGGGAGGGTGCACATACATAAAGCCCACTTTGGAGTTTTTGCAGGATATTTTGAAGGACGGAGAGAGAGAAAGAAGCATTGGCATTTGGATAGACCCGTTTATTTTTAGGCGGTTTGGAGTGAAGGAGGTGCCCTGTTTGGTGATGGTGAAGGGAGACCAGCTGGTGGATGTGGAACTCTCTCCTGGGCGGTTGGACAATCTGAAAGTCCGAGGCAGGGAGTGGATCTCCTGTGGAGATTGGTCTTTGGGTTGGCACTTCAAACAGCTGTGTGAGAAAAGCAAGGAGGAGGATGTATGCGCCTTAGCAAGAAGGTATTCACCTTATTGAGTTTGTGTGTGGTAGAGATTTATTCTTCTTCACACTGCGTGGAGTGTCAGAGGGCGTTAAGTGAACTTTCTTCTATGGGAGTGGAGGTGAGAAGCGTTTCTAAGGAGACCGCAAAGGAGAGGCTTGCTTTAGGAGTGCCCACCTTGTGGCTTTTGGTGGATGGACAGATAAAGAGAACCTACTTTGGCTGGCAGAGGTCTTTGATTGAGAGGGACATTAAGGCTTACTGTGGGAAACTAAAATAATTCCATGACCAAGCAGCCGAGGTATTCTAAAGACCACCCAGTGGTGGCCTTCTTTGCCCTGCTTTTGTTCTTTGTGTTTTTGGATTTTTACATGTCTGCCATTCCCACCGCCAACAAGCTAAGCCAGTATATTGCGGTTATCAAGACTTTGAATACCTTTCTCCCAGAGGGCCAGAAGTATTATGTCTTGGCGATGGATTATCTTGAAAATGCCATCGCTACTGCCCAAGCTTTGGGAGTGAAGGACCCGTTGGCTTTTGTTGTGAGAGGTGGAGACTTGAAGATATTGGTTCTATCTTGGGCAAGCAAGTATGTTCTTACCTTTGGTGCGGTTTATGGGTTTCTTTACAAGGTGGGATTTTTCTGGGTTTTGGTGCCAGCTGTTTTAGGAGGGCTGTTTATCGTTAAGAACTCTTCAAGGTTTTTGCCCTATCTTATGTGGCTAAAAGCTTTTTGGCTTGCACCAATAAAGGACTTGCAGGTCCTAAGGCTTGTGCTTGTCCATCTTGCCAATCCAGTTCCCGCCTCCATTACCCATCACAATCCCAGAGAGGGAGGGCTTTTAGACCACTCTTTAAGGGTGGCCAGAATTGCCCTTGAGATTGGTTCTCCTTTGGACAGGAAGGCTTTGGTTTTGGCGGCGCTTTTGCATGATATTGGGAAGATAAGGCTATACAGGAAGGAGAAGGTGCAAAAAGTGTCGGCGCCCTCTCCCATCGTGGTAAAGCCTGAGAAGAAAAAGCCCGTGGAGAGGTGGGTCTCTTTGGAGGTAAATCAAAAAGTGGTGAACATGGTGACCATAAGGGAGATTAGCAGGCGGTTTGGGATAGTCCTCCCTCAGGAGGTCTGGCCTGTTATTGCGGAGGCGGACAGGAAGGCGGTGAAGGAGGAGTTAAAGCAGGGAGTTTACAATGTAGGCAAGTATGTAAAGGAGGTTTTGGCGGAGTTGGAGTATGTAAAGCCCAAAAAGGATGGTTGGAGGGTGGGTGATTATGTGTTTGTTTTAGCCCATGCCTTTAACAGGAGGCTGACCTTGAAGCTTCTTAAGGATGACCCGACTTTGCCGTTGGATCCAGAACCGACGGCGGTTGGAGTTCACATGGTTGCGTATAGCGTAGTAGCGGACAAGTCCGTTCCTTTGGTTTGGGAGTATGAGGGAAAGAAGGCGGATAGTTTAGGGCTTTTTGATGTGAAGGTGAAGGGAACACTTTTTAAGGCGGTTTATTGCTTTGACTTAACTAAAATAAATCTTGATGTCCCGCAGATGATTAAGGAGGAAGACTTGGAGGTGTTGGAACGTGGAGATCAACCTGAAGGAGAAGAAGCTGCTAATTCAGAAGACACCCAAGGGAGTGGAGTTTCAGCTACTCCCTCATCGGTTGAGGGTGTTGGTGAAGGAGGAAAATCTCTTCAAGGTGAAGGCGGCGCTTGACATGCAGTTTTATGGAACCCTCAGGCACAATGTTAGCGTGCAGGGAGAGGGCGGTGGGTATTTGGTGTTTTTCAAGGGCAAAGACCGTTGGGGGCTTAGGCTTTCCGACGGGAAAAAGAGGGAGGCGGTGTATCTTTCACGGCAGGATATTTTGGAAATCAAATACTACATAGAAGGAGGTTAACATGCAGAAGGCGGCGGTTATGCCAGAGAAGTTTTCGGCCAAACCTTTAGCCCTAAGGCATGGCAAGATTGCCTTAGAGTTTGAACTGTATCCCGCCGAAGCCCAGCAGTTTTATCTGTTGCCTGTGTCTGCGCCGAGGTATTGGAGGCAGAGGCTAACTATTGCCACCACGACGCCCTTTTATTTGCCAGAGGAGATGGAGGTCTCTGAGGATGGGCAGAAGGCAAAGCCAAAGAACAAGGTGATGCCTTACAGTGGCGGGCTTTGGGCACATCCAGCCACAATGTGGGAACTTTACAGGTATTTGTCCCTGCTTGTGGAAGGAGAGATAAATGAGTTTTCTCTTGTGTGGTATGATGATGCCAGTAAAGAACCTAAATTTTTCTGGAGGGTTCCTGAAAGTCAAGACAAGGCGATGCTATACTTGGTGGCGGAGGGCAAGACCAGAAGCAAGGAGATAAAGCGTGGGCGTATTGGTTTTAACATGCAGGAACTTTACTCGTTTTTGAGGTATATAAGGGCATACTCTCAGATGGAGGTGCGTTTTGTGTCTGAGGGCAAAGTGGCGAGGTTCTACCGCTGGACGGAAGACCACATGGTGTATGATGTGGAGGCTGTGATGGGTGTGGTGAGTGTGCAGGCGAGGGAAAGGCTTTTGGAGATGCTGTCAAGCTATTTGCAGGGCAGGACGGACATAAAGCCCTTTTCCATGCATGAGAGAATTCTGTTTAAGGTAGATCAGGAGACGGACAAGTTTTTGATAATTCCGCTAATGCGGCCTCCTATGGTTCTTTCCCATCAGGATGTGGCGGACCTGTATCTGTTTTTGAGGTAGGCTATGGTGGGCTACATGATATACCTCATTATGGCCATCTTTTTACTTGCTTGGATAATCACGCTAACTCTTTGGATATGGAGTAGGTGAATGCAGAGGGTGATATTTATGCAAACTGAGGACTTCACAGGGCTTGGGCTGTTGGACAGGGAGGGTGTGTTGCTTATCCCTCTCCCTGTTGTTATTCCTTTGGTCAAGCTTGGTGTTCGTGTTCCGTTGGGAACGTTTCAGGAGGGCGAAATGAAAGGGAAGGAACTCTTTGGAGAGTTGGTGGGAGAGGAGTTGGTGCTATTGGTAGATGGCAGGAGGATAAAGGTCTATAAGCTTTCTGAGGAAAGTCTCAAGAGGCTTTCTGTTTTTGCGGACATGCTGGATGACCAGAGGTTTCTCAATCTCCTGAGTTGATTGACACCACAAACATCCTCGTAGTTTCTCCCTCTTTGAGGATGGGTCGGACAATGCTTATGGCTACTGGGTTTTTGAGGTAGGGCAGAAAGCTTGCCTCTGAGAGTTCAAGGTTTAGCTTAGCGGTAATCAGGTATTCCTCCACCACAAACCTGTCTCCTGTGTATCTTCTGTAGAGAACCATGTCCAGTTCCCTAAAGCTTCCCGCAGTCCTGTTGACCATCTCCACATCATACCCATCTGGAATTTCCTCCAAGTATGCGAACTTGATAAGCTTTGCTATTGTTTCCTCAAAGGGATTTGCCCTCTCAAAAGCCCTCGCTTTGGTGGTGTCCTTTTTGTAAGGAAGCTTTAGGTAAATCGTAGTTGCTGGTATGCTTTTGGGATAGAGAAGAAGCTGGAAGACCTCTCCCGCACACTCCACATAGAGTTCTCTGGGATAATCCGATATAACCTTATTGCCATTTACCTCCTCTTTTGGAACAAGCTTAACAAAAACATTCCGACCCTCCGTCTTTACCTGCATCTCCTTCTCCTGAGAATACACCACCGTGGAAACCTCTCCTCTCTCACACACTATGCGGTTCACATCGCCCATAGAAATGTAAACTACATTCCACCCATGGGAAAACTCCACCACCTGCACTCCCTTCGGAGGAACCTCTGCCGCAAAAACCACCGACGCAGATAAAAGTGCCAAGCTTAACCTCTTCATAGAGATTATTTTAGCTGAAAAGGGTTAACTAAAAACCTATTGACACCAAAAGGGCACTTAGATAAAATAAGACCAACAAAAAACTTTTAGGAGGTGTAGAACATGGTGAAGGCACTTTACTACTGGCTAATGGGACAGACAAGGTCCCAAGCATCTGCTGCTGCTGTAGCCTTTACTTTAGCCCTGCTTTTGACTGGGCTACTTGCCCTAAGCCCTGATTTGGCATTTGCGGGAACGGGCGGTTCAGAAGTATCAAGCTGGTATAACGACATTGCCGCAGCTTTACAGGGTTTTTGGGGCAAGCTGATTGCAATGGCTTTTATAGGATTTAGCCTTGTGGCTTTCAAGGAAGGTGCTATTATCCCTGCTATCTTTCTGATATTTATTGGGCTTGGTGTGGGAATAATTCCTGAAATAGTGGACGCAAGGTTTACGCTGACTTTCTAAGCATATCAATGGGAGGGTTTGCCCGCCCTCCCTTAGAGTAAAGCCATGCAGAGGTATTATGTTCCCAAGTATGTAAATGCCCTACCTCAGATCCTGTGGTGGGAACTGGATGAGTTTTTAATCTTTTTGGGTGGAGTGATAGTGGGCATATGGACTAATCATGCTTTTTTGGGTGCTTTTGTGGGCGTGATTTTGTCCAGACAATACATGAAGCTGAAGTATAACAAGCAGCCCGGGTTTTTATTTGCGTGGCTTTACTCTAAGGGACTGTGGGGCAAAAAGGGACTTGTGCCTGAGTATTGGGTGAAGGAGTTAATGGAATGAGGGCGGTGGGATTATTTCTATCTGCTTTAGCTTTGGTATTTTTTATCGTTCAGCAGAGTTTTGGCAGTTTTTTGGACAGGGTGATAATAGAGTATGACAAGCCTGTTAGCGTAAAGGGTAAGGAGATGACCACTTTTGGTGGAGGAGGGATAAGGATAAGGTGGGTGGATCAGACTTATGCGGTGATTAATGCGGTGCCGCCGTCTTTGAAGATTGGATGTGGTGGGATTGATATTAATCTTGGTGCACTTGGGCTTATGAATTTTGACCAGTTTGGACAGCTTTTTGAGGCGTTGATGGGTCCAGCGGGAGTAATGTTTGCGGCGCAGCTTGCCCTTTCCGCCCTTTGCCCTCAGTGTGCCCAAACTGTTCAACAGCTTATGAACTTGGCCAATCAATTGAACCAGATGCAGATAAGCAAGTGCGGTGCGGTTCAGCTGGCGGGTGCGTTGGGAGATACTTTAGGTAATCAGATAGCCCAAAGCCTTCTTAGAGGTGAGCAACAGTCTTGGGCAGTGAGTTTTCAGGAATCGGTGAAGTCCGTGAACAACTATCTTCAAACTCTCAACAGGCGGATAGCCCAGTATTGTCCAAATGGTAAGTGTGGATTGGCGCTTATGCTAAAGGGAAGCTGTGTTGTGGAGGAAGCGGTGAAGGAGACAAATGTGGCGAACTTTTTGGGTTTGGACAATAGGTCTTTAGCCGCTGTGGTTCGTGGGTATTTGGGAGATGTATGTTTTCCTGGGAAGAGGGCTATAAAGGATGCGTTCTCGGGCGTGCCTCAGGAAGCCATGACTCCTCCAGACAGCTGGGTGGGAACTCCAGAGGAGATGATCTTGTTTCTTGCGGGGCTGAGTGCCGAACGAAGAGACAACAGGATTAGCAGGCTTATTTGCGACGGTGGTTTTAGGGAAAGGCCGTTTCCCTTTTTTGTTGTAGAGGAGACGCAAAACAGTGTGGCTTGGTATTTCCAGTTGTATAACGTTTCTGTTCCGGACACTATTTGCAATAGGGCTATGGAGTTGGTAGATAGGGTCTTTTATGCTGTTGAAAACAGGCAGCCCTTGAGTGAAGAGGACAGGGCGCTGCTTTCGGCAATACCCATAGGCGTATTCAAGCTTATCAACTATGGTTCCGTGTATACTGGCTTTTTGGCTAACATAAAGGAAGACCTTGCTTACTATATAGCAGAGGAGGCTGCTATTGGGTTGCTTCAGACTCTCAATCAAAAAATTGCGGAATGGGTTATTGCTTATCAGATGGGGTTAGGTCAGAAGGATGGAAGTCAGGAAACTCCTGCTTTAAAGGATGCTAAAAAGCTTTTGGAAAACATAAGCAAAGCCCAGAAGGAATTGGCAGAGTATCGTAGGTATACGATGGAACAGTTGAGGCAGAAGGTCCAAAGCTATCAGGTAGCCAATCAGATATACAATGACATGTTGGCGCAGATGGCAAAGTCTCCCATATATGGAAACATGGTATTTTCAAGGCTTATAGGTTTAGGCCCTGTAGGGGCTAAGTGATGGTGGAATTGGGAGAATTTACTGTTTATGCGTGGGGCTATGGCGACAGCATGGCAAATGCCCTACGGGGCGTTGCCATGTTGTTTGGATATGATGAAGAGAAAAAGGTTTTTGGTGTTTTTTATGGTGTTGCTAAGATAGCGGCGCTTCTGGGATTTATTGCGGTTCTTCTTGCGTATTTTTCCGCCCGTGCTACAGTGGACCCACTGAGGATTGTAAAGTTTTATGTGGTCCTTATTGGAGTGGTTTCACTGTTTTTTGGTGTATCTGCCAAAGTGCAGGTTCAGGACAAAGCATTAAACCAGACTTATGCAGTTGGGAATGTTCCCTATCCTGTAGCGTATGTGCTTGCTTTTATAACACAGTTGGAGAATGCTATAGCAAAGGAGGTGGACAGTGCTTTTGGAGTAGGCGTGCATTATTGTGGGTCTCAAAAAATGGGCATATTTGCCTGTAGCCAGATAATGGCGCAGGCGATGGACATGAGGGTAGTAGACCCGTATCTTTACCTCAATCTTACCAATTTCTTTCAGGACTGCGTGTTTACGAACATTTTGGATGGGACTTTAGATGCACATACACTTGAGACTTCAAACGATCTGTATGGGTTGATTTTTAGCAATTTACATCCAGCAAGGTTTACTGTTCTTTACGGACAAGGTCGATGCTCTTATCCTTGCAATGCGCCCTGCGGTGGTGGATGTTCTATGAGTTGTGTGGATGCGGGTGCTTATTTAAGGACAACCCTTTCCCAGTGGGTAAACGCTCATGGGCTTAACGCCATCTCTGCGGCGGTAGGGCAAACAGTTTTAGCGGACCTTTTAAATACGGTGCCCAGCAATATTATGAGGGTAAGACAGACAGGAACTGGGTTTTTAATGCAAGCGGTTCTTATGAACCAGTTTAAAGAGACTTACCGTTCTTGGGCGGCATCTCAGGGTATGGGACTAACAGAACAGGGTCTATTTACAAAAGGGCAAATTGAGAAGGCTACTGCACACAGATATTTACCTCTGATAAATGGAATATTGCATGTTTTGTTTGCGTCTCTTATTCCTGTGCTTGTTGTTTTCATGCTTACTCCTTTGATGAAGGGCGCGATAATGCTTGCTTTTACTTTTGGTTTGTGGATGATTGTATGGAGGTTTGCGGAAGCGGTGGTAAATGGCGTTTTCTACTCTAAGCTTACTGGGAACTTTTACAACTTTTTAGACCAACAGCAGGAAGACTGGGGGCTAAACCTGTTTAACGCACCTGTAATATCCGCATTGCTTGTAGACCATATATCACTTGCAGGTTCTCTGTATTGGCTGGTTCCCACGGTGAGTTTTATGATAGCAAGCTTGGGAGGGTATGCCTTTCACAGCTTTGCCACAGGGCTTGGAGGCGTTGTTCAGGGCACAGCCCAAGCATCGGCTGGTGATGTGGCAAGAGGAAGCTTCAATGCAGGACAGGTGAATTACAGGAATGTGTCGGCGGGAACTACAAGTTTGGGGAATTTTAGTATGGGGACAACGAGTTTCTTGACAACCACTGGGCTTCGTGAGGAGGTGGGAAATATTACAAGACAGGGAGATGTCGTCACGCTAAATAAGGGAAGCGTCGGACAGGCGCTGTCGTTGATGCATAAATTAGATGAACCTTCACGGCAAAAACTGGCTCAAGCCCTTGCAATAACAGGCATGAATGGTCTTGTAAGCATGGTCTATAATGAAAGGGCTGGGCAATTACAAAGCCTTTCTATTGTAGGAGGAAAAGGTGGGTTTGCGGTTCATTATGAAGGAACTGGGAAGTTTGTGGTAGAAAAGGGTGGTGTAAAACATGGTAGTGTAGAATTGGATGACAGTGGAAGAATAAAAGGGTTTGAGACAAGTGTTGAGGTTGGTGGGCTGAGTTTAGATTTAGTGAAGACTAGGGCAAAAGAAATTAGTGAGACTGCCGAGGCTTATAGGCAGGTAGGAGAGGCGTTTAAAACTATTGCCTCTAAGGGTATAGAGTATGTGAATCTTGAATCCCTTAGAAATAATCTGTCTAAGATTGTGCAATCAAATTTTGATGCATTTTTGGAAGCTGCAAGGGCATGGGGCGTGGATAAGGATATAGTTAAGGAAATTGCTAATATGTTAAAGAAGCAGTTTGGTAGTGAAGCTAAAACAACTGATACCTTTGGGGCAAACGTTGGTATATCAGGGGCTGTAGGTATTGGAGGTGGTGGGAAAGGTGGTGGTGGTCTTTTTAAAGCGGGTGTAGGCGCTGATGCAGGCACTGAATGGAGTTCTACAGACTCACGAATAAAGACTATGGCTGCCCATCTATCAAAAGACCAAAAAGAAGCACTGGTAGAAAAGTTTATACAATCTTTGCAGAACAAAAGTGGGCAGAGGAGTAGTGATAGCCAAGCCAAAAGGGAGGAACAGTCATACACAGAAGGTAAAGATGTTTCAGAAAGGGCAAGCAATAGCAAAGTTTATGAAGTGGCTGAAGCTTTTGGGAAAAAGCATGCAGAAATGCGTGCTTATGCAGAAAGGTTGCAGGCAAGCTTGAGGCAGGATCCACTAAACTACTATGCCCAGCAGAAATACAAAGAGGCTTTAGCCTCAGGTAAATCGGAGGGAGAGGCTGTGAGGTATGCTATAGAAGAAGTTGCTAAACTAAGAAGCAATCCATCCGCTTTGGAAAAGTGGCTAAATGAGTTTGCAAAAGGACAGGGTATAAGAAGGCCAGATGTAAATGAGAAGGAGTTAGAAGGAGTAAAGAACGAAGCTCCTGACCCAGAGAAGGTTCAGGAAAAAGGAAAACAATTACAGGGAGAAGTTAACCAACAAATAGCCAAAACTCAAGAAGAAATGTCTCGGAGAAAGAAAGAGTTAGGAAGCTATAAGCCTCTGAAAGCAAGATTTTTCAACTTGCAGACGCCAGAACTTGAGTTAAAGTTTGACCCTAACGATCCAAAATTCAAAACCTATGAAAGACAAGGCCAAGAGTGGTTGAAAGGGCAGACAGAAACTCCCTTAAGAGTTTTAAATAATGTTAAGGATACAGGCATGAGGTTGAGTGGTAAAGCTGGACGGTTTGTTATGGAGAAGGTTATAAACTCTCCTAATCCGCCAGCAGGAGACAGATTAAATACGCCGCCCCTTCAAGGAATGCCTTAATTTACGCTTTTGCGTTTAAGTCTTTCATACTCTTTTTTCCCACTACGAAGGGAGAGAACTCCTCCAAGTCCTATTATAAATAAAGCAGAGAAAAATATGCCTCCGCTAATGCCTGCTAAATCCCTTTCCTCAGCAGGGGTAAAAAAATAGACAAGAAAGCCCAAAGGCCCTAAACTTCCCACCAAAATAAAAACTATAGAAATGATATACCCAATCCACCAATACACCTTAGCCACTCCTTGAGTAGCTCCCAAAAGTATTTCCTGCCTTGCCACATAGTCTATGGGTCTTTCCTCTTCCTGCTTTGTGTTGTCTTTCTTTTTATTCTTCTCCACCACCAAAGCAAGCAACTCTTCCCTCAACTTCTCATCCTTGACCTCCTCCATAATCCTCTTTATCAGTTCCCTGTCGGTCATGGCTTTTTCCTCCACAGTATTTATTTTAGTAAACATAAGTCTACTTTATGGTGTAGCAGTCCCTACAGGGTTAACTAAGTCTCGGGCAAAAGTAAAAGAGTTAGTTAACCCTCCGTGCTTGGTTAACTAAGCATCAAGCAAGGGTAGAAGACTTGGTTAACTCTTTCTGCAGGGTTAACTAAGTTTTCTGAAAACGTGCTTTTATTGGTTAACCGCCCTGTAGTTTGTGATGAAGAGTTCTCTGCCTTTCTTGGCGGTCATTCCGTATTGGAGTTGCCAAGAGGAGATGTATGCAAAGCTAAAAAGTCTTCTTACCTCTTCACAATCATCGTAAGTTATTAGCCAAAGATGTTTGCACTTTTTCATGTTCTCTGCAAACCTTTTGTGGTCAAAGCTGGTGTGTAATTTTCCTCTCTTGCCGTAAAGTTTAGAACCAACACTGCTGTAGTAAGGCGGGTCTAAGAAAATAAACACATCCTCTCCCTCTTCAAACAAAAGCGGTTCATAATCTCCATGCGTTATCTTAAAGTCTTGGATTATCTCGGAGGCCTTTCTTAGCTTTTCTATGCTGCTTTGGGTAAACCTTCTCTCAAAAGCCTGCTGGGAGTATCCTCCCGAGAAGGTGGTTCCAGAAAAGCTAATTCTGTTTAGCACAAAGAATCTCACTGCCCTTTCAAACTCGCTTTCTCCCTCTTGAGAAGAAAACTCCTCAAAAAGCCTTCTCCCATCTTTGTAGAGGGCCTTTATCCGCTTGAGTTCTTTGATTAGTTCCTCGGGATAATCTCTGAGGGTTTTCCAAAAGCAGACAAGGTCGTAGTTTAGGTCGTTTATCCACACTTTCACATGCGGGAGGGTTTGCTTAAGCACAAGAGAGACAGATCCTCCTCCCACCATTGGTTCTCGGAACTCCTTGATGTTGGGCGGGATAAGGGAGACAATCTTGTGGGCTACCTTTGATTTCCCGCCCGGGTATCGCAAGATGCTTCTTATCACTCCCAGTTAGCTTTCAGGAAATCCTCCTTGCTACTGAAGACGGTTATAAGATCTGGGCTTTGTCTGGAGAGGATGGTAATGGGGCCTGAGATGGCGAAGCAGACTTCCTTTTTGGGAGATAGTGGGTCTGAAGGGTCTGGAAACAGTCTGTAGGTGTTTAGAAACTCTGGTCCGAAGGTTTCCTTTAGCAGTTCTGCATCAGGACCGCTTGTGAGACCCATGCCGATGAACTTGACCCTTGAGTGGTCAAAGACCTCCCGCCTCACATTTGATGGGCGAGTAGTAATACACATCCAGCCGATGCCGAACTTTCTGGTTTCAATAAAGTATTTGACTATCTCGTTTGAAAGGACGGTGGTTTCGTCATCATCCGTTCTTTTGGGAACATAGTTGTGGGCTTCTTCCAAAACCACGAGGATGTTGAGGTTGATATTTCCGCTTTTGCGATAGAGGTCTATTCCTGCATTGTAAAGGTGTCTTAGGGTTTCCCTCACATACTTAGACCGCAAGCCCAAAAGATTGCCGCCCGCTTTGTAGAGGGTAAAGTCCAAAACCACACACTTGCCCGAAGAACCTTCCCAAGCAGACTCTAAAAAGCCACCAACAACTTCCCTGATTGTCTTTTTGTTCGTGTTTGCCGCAGTGAAAAGCTTTACAATTCCTTGTAGGGCTTTTGAAAACTCGTTGAAGCTGTCTGGATTTTGAAGGGCAGACCTTACCCTCTCTCTGGACTTTTCATCCCTTTTGTATATGCTTTTCACAAATTCCTCGTCTTCTATTAAGCTATGCAGCACTTCCTCAACTATTCTCGGAGTTATGTAAGCGGTGTCTCTGTTTTTATCTCCCTTCAACTTTTTCACAAGATAATCTATGCCACCTTTTGCATTCTCCACGCTTTTAACTGGAACGTCTAAGTGCTTCATAATCTCATTCTCCAAGCAGAGTTCTTTAAAAAGTTCCCATCCTTCCAAAGCAAGATTTTCAGGAGGTGTGTAGATTTCCACCTGTCCTTGCCACGCATCCTTCAGATGCAAAAACAGTTCCCTCTCTCCCTCAAAGCTGGCGGTAAATTCTCCTACCGTGTCCAAAATCAAAAAGTTCATCCTCGGGTTTAGCTTGTTGTAAAGGGCTAAAAGCATCTGAACAAGGGTAGACTTTCCAGAACCTGTTTGCCCAGCCACAAAAAAGTGATAGGCTTCTTTTAGCGTCTGAAAGTCTTGAAGGATTAGAGGTGCCTTTATGTTTGTGCCCCAAAAATGCCCTAAGTAGCCTGTATGGGCGTTGCGTTCAAAGGGAAACTCTTCAAGGAATTCCACCTCAGAAAGCAGCTTTACAGGAGAGTTCAAAGACGCCCTTGTGTTTCCACTCAAAGCAGTAATCAGTTCTATTTCCAGTATAATCCCCTCACGAAAGCTTAGAAGTTCTCTTGCAATTACAGACTCCTTTCTCTTTTCAAAGTGTTTGGCCTGGTCGTAATCCTTTAGAAGGTCTGAACACCTGTGAAAATCCACGACCCTACCAATTACCAGCTTGTCTCCGTTTTTGATTTGCACAAGCCTGCCTAAAATTGCCTCTCCCTCCTGATACTCCGTCAGAAGGGCTTGGACATGAAAAGGTCTGATCTCTCCAAAAACTATTCCCTTCATAGTCTATACCTCCATGGATTGGTTTTCTTTGCATAGTCTTTATAGTTTGTGAAATGAAGCTTTGCCGACCTGTCTGCATAGTAGGTCAGCAGGTTCTCTCCCTCTAAAATAAAGAAGTCTTCAATGGCGGGGACAGGTGAGGGCTGACGGGTTTCTACTTTTATAACCCTCCCAGAAGGTGCTTTGAAGTATATCACCCTCAGATGGTTCAAAAGGTCAAAAACTTTGGGTAAAATATCCTCCACTCCTTCCTTTGGAAGGGTGTATCGCTGAGGAGGAACCCTTAAAGAGACATACTCTCCTTCCTCTAAAACTACAGAAAGTAAAACAAAGTCGTTTTGGAACTGCAAAGAAGAAATCTTATCTGCCAACAACACCTCCCCAGACCTTTTGGGAATAAAAAGAAGCTTGCCTGAGTTAAGAAGGTCATACAAAGCCTGTAGGGTCTCCCTGTATATAGACCTCAACACCCTTCCCATTTTACTCTCCTCAAGATTTTGGACAGTCATCCCTTGATTGATAGATATCACCACACTTTTAGCCGACCCGTCTATCACCACCAAATCCATATCAAAAAACCACTCCCTCGCCTTCTCTATCTCCTTCGCAATGGCAAGCCCTTTTAAAACTCTTTCATACTCATCCTCCTCCTCATAGCTTGCCCCCATCTCCTCCGTCAAAAAATTAGGACCCTTTTCCCTCGTTTCCAAAAAGGTCTCTCTTGGCACAAAACCCGCACCAGATACGCACAGTCCATACAATCTCCTCCCCCACGCATCTCCATCCACCTCACCAAAGGCAGAATCCACAGCTGCCACAGAAAGATAGTCTCCCTCCTTCGCCCTTCTTATGGGAGTTATCCTCTGAACCTCTTCCCTCAGTTCTTTCTTCTTCTTTCTAAGTTCCTCCAACAGTTTCTCCCCCTGAATACTAAACTCCTCTATCTTCCTATAGCCCTCTAAAAAGCCTTCCCATTCCATTTTTTAAGCCTCCGTCTTAAGTATTTGTTTTTCCAAAATTCCACATACTCCTCAAAGCTTTTATTCACATAGCTAAGCTGGTCTGTCTCTCCCTTCAAAAATTCCCTCCACTCCGTTGAAAGCGGCCTAAAGTAATAGCCCTTTTCTATACCCGTTTCAAAATACTCATCAGACAGCACAAGCCGAGAGAAAACCTCGTTTAGAACCCTGAACTTCCAATTAGGTCCATGCCCAAACTTGTTCCTCCTTAGACTTCTTGCGTTCATTTCCTTTGCCAACTCTAAACACTTCTCCCAAAACCCATTTAGGTGTATATGAGTCAGTCCTTTTGTAAAGCCCAAAAACTGCCACTCAGGAAGACCTTCATAAATCAAACTCTTGCCAAAAAAGGCCATCGTATCTACCGCCACAAGCTTAGCCATTGGTTCCCTTCCTCTTATTATAGTTTTCTTGCCCTTGTATTTCTCTTCAAAAGCCTGACATACTTCTTTGCATCCTACCGCCAACGCTACCAGCTTTGCACCAAAGAGTTCATTGTAGGGGGGGACCGCACCAAGCACATAGGCAGTCATCAGGTTATAAAGCCTTTCTTCCCTTTGCTTTTTATCCCATCCAATGTAGTCATCCCTTACCTTTAGCCCAATGAGTGGGTCGCAAAGTCCAAAAATGCCAAAAACCTTGTTGTGGGTTTTATCCCAGATAATGAACCTTAACCGCCTCCCATAGCCCACAGAAATGGGAACACTCCAAAAACTCATAGCACTTCTGAATATCTCACCCGCCCTTCGGTCGCTAACCATCTCAAGTTCCAACTCAATCTTTGTAGGGTCAATCTCTTCTTTCCTTGCAAAGAACCTTTCATGCTTTGGGTTGAAAGGAGGGTTTTTCTCTTTGGCAAGCTTTTTCATGTATTCTCTTGGGTTTTCCCGCAAAAGCTGCAAAATCCTTTCAATCTCCTCTGCAAGCATAGAGTTTATTTTAGCTTTCAACAGACAAAAGCATTTCTGGATTTAACACAAACTCATCCTCCTTGCGGATTCTCTCTATAAACTCCACAAGGTTCAAAACCTCATACCTTTCACGAATAAGCATGAAGAACTTCAAAAACTGAAGCTTTTCTCTTTGAGTGCCCTTTTCTTTGAGTTCTCCAAAAACCTGAAA
>Ga0080008_124844_pt1 | contig 18359 bp, 18 predicted proteins | sample ConCONMetagenome_FD_69211 | JGI IMG/M metagenome (GOLD analysis project Ga0080008, IMG submission 69211) | Hot spring microbial streamer communities from Conch Spring, Yellowstone National Park, USA - CON_C (SPADES assembly) (version 2) | ecosystem: Environmental > Aquatic > Thermal springs > Hot...
GGGCTCTGCAGCGGATGAGGGGCTCAAGGGTTACGTGGAGCCCTGATAGCCCCCGCGGTGAAGCAGTGAAAACCCGAGCCAAGCGGGGGAACCCCGGGGCGAAAACCACTCACACAAAAACACTTACAGCTACTCACAAGTAACCGCCTCGGGGAAACCCTTCGAGCCCTCACTTTTTAACAAGACTGCATTTTGAGATCACGTAGCGCCCCTCGAACTCTGAGAGCACTACTCTATAACCCTTTAGAGACACGGCGTACTTGAAGAGTGGGGCGTCTACGACTAGAGTCTCGGCCTCTCCCCCCTCAAAAGACAAGTTAAACCCGTACTTCGCCGCGAGCTTCTTTAACCTCGCCACGTCTTCGCGCGTTACTACTCTACCTAGTAGGTCTAGGGGTATGCCCATAGAGGTTACCGAGATTAACATGAATGAGAGGCCCCGATCGATGAGAGCGTCGAGGTAGCTCTCCTCCGGAACACCCCACAGAGGCGCGTAGACACTGAGCCCAGCAGAGCGGGCTACTTCTCCAAAGGCCTTTAGCTGGTAGCCGCTCTTAATAGCGCCGACGACGAGCACTCTAACACCGTACTTGTCCCTCACGCGCTCGAGAACCCAGCGCAGAGCACTCCTCTCGGCGCTCTCGCTGCAGACCCCTACAGACTCCAAGGGGAGCTCTAGCGCCTGGGCCTGGCACTTTAGTACTTCGAAAAACGGCCTGTGGTATAGGGGGGAGTAGTCGTAGTGTGGTATAATAGAGACGAGGACAGAGACGTCGAGACCCTCCTCCACGGCTTTGTGAAGAGCGAGAGCAGAGTCCTTGCCGCCCGTGAATAGTACAGCTACCTTACTCACTGAGGGCACCTACTACGTAGTTCACTATTACGCTGACCAGTTAATTAGGCACAGACGCACTCAGACATATACAAGACACGTGTAGCTTGTAGTTTAGTAGGTCTTCTCGTCATGAGGGTGACCGTGATATCAGACAATAAGGCCCTCAGAAGGGACCTCATTGCCAAGCACTCCCTCTCACTACTAGTAGAACACGAGTTCACGTACGTGCTCTTCGACATGGCTGTAGACAGCGCGGTCTTGGAGAGAAACGCGGGGGCCCTCGAAAAGCCCATAGATGTGGTAGACTACGTAGTGGTCTCACACGAGCACACGCCGCACTACGGTGGTTATGGTTACGTGGCGCAGGAAGCGCCGTTTACAGACGTGTATATTCCGTACGGCTCGATGGAGTCACTCGGTAGACTACTACTCTCTAGTGGACTCAAACCGCGTGAAGTGACTAAGTGGACTAAGCTAGAGGAGGGCGTCTATGTGGCAGGACCCTACTACGGACCCCCCTACGAGCAGTTCCTAGTAATTGAGCTGGAGAAGGGGCTCGTCGTGTTTACTGGCTGCACACACCCGGGCGCGAGAGTGCTCAGAGAAGTAGCTAGCGTCATGGGTAAGAGAATACACGCGGTAATCGGCGGCTTTCACCTCAGTAGCGCTCCTCTAGAAGTCATAGAGAGGTCTGTGCAGGAGCTCTCAGAGCTAAACCCAGAGCTCATTGTCCCACTACACTGTAGTGGCGAGCTACTAGTTGAAGCCCTCGAGAAGAAGGGGTTAAACGTTGTTAGAGGAGGCGCCGGGCTCGTCTTAAAGGTCTAGGACTCCCCCGTGATTTCTAGTAGGCTCTCGGCGTCGACGAGTCTGAGTAGCCTGAACTCCAGAGTGTTCTCGCCGCGAGCTAGCCAGTAGACAGCGTAGAGGAGGGGCTTCTCATCCTCCCGCTCGTATATACCAACCACAACGAGCTCTCTACAGTGCGGGTCGGAGGGGTAGAGCCTGCAGCCGTAGTCCCTGAGAACAGACGCCTCGAGGTTTAGAGGCTCTAGTACACTATTCAGTATTAACGGTAAGCGCTCCTCGAGGAGCTCTTCTACAAGGTCTATTAGCTCTCTAAAAGCCCAGCCACTGCCCCCCTCTACTAGTAATCTCAGTGAGAGCACTCGCTTCAAGCTCCTCACGTCGAGGCTCACGGACTCACACCCGCTCTAGACGCGTAGAGTAGTATTGTTAGTGCTGTCTTCATGTCCCTAATAACCCCCTCTAAGACCATTTTATACGCCTCCGAGAACTCTACTACGAGGGGCTCTATGACCTCGTACCTCTCCGGCCTGACCCCCACGTACTCGAGGTCTCGCGCTACGTATAAGTGTAACACCTCGCTACTATAGCCCGGCGTTGGCGTGAAAGAGCCCAGCTTCTCGAGGACGCGAGGGTGGTAACCAGTCTCCTCAATGAGCTCTCTCTTAGCAGTCTCCTCGGGTGTTTCTCCCTGGTTTACTACACCAGCAGGTACTTCGATAATGTAGTCGTTTAGAGGGGCTCTAAACTGCCTCAGTAAGACGACGCGCCTCTCGCCGAGAAGCGGTAACACGGCCGCGGCCTCTGGGAAGACTACGACATCGCGCTCGAAGATCTCTCCCGTGTCCGGTCTACTGTACCTCCTCCTCGCTACGTTAAATCTCAGTCCGCGAAACAGCAATTCCTCCCCTACGAGCAGGGGTTTCTTCACGCCGAGCCCTCTAAGCTATAAACACAAGTCGAGTATAAATAATCACTGGTGTACTGGGAGTGCCCAGGTTCTGGTTCGGCCCTGCTGGCAAGCCCATAGGGCTCAAGTCGGCTGATATACTGCGAGCGCCCTCGTTCCTGAGAGAAATGGGCTTAAACGCTATGGAGTACGAGGCGGTGCGCGGGGTTAATATCAGAGAGGACAAGGCGAGGGCTTTTGGTAGCGAGGCTAGAGCTAACGGCATTAAACTCAGCCTCCACGCGCCCTACTACATTAACTTAGCGGGGAGAAGAGACGTCGTCGAGAGGAGTATTAAGAACTTAAACGCATCTATTGAGGCCTCTCACTGGATGGGCGCGTACGTTGTGGTATTTCACCCAGGCTACTACAAAGACGCACCCTCAAGGAGAGAGGCGCTCAGAAAAGTAATTGAGAACTTGAAGCTGGTTGCGGAGTACAGAGAGCAGATTAATGCTAGAGAAGTGTGGCTCGGCCCCGAGACAACCGGCAAGACTAGTCAAGTCGGGGATCTCGAGGAGGTTTTAGAAATAGCGCTCAGCGTTGAGGGCATTAGGCCTGTAGTAGACTTCGCGCACCTCTATGCTAGAAGCAGCGGCAAGTTCATCACGTCTAAAGAGCACGTATTACATGTAATAGACCTCATAGAGAAGAGAGTCGGGGAGTGGGCTCTGAAACCACTACACGTTCACTTCTCGAAGATAGAGTACGGGAAGGGCGGGGAGAGAGAACACCACAATCTCTCAGAGGGGGGCTATGGACCCGACTTCACTCACGTGTGCAGCGCGCTGTGCGAAGTAGGCGTCGACGCCGTTATAATTAGCGAGAGCCCTGTACTCGAGCAGGATGCACTAGTAATGCTAAATATGTGCAGAGAAATCTGCGGTGAAAAGTGCGTTGTTGAACAAGCTGCGGAGTAAAGTAGAGCCACTACTAAGTAAACTCGCCTCAGTGCTCGGGAGGACTGGCGTCTCACCCAACGCAGTCACGCTCCTCTCACTCATTACAGCTATTACCGGTGTACTCGCGGCGCTGAGTACTCGTAGTGGACTCGTACTAGGACTCACAGTGCTAGTATCGGGGTTTTTCGACGCTGTTGACGGAGCGCTCGCTAGGGTACAGAGGAGAAGTAGTGCTAGAGGGGCACTATTAGACTCGGTCGCGGACCGCTTGTGCGAAGTCCTCTTCGCACTCGGGATCCTAGCACTGGGCTTAAACCCATACGTGGTCTGCCTCTTTCTCGCGCTCTCTTCCCTGACGAGCTATCTAAGAGCTAGAGGGGAATCTCTGGGAGTAGCGTCAGCTGGAGTGGGGTTAATGGAGAGAGCAGAGAGGCTCATAAGCCTATTAATAATCATATCTGTGTACGAACTGGCGGGTCTCGCTACTGCTAACGCGCTCTTGACTATAGTAGTGATCTTGACGGGAGTTACGGTTGTTCAGAGATTTCTCCACATCTGGGGTAGAGTGTGAGACGAGCTTTTTCGACTAAGCCACTTGAGTGCTATATAGCTGAGAGATCGTAGTGTCCAACTAGTGGTGGCGGTGTCTTAAATACAGCGTAGCCTAGTCTCAGTACGTGGCTCTTAACTACCGCTACTCTGTCGCTCGCGCGCGTAATGAAGTCCTTGTACTCTGAAGGCAGGTCTAAATACCCTAAGTGGCTCTTATCAGTTCTCAGCACTATTTTAGTGTTTGTTAACTGGAGTATAATGTCGTGGACGTCGCGGGGGCTGTGAGTACTGAACACGAGGCCTAGTCTCCTCGCCCTCCCGAGCCTAGCGATTCTGTCGATCATGCCGGAGACGTGCTCAATGTACTCTTCAACCCCGCTCTTACTCGGGAAGAATCTGTGGGCCTCGTCTATGAATATGAGTACAGGCTGAGTCTCTAGTCGGAGTCTACTCTGTACGAGTTTCCACTCAAAGACCCTGTTGAGTATTCTGAACGCGGCAATACTAATAGTCTTCTCGGGGTCGGCGTGCGAGTGTAGCTGTAGGTACTCGAGGTCAACTACTATGGGGTACCCCGCGAACAGATCAAAGTGCTCTTCGAGTATGTACTCTAGCGGGGGCTCGTGGAGGTACTTGTCTTCTCCCTGACCCTTAATGTACACGTCGAAGAGACCAGTATCTATTAGTGCGCCTAGCTGTCGAATAATGTTCTCGAGAGTACTCTTGTGTATAGCGAGGTCTCTAACTAGCTCAATAATATACTCTCTATTAGGGTCTAGAACCACGCCTCTTCGCTGCTTCTCCTCTAGTCTGAACCTAGCGTCTTTCAGCGCCTCGTAGAGGTCGTATATTGTCTCCACGTAGGCGTTTTTCTCGGAGATCATTTGAAGTAGCCTGTGTAGAGCGTCTTTGGCCTGCCTCGTGAAGTAGGGATTGAGTGTGATTAGTTCTCTCGGCTTAAAGTCCCTGAATCTGAGTGCATAGGGGACTATGTAGTATTCAAACTCGTCTACTAAGCCTCCATAGTTGAATTCTGCACTAACCTTGACGAGCCTGAGTTTACCCCGCTGAGTGGGCTCCTCGGCGACTTCGACTTTCTTTACATCGTAGCTCCACTTAAACCTCCTCACAACGGGTCCTAGGATGCCGTTGATGTAGTCCTCAGTCACCATTTTAAGGACTTTAGCCCAGGTCTCGGCTCTCTCAACGTACTCCTCAATAGTGTTCTTTGTTATTGGAAGAACTACTACTAGGCCTCGCACGCTGTTAACGTAGTCGCTAACTCTCTTAGCGAGCTCCACGTCTTCGCTGCGCTCTCCGAGAACGCGCCAGAGGGATCTGAGAGTAATAGTCACGTAGTCTTTGTTGGGGTCTAGGACGATTATTGATATTCTATTGTCCTGGAGCTTGAACCCAGAGGTTATTGAGGCAATAATGTTCTTGAGTAGAGTCGTCTTGCCACTACCAGTCGTCCCCACGACTAGTACGTGTTGGTAAAAGGCCTTAAGCGGGGCGTAGAGGTATGCGTTTCCCCCGAAAATGGGAGTGTCTCCCACCGTCGCATAGCCCAGGAATACGCCGTCTTCTGGTAGTCCGAGTATTTTCTGTATTATTTCCGGGTTCTTGAGGAGGACTACGGGGCTCTGGGGTTCAATAACGAAGTTGGCTGCTATGACCTTGTCGGCCTCGAAGCTGTAGGCTAGTAGGGGCTTAGCCTTGATTCTAGTCTTAGTCAGGAGCCCAGAGACCTCTGTGTGTGGTAGTGGAAGGTACATGTCGGGCAGGTCTAGCTCGGCTAGTATGTCTTTGCGCTCTACACTCACGACTTTCAAGCTGACTAGGTTTAGCGTCTTAATGTCTACTACTCCGAGGTAGCTATTCGCCTGCATTAGAGACTCGAAGTTCTGGAAGTATATTACAGGGTCTATGTCGAAGACTACATAGCCCCCCTCCTCGTCGATTAGCGAGGGGCTCGTCCTCGAGACGTAACCAACAATCTCGCCGATACTACCAGCTAGCTCAATAGCTCTCCTTGCTTTCTCCTCGAGAACTTTTAATACAGAGTCATTGATAGTAGCACTCATCAAGGATATACTCCTCACTAGTCCTATACACTACAAAACACTTATATAGTGCTCGGTGGCCTCGCTAGAGAGCCCAGTTAAGTAGAGCAGGTATGTTGTGAGCGAACTACTGATCTTCTTCACTCTCTTATCGACTACGAGTAGTGTAAGGGGGAGAAATGAGCCTATCTGCACGCTGTCCTGGGCTACTAGCTCTAGGACAGGCTCTTCGAGGCATTCTTCTAGAACTTCAACGCGGTAGAAGACGTAGTTTCCAAAACCCCCTATTTCTGGGTGTAGTCGCCTGGGGACAATTACGTACCACATAGCCCTGTTTACGTGTAGCTCGTCACGGTGTCTCGCTATTAGAGGCCCTATGGCTACTGGCCTCTCAGAGGGGATTTTTCCAGCTATTAAAGCAGTAGTTAAGTACGCGTCGTCGCTGGTGCTACTCACTCCGAGGTCTAGTGGGTTTATTGCTGAGAGGTAGTAGCTTCTGTGTAAGCGCTTTACAGTGTTAATTACTAGCACGTTCTTCGCTGAGAGCTTCTTGATGAGTTGAACTCTACGCGAATTGAGAGCCCTAATACTGCTAGTGTAGACCTCTAGTTTACTGGTCGAAGTGGTCTCGGCGACCCTCTCGGGGTATACTGTGGGGCCGTCTATGAAGAGGACTGCTCCCTCTCTAACTACACTAGAAAAATTTTCGAGGAGGCAGTTCTCTATACAGGCCCTCAGCTCGGCTAGTATTGCGCTCTTGTTGTACTCGCTAGTGTAGGGAATGTTGTTGGGATTACTGAGAATAACGCTCTTTGAGCCTTTTAGCAGGTCTACTAGTCTCTGTGAGTACTCAACCTCGGGCACTAGGACAACGTGTTTGCAGAGAGGCTCCTCTAGACCGAGTATCGAAGTTAAACTGGGGACATCTATTGCAAAGCCGGTGAACCTGTTAAATACACTACCAGCTCCTATAGAGATGAACACGTAGGGCGTCTCTACGGCCCTGGAGCTGCTATCTAGAGCGTAGACGTCTCTTCTCAGCTCAGCTAGTCTCTGTAGTGGTAGCTCGCGCACTTTGTCGCTGTAAAGCTCGACTCTGACGCTAAGAGGCTCCTCCACGAACTCTAGGAGTTTACGCGAAGTCTCAACTCTACTGATCTTTATGCCCTCGATAATCCCCTGCCTAAGTAGCTTCACGACCTCGACTAAGTGCTTCAAGATTTAAACCCACGCCTACCTAATGGGATATTAACACCACGTGCTCATTTAGTGTTTAGGTGCTTATAAAGTGACCTCAAGGGACATGAGAGTACTTGTACTTGGAGACTGGGATGCTGATGGCGTCGTGGCGTCGGCTCTCCTACTCTACGCTCAGAAGTACTTAAAGAAGTACCCCGTTGAGAGCGATGTGGAGGTCGATAAGAGCCCAGTAGATCCTAATAAACTGAAATACGTGCTCTCGTCAACTATAAGTGACAAGCACAAAGTAGTTGTACTACTAGATATTCCGTATAGTGAAGTGCTCGCGAACATAATTAGACTACTCAAGACTCACTTTGACGTGTCGAGAGTGATCTTTATAGACCACCACATAGCGAGTATTCAGAGAGTGAGCGAGATTAGTAGTATTGTAGACGAAGTCGTAGTTGACTGCAGAAAGCCCACCTCTCTACTCATATACGAGGAGCTCACTAAGCGGGATATTAAAGTACACGAGAAGTTGGCAAAGTTCGTAGAAGTCGTGAAGTACATGGACTCGGGGAGGAGAGTTCCAGCGAAGCTAATAAAGCTGTTTGAAATAGCAAAAGCGTTTTCAAAAGCTCTCACAGTCATGAGGAGTGAGGAGTTGTGGAGTAAAATAGTAGAGTGGCTTGCTAATCCAGAGCCTCAGCGAATGCCTCTAGATGACACTACGTGGAAGAAGGTGAGAGAGATTATTGAGCAGCGCGATCGCGAAGTGGCGGACGTGGCTAGAGACTTAGCTGTCACGGCGATTAAAGTCGGTGACTTGAGGTTTATAGACGCGCGGAGCCGCTGGAAGAGGAGAGGAGCCACTGCGCTCGCCTCGAGACTCTCAGCTATACTCAAAGCCCCCGTGGCCGTACTTGTGAACACTAACAGAGGCTTTCCACTACTAATAATAAAGGCTCCTAGTGGCAGGGCGTACAGGGTAGCTAAGTTCTTACTGGCAGAGGGAGTAGCTCTAGATATAGCCGGGCACCCGAATCTCGCTATTGTCAGGATCTCTGAGGACGCGGACAAGAACAGACTAGTGGAGATGTTGCACACAGCGCTCTACTACACTTCTTAGAGGTGTCTGCTGTGAGCGTGAGAGTAGTAGTGATCTCGGAGTCTAGGCTCCTCCACAGGCCTCCATTCGAGCATCCTGAAAACCCTAGTAGAGTAGAGAGAGTAGTAGGCGCGCTGTCAGCTAGGGGTATTCCCTACGAGGAGGTCAGTACTAGGAACGTGAGCGCTAGTGAGAGAGAGCAGTTAGAATTAGCGAGTAGAATTCACGCTAGGGGCTACGTGGAGTACCTAGTTAGGCTCTCAAAGTCAGCTCCAGCAGTAATAGACGAGGACACCTACGTGTCTGGAGGCTCTCTCGAATTAGCCCTCGCGACACTAGCAGAGAGCTATCTCCAGGCTCTAAACACTAAGAATGTGGTGTTCCTAGTCTCGAGGCCGCCTGGACATCACGCTGGTAGAGGGGGCAAGGCTATGGGCGCTTCCACGCAGGGTTTCTGCATACTCAACAACGCGGCGGCAGCTGTTCTCGGCTTCGCGGAGAGGGGCTTTAAGAGGCTGGCTGTTCTGGACTTTGACGCTCACCACGGGAACGGTACAATGGAGATCTTCTACAGAGAGCGAGTACTCCAAGTGGACTTGCACCAAGACCCCGACACGCTGTACCCCCACACAGGTTACCCCGAGGAGATGGGTGAGGGCGAGGGCTTTGGGTATAAAGTAAACCTCGTCCTCCCGATGGGTAGTGGTGACGACTTGTACTTAGATCTCGCTAAGAGAGTAGAGGAGCTCCTCGAGAAGTACACCCTCGAAGCACTAGTAGTCTCAGCTGGCTTCGACGCGTTTTTAAATGACGGGTTAGCGGATTTAGCGGCAACAGAGATCTCTTATTACAGGCTCGGAGAGGTGATTAGGTCTCTCAGAGTACCAGCAGTAATTGTACTAGAAGGAGGGTACGGTGTGGGGCTTGAGAGGGGAGTGGTTAGCTTTATTGAGGGATTGCTACTAGCGCCTAAGAACTACAAGGTGAAGACTTCAACGCCTAGAGCACTGTTCAGCAAGGCTATTAGTACAGCTGAGAGAGTTCTCGAGAAAGCCTCAAAGAGGGTGCTGGGTGCTTGAGGAGAGAAAGAGAGATCAAGCTGCGAGTAGACAGCTACAAGGAGGCCGAGAGGGCGTTGCTCGAGTACGGCTTTAAGTACGTGGACACGTGCTCTGAAGAGGACTACTACTACTCACACCCCTGTGTAGACTTCTCAGCGACAGACGAGGCGCTTCGAGCTAGGAGGAGGAGGTGTGGTGGTTTAGAGTACTACACTATTACCTACAAGGGCCCCAGAGTAGTCGAGGAGTCGGGTATTAAAGCGCGAAGTGAGCTAGAAGTAGAACTTACGAGTAGCCAGTGGAGCGCTCTCAGAGATATTATTGAGAAGCTGGGCTTTAAGAGTATAGCTAGAATTTCGAAGACACGCAGGCTTTACAGAGCGGAGTGCGTAGACGCGTCTCTCGACGAGCTTCACGGCGTCGGCTACTACCTCGAGTTGGAGTTAAAGTGCAATAGTGGAGAGAGTCTCGTCAGGGAAGTAGTGAGTAGGCTGAGTGGTTCAGCTCGAATCGTGCACGAGACGTATCTCGAGATATGCCTGGCGACTCGGAGGTGTGTTTAAACGCGCGCTCCCCTAAGTAGCCTGTATTGGAGTTGAAAAAGGGTGTCTCTTTGAGTTCTAGACACGAATTCTACGTTACTAGGGTTCTCTACGAGAAGATTATTGGCGAGCAGATTAATAGACTGAGCGAGCTACAAGATCCGCGCGTAGTTTACGTTACAGACCTCGTTTCCTGTACACACAAGTTTCACTTAAAGAAGGCATACCCCTGGCTCTCACTCGCGTTTGAACCAGCGGCAATACTGGGGATAATTGCCCACTTGGGTATCGGTCAGCTGTTGAGAGAGAGGGGTGTCGAGGTAGAAGTGGAGGTAGCGCGCGAAGTCATAATAGACGGTACGAGCTACCTCGTAAAAGGCCGCCTCGACGCTGTTGATGAGAGCAGTGGCATTGTAATTGAAGTTAAAACGGCGAGAAGCGCTGTTAACGCGCCGCTTCAAAACCACGTCAAGCAACTAAATATCTACCTCAATATGCTCAACTACGAGAGGGGCGTCTTAGTCTACATAACACCGAGTAGAATAGTGGAGTTCGTAGTTACTAGAGAGCCTGTGAGCCTTGAGAGCGAGGTGAGAGACCTAGTTGAAGACAGGTACCACCCGAGATATGAGTGGGAGTGTAAGTACTGCCAGTTCTCAAAGCTCTGCCCTTACTCCACATAGGCTCTCTCGAAGTAGGGAGTTTTAAGACGCTTTTTCACATATGCATAGTGAGGCGTGATGAGCGCTCGGGTTGGCTGTAGGGAGTGATGAGGGTCTTGAGTTCTGAGTAGGGGGAGTAGAAGAGCTGCCTGTAGACTCCACTAAGAGACTACTGGAGCCTAATACTAGCCGACAATTGCTACTTCTCTCACTAATTTACCGGTTTTGAATCTCTCTATCGTCAAGTTCTCAGCTACTGGTATACTGGGTCTCCTGCTGAGAATCCAGTCGGCTATTAGTAAGCCCGTGACGGGCCCCATCATTAAGCCGTGTCCACTAAAGCCGGCTGCTACGTAGAGATTTTCGTAGGGGGAAACGGGGCCGTACACGGGGTGGTGGTCTGGGGTCGTCTCGTAGTAGCCTATCCAGTAGCGTAGTATATTCACGTGTCTCAGTACCGGTATTAGCTCTACGAGAGGCTTAATAGTCGCGCTTATAGCGTCGACGCGGTGCGAGGTCAACGGGGCTTCGTGAATATCGCTAATATTCCTCGCGAATATCAGGCCCCCGTGTTCTACTTGTGTGACGTAGGGAGCGCCGGGAGTGTCCCAGTCAATTACTAGTGCCGGTCTAATTATCTCTGCGTAGGGCTCTGTTATAACTGGGTGTCTCGTCTCGTCTACTACGGGGAACTCGACGTTCGCGGAGGCGAGGAGCTCGCGCGTTCCTCTACCACCAGTAGCGATCACGAAGACGTCGCCTTCGACTTCACCTCTACTAGTAATTGCGCTCTTGACTCTGTAGCCGCTCACAGTAAGCCTGTTTACTCTAGTGTAGAAGTGGAAGAACACACCTAGAGATTTCAGCTTTAAGTAGAGCCTTACAATGTTCTCGAGGACGGGCATTCTACCAGCTGTTGGGTCGAAGAGAGCGCCCGCTACAATGCTCTTGTTTAATCCCGGCTGAACTCTAGCCGCCTCGTCAGGGTCGAGTACTCTAGTGGGAACTCCGTACTCGTTGTGAAACGCGGCGAGTTTCTTAAAGACGCCGAGAGTCTCCTGCCTCCTAGCGATCCACAAGTAGCCAGTCTGCTTTAACTGCAACTCCAGTTCCTCCCTGTAAGCGAGCCAGAGCTCAATGCTCTTCTTCATTAGTATGACGTGTTCAGGCGACGTGAACGAGGAGCGGAAACACCCAATATTCCTCGTAGAGCCCCCAGACCCCAGGTACCTTTCCTCCAGGACAACTACGTCTCTAATACCGCGCTTTAATAGCTCGTATGCTGTGAAGAGCCCACTAATACCCCCACCCACGATCACGACTCTCACTGCTCACCACCAGCAAGGAGCACTCTAGCTGGAACCGGGACTATGGGGGACCTGACTCTGTACTCTGAGAGGACCTCCTCGACTCTCCTATTAGTCAGCCTCGCGAATATTCTCGCGGCTACTAGTAGGCAACTCCTGCCCTGGCAGGGGCCAAAGCCTATTCTCAAGTACTTCCTCAAGACCTCGAAGTCGTCGACGCCGGCTCTAATAGCGCTGACTACGTCGTCTAGTGTTATGTCATTGCAACGACAAATAATAGTAGTGGCCCTCCTCACTTCTTCACCCATATAGCTCTCACCTCGAGCCCCAACCACTTGGGGGCTTTGACTGTGACTACGTAGGTTTTATTCCTCTCCCACACCCTGACGACTTTGCCCTCCCCGACTACTTCACCTCTCCTGTTCATCAAGACGACTCTCTCTCCTACTCGAGGAGCCGGTAGAAACTCGTGTGGAAAAGTAACGTAGTCGGCATCAGGCTTCGAGAGGTCCACTACAAAAGCAGCTAAACCGGGACACACTGCTACGCAGACACCACAGCCAGTACACCTGTCCCACTGAACTCGCGGAAGCGCTATAATAGTGTCCATTTGAATGGCCTTCGTGGGGCAGAAGGGCACGCAGATATTACACGGTATCTCCTCGGGGCACTCTAATATCGCGACCGGCCCCTTCGCGAGTCTCTCTCGCGGCGGCAGTAGTCCCAGCTTCTCCAGCTCTCCGAGCTCAATAACCCCGGTCTCCCTGAACTTGGGCTTCTCCACTAGACTCACCCAAAGGAGACTGGTGCCGGGTACTTCTTTCTAAGCTCCTCGAGAACACTCTCAGCGATACTCACGGCCTCTTTCCCCCTCCTCGCTCTTGCTAGTAGTGGAGAAGCCCTGTACTCGTTCCAGAGGAAGTTCAGTATTTTCTCCGCTTCTTCGAGAGCTCTACTAGACGCGGAAGACTCGACTAGTCTAGATACCGCGGCTAGAGCGGCGACTCTCCCTTCGAGCATCGCTGTAGTGGCCTCTTCTATGCCAGACGCGTCGCCAGCAATAAACATGTTCTTCACAGTAGTCTCTAGCAGTCTCGTTCTGATCGGCGCGAAGCCGCCCAGCTCGGGAACATACTTCACTACAGCGCCTGCTTGAATAGCTAGCCTCGAATCCGGCTCTAATCCAATAGCGAGGAGCACTAAGTCCACGTCGTAAGTCCTCTCAGTGCCCGGCACGAAGTTGAATTTCTCGTCAACAGCCGCTACGACAGCTCTCTCTACTCTCTCCGCCCCCTCAACGTACTTAATAGTGTGCCTCGTGAGAATAGGGACGCCGTACCTCCTGATCTTCGCGGCGTGAACAAACCACCCTCCAATCTCGGGCATTATCTCGACTACCGCGCTCACTCTCACGCCGGCTTGAAGTAGTTGATACGCGACTATGAGGCCCACGTTGCCAGAGCCCACGACTAGAGCGTTCTCGCCGGGCTCTACGCCGAACTCGTTCATAATAGTCTGCGCTCCACCGGCTCCAACAACGCCTGGTAGGTCGTTGTTGGGGAAGTCCAAGGAGCGCTCCTGTGCACCGGTGGTTGCAATTAGAGCTCTGGGCTTTACTACGTAGTGTGTACTCTCGCTCGCAACGCCCACGAGCCCGCCTCTAAAAACACCGTACGCCACGCTACTCGTGAGCACTTTAATTCTCCCGCTCTCCCTGATCTTCCTCGCCAGCTCCTCGGCTATTTGAAAGCCGCGTAGCCCCCCAAAGAGCTCGACACTGCCAAAGAACTTGTGTGTCTGCTTGAGTAACTGGCCGCCGAGTTTAAAGTGCTCGTCAACTACTACGACGTCTAAGCCGTAATTCGCGGCTGTCAACGCGGCTACGAGGCCTGCTGGGCCTCCCCCGACAATTAACACGTCTGTCTCTATCCTTTCACTAGAGATAGGCGTAGAGTTCTCTACACTAGCACTCTCTCTTAAGACCCCCCAGCCGCGTTGCCGCTCAACTACGAGCCCTTCGCGCACAGGGTATTTACAGGCCTTAGTGTTCGGGACACCATTAATAGTCATGAAGCAGCTACTACACTTACCAATCATGCAGAAAGACCCGCGCGGTCTGCCAAGCCTGGGACTCCAGCTAAAGACGTCTACGCCGAGAGCGTAGAGAGCTACTGCGACGCTCTCGCCTTCATACGCCTCAACTGGCTGCCCTTCAAAGTAGAAAATGACTTTTCGCCCGCGGTGAAATGCCAGTATAGGGTGCTCGTATATCCTCCTATCTCTAAGTGGCAATAAAACACCCCCCAGTCTAGTTACGAGTATACTACGCGCAGAAAATATTAAGCTTATACGCATATAAAGGCGTAAAGACTAGACAGTCGTGCACGTACTCCTATCTACACGCCTCTCGAGTCTCTGCGAGTACCTGGCACTAATTTAATTGAGTTTGAACAGACTAGGCCTAAGACGCGGGAGATCACAATGAAATCCCGGACCTCCTCACGTGCCCAGATCCACTCAACTATTGCGTGGACTATAGCGCGAAACTAATACACGTCTTTCTGGGCGAGTGATATTAACTAGCACTCTGCACACCAGCACAGCGTTCACGCGTGCTCGCGAGTTCATTAATTAATTATTACCCAGTTTTACGTAGAAATGAGCTTGGAGCGATTTCAGAGAGCTGTCTGGCTGGGCGTGTCGCACTGTGGGTGCGGCGGCTACTCTCAGTCTGAACAAGTGCATGGATCTACTAGAAGCCGTCAAGAAGTGCGTGAAGGTCCTTCCAGGGAAGAGAATTAAGCTGAGCGATCCCAGCTGTGAGGGATATCTCGACGCGTTCAGAGAGTGTACTGTGCGCGCGTACGCTAATAGAGTCGTGCTCGACGAGGCGACTACTAGTGTTAAGCTACTCGTAGAGTTCTTGAACACGGCTCTTAGTAGTGTTGGTGGCAGGGGCTGGCTTCTCTCAAGGGAAATGAGTAGCTTTGTGAAAAACCCCGTTGAGCACTTGAAGAAGAAGCTTACTCTCTACCTCTACGACCTACTGAGAGGTAAGCTAAGCCTAGAAGAGTACGCTGTTAAGGCTAGAGCGGCTGTGACGTCTAGCTTGAATACTAACATGAGAACTCTCTACGAAGTGTGGGTGCTGACGAGTCTACTACGCGGTCTGGGGAAACTGGGAGGTAGAGTAGTCTACCCAGAACACGGCATAGTGCACTTTGACAGGGCTGGTAAGCAGAAAGCGGGCATACTCCCACCCAACTTCGCAGTTAGCATTCCGAGTAGGGGCTCTCTCAGCTTCTTTCTAGAAGCCCCTCGGCCAATCGGCTGGAGGGACTTCAAGGACTTGAAAGCTGTATGGAGACTCTACACGACTCTCAGACCAGACATAATGGTCTACCCCGGGCTGGTCGAGAACATAGTTGACCTCGAAAACCCGGATCTCCCTATTCGCAGACCCCAGGTCATTATTGAGTGTAAAGAGCAGAGTGACTGGTTTCTCCGCGTGAGGGAATTAAAGGGCCCCCTCGCACCCTCATTTAGCTTTGACGAGTGGTTTAAACGCTGGCTTTCAGGGCTGTGGACGGGTCTCGCGGACGTTCTCGGTATTAGTGGTGATGTTATTAGAGAGGTGGCTGAGGGTAAGAGGCGCGGAGTGAGAGTAACAGAGGTTCAGCTAGTACTATTCTATAAGAGTGTGTACAAGCCCGACAAGTTCTACTTGGTGTCCAAGCCGGCACTTCCAGGCAACACAAAGAGGTTTCTTGAAAACGAGGGCGTAATTGTAGTAGACAGTGTACAGCTGGGCTGTGAGGAGTGCATTGAAGAGGCAGTTAAGGGCGTCTTGGACTACGCTAAGCCGGTACTAGAAGAAGAGGAGAGGCTGAGACTTCTAATTGACAGAGTACTGCGCGAGGCCCGGTCTCGCGGAGTCGACCTGTCTAGTAGCGAGCTACTCGACTACTTAGAGGAGTTCGTGGTAGAGAACATAGACAAGGTCATAAGCTACTTGACCAGTAGGAAGTGGTCTCACAGAGCTACTGCTAGTGAGACTTCAGCTTAGCCGGCTTTAAGAGCTCCTCTACGACCTGGAGCCACGCATCTATTACTCTGGGATTCCAGAACTCAGCCCACCAGTAGTCGCTGTCTAGTGCGTGCCACAGAGCCCACCTAGCTTTCTTCGAGACCTCGTCTCTCCCGTGTTTAGACTCGTACTCTTTCACAGCGGCGTAGAGCCTCTTAGCCCTCTCCCAGTAAATAGTGTGGTCTCTCACTTCACCATGCCACTTCGCGAAGCCGCAGAGCCAGCTCGCAGTCGGCACGTGAGTTAATTTCCTCCTAGCGTCCGCGCGCTTAACGAGGTCTCGTAGTATTGCGAGCTCTAAGTAGCCGAGTCTCTGACAAGCTAGTAGAAGTGAGACTAGTTTCTCGTAGAAGGGTGCTGTGAGCGGGGGTTTTTGCGAGAATATCATCCAGTTCTCCCCATCTAGAGCTACTACGAGAGTGCCGCCTGCTATTAGCTTCTCGGCTATTTTCAAAGCGATCTCGTACGCTGACCTGACCGCGTGGATTTCACTTCTAAAGCTGTTTTTAAAACTCAGCGCGTTGCTAATCTCGTGGTCTCTGAAGAATACTAGTAGAGAGCCCTTCTCACCCTTAACGACGTAGGGCTCTAAGTGACTACCCCTGTCACCAACAGACCTCTCGAGGTGGCACTTGTTATCTAGAACGGTGTACTCGATTCCGATGTCGCTGTAAATGTCGACGAGCTTCATGTGAAAAGCCATCTCGGGTGTCCAGGCGCCACGAGGCTCTACTCCCACGACTCTCCTAGTGATCTCGGCGCCGTACTCGACCTCCTCCTTCACGATGTCTTCGGCTCCGAGGTGCTCTATTAAGTAACCTGCAATACTGTGAGCGTACATGCTCGTTAAGACGTCTATCTGCCCCCGCGCGGCGGCATCTCTGTACATCTGCAGGGTTTTTCTCACAATTTCTCCACAGGGACTACTGGGCTCGAGTAGCCCTCCATTGTGCTTAACGCCGCGCTCGATTAGCTCTACCCACTGTGCGAGTAGACTTGGACTCAGATTGTAAGTACACCTGTACTCCCTGTACTTCTCCAGGACCACGGCGTGGTGGTAGTAAGGCCCCTTACTATATGGCGCCAGCTCCTCGCTACACGTGTGTATAAAGGCCCATAGAGCGTGGTATAAGCCGCTTGGAAGGTAGTTTGGCGCCTGGTGGTGGTGCCAGACTAGAGCTAAGCGCCTGGTAACGCTGTTAAACGCGTCTACTACTCTGAACCTAGCCCTGTCCAGTACGCTCCCCTCCACTTTGAGCACCAGCTCGTAGCTACCCGGCGTTCTTGGGGCGCTTATCTCGACTACGTACTCCCTCGCGCCGGGTTTAAGCTCTACGCTCGCTAAGAGCCCCCTGTGCCAGCTAATACTCGCAGTCACGCTCTTCGAGGTCGCGGCCACAATGCTGACTAGTAGCTTATCTCCCGGAGCGGTAACGGGCGTCTCGGGTATAATGTATGCCTCGACGTGGCTCGCGGACATCGCCAAGACCCTTCGCGCTCTGAAATATTATCACTCTAAGGTATAAAAGACGCTAGTGACCATAGTGAGCACGTGAAAAACGCTACTCGAAGGCTCGCGGCCATTACAGCGTTTAATCCGAGAGGCTTGTGAGGTAATCTAAATGACTAAGCCCGAGTACATTATATGGATCTTCACGGCTAAATGCAACCTGAACTGCGTGCACTGCTACACGTATAGGTTTAGAGGGCTGAGAGAGCTGAGTCTCTCGGAGAAGCTGAGAGTAGCTAGCGACATAGGCGAGACCGGGGTTGAGTACGTTAATTTAACTGGTGGTGAGCCACTAATACACCCGCACTTCTCACACCTAGTTAAGACGCTGAGCGAGTACGGCGTAGAGAAGAGCGTTGTTACAAACGCCACCTCTATTCGCGACGACGTGGTCGACCTGCTCCACAGGACTGAGACGTACGTGTTTGTCACTATTGAGGGGCCTCGCGAAGTCCACGACGAGATTAGAGGGAGTGGTTCTTACGACTCAGCCACTAGGGGTGTCGAGTTACTGAGAAGAAAACTAGGCGGCTTCACAGTAGTGAGTACTGTGAATAAATTGAATTACAAGAGAGTACACGAAGTAGTGGACTACGCGGTGAGCGTGGACGCGGACGCGCTAGCGCTACTACCAATTATGCCCTCTGGCAGGGCGCTGGAAAACCGCGTTTACATATCAGCCAGCGAGTACCTAGAGGCTCTCGAAAAGACGTGGCTGAGAGCGCGCGAGTACGGCTTAAAACTCTCTGCGTGGTGTACTCCGTGGGCGCCGCTTCTCAAGAGAGATATTGG
>Ga0080008_167944_pt1 | contig 18200 bp, 20 predicted proteins | sample ConCONMetagenome_FD_69211 | JGI IMG/M metagenome (GOLD analysis project Ga0080008, IMG submission 69211) | Hot spring microbial streamer communities from Conch Spring, Yellowstone National Park, USA - CON_C (SPADES assembly) (version 2) | ecosystem: Environmental > Aquatic > Thermal springs > Hot...
TCCAGATGGCTTTGAACGAACTTGTAGAAGTAGGCTTCCTCAAGGGCTACAGATTTGAAGAAGATGTTATCGTGCTTGAACGCTATCCTATGGAAGTCCTGAGAATAAGGGCGATAGAACTGCAAAGGCAGTTGGACAAAGAGGTTCAAGAGTTTATTGAAAAGCTAAGGCAAGCTTTCAGAGAAAGTAAGAGGAAGAAGAGGAGAAAGGAGAAGGGAGATAACCAAAAACAATAGACTTTCACTCAACCCGCTGGCTAAATGAGAATAGTTTGCAAGAAATAATTCATTTTTCAACTATAGTTGAACACTTTTCGCTAAAGGAAATTTCACTTTTCGCTATCACTTTTCGCTAAAAGAAAACTTCACTTTTCGCTAAGGGAAAATAGAAAAATGCCCTCCTGAAGTCCTTGTCTTTCAAGCATTTGAGAGGGTGGGATTGCGGATGTCTAATGCTTTTTATTAATGGTCTAATGCTTTTTATTAATGGGTCTAATGCTTTTTATTAACGACCCTCCACCCTCGGAACGCCATCAAACCCTTGACGCACAAAGCTTTGACGCACTTGGCACGATTTTTGCTTAATTTTTTAGAGTATATATTCTTTTAGAGATAGTGAATAAACTTCGTTTATTCACGCAATTTTTTCTTACGAAAAAATTGCATGGCCCATAGAGAGATTTTCTTTCTTCCTTCTAAGAGAGAAAAGGAAAAAGAAAACAAAAACTTCTGCGGGCATGGGTTAACTAACTCTGCGGGCTGGAAAAGAGACTTAGTTAACCGCATGGCGGGTTAACTAACCGTTATACAAAAGGGAGGGACTTAGTTAACCATCTAAAGCGGGTTAACTAACTCAGGCACAGAAAGAAGAAACTTGGTTAACCCTATTGCCCTTTTATGAGAAGCGTTCCCAGATAGAAGCCTGCGAAGAAGAGGATGGTTAAAAGCACCCACATGGTCTGTTGCTGGGTGCTGGCTTCGCCTCTTAGGAATGCAAGTCGCCACTTGAGATTGAACTGCTGGAGGGCTTTCTCTATGTTGGCGGACTTTCTGAGGGCATACAGATCCGCCCTTGCCTCCATATGCCAGTATATCCACACAAACAGAAGCAAGTAAGCAAAAAGCACAACTTTTGACCTGCTGTAGGTTGCTATCACCGAGTAGACAAAAACAAGCAAAAAGACCGTCGTGAAATCCCTAAACTTTACATGCCCAAGTTCATGGTAAATTATCGCCCTGAGAACATCCTCATCCACCTCCTCTACCAGCCTCCTGCTTAGCACTATTGCATTCCCAATTGTAAACGCAGACTTAAAAGGCATGGGAACCACATACACATAGGGATACTCCTCAAAGCTATGCCTCTCAAGCCCAAGCAGGGAAAAAAGCTTGTGTGCATAAAGTCCAGAGAGAAAAGCCGCAAAGGTAAAAACCAAGAGAGACAAATCTCCAGAATACCAAATCAAAAGGACAAAAGCTGCAAAGTATATGGCCAAAGGATACTCGTGCATGAGGATATTATAATTTTCCCTATGTGGACGCTGTCCCTTCTTTTGCTAATCGGCGTGGCCTTTTCTGGGCAGGTGTGTAGACCGCACAAGAATTTCTACGAGGACAGAGAGAGAGGTTGGTTTTGGAAGGAGGTGTGCGTAGAGGAAAAGAAGGAGGAGAAGAAAGAACAAAAGCCAAAGGAGACCGCAAAGCAGGAGGAAAAGCCCAAGTATAGATTTTTGCCCACCCGTGTTCAAATACCTTGGGACATCTTAGACAGACTTTCTCCTGAGGACATCCAAAAAATAGAACAGACCGCACGGCACATAGCCCTCATGTATCCCACAAGGGAAAACATCTTAGAACACATGCGTCTTATTCGTTGGATAAGAGAAAAATCCGTCAAATACGCCAAGCTAAGTGAGTATTACATGCGGCAGGACCCTGTGCTTGCTTACGACAAACCCACCGCTGTGCCTATGAAGGATGCTATTTTGGTCTATAGGGAGAGGGAGAGGAAGAAAGTCTTGGACAGGTTTGCGGACAGGATGGGACTTTTGGTGGTTATGTCGCAGGGCTGTTTTGAGTGCCCTGGTATGCAGCAGGTGTTGGAACGGGCAAAGAACAAGTGGAACTGGGACTATAGGGTTGTGTATGCGGAGACCCATCCCAATCTGGTTCAGCGTCTTGGCACGCAGAACTATCCCGACATTTTTCTGGTGGTCAACGAAAAGGGCTACCCACGGTTTATCCGTATAGGCAGCGGTTATATGACTTTGAACCAGCTTGAGGACAGTCTCTTTATGACCCTTTACATGGAGGGCTATATCAACGATGAGAAGCTTGTGGTTTATTAGTCTTTTGTGTGCAATCGCTTTTGCACAGGGAGGAAGAACTTACCCTATAGCGGAACCCGATGTGTGGGAGGAGATAATGGCACGGCAGGAAAGGGCGGTGCAAAAGTTTAAAGAACTTTCCAAAAAATACGACGAGAACTACATCCAAAACAACATCATGAAAGACTGGAGAATGCGTCTTCCTTTGGCGGAAAAATCAAAAACCGAGAGAATAGACTGGGTCTACACACTGGAGTTTGATATACCGAGGGTGGATGACAGGGGAAATGTGGTGGGAGTGCTTTATCCAAAGGGCTACCGTTTTCGTCCCGTTCAGTATTGGGCTTACACACCTCCTCCGCTTATAGTGTTTGATGGCAAGGACAAGAGGCAAGTCCAGATAGTTAAAAGGCTTCTTACCAAATACCCAAGCAGCATGCTGATAGCTTCCGACGGTGCGGTGTTTGATTTGATGAAGAACTTCAATGCGAGGGTCTATCTGTTGCATCCAAAACTCCGTGAGGTTGCCCGTATAACTGAGGGCGTTTCTGTGGTTAAATTTGACCGTGCTACAGGACACATAATCAAGGAGGTCTACGGCAGAGATGTTTTGGAGAAGACTCGTTAGCGTCCTTTTGGTTTTTTTGATTTTGGCTCAAAGCGGGTTTGCAAACCCTGCCAGCAAAGTGGTCTGCAGGGCAGGACCCGACACCTTCACGACCATCATCGTCACCATCATCGGCACAGCTTACAATACCTTTCCCATAACCATAGGAGGCGTTAGGTTTAGCTTCTGGCCTGGGCTTGAGGACGTAAGCAGTGTGGGAGGGCTTCCAATGTGCGTGTGCTACACTCCCTTCCCAAGAATTGGCATAAAGATTGGCCTGTGGGAGGGCATAGCGGTCATAGAACCTGTGAGAATTCCCTGGTGCACGCCCACCCTTCCCATACCCGGAGGCTTGACTGGGAAAATTCCCTTTAACGCCCAAGCCATAGGTGCCGCAAACAGCGACGACCAAAAGGATGGAGAGTTGCGTAGCTTTCAGGTGCATTACTACAGGGTCCTTCCTTGGGCACTTTTGGAAATGTTTTTAGACTTTATCTGTCTTGAGACGAGAAATCCCTTTGATTTGGCATACATGACCGAACTTGACCCTCTCTGGCAAAGCGATATGTTGGCAAGTATTTTAGGACCTGAGGCTATTCTGTTTGCCAATCCTGTAGCCCAAGCGGCCTGTGCGGTAGATGCCATGACAGCCACCGCAGGCTTTCCCTTAGACCCACTCTTTTGGTGCATGGGTGCGTGGGGTTCTATGTATCCCATGAGTGGAAGCATTCCTTTGGACAACGTGCAAGCAAGTGCGGGCGTGGTGGCAAGGATGCTTTTCAAGCTTCACAGGGAACTTATCCTTTGGGGCTCCTTTGGAAAGGCAGGCCTTTGCGGCAGATACCCTATGCCCATCATGTTCAAAAGTCAATACAGCATCTATCCCATATGGCCTATTCTTCATCCAAAGCGTTTCCCTATAGGCAGGCATGCCTTTGTGCAATGGGGCTGGAACAAAAACGTGCCCGTTCTCAACCAACTAAACAATGTCTGGATGGTCTATCGTAAGCGTGATTGCTGTGCCTTTTAGGAGGATGGCATGAGTGTGATAGACTTTCAAGACCCTGCCCTTGTGATGTCTCCACCCTATGCTAAGGTGGAGGTGCCCTACTGCTACACTGTGAAGGCCTCTGGAGAAAGTGTCCAACTCCACAGAAACCCGTTCTTTTCCACATGCGATGAGAGTAAGGTGAGATATATTTTGATAAGATGTAAGGGTGCGGTGAAGGTTTATAAGGATGGGAGGTTGATAAGGGAAGTGCCATGCGTAAACTCTTTTTGATAGCGGTTTTGGTGGGTTTGGTCTTTGGCTTGGACCTTCGTTATCCTGAGAGAAGTTCGGGCGGAGGAAAGGGCAGAGAGTATGGAGAGAGGGCAAGGCGGGAGTATGATGGACCCAGAGGGCAAAACAATCCCACCAGAACAAAATTGATGCAACCTCTGACCGCACCCAATCAGAAGGTGGTGGGACCTGGTGGACAGCAGTTTGATGTCCCTGCGGTCCTGTGCGGGCAGGGAGAGGTAAGGGATGAGAAGGTTTTTGCCCGGGTGTCGGTTTCAGACAGCAGCTTTACCTTCAGTTATGCCAGCGACCCTTACAGCGGAGTTTTAGACAGAACCTTCAGCACAAACTTTACCTATCTGTGTGCGGGCGGTATGTGTGGAGATTGGGATGATACAAGGAAAAGATTTACCTCGTGTGTAAGGTTCCGTGTCCTCAATGGGCAAGTAATTACTCAGTCGGTGGAAACCTTAGATGGATGCATAGACCCGAGAAAACAAGGACAGCTTCCCTCCTACTTTGCAGGGCCACTAATTTCTGAACTTTTGGAATACTACAGGTCCATAGGCAAACCCATTACCACCTCAAAGATAAACCAAGACACCAGCGGAGTGGCAGAGTATTTGGGAGGCAAAGTAGAGAACTGTCAGGGACAGATGAGAACTCCTCCACAGACCCAGTATTTTGGCAATCCCTACACCATGAACGACGCCGCAATTTACTACTACCTCACATGCGACCCGTCCACAGACCCAACGTGCAGGGCGGCCAGAAAGGTTATGCAACAGGAAAGGTCTTCAGACATTAAAACCTGCGTGATAGAGAGGAATGTAGGGCAGACCGTTCTCAGAAGCGACCAGAAAATATGCACCCCTGGGCAGAAGCTTTTCCCTGACGGATACAATTCCACATACTCTGTTTGCTTTTCTGGAGACAGGTTCTTTGACTTTTCCTCTTCCTTTTGGCTTGAGTGCAATCCCGACGGAAAGGGCTATACCCTCAAAGGCTGGGGCTACTGGGAGGGTGCACCCTGTGGTTCAACGGACATCTACCCTCCATTGCCTCAGATAAGCATTACCTATCCTCAAACTCAAATACCCAACTGGGTGGAAATAGGCAGGCTTTCTGTCAACAAAAGGACTGGAGATGAACTGTCCTCTGGGCGATGTGTTTCAGAAGTTTCTCCTATGAGGGTATGGATGAGGAATGTAAACGGCGTGTTGGAGGTAAGGATAGACAATGCACCCGCATGCAACCGCTTTAGGTGGTCAAGCATAGGCGGGCTTGTGGGAGAAACCCTCGGAGACTGTAGCCAGTATGAGAAGGAGGGTTGCAAGCTTGTAAACGAGTGGTGGGAGGATGCCAACGGAAGAAGAATTCAGGTGATTAGAGACGGGAAACCTGTCCAGCAACTTTCTGGCTGTGTGGAGATTTTGAGGGATGAGAACGCTAAAGTCTGGACCTCTGAACGGCAAACCGCCCAAGCACCTCCACAGAACTGCAACTGGCCTCCCAAAACCTGCAAAACCATAGGCACAAGGACCGAATGTAGGCAATGGTGGAGGAAGATAAGGGAGTATAGGTGCAGCCAAACCTCAACCAGCAACTACAAGTTTGACGCCTTAAACCAAAAAACTCTTGGCATTCTAAACACCCTTGAGTGGGACTACAGAGGAACGGGCAGAATGAGGTATACGGTTATAGACACCGCCTCCGAGGGCTTCTCCTGTGTGGGCGGAAACGGAGAGTGCTACAACATCACAAAAACCCAGCCCATGTTTGTCTGTCCCTTAAACGGAAGGCAAGAAACAACTCAATCCTCATGCGACGCAAACTGCTACCAACAGCATCAATGCAACCAAGCCATTGCGGGCTATGAGTGTCCAGTTAACAAAGCCCGCTATCCAGACCAAACTTCCTGCACCTCCGCATGCAGAAGCCCAGCGGCATGCAACCCTGTCTACACCTGTCCTTTGAACAACAACATCTACTCAGACTATCAATCGTGTAGGGCAGGCTGTAATAACTGTTTGGAACAAGGTCAGTGCACCAGCAGAAATGTGTGTCCCTCAGGTTATACCCTCAATCCACACACAGGTAGGTGTGAAACTACTCCCACCTGTCCCTCAGGTTATACCTTCAACCCATCCACAGGCAGGTGCGAAACAAATCCCATCTGTCCCTCAGGAGGCTACTGGAACCCAAGTATTAGGCAGTGTGTGGCTAATCCCAGTAGTTATCAGTGTGTAATAAGGTCCGCAAGGTGTGAGTTTAATTATTATGGTTGGCCTATCTCTATCCCTATGTCGTGTTCTTCTAATTCTTGTAGTGGAGAGCGGTCTTATTATGTTGAATATAGAAGGGGACGCTCTTACGATTATTTTTCGTGCTATGTTGATACCTCTTCTTTTTATCGGGCTTACTATTATACATGGGGAAGAGGTCGTGGGGCTAATTGGGAATACTCATTAACCCAAACCTTACCCCTTCCTCCCTGCACTGGAGGGAGTCGGACTCTTTATCTTTATCGTGAGTATGATCCTTACGAAGGAGTATGGTATGAGATATCCGCTGTTATAACTGCCGATATGTATCAGCAACCCACCTGTCCCTCTGGCTATTACCCAAGCGGTTCCATGTGTTATAGCAGTTTCTTTAGTTGCCCTGCTGGAAGTTGGTATGATTGGACTGTAGGGAAGTGTGTTAGGAACCCTGATTGTTTCCCTGAAGGTTGGTATGATGCGGGTGTAAGAAGGTGTGTTAGGAACCCTGATGTTCACTGGGATTGTTCCTTTGGTGGGACTTACGGAGACAGGCAAACCTGCATGGCAAACTGTGTAAGGGCAATGTCCAACTGCTGCGTAAGGCAAGGCCAATGCACGGCAGATGGTAGAATTTATCCCGCAGAAACATGTCCAAGCCAGTGCTTTAGGAATGAACAGTGTAATGTGGTTCATAACTATGTGTGCCCTGTGGATGGAAGGGTTTACTCGTCCTCTTCCGCTTGCCTTTCCGCCTGTAGGACACCAGTTCAGTGCATACTTCAGAATGTCAATGTGGAAAGGTATGTTTGCAATCTAAACCTTCGGGAGTATGGAGACTACAACACATGTCAGCAAAACTGCATCTCCCAAAATTGTGCCTCTTACCAACAGAGAAGTTCTGGCGGAGGCATATCCCAGCATGAGTTGTTCATTGGCATTGCGGGATATGACCCTGAGTGTGCCACTGGAGAGAAGTATTGCATAGTAAAGAAAACTGTAAACGGCAGGGTTCAGGTTGATACAGTTCAGTGCAACAGGTCTGGGTCTTCGTGGGTATGCCCTGCGGATGGTGGGCAAGTGGTGGAGGATTGCAAATGCGGAGAGAACCTGAAAATGGGTTTTGGATACACTGCGGGCGTGCTTGGAATAATATACTCTGCTTTGAAGGATAGAACATGCGAACCGTGAGGTGGTTGTTGACTGTTTTGTTGGCTTTGGGAGTGGCTTTTGCTAACTGCCCTGTATGTGATAATGAGTGTGGAAACTGGTCCTGCATTACAAACTGTTCTTCAGAAGCGACAGATTGGACCTTTGACACTTACAGATGTGCGGTGGATAGAAATGGCAATGGGCAAGTGGATAGCTGCTTTGAACTCCCTGCTTGCCAACAGGTAAACGGAAGGTATGTGTGTCCTGCGGACTTGGGAGACAGCCTTTGCACCTCTGCAGATTGGCGTGGACCTGCCTTGTATGACACAGACCCTAACAACTTCAACGCACCCATATGGGCTGTATACCAAACCAACTCTTCAATAACCTTTGACCAGTATCAAAGTCTTCTCTCTCAGTTTAACCTTGACTGCTTCCCTGTGCCACAGTCTGCCCAAGACAGGCTTTACGAGTTTGCAAGCAAAAACTTTGCCTTTCCCACTTGGGCTTGCGGTGGTGTTCTCTATAGGGATGGGTGGTTTTCCCATAGCAGCTGTTCTTACATTTCTTACGATGGTTCACGGTGGAAGGTCAAAGACAATGCCTGTTCTGACCCAAACAAGGTATGGCAAAAACTCGGGACTAAGTGCTATGCCACCTCATGGAAGCATACCATTCGTTTAGGAAACTCTACCGTAGAACTTACTTGGAATATCCCTTTACCTCAGAACAACTTTGACCAAACCCAGCAGTTTAGCGTAGGAGGACAAACCTACAGGGTTAATCTAAGGTGTGTAAATAGCACCACAGTAGTGGATGAAGCAAATGGAACCCAGCTGGTTTTATGCACCTCCTTTTCAGAAAGCGTTTATGACTCTCAAAACTCTTTGCTTTACCAACTGAGTTGGAACATAGATAGCGGTTGGTCTTGTCCTGTTTCTGAACTCAGTCAATCAAGTAGTGTTTCTTCTGAAACCCTAACGCCAATTTCTACCTCCCAGTTTCAGGGAGTAGTCCTTGAACGGGCTAACAACATAAGCACGGTAGCATTGGGAGTGGACAAGACGGGCAAGAGGTGTAAGCTTTGTGCAAAAAGCATGCAGGGTCTTAGTGGAGGAATTGTAAAGAAAGAGGAGGAAGATCTTGAGGAACCTTCAGCGTCTCCACTACCGCCTGGTCCAGAAAATCCCACCTGTGTAAACCCAAGATTTTTCAGTGGCGAAGCAAGGTTCTGTAGGTCTGGCGGTCTTACCATCGGAGGCGCCTCGTGCTGCGGTATATCTGGAATGTTTAAGGGCATGTGTAGAAGAAGCGAGAGAGAACTCAGAAGGAAAAGACAGGCGGGCTTATGCACCTATGTGGGAGAATTCTGTTCTAAGAGGTGGAAGATAGGGTTTGTGAGAATATGTGTGGAGAGGTCCCGTTCTTTCTGCTGCTTTAATTCCCAGTTGGCAAGGATCCTTCAGGAGTGCGGAAGACCTCAGATAGGAAAAGGCTGGGGCACTGCCAGAAGCCCAAACTGTTCTGGCTATACCATTGATGAGTTTGCGAGGGTTGACTTTACCAATCCTGCGTGCGTGCGGGCTATAGAGATGTGGGCGCAGAGAATGGCAGAAAGTGTGGGAGAAAATGTTGTTCGGAACATAGCAAGCCAAGTCAATGAACGGGTCCAGTGGTGGATTAACAGCGTAAGGAACACCACAGGCTACGGCGGAGGGAGATAGCTATAATTTAAATACTGATGAGGAACTTCAAATACTTCTCTGACTTTGAGAGGCTTGCAAAGGAGGTGCGTTTTCAGGCCATCATCATCTATGCCCTGCTTTTTATAGTGCTTTTGGAAGGAATTTTGCTTTACAGGGCAGCCACTAACAAGGTGGTGGTGGTAATTCCTCCGAGGGTGGAAAGGGAGTTTTGGATCTCTGGAGAGAACCTGTCTTACGCATACATAGAACAGGTGTCGGTGTATCTTGCGGACAGCTTGCTTTCTGTGTCTCCCTCCAATGTAGACCAAGCCATTTCAAGGATTATGCCCTTTTTAACCACAGACCCAGAACAGGTAAAGGAGATAAGGGACAGCTTTGCAGCTTACGCCAAGGCGGTCAAGGAGAATGACTGGTGGCAGTCGTTCTATCCCATGAGGGTGGTAGTGAACGAAAAGCAGCAGAGGATAGATGTTTACGGCGTTCTGAGGAAGATGACGGGAAACCTTTATATAGGGCAGGAAAACAACAAGGTAATTTCTTTCAACTATGAGGTTCGCAGCGGAAGGCTACTCATTACGGGGGTGAAGTTCTGATGCTTAAGAAGTTTGAAGGAGAAAGGAAAAAGCAACTTCTCTTTTTGGGTGGTGCGGCGGTGCTTTTGGGCGGCGGTGTGCTTCTCGTTACTGAACTGATGTCTTCGAACAAAAGCAAACAAGAACAAGCACCTCCTCCTCCCAAAATAGAGACGCCGCCTCCCAAGAAGATTGAAGAGGAAAGCTTTAGAAAGGAATACGGAGAAAGGCTTGCCGCTTTGGAAAAGCAGTTGGAGGAGATGAGAAGGCAGCAGGAACAGCAGCGCCAGCAACCGCAACCCACTTCTCCTCTACCACCTCCACCTTCACCACCACCACCACCACCACCTCCTCCTCCTCCTCCTCCGCCACCTCCTCCTCAGCAGTATCCACCTGTGCCTCAGGAAGGCGGGATAAAACCTCCCGCCCTTTCTCGTCCTATAGACTTGATAGCTATAGAGAAGCAGGAGGTGAAGAGGGAGGAGAAGCCAGTGGAAGTAAAGGAAGAGGCAAAGCCAGAGAAGAAAAAATCAAGGGCTTTAATTCCAGCGGGTGCTTTTGTCAAGGGCGTTTTACTTTCTGGACTTGATGCACCCACTGGAGGGAGAGCCCAGACTTCTCCGCACCCAGTTCTTATAAGACTGGTGGACAAAGCCATTTTGCCAAACCTTTACAAGTCTGATATTAGGGATTGCTTTGTAATAGGAAGCGGGTATGGAGATTTGGCGGCGGAGAGGGCTTATGTGCGTCTTGAGGCTATATCTTGTGTGAAGACAAACGGAGAGGTTGTGGAGAGGAAGATAACAGGCTATGTGGCTGGAGAGGATGGTAAAGTTGGGCTTTTGGGTAGGGTAGTCACCAAGCAAGGCGCCCTTTTAGCCCGCATGCTTATGGCAGGATTTATTGAAGGCATAAGCAGGGTTTTCCAGCAGGCAAGCACCACGGTAGTTGTGTCTCCCACTGGAACGCTATCTACCATAGACCCTAATCGGGCACTGCAGGTGGGTATAGCTGGAGGGTTTTCCGAAGCAGCGAGGACTTTGGTGGAACAGTATAAGAGGCTTGCGGACGAGACCTATCCTGTGGTGGAGATAAACGCAGGGAGACGGGTTGATGTGGTGTTTTTGCAGAGTTTTTCTTTGGATGATGTGGAGGGAGACAAGGTGATAAAGACAGAACGTGGGCTTAACAAGCCTCCACCTGACCCAACCGCACCTATACAGTAGGGAGGAGAAAGATGAGATGGATTTTGCTGTTAGCTTTAGCTTTGTTTATAAGCGGATGCAGTTCCAAGATACTTCTTCCTTATGAGGAGGAGAGGCTTTGCAAAAGAGGCCCTGGCTATGGTGTATGCGGGTCTCTGTCGGATGTTTACAGGGACACCCTTGAGAACCCAGAGTTTTATGGAATTGAGAGAAGGAGGAGGTAAGATGAAGAGGGTTTTAGTCTTTTTGGGCTTTCTGCTTGTGGGATGTGCTACTCAAACCCAACAGGTAAGCATCAGGCATATAGAACCTAAGGTGGAGGTAAAGCGGGAAAGGGAAGAGGAAAGCCTCTATAAGCGTGAGTTGATGGAAAAGCTTATGAGGATGACACGGGAGGAACCCACACCTTTGGCGTTGCCTCCCACCGTTTTGAGGGTCTTTGTTTTGCCCTATGTGGATGACCAGGGCAGGCTAATTACCCAGCACTACATGTATATCAAGGTGGATGAGGGCAAGTGGATACTGGGAGACTATCTTTTGAAGAGAGGAGGGCCTCCGAGGGAATTCACTCCTCTTAAGACGGAGGGTCAAGATGAAGGTAAGTGATTTTTATGACCTTTTGGAACGCAAGGGTCTTTCCGAGTATTTGATGCCCGAGTGGGAGGAGAATGAGGTTTTCTTTTTGAGGGACGGAGGAGTGGGAATCGCCTTTGAGTGTTTGCCTCTTTGGTATGTCCATCAGAACGTGGAGAACGCCCTGAAGCTTTTCCTTGAAGATTTGCCGCCCTCTGCATCCGCCCAGTTTATCCTCACCTCCACTCCCGATTATTTGCATCTGATTGACTACTATCTTGCCAACAAGAGGGCTGGGCTGATAAACCTAAGAGGAGTGCATGCAGATTTGCTTTGGGAAGCGGTGCAAAGCTATGCAGAGTTTTTGGAAAGAAAAGGGCATGAGTCCATAACCAGAACCTTTACCTCTTACTTAAACCGCAAGCGTCTTGTGATTACGGTAAAGTATGGAGGCAAAGAACAGGAGAAGACTCTCTTTTCCACTCTTCTGTCTATCTTCAAAAAGGACAAAGAACCCGAGGAGAAGACTTTGGAATACAAGCTGACGCTTATAACTCAGCTGAAGGCCAAGCTTATGGGACACTTGGCAGGAGTGGGCTTTAGTCCTCGTCCTATGAAAGCCCAAGATCTGTATGAGTATATGTTCAAGCTGATAAACTTCAATGCGGACTGGCGGGATATAGGAGAGTATGATGGGACGATACCTTTGAGGAGGGCGGTGGTAAGGAATGACAATGTTTTGAGGGTGCACGATGACTGCCTCGAACTTGGTGGGATGTTTATCAGAAGCTTTTCGGTGAGGAACTATCCAAAGGAGTGGGGCCTTTTTGATGCGGCTGGGTATGTAGGTTCTGAGATAACGGGTTCTTCTTTGGACTTTCCCTACATGATATGCTTGAACGTGGTGAGGTTTTCAGACAAGGTGCTGGGAAAGATAAAGACCTCAGCGCTGACGGTGCTGTCCCAGAGGGTTTCATACAATCTTGTTCCGAGGCTTAAGTTCAAACATGAGGACCTTTCTGTGGCTATGGAGAGGATAGAACGTGGAGAGGGAGTGTATGGAGTGGATTTGCTTATTTTCATCTGGGCAAAGGCCAAAGAGGAGTTGGAACTGAAATCTTCAAAGATAGTGTCTCACTTTAAAAACCTCGGGTTTGATATAGAGAGGAATGCTTATGTGGTTTTGGCGGACTTTATGAGTGCTATGCCCTTTGGGTTTGACCAGAAGATGGCGGACTTTCTCTCAAAGCAACGAATACGTGGGATGTTTGCAAACAATACCGCCACCTTTGTGCCCTTCTTTGGAGGATGGCGTGGGACAAAGCCAGAGGTGTTTTTCATAGACAGCTTGGGAGAACTGGAGGGCTTTGACTTCTTCTCCAATCCAGCGGGAGGATACAACAGCTTTGTTGTGGGAATGACGGGCAGTGGAAAATCCGTTGCCTTGCAGTATATAGCCTTTAACTATTTGGCAAGTGGCAACAGGGTGTGGATAATAGACATAGGGCGGTCTTATCAGGCCTTTGCGGAGGTTCTGGGAGGAGACTTCATAGAGTTTAGCTTTGAAAAGCCCAAGTGTGTAAATCCCTTCTCCATCATTCAAAACACGCAGGAGTTGGAGGATTACTTGGAGTTTTTGATAAACCTCTACTATATGATGGGTGCGAACAAGGAGATCAGGAAGTCAGAGGAGAACGAAAAACTTATAAGGACCTTCCTTGAGGAAGCCATCAAAGAAAGCTATCTCCGTTATGGACCTGAAAGCTGTGTGGATACGCTTATTGAGTATCTGAAAAAGTATTCCACCGACAGCAGGGTGAACGACTTTATCATCCAGCTTACTCCCTATTCAAGCAGAGGTATATACGGAGTGTTCTTCAACGGGTGGTCTCACTTTGAGTTTAACAACTCACTCACAGTTTTTGAAAACGACACCCTTGAGAACATCCCAGACCTGAGAGACCCACTGATTATGATTTTGACCTTCTTCATCTCCAAAGACATCTACAACCAACACGCCTCCAACTACAAGCACTTGGTTATCATAGACGAAGCCCACAAGTTTTTGGGCAATCCCAAGATAGACCTCTTTATTGAACAGGCATACAGGAGGTTCAGAAAGCACGGTGCAAGCATTATCTTGGGAACTCAAGGTTTTGAGGACTTTCTGGCGGGTTCAGGAGAGGTCTCCCGTGCAGGTCGGGTTATCATAGAAAACTCCTACTGGAAGCTTTTTGGCATGATCTCCTCCACCTCAAGGAACGCCATCAGAAACTCCAAGAGACTTTCTCTGACGGAATACGAGTGGAACCTACTTGAAAGCGTGCACCCACTGGCGGGCGAGTATGGAGAGATGCTTTTGGTTTCTGAGGCGGGTGCATCAAAGATCAGAATAGTCCTTGATGATTTCATGAAGGCGCTGTTCTTTACGGACCCTGAAACGAGGAGAAGACGCTATGAACTGGTCAAGCAGGGCTACAGCTGGAAGTCCGCCATAGAAATCCTCAGGAAGGAGAAGGCACAATGAAGTGGTATCACTGGGTTTTCATCGCCTCACTCCAGTTGTTTATCAATGCCCTGTTCTTGGTTTTCATAGCCAAAAACATCAAGGTGGTGAGTTTTATGGAGATAACCGCTGTGGGAGTGGATGAGATGGCAAGGGCTATTCAGTCGGGAGAGGACCCTCAGAAACTCCAGCAGATGCAGATGGAAAAGCTAAGACAAGTTCAGGAAAAACTCAATAAGCAAGGTGGCATAGTGCTTCTCAAAGAGTGCGTGGTAAAGGGACCCTTTGAGGATATTACCCATGAGGTTTTGGGAAAGTAAGTCCAAGTGGCTTTTTGCGGTGGTGCTTTTTGGACTACTTTTCTTTTGGCTATCTCCCGTGAAGGTGGTTTACACGATGGATAAGTCTCTTTCTTACAAGTGGTGGCTGTGGAGTGAGATTTTCTTCAAAGTTCAGAAGGGAGACTATGTGGAGTTTGTGCCTCCTGTGGAGAACGAATACACGAAGGGCAAAATCCTTGTCAAGCGTGTGGAATGCACGCCAAAGGAGACCTTGAGGGTTGTCGGGCTTGATTATTACTGCAACGGTGAATACCTTGGCAGGGCGAGAACTCACGATTCAAAGGGAAGACCAGTGGTTCCCTTTAGGTATGAGGGAGAAGTTCCAAACGGGTGCTATTTTGTGATGGGAGAGTTGGAGAGGTCTTACGATAGCAGGTATTTTGGGTTTGTGTGCAGCAATCATATCAGGGCTAAGCTTTTCCCTCTGGCAAAGGGACCAAACTTGGACAAATTCTTTCTCGTGGGAGGAGAGAGATGATTTACATTGGGCTTATTTTTGCTGTGGTGTCGGCGCTTTATGCCTTTTATCGGCTTTATGAGTATGTGAAGAAAAAAGCCCAGCAGTCTCCCAACCCTCAGGTTTACATGAGGACCTTTTGGTTTGTGTTGCCCGTGCTGGTTGTTCTTTCCCTCCTTATCTTTTCTTATGCCTTTCTTTATTCACCTCTTTTGATAACAGGGCTTTTGCTTTTGTCTCTTGGGTTTAGCACCTTTATGCTAAGCAAGGATTTGTTTTTGTGGGTTCTTAGGCGGTTGCCTTCTGTTAGAAGTCCGTATGAGATAGAACCCATAGATGCAAGCTTTAAGATTTTTTATGACCCTCCAGTGAAGGTTTCCATGTCCGCCATAAACAAGCATGTGCACGTGATAGCGCCGACGGGTGCGGGTAAAACAAAAAGCGTGTTTGCACCAATGGTAGCCCAAGCTTTAGAAAAGGGCATGGGAGTAATGTGCATAGACCCAAAGGGAGACAATGAGGTTATCAGTGCCCTCATAAACCAGCTTAAAGCCCAAGGAAGGTTTCCAGAGGACTTTTATTACTTTGATGTGGCAAAGCCAAAGATAAGCAGGTCATACAATCCTTTCTATGGTGCCATCAGAACCAGAAACTACCATCAAATAGCGGCCACCATTGTGGCCACAATGCCCAAGGTAGGCGGAACCGCCACATTCTACGAAAAGATCCAAGCGGAGGTCACGAGGGCACTTTCAAGGCTACTGTCTATCATCCCTCAAACTGGGAAGATGATAAACTTCATAGACCTTTACGCACTGTTGGCCTACTTGCCAAGGTCTGTGGAGTATCTTTTGGACCTGATAAAGGACAGCAGGGACAAGGATGAGTTGGCAGAACTTTGGCTAAAGACCATCTCCCGAGAGGCAAGGATAAACAGGGATTTTAGGAGTTATCTGAGAGGTCTTCAGCAGCATCTGGCTTTGTATGCCTTCACCTTTGACCCAAGACTTTTGAACTCGTATTATCCTGAGATAAGGCTGGCGGAGATATTCAAGGACAGCAAGCTGGCTTATTTCGCCCTCAGGGCTTTGGACTTTCCCAGTGGAGAAAGCTTGGATATAGGAAAGATGGTTTTAATGGACTTGCAGTCTTATGCGGCGTGGAAATACAGGGCGGGAGTGCGTTGGAATGTGCCAGACCTTGTGTTTGTGGATGAGGCACCTCAGGTTTTACCTCCCGAGTTCCAGCAGGTTTTTGAAATGGCCAGAGGTGCGGGCATAGGCGTTGTGGTGATCCACCAGTCAATCCACCAGTTTGAAAGAATTCAAAAGGGCATGTTCCAAAACATCTTCGCCAACTGTGCGGTAAAGCTTGTGCTTGGTGCGGGTGATCCAGAGACCGCAAAGTTTTTGTCTGAGTATCTCGGTCAAGAGGTGAAGTATTTCAAGGCATACACAAAGGCGGGTGCAAACATTTGGAAGGACCCTATAGATTCATTGCTTCCCACTTGGTCTGATATAGCCCAAGAGAGGTATGACTACAGGGTTCGCCCTGAGGAACTGCTTACAATGAAACCAGGGACCGCATACCTTGTGGTTTCTGGAGACAAAGACAAGTTTGGAGTTTTCGGCAAACTCTACTACATGGCCGATGAAAAGCCCTCAAAGGTGGAACATGAACTCCTTGCCTGTATATCCTCAGATTGTAAAGATGAGTGGAAGGATAGAGACCTTGGGCTTTGTCTTTTGCAAACCTTTAGAGAAAGTCTCGGAGAGGAAGCCTACCTTGAGGAAACGGTAAAATACATTGCAGAGAGGAAAGAACAGGCAAAAGAAATACTAAGTCAGTTGGTAGAAGAAGATGAAGGAGGGCAGATCCTCGCACCAGAGATAAGCGACGACATCTCACCGCTTCTTTTCAACTTGGAAGACCAGCAAGCCCACCACGGACACGCTAACTAAAATAATCCCATGAGAAGGAACAAAAAAATCAGCATCTCAATAAACAAAACCCTCTTGGGCACCCTCTCAGAGTCCGCCAAGCAAAAGGGTCTTCCTCTCTCCTCGTTCATCCGCAGCCTAATGCTTGAAAGCATCAAAACCAACACAGTTTGCAAAAAAGACCCAAAAAAGAGAATAAGCATAGCCCTCTCACAGGAAGAATACCAGCAACTGTCTAAACTCAAAGACATTGACTGGGAGAAAAGCTTAAGGAAGGTTCTACAAAAAGGAGACGAGGGACACAAAAATTAGGAAAAACAATCCCGATAGCAAAATCACCAACACCACAGGTTCCGTTATGATTTCCTTGACCGCTTTTTTCAGTTCCATCACGAATTCCCTCAAGTTCCTAAACCCAGCCATAGCATTATTCTCACAACCTCAAAACAGCAAATCCTCCTCCTGCCACAATCCTTGCCTCGCTACAGCCCTTGCCTTCATCTCCTTTAGCTTCTCCTCATACGCCTTCTCTATCTCCTCCAACCTCTCTCTGAGTTCCTTTATGCCCATTTTCCCATCCAAATAATCCCTCAATAAACCCAAAACCTCCACATATCCCTCATCCATACAGGAAATAAACAGCACCTCCCAAACTAACACCCACTCATATAGCATCCCAAATCCCACAGGATTAATACTCCGCCTCATTCTCTCTGCTAACCTCTCCACTATCTCCCTTCCCATCTCTCCCACCTCCTCACTCCTCTTCGCCTTCCTCCTCCTCTTCCTCAATCACCCGCACAATGCGCCCTCTTATCACCTCCCACACCTCCTCACAATCCGTATCCGCCAAAACGCTTACCTTCCCTTCTACACTTATTGAAATACAACCCTCATCCACCTCCACTATCTCATACAACTTCCCAACTGCATCACAAATCCCTAACCTAACTTTGTTTCCCATAGCTTGCACCTCCTTCAGGTAAAAATTTTAACTTAAATTTCCTGAAAAATCAAGTCCTTTATCCCAAGTAAGGACTTTGATAACCGCTACTCCCTCTCCCTTCCCACCTTCTCCACCCATCCGACCACCCAACAGCCCACCCATCCACCTACCCACCTTTTTGCAACCCTCCGCCACCTACCCACCCATCCACCTTAAGGAGATCTTTGAACCACAGGATACTTGCTGGTAATATACTCAACAACGTGTTCCACTCCTTGTTTGTCCATAAACTCAATAGCGGTATTCACCCGCTTCCCAACTGGGAT
>Ga0080008_136789_pt1 | contig 18194 bp, 19 predicted proteins | sample ConCONMetagenome_FD_69211 | JGI IMG/M metagenome (GOLD analysis project Ga0080008, IMG submission 69211) | Hot spring microbial streamer communities from Conch Spring, Yellowstone National Park, USA - CON_C (SPADES assembly) (version 2) | ecosystem: Environmental > Aquatic > Thermal springs > Hot...
TCCTCTGGGAGGCCTATGAAGTTGCTTGGGGTCACCACGAGGAGCGGGGTCTCGTGGTTGCAGAACTTCTACATAGTTCTTGGTAGCGCCATTGTGGACAACCCAGGTAGTACAACAAGAGCCTGGACGGAAGCTACGTATTACGCATACGTGCGCGTTAGGCCGTGGGTCTACCCCGAGCCCTCCGTCTCCTTGGCGCCTCTCGACAAGCCGCCGCTTGTAGCGCCGGTGCGGCAGGACATAGTGGCGCTAAACAGTAGCGAGATGATGCTTAGGCTAGACGCCACGCTGGACATGCCGGGCGCCTTGGTGAGGAGGCTCAACGCCACCACGTGGCTCAACGCCTCGGCTGTCATAGTGGACAGCTGTAGGGCCTATGGCAACTGCCGCGAGGAGGTCCACCAGAGGACTTTGTGGTATTTGATAAACGTCAACCACAGCGAGCCCCGCGCCGCCTTGTCTTCACAGTTCTTTGTGTACTACGTCTTGGGCAACTCGCCTAGGAACATAACTGCCACCTGGACTCTCCACAACTACGGCGACAGGTGGGCCCGCTTCAACGTCACTTTTACAGTGCCCCGGAGGGCGCCCTTTGCGATTCTGATCTCTGTGTCCGGCTCGATCATCGCAAAGCTCGCAGTGAGCGACGCAAGGCCTCAGGTCTACTACTTGCCGCTTAGAAACCAAGACGGGTCCTACACGTACTACGTGATGAACTACGGAAACGGTACCGCGGTTTTCTACACGCCTTGGGGCACCGTCGAGTCCTTCGACGACAGCTGGGACCCCAGGTCGCTGGGCTACGCCGGCTACTTCGGCGCCTTGTACAACGTCACCAACGGCCGCGAAAGGTGGCAAGTCCTCGTGGTGCCGCCGGGAGGCCTTGTCAAGTTCAAAACGCCGGCCCAGACAGACCTCAGGTACTACTCGCCCACATGGCAGGCGCCATACGTAACCCAGACCTCGATGCCCTGCCAGCCGCTTGGCGTCTACCGCCTGCTGGTGCCAACCAACATAACGACCAATTATTACATCTTCGCCATAGACGGCGTTCCTGCCGCGGTGCTTAGCAGTTTAAGAGCGGTCCGCGTATTTGGACCGCATACCGACGGTGAATGGCGTTCTGCGCCGTTTTACATAGAGGAAGACCCCACCGGCGACCGCCTGCGTAGGGTGTGGGTGAGGGTGGATGCTCCTCCCGGCTCTATCGACTACAGCGGAATGCTCGCCGTCTTGTGCGAGGGTCAGGGGTCTAGCGGAAACAAGCACGAGACCTTTGGGTCAGACAACTACGGCACAGCGTCGAGCTCCGCGTTCATAGGCGCAAGGGCCAACTTTGCGACCTTCCCCGATGGGTTTACGGTGGATGTGCGGCCCACGTCGTCGTCTTCTATAGGGAGCTGGGGCCTTGCCAACGCCACGTCTCTGCCGTCTATTTCATGTAGTGTTGGCCAGAGCCACGTGGCGATTTACCGCACCGGCTCCTTGCCGCCTTATTGGTGGCATTTCGACGGCTTCTGCTTCGATAGGCATATATGGGAGAAGCCGGGCGGTGCGCCGTATTTCGCCAGCATATCGCTTTCGCGGCAGTTTGTGCTGTACCGCATGTGGACGTCCAGCTTCGACGAGGCGGGGATGTGGCGCCGCTCCTACCCGAACGCGCCGGTGAATTTAAATAGGCCTTACGTGGCGTATCAGTATGTGGTTGCGGATTTTGGTTTCGAGTGGCGTATTAGGCCGTTTGCCTGGCCTGAGCCCTATGTGAGGGATTGATATGCAGTCGCTTGAGCTTGTTGTCTTGGTTTCTTTCTCGCTTTTGATAGTCTTCGCCGCGGTGCCGTATATCTGGCAACTGGCGTCTGCCTCTATGGCGCAGTGGGAGGCTCGGCAGATGCTCACCTTCATGACGTCTTTTGCGGATTCGCTTGAGTCGGACTTCGGCATGCCTGGCACGTTTAGGAGCTACTACCTCCCCAATTTGGTCTACGGCGTCTTCTCTGTGCGGCGCTACACGATGGATATAACCTGCGTCTCGACGGGGCGTTCGCTACCGCCTGTGTACTCCCTCTTCGTCATGTATAACTCCAGCTATATAACAGGCGGCGCAAAGCCGCTTAGGGGAGTTAGGAACGTCACTCTTGCGCCGCTGGGCCAGCCGTTGGCTAGTCTCAACGCCACAGGCCTCGGCTATGTGTTGTACACAGGCCCCGTCTACATCTCCGGGACGCCGACTGTGTTGTACGTGTTTGACGTAACCGCCATCAGAGTCTCGGGCTCAGCTTCTCTGAGGTACCGGGTGGTACGCGTCGTCGATGGGTACAGCGACGATCGTTTTCGTATGGATTGTCCAGGCGGCGTATTTCAGATAAGACTTGTCGATGATAGAGGGCAGCAGCTGTGGGCCGCCGCCTACCGCCTAGGCGAAAGCGTCGTGGTGGTGGCTACCCATGTCGAGGTTGCGTTGACATGAGGTCGCTTGAGGCCGCAGTCCTTTTCGCCTTCGTCGTTGCGGCTTCTGTGTTTCTGGCGTTTTACGTAGACATGCTTGCGCAGTCTGCGCTTGACCGCGAGGTGGAGGCTCTGGCTAAGTCGACGCAGGACCTGGTGGCGGCTCAGTTGAGAGACGTGCTGACTGCCGCGTCGTTTAGCCATGTGCGGAACTTCACCTACATGCTCTACGTGCCGACTGAGTTCCCCACTCTAGACGCATACGTCTACAACGCGACTATTTACGTAGGCGGCGACGGGGTGATGTACGTAAATGTGTCTTTTGCCGGCTTTAGGGGGTCCGGCGTCAGCCGCTTCTCTACTTCGTCTGCCGTCGGCAACGTGACAAGCCGCGCCAAGATGGACGGCATTAGGCTCTATCTGTCAGACCCAGTGGCCGCATACGCGGTGAGGCCTGGGGCGTCGCCGTGCGCCACCCAACGCGGCGTCAACTTGACGCAGGTGGGATGCGCCGCCGTTGTGACCGGGGCTCGCCAGTACTACATTCTTTATGTGATTAAAAGGTAGTGGCGATTGATCTGCTACTTTTTCGTTAAGTCGCTTGGCTTATGACGACGTATTAAATTGTTTGGCTTTAGCCTTTGTGGGCTTAAGCGGCGCAATCGATAAACGACTGGCTGTTTAAGCCGTTTCTTTCCTTTCGTAACCGGTAGTCCCGCCCTTCGGGTGGGAATCTGTTTTTTTAAGGGTGTTTTTCCTTTGGCGTTGTGCTTCCTCCGCCTGCGGGGGTGCTTAAGCTTGACCAAAACGAGGTGCCTATCCCACCTCCGCAACATGTGCTCGACGCGGCTAGGCAGGCGCTGGCGGTGGCTAACTGGTACCAGCCGGCGGGGCTGTATGAGGAGGTGAGGAGCCTATACGCGGAGTACGCCGGGGTGTCCCCACGCCGCGTCTGGCTGTTCCCCGGCGCTGACGACTTCTTCGAGGGGGTTCTGCGGGGGGTGAGGAGCCTCGCCGTTGTGAGCCCCACATACTTCTTGCTGGAGGACCAGGCGCAGTTTTTAGGCGTCTCGCTGGCGAAGACGCCGCTGAGGGGGGATGAGTTTAGGCTTGACTTGGCGGAGCTTCTGGCGGCCGTCAAGGGGGCCGACGCCGTATACATAGACAACCCGAACAACCCCACCGGTCAGTTGCTCCTCTCCCCGCGGCAGGTGGAGGAGGTCCTCGCCCTGGGGAAGCCCACTATCGTAGACGAGGCCTATTTCGAGTTCTCAGGCGTCACCGTTGCTCAGCTGGTGGAGAGCTGGCCCAACCTCGCGGTGGTGCGGACCATGTCTAAGGCGTTTCTGCTGGCCGGCATGAGGGTTTCCCCAGTCTTGTTAGGGGACGGCTTCAACATTCATTACAACACGGTTAGGTTCAGGGTGTCGCTTCCGTCGCTGGCGGCGGCGCGGGCGGCGCTTTATAAGAGGGACTATGTGGAGGAGGTGGTGAAGGTGGTGAGGGACGGGGTGTCCTACCTCTCCGAGGAGTTTCCCCGACTCGGCTTGCGGACGTGGCCGAGCCGCACCAACTTTGTCCTGGCGAGGGGGCCGCCTGGCCTGGCGGGGCTTCTGCGTAGATACGGCGTGTGGGTGAGGGATGAGGAGGGGAGGCTCGGCGCCGGGTTTGTCCGCATCACCGTGGGGACCAGGGAGATGAATCTCCAGCTGGTGAGGACGTTGAAGACGGCCCTGCGGCTCTGAGCTGGTTGCTGGGTTGGTTGTGTGAGTAGTTATTAATTCTCATCGGGTTCCTCCCTATGGATTTGAAGGTGTTGAAGCAACTGGCTGTGGAGCTGGCTGTTAAGCTCCCGTGGCAGGATACGGCGGATTCGCCCACCATTAGGTACTACACAGATTGGGCAAAGTTTGAGGGCTACCAGCCGCTGACGGAAAGGCCCGTCTCGTCTGTCTCCCCAGATCCCTGTGAGGTCGTCGTCGTAGACGGCGTGTTGGCCGGCGCCGGGGCTTGTAGCGGCGTTGAGGTGGGGAGGGCGTCGGAGGTCTTCCGGCATCTGGAGGTGAGGAGCAAGATCTTGGCTCTCCACGCCGCCGCCCTCCAGGAGGCTGTCTATGTCAAGGTGAGGGGCCGGGTGGAGCCTCTGGTGGTCAGGGCTGTGGCGTCTGTGGCTGGGAGGCACGTGGCGAGCCACGTGGTGCTCGACGTTGAGGAGTCCGCAGAGGGGTCCATAGTGGTGCAGGTGGAGAACGGGGCCGGGGCTATGCACACGGCTGTGGTGGAGGGCGAGGTGAGGGGGTCTGTGGAGTACGTCCTCGTCTCGCGGGGAGGCGGGCCTCAGTATGTGCACTCGGCTTTGTTGGTTTTCTCGTCTGTGTCCGCGCGGCCGCTTGTGGTGGGGGGCGTGATGAACGCGGTGAGGGAGGAGTACGTAATTGGGGAGGGGGCGTCGGCTGAGGCCGTGGGCCTGGAGCTCGGCTTCGGCGACAGCCGCATAGACCACGTGGTGTCTATGATAAACGACGCGCCGAGGGGCCGCGGCTACGCCAGGCTGTACGCCGTGGCTGCTGACCGCTCCTTCGTGACTCAACGCGCAGTGGGGAGGATCACCCCCCGCGGGGTTGGGAGCAGTAGCGCGGTGGAGGGCGTTGTCTACATCGCCGGCGAGGGCGCCGTGGCGAACACCCAGCCGATTATCTTGGTTGAGACGGGGGAGGTCGAAGGCGCGAGGCACTCAGCCGCAGACGCTGCGCTAGACGAGGAGAAGGAGTTCTTTCTGAGGTCGCGCGGCGTGAGGAGGGAGGATCTGCCCAAGCTACTGGTGATGAGTCTGGTGGACCAGTACCTAGCATCTCTGTCTGAGCCGTCTCGAAAAGTCTTGGAGGCCGTTTTAAAGCCGGTGTTGTCCTAGCCGATCCACTCCACGTCTCTCGGCGTGAAGAAGTTGGGCAGGGCTGGGTCTACCTCAGGCGGCTTGAGGAGGTGGCGCCGCTCGCCTGGCCGCGGAAGCAACGCCCTCCTAATGGAGACGTCGTAGAGCCACCTGGCCTCTGCCGCGTGTAGCGTCGTGCCGCACCGCCTGCAGGCCCACCCCTTGCCTCTCCCCAAGCTCTCAAGCGCCCCGCCGCAGTAGGGACATCTGGACTTGGCCTTTATGTATCTGCCGAGTATGTACGCCCTCTCCACGTAGAGGTAGAGGCCGCCCCGTCTGGGCTTCAAGCCGCCGTAGAGGACCACGTCGCAACCGACGCACCTCGCGAGCTCAGACGCCAGCTTGCCCAGGTGCCTGTAGACTATAAACGTAACTCCGTTGTCGAGCCTGCCCATTAAATGCCTGGCCTTGATGCGGCGGGCCTCCGTCACCATGCCCCGCGTGTGGTAGAAGGAGTAGGGGTGCGGCTCCTCGAAAAACACGCCGAGCTCCACGTGGGCGTCCGTGGCTTGGTTGGTGCGGTAGATGACCCACCCCGACGGCCTGAAGCCCCACATCTCCATCAGCCGGAGGGCGTATATGAGGTGGTGCGGCGTCAGCCCGCGTATGCCGTAGTAGACGGGGTCGGGGCCCCTGGGCTCGATCAACACGCGGCCGCGGTCGAGGTTGTGGAAGGTGAAGGGGAACGTCAACGCCTCCATCGTCTTCACAAGCCTGGGCGGGATGGGCAACCTCTCCCCGCCTCTATATGCAAGTAGCTCGAAGGTGGATTTGGGGAGGACTGCGCCGACTGCCGCCACGGCTCCAACCCTCCCCCTGCCTCCCCACGTCCTCACGCCGGCTCTATCCGCCGCGTTTACGCTCACCAGCTGCGTGAGGGCCATGCGGTACAGAATCCGCGCACGCTCCGGCACATCCCCCATGGCCATCGCCACGCCCGGATACGTCTTGCCCTCCCACCTGGCGTGTTGTCCCACCACGTCTAGGACAAGTCGCCACAACTCCTCCACGTCGCTCCCCGGCACGTCTAGGTCAAGCGCAACCGCGGCGTTGCCCCTTGTCTTAAACGGCACGTTGGGGTTAAGCCTGACGAGGCGGGGGAAGTCCCTAAATGCTTGGGGGCCCCACCTCCTTATGACTTCCTTTGCGAGGAGGTAGCCCACGTAGGTGGTGCAACCGCCCCCGTGGCTGTCGGTGTCGTCGATGCCGACTACAACCCTCATCTATACGGCCGGTACCACCCATCCCTGAGAGACGGCCTAACGATGCTGGAGGTCGCCTCCACGAACTCCACGCCTCTTGCGGCGGCGTCGGCCACCAGGCGGAGGTCCAGCGGGAGAGAAGGGCCGTAATGCGCCAAGGTGTCGTTGGGGGTAACCACGTGGGGCCTCCCGCGGAGCATCTCCAGTTCGTGTCCATACGGCCGCCTGCCCCTGGCCTCGTACACCACGAAGCCCGCCCTCTCCATAAGCCTCGTCGGCGGAGCTTCGCTGTGTGTAAACACGCAGGGCAACCCCCTCATGTACCTCAGCCCCACCCGGGTCAGCGCGTCGGCCACGTAGGAGTTGCCGCAGGCCAGGTCATACACGCCCAGATTTATCACAGCAACCACGTCTTCATAAAGCAGGTGCCCCCTGAAGAGGTCGCGGTAGATCCCCACGAGCCGGTCCCCCTCCTCATCTCGGTCGAAGATCCTGGCGAAGAACCTAAACACGGCGACTGCTTGGTCTATGTTCACCGGCGTTGGGACGGCCACCACAGCCCCCGCGGCCCCGGCTAGCCTCTCTACGAGGTGGCGCTGTACCGGGTAGTACAGGACAGCCAGATCGGGGCGTATCCTCCTCACCACTTCTAAATCCACCTCTATGAAGGTGCCCACAGTGGGCACCTTCAGCAACTCCGCGGGCCTGTAAGAGAAGACGTCTCGCCCAGCAAGCTCCACGCCCAGCAGGGCCAGGAACTCGTTAACAGAGGGGTTGAGGCTTATCACCCTCCGCGGCACGCCGTCGAGAGACCCCATGAGAATCACAACGGTAAAAACTTCCACGTTATAAAGCTGGGGCGCCGCGTACCCCCGCTTCTGTAGGGGTATCCGTCTAACCCCCTACCTGGGCCTCGCCGCGGCCTCACCGGCCCTGCTTGGGGGCCGCGGCGCCGGTTGGTTTTTACCCCCGCCTTTCGGCGGCCCGCCGGCGCCCTCCGCGGGCGTGCGGGAGGTTCCAGGGGAGGCCCGTCTCCGGGCTCTCCCCGTCCCCTCGGCGCCCCGGTAGACACGGCTCTTGTGCTTAAATGTTTTCCGGCACCTGGGTTAGCCTTTCCACAGCCCGACGGCGAGGCCTATTAAAAAAGCGACGCTTGAGTACGGCACGGCGTCTTTTATCTTCATGGCGCTGTCCAGCGCGTCTTTGGCGGCGTAGCCCAGCTGTTGAAGCAACCCGGTGACTTGTTCAGGCGACATGTAGCCTATGGCGGCGAGCACTATAAACAACGCGATGAGGATCAACGCCACGGAGAGGACCCTCTTAGCCAGCACCCCCACCAACAGACCCACAACGAAGGGCCCCACAAACGCCACCAGTTGCTCCATCACAGCCTACTTCTACCCCAAATATAATCCTTTCCATGATGCACATCCTTGGGGGTTGCGCCTCGCGGCTTTAGCAAGTTCTGCGTAAACCTCGTGCGGAGCCTCTGAGGGAGCTGGAAATAGGGATTCGGCGCGTAGAGGGGGGTGGCTTTCAATCTCGCAACTTTTCCAGCGTCAGCTCGGGATAAAACCTGCGGATAAAGGCGAAGCCGTTAACCACCGGGTAGAAGGGGTATTTGCCCTCGTCGTCGAGCTCCACCGCCCCTCTTTTCCACAGCTCCGAAAGCACCTTAGCGTATAGGTACCTCTTCTCGAGGGTCTTAAGGGCGACCTCGGTCTCCCGCGGCGCGTACTTCACCGCTGTATTTATGCTAGACATCTTAGCGACGTCTGCGGGGGCTAGATCCCGGCGGACCACCGGACACAGGGTGGACATGACGAACTTTACGTCAATGCGTATCTCGCGGCTGGCGGGGTCCAGCTCGTATCTTATGACCTTCGGTAGATATGGGAAGGAGCGACACGTCAGAGGCTTGTAGAGGCTGTGCACCATGCAGCTGGTGCCTTCGAGAAACGGGCATTTACCCTCCTTGTCTAGGTGCATCAAGTAGCTTATCGCAACCCTCAACCCAGACTTGACGTCGGCCACCTTATACGCCGGAGTAAAGACGGCGGGCGCGCCGAGCCTCTCCGCCAGCCTCTGCAGTATATACACCTCGTGAGGCAGGACCGTGACTGGACTTGCCCTGCAACAAAGGGCACAACCAGGCTCGCAGCTGAAAGACACGAGAGCCGCATCCCGCATATGCTTTATATACTCTTACGCTGTGGAGCGGCCGAGAAACGGCGCGGCTACCCTGTCGACTGGTCGTTGCTGGGGCTTAGAGCAGTCTGTCGGCGACTAGCTTCTCGAAATCTACCACGGATTTGCCGTCTGCCTCCACCGGCTGGAGGGCGGGCGGCAGTTTGCGGTAGTTGGGGTCGTACAGGCTTTCGTACCTCTCGTCAAATGTGGGCACCAGCTCATTTTTGTAGAAAATGCCTATAGGCAACCTGTCTCTTTCGACGATTTTGTCGAGGGCTTTTCTGATCTTTAAGTCCACCTCCTTCTCGTCGTGGACAACGGGGTCCCAGGCGGGATCCGCCTCCTCCAACTTGTATATCTTCTTCTCGTACCACTCCCGCGTCATCACGTTGTTGTAGGTGACGCAGGGGCTGTAGATCTGGACGAAGGCCGAGCCCTTGTGACTGATCGCGTCCGCGATGAGCTTTGTGGTGTATTTTATGTCGTAGGAGTAGCCCCTGGCGATGAAGGTGAAGCCCGCAGTGAGGGCTAGGAGGAGTGGGTTGATTTCGCCTTGTGGGTTGGCTTTAGGCACGGCTTTCACCTTAATGCCAGCCGGCAGAGTAGGACCTGCTTGGCCTCGCGTGAGTCCATACACAGAGTTGTCCATGAGGATGACGGTCATGTCCACGTTGCGTCTGCCGAGGTGGAGGAGGTGGTTTCCGCCTATTGCCATCAAGTCGCCGTCGCCGCCGACGACCACGACCTCTAGGGAGGGGTTGGCCAGCTTTATGCCGAGGGCGTAGGGTATGGCCCTGCCGTGGATGGCGTGGACGCTTGTGGTGCGCACGTAGTGGGGGAGGCGGGAGGAGCAGCCGATGCCGGATACCAGGACCACGTTGGCTGGGTCTAGGTTGAGCTCGGCGAAGGCGTTATATAACGACTGCAAAATGCCGAAGTGGCCGCAGCCGGGGCACCACTCAGGAAGTTGCGGACAGTCGGCTCGAATCCTTGCCCCTTCGCGAAGTGTTTAAGCCGCTCCGCCAGCGGCTTTGCCATCATTGGGTAGCTGTCTGGGGTTTTGGAATCCTCCTCAGTGTTGTAGACGAGGTAGCCGCCCCTCCTGAGGTGGAACACGTGCTCAAGAACTGCATGTCCGTCGAAGGTAAGTGCCAGCTCTACGCTGTTGCCGGGGGCAGGCGCCGGCCACCTATCTGAGATGGTGCCCACTACATAGCTGTGGCGGCCGCCCGCTATGTTGCTCCAGAACTCGCGTCGCGCATATACATAATACCCGGCCGAGCCGACGCCGTAGATAAACATGAAAGACGCAGTCTCTACACCTCTACCTTGTGGACCTCCTATTAAGAAACTAATCCTCATTAAGTTATAAAACGAGTGATATATTTATATTTTTTGTTAAGAGCGCCGCCACCTTGGCGCCTGTACTTATTAATGTTGAATATTTATATATAAAGTTTTCAGCACTCGACGTAGATAATCTTCCCCAGTTGGCTTAACTCCAGTCCCACCAACAGCTCCTTCTCCTCTTCACCGCGGCCTTCCACCACCGTAAAGTCGAAGCCCCGGAGCTCCGGCGCGTGCCGAAGCCCGTACTTCAAAGCCTCCACGAGATCCTCCACGCCGGGGTGTAGCCGCTTGACGGCGACGACACGCGCCGCGACTAGCTTATACATCTCGCAGTCGCCGTAGAGATACAGCACCCAGCCTTGCAATTCTGCGAGAACCCGCCGGGCCTCCGCGCGGCTTACGACATCCATTCCTTCACGTGGTTCCGGACCCCCGTCAGGATCATCTCGGTGGCCACAGACGCGATTATAAGAGACATGAACCTGCCAAGCAACCTAAGAGGAGTGGCGCCTACGTACTTCACAACTCTTATCCCCACCAGCAACGTCGCGGCAACGGCCGTCGACGCCGCCAAGGCGACCAGAAGCGCGGTGAGCGGGCCGTAGACAGACGAAATCACTATCAGGGCCGTGATGGTGCCGGGGCCTACGATAAGCGGCGTCGCCAGAGGCACCACCGCCTGCTCCTCTGTTATCTCTAACCTCCCGACATAGGAGCCGGAGACCAGCGTCATGATGGATATGGCCATCAGCACGATGCCGCCTGCGATCCTGAAGCTGTCAATCGAGACGCCGAAAGCGGACAGGACAAACCCGCCGGCCACGGCGAAGAGGGAGGCCAAGACGTAGACCACTACCACCACGGTCACGGTGATCTTCCTCACGTACGCCGGGCGCTCCACGGCGAGAGGGCCCACAATGGCCAGCTTCCCAATTGGGTTCATTATGGCGTAGAGCTGGCCTATTAGACCCAGGAATCCCGCGACGCCCAAGTCAGACACGCCGCAACGCCGCGGGGGGTTTATAGATTTTTTCAGCAGCGGATTGCTCTTCACACATCCGTCCTCACACGCCTCGTCACGCCGGTAAAAAGGGAAAAGGAAAAATTTAAGGTTTAGTCGTGTTGAGACGCTTCCACTTTCCAGCCCTTTATGAGAGCCTCTATGTGTTTCCGCCTCTCTTCTTCGTATTGGTCGGCTGGGAAGGACTTCACCTTTGCCAAGATCTTCGGCAGGGCCGTGTATTCCATCTCCTCAGGCGGCAGTCTGTGCGGCTGGAACGGGCCCATGCGGCGTATGTAATCCGCTATCTGTGCCGCCGCCTGCCTCACGTAGTCGAAGGCCGGGTCGTCAAAGAGGTCGACGCCGCCCTCGAGGTAGCCGTCGTGTAGCTGGAAGCCCAAGGCGCCCACCTTAGGCGGGCCGTCGAAGCGGGTCATTTTGGCGCCCACCGCGATCCTCCTCTCTGGGTCCACCGAGATAAAGCGCGCGGGCATGAGAGGCCCGGCGTGGCTACCGCGCATCCAGCCGTGTACGAGGTGCGGGTGGGCGAAAGCCTCTAGTATCTCGCCGACCGCTGGAAGGCCGGACTGCGCCCTCACCATCATGACTGGGTCGTCTTTGCCCACGTAGCGACCTGCGATTAGGGATAGCCTCTCTACGCTGTTTGCGGCGGCTGGGGCGCCGTCTGCCTTGCGGAAAACCTTCCTGATTATGTACCTGCCGGTGGTGCCTATAAGGCCGAGGAGGGAGTAAGACTCCTCGGGCGTCTTCAGGAGGTATACCTTGTGCTCGATGACGTCTAGGACCTCAAAGATGAAGCCTTCGTGCATTGAGGGGTCTATGACGAGGCCCGCTGTTGTGAAGGGGTCGGCGAACATCTTGTAGATCGGGAGGTTGAAGGCGCCGGGCTCCGTCTTATCAGCAGCGAAGACAATCAGCGGCTCGCTGGGGCGCTCCTCGAACTCCATTTCGGCCACCTGGGGCCCCATGCCTCTGACGTTGCCCGAGAAGGCGTCTTTCAGCAAGTCCTGCCCGGCGCCGTATAGCTTAAACCTCTTAGCCACCTGCTCGGTCACCTCCTTGAAGGTCTCCCAGGCTAGGCCGTGGATGTCGGGGTTGTCCTCGCCCTTTGTGTGAGTCATCAGGAGGGAGATGTCATCGCCGACGTTGTAGACGAAGTAGTCTATTATGAGGCCCCTCTTCTGCGCCTCTTTCATCTTAGCCGCGGCGTATTCAAGCATCTTGGGGTGGACGTGGGCGTGGCCCGGGAAGCCGCCTATGTCGGCTTTTATTATTGTGGCCGTAACTTTCATGAATATGCAGAGTGTAAACTATTTAAAAGCATTACCTCAACTGAGTGTGAGCATCGGCTATGTCGACATGACAGGAGTATACTCAAAAATTCAGGAGTTATACTAGAACACAACTCCTGACAGCATAACCCAGTGGTTTCTTCATCCCGTCGCGGACCTCACTTACGTTTATTGATACCTCTGGGGCGGGTGTTGCCGCTTGTTCTTCATATATTACGACAACAAGGCAGTGGGGGTTGTCGACGTAACCCCATGTGGAGACGGTGTCGAGGTGGCTATCTTGATGATTGACGCGTACCAGGGCAGAGGGCTTGGGAAGGCCGTCGCCTACGACTTCGCCGGGAGGCTGAAAAAGATGGGCTTTAGATACGTGCTTGCGTACGTCTCGCCGGAGAACTACAAGGCTTTGGCCATAGCGAGGAAGATAGGCGCCGAGATAAAATGCAGAGACGTCTGCGTTGTCATATACGTGCTGGCCGAGGGCGGCGAGGAGATGTGCAGAAGATAAGTTTATATAGAGGTTCGATCAGGCTATTGATGTCTAAGGGGCGAGTTTACAGGCGTACCTCGTCCTTGAGGACGGCACCGCGTTTGCAGGTAGGCAGATAGGCGCGGAGAAGGTCGCCGCAGGCGAGGTCGTATTCACCACCGCCGTCGTCGGCTACCCACAAGTCCTGACGGACCCCAGCTACAAGGGGCAGATAGTGACGTTTACAATGCCCCTCATCGGCAACTACGGCGTTTCGGAGGACCAGCTGGAGTCAGACGGCATAAAGGCGGAGGGCGTCGTGGTGTTTGAAGCCACCGCCCCCAGCCACTACAAGTCCGTCATGTCTCTCCACGAGTGGCTGGCGGCGGAGGGGGTCCCAGGCATAGCCAGGATAGACACCAGGGCCCTCGCCATTAGGCTTAGGGAGCACGGGGTCATGATGGGGGCGCTGGGGCCTGAGGAGCCCGGGGAGTTGCTCAGGAGGCTCAAGGCATCTCCGCGCTACGACGAGGTTAACTACGTGGACTTGGTCTCGGTGAAGGAGCCCAAGGAGATGGGCGAGGGCAGGATCTGTATAGGCGTGGTGGACTGCGGCGTCAAGCGTAGCATCCTCGCGGAGTTTCTGAAGAGGGGGGTTAAGCTGAAGGTGGTCCCGTGCCGCAGGCCGGAGCTCGCCTTCGACTGCGACGCGTTTTTCATAAGCAACGGCCCGGGCAACCCCAAGCTGTTGGGCTTTTTGGCGGAGCGCGTCAGGCAGTACGTCGAGTACAAGAAGCCGCTTCTCGGCGTCTGTCTCGGGCACCAGGTAATCGCCATGGCGCTGGGTGCCGACGTGTATAAGCTGAAGTTCGGCCACCGGGCCAGCAACAAGCCCGTGCGGGACCTCCGCTTCACCGGCAAGACGTACATTACTGTGCACAACCACGGCTACGCCGTGGACCCCAAAAACAGCGGCTTGAAGGCGTGGGCAATCCAGCCAGACGACGGCACGGTGGAGGGCCTCTTCCACGAATCCCTCCCCGTCTTAACCACCCAGTTCCACCCCGAGGCGTCCCCAGGCCCCCACGACACCCGGTGGGTCTTCGACATGTTCGTGAAGCTGGCGGAGCGCCATGCCGGACGTTAAGAAGATACTAGTTATAGGCTCCGGCGCCATCAAGGTCGCCGAGGCGGCTGAATTTGATTACTCGGGCTCGCAAGCCCTCAAGGCGTTTAGGGAGGAGGGCATAGAGACGGTCCTCGTGAACCCCAACATAGCCACCATCCAGACCTCGAAGCTCCTCGCAGACAGTGTCTACTTCGTGCCGATCCAGCGCCGGTTCCTGGTCGAGGTGATTGAGCGGGAGAGGCCAGACGCCGTTGCCTGCGGCTTCGGGGGCCAGACAGCCCTCTCCGCCTGCGTCGACCTCCACGACTCCGGCGCCCTCGGCAAATACGGCGTAAAGGTGGTGGGGACGCCCGTGAGCGGCATCAAGAGGGCTCTCTCCAGGGACCTCTTCCAGAAGGCCATGAGGGAGGTCGGCATACCGATCCCGCCCAGCGCGGCGGCCAAGACGCCCGAGGAGGCGCTGGAGACCGCCCGCGCCATAGGATACCCAGTGGTGGTGCGGGTGAGCTTCAACCTCGGCGGCGCCGGGGCCTTCGTGGCTAGAAGCGAGGCTGAGCTCAAGGCCAGGGTGTATAAAGCCTTCGCCCAGTCCGCCATAGGGGAGGTCCTGGTGGAGAAGTACCTAGAGGGCTGGAAGGAGGTGGAGTTCGAGGTGGTGCGCGACGCCTACGACAACGTCGCGGCGGTGGTCTGCATGGAAAACGTGGACCCCATGGGGGTACATACTGGTGACTCCATAGTGGTGGCGCCGTGTCTGACCCTCACCGACGAAGAGTACCAGAAGGCCCGCAACATCTCCATCGGCGTGGCCAGGGCCATAGAGCTGGTGGGCGAGGGCAACGTGCAGGTGGCGATCAACTACGCCGGGCCGGAGCAATACGCCATAGAGACGAACCCGCGCATGTCGCGCTCCAGCGCGCTTGCTTCAAAGGCCTCGGGGTACCCCTTGGCGTACATCGCGGCGAAGCTGGCCCTCGGGTACCGCCTCGACGAGGTGCTGAACCAGGTGACTAAACGCACCGTGGCCGCCTTCGAGCCGGCGCTGGACTACATAGTGGTTAAGCATCCCCGCTGGGAGCACGACAGATTCGGCATATCCGAGGGGCTCGGCCCCGAGATGATGTCGATAGGGGAGGCCATGGGCATCGGCAGGTCGCTGGAGGAGGCTTGGCAGAAGGCGGTGCGGATGATAGACATCGGCGAGCCCGGCCTCGTGGGCGGCAGGATGTTTAAGGAGCTTACGCCGGAGGAGGCGAGGAGGTGCCTCGCGGAGTATAGGCCGTACTGGCCCATATGCGTTGCCAAGGCCATGTACCTCGGCGCCTCCGTAGACGAGGTGTATAGTTACGTTAAGGCGGATCGCTTCTTCCTCCGCGCAATCCAGCGCGTCGTGGAGGCGTACAAGGCGCTGGAGAGGGGGGAGTACGACATAGAGGAGCTGAAAGTGCTCGGGTTCTCTGACAGGCAGATAGCGGAGGCCCTGGGGTTGGGTGAAGACGAGGTTCGGAGGATGAGGAGGCGGCCGGCGGTGAAGAAGATAGACACGTTGGCGGGGGAGTGGCCCGCCGAGACAAACTACCTCTACCTCACATACGGCGGCGTCTACGACGACGAGAAGACGCCCACAGACTTCTTGGTGGTGGGGGCTGGGGTGTTCAGAATAGGCGTCAGCGTGGAGTTCGACTGGTCCACGGTGAATCTGGCTCAGGAGCTCCGCAACAGGGGGTTTAAAGTGGGAATACTAAACTACAACCCCGAGACAGTCTCCACGGATTGGGACGTTGTGGATAAGCTCTACTTTGACGAGATAACAAGAGAAAGAATAGTGGACATAGCGGAGAAAGAAGGCGGTGTCACCGTCGTTCTCTACGCAGGGGGGCAGATAGGGCAGAGGCTCTACAAGGAGCTGGAGGCCGCCGGCGTCAAGATAGGGGGGACGCGGCCCCGGTCCATAGACATGGCGGAAGACCGGAGCAAGTTCTCCGAACTGCTTGAGAAGCTGGGCGTGAGGCAACCGCCTTGGTTCGCCGCGAGGTCGATAGAGGAGGCTGTGAAGCTGGCGGAGGACCTCGGCTACCCCGTCCTCGTGAGGCCCAGCTACGTGCTGGGAGGGACCTACATGGCGGTGGCATACAACAAGGAGGAGCTCGTGGGCTTTCTCAAGAGGGCCGCTAAGATAAGCGGGGAGCACCCCGCGGTGGTCTCCAAGTTTATGCCCAGGGGGGTGGAGGCGGAGGTAGACGCCGTTTCAGACGGCGTGAAGCTCGTCGCAACGCCTATAGAACACATCGAACCCCCCGGCGTCCACTCGGGGGATTCCACCATGGTGCTCCCTCCCCGGAGGCTGGAGGAGTGGGCTGTGAAGAAGATGGCTGAGGCGGTGCATAGGATAGCCAGGGAGCTTGAGGTGAAGGGCCCGCTCAACGTCCAGTTTATAGTCTACGACGATGTGTATATAATTGAGGCGAATCTTCGGGTGAGCCGCTCCATGCCTTTCGTAAGCAAGGCCACCGGCATCAACTACATGTCGCTTGTAGCAGACGTCTTAGTAAACGGCAAGCTCGCTGTAGACGAGGAGGTTGTCACGCTGAGGCCCAGCAAGTGGTGGGTGAAGTCGCCGCAGTTCTCCTGGTCGAGGCTGAGAGGCGCCTACCCGCGGCTGGGCCCCGTCATGTACAGCACGGGCGAGGTGGCGTCAAACGGCGCCGTCTTCGAAGAGGCGTTGCTGAAGAGCTGGCTCTCGGCGACGCCTAACAAAATACCGACTAGAAACGCCCTCGTCTACACATACGACAGACACCACGCCGAGTTGCTTACGCAAGCCGCCTCTCTCCTCTCCACAAGGCTCCAGGTCTACACCCCGGAGGATCTCGGCGAAAAAGCGGCGGAGATGCTTAAGTGGAGGAAAATAGATATAGTAATGACGGCGGGGGACACCCCCGACAGGGACTTCCACATCAGGAGGACAGCCGCAGACACCAACACGCCGCTGGTGCTGGACTCCACGCTGGCGCTTGAGCTGGCCAAGGCCTTCCTCTGGTATTACAACAACGGGAAGCTGGAGGCGGCGCCATGGTGACGCTGGTACACGACGTGTTGAGGGAGGAGGAGAAGATGTTGATCAAGGCGGCGGAGAGACTCGGCGTGAGGCTGGAGCTGGCACAAGTCGGCGAGGCCGTGGAGGTGGAGGGGTGGCGGCGGCAGGAAGTCTACCTAATACGCACCCTCAGCCACAACAGGGGCATAACCACCGCGGCGATTATAGAAGGCAACGGCGGCATCGCCGTCAATTCCTTCTGCGCCTTGGTCACAAGCTGGAACAAAGCCGCCACACACGCCAAGCTCAAAGGCGTGGGGCTGCCCGTGCCTAAGACCGCAATCCTCTTCGGAGAGGCCGACGTGGAGATAAGGGGAAGGGCCATAGTCAAGACGGTGAGCGGTAGCTGGGGCCGCAAGGTGGCGCTGGTCTCCACACCTGAGGAGCTGAAGCTCCTCCTGAAGTCGGCTGAGGGCGACGTGTTGATGTTACAAGAAATGGTGGGGACGGGGGAGGACATAAGAGTCTTCGTGGTTGGTGGGAGAGCCGTCGCGGCCATGCGGAGGATTCCGCCGGAGGGCGACTGGAGGAGCAACGCCGCCCGCGGAGGCAAGACGCTCCCCCAGCCCATAGACGGCGAGCTAGAGGAGCTGGCGGTCAAGGCGGCGGAGGCGGTGGGCGCCCACTACGCGGGCGTCGACGTGTTGGTAGGCGACAAGCTGTACATAAACGAGGTAAACGGAATCCCCGAGTTCAAGGCCCTGGTAAAAACCACAGGCATCGACGTGGCGGCGCATATAATACAGACGCTCAAGGACCTCGCAAAGAGGTAGCGGCGTTCGCCTTCCATCCCCCGCCTCACTTAAACAACGAGAAGAGCTTATCCTCCACGTAGGGCTTTACGTAGGTCCTCTCGCCGATCTTCACCAGATAGTCGCCGCGCGGCGCCACCCGCCCGATGACTGAGTGCGACACGCCGATTTTCCTAAGCCTCTCCTCAGCCTCGGCAAGGCGGTCCGGCGGCACTGTGGCTATGAGCACGCCTGAGCTTAGGGTCTCCAGCGGGTCTATGCCGAAGGCCCTACACAACGCCTCCACCTCCGGGTACACGGTTATTCTGCCGG
>Ga0080008_187987_pt1 | contig 18187 bp, 18 predicted proteins | sample ConCONMetagenome_FD_69211 | JGI IMG/M metagenome (GOLD analysis project Ga0080008, IMG submission 69211) | Hot spring microbial streamer communities from Conch Spring, Yellowstone National Park, USA - CON_C (SPADES assembly) (version 2) | ecosystem: Environmental > Aquatic > Thermal springs > Hot...
TCCCATCACCTCCGGCAAGCGGTAGTTGCGCCCGAGGACCTTCACGTTGGGCTCGGGCAGGACGCGGACCCGGCCCACAGACTTCAGGTAGGCGGCCAGGAGCTCGTAGATGGGCTTGGGCTCGTGCCCCGGCTTGGCCTCTCCTGCCCGCTGGAGCCTCCCCCCGTAGGAGGCCACCAGGTAGCGGCGGCCCGGGTCCAGGGGCCTGCCGTTCACCTCCAGGTCCCGGATGCGGCTTCCCGTGGGGGCGTCGGGGTCCAGGGCGTAGCGGAGGCCCACGGTGCGGCTCACGTCCCCGCCTTGCTGGTAGAAGGGATCGGGGGTGAAGACGTTGCTGGCGATGTCCTCGAGGACGTTCTTGATCTGCTCCCCCCGGAGGTAGAAGAGGTAAAGCTCGGGGTAGGTGAAGCCCAGGTAGGCGTAAAGGTGGTCCCGGGTGATGGCCTGGCCCGGCAGGACCGTGGTCCCCCAGCGCACCGCCGGGCTGAAGACCACCTCCACCTCGGGGTAGAGGGCCCGCACCGCCTCCCCCACCAGCTGGTCAAAGGTGGAGTAGAGGGTGTCCCGCTTGTAGAGGAGGGTTTCCGTGACCGCCAGGGGCTCAAAGAGGTGGGCCCTGTGGGGGGCCACCTGGGCCTCGAGGAAGGCCTCCACGTCCTCGGCCTTGGGGAGGTGCTGGGCCAAAACGGGCAGAACCCGCACCCTGAGGTTGGCGATCCCCCCCTTGCGGAGCCTGAGGTCCACCCGGATGAGGGCCTTGCCCGCAGCGCTTCCCGCCACAATCCAGGTCTTCCCCACCCGCCAGGGCAGGGGGGTGAGGTCGTGGGTGTGGCCGGAGAGGATGAGGTCTATCCCCTCCACCCGCTCGGCCAAAGCGGCGTCCAGCTGCAGGCCGTTATGGGAGAGGAGGACCACGGCGTCCGCCCCCTCGGCCCGGGCGCTTCGCACCGCCTCCTGAAGCTTCTTCTCGTCCAGGGCGAAGGAGAGGCCCTCGGTGAACTCCTCGGGGTGGGAGACCTTCACGTAGGGGTAGCTGGCCCCCACCACGGCCAGGGCGTAGGGCCCCACCTGGTGGATGCGGTAGGCGGGAAAGAGGGGGTCGCCGAAGACCTCGTCCACGATGTTGTAGGAGAGGAACTCCCCCTTAAAGCCCTTCAGGAGCTCCTCCACCCGCTCCCGCCCCAGGGTCCACTCCCAGTGGGAGACCATGTGGTCCACCCCCACCAGGTTCTGCCAGTCCACGATGGCCTTGCCCTGGGTGAGGAGGGAAAGCCCCGAGTTGGTCCAGGTGTCCCCCCCGTCCAGGAGGAGGACCTTGGCCCCCCCGGCCTCCGCCTGGGCCCTCTGCTGGCGGATGAGGGCGGCCATAGGGCCAAGCCCGCCGATGGGGCCCAAGGCGCGGGCCAGCTCCACGAAGTCCAGGTAGGAGAGGAGGTAGGCCAGAGGGGTCTTCCGCTCCACCCCGTAGTAGCGCAGGATGGCCTCCCCCGTGAGGTACCCGGGGCGGCCCATGAGGGGCTTGGGGGCGATCAGGTTGGGAGGCTCCATGAAGTAGTGGGGGAAGGCCTGGGCGTGGAGGTCGGAGAAGTAGAGGAGGGTGGCCTCCCCGTAAGGAGGGAGGTCGTAGAGGCGCTTGGGGTCCTCCAGCACCCGGGCTAACGCCCTAGGGGAGAGGCCCGCCAGGGCGGAGAGGAGAAGGAGGAGCTCCCTGCGGTTCATTTAGACCCCACGGCCGGCTTGGTGTTGAAGTCGGACTCCGGGTCCAGGAGGTAGGCCACCACGTGGGCGATCTCCTCCGGGGTGAGCCCGCCCAAGGCCCCGAAGCGGTACATGACCGTGCAGGGGAAGTAGGCCCAGGCGTTGTAGATGACCTCGTAGGTGTAGCGCTGGATGGCCTCCGACTGGCCCCGGTTCAGGCCGTACTTCTCCAGGCTGGGCCCCACGTCCCCGCCCAGGTGGACCGGGGAGCCATAGTGGCAGGAGAAGCAGTTGGCCTTGCGAAGGTCGTTGAAGATCTCCCCGCCCTTGCGCCAGTCCCCCATGAGCCTCCCGTCGGCGGGGTATTTGATCAGAGCCCGTTGCTCCTCCAGGAACTGCGGCAGAAGGTCGGCGGGGAGGCGGTTTCGGTGGATGGAGCAGAGGGCCTGGTCTGGGCGCTGGTTGACGAAGACCTCGGCGTAGGCCTTACCCCCCGTTTGGATGAGCTTGAGCTCCTCCTCGGTGAAGTACCGCTGAGCCAAGGCCAAGGCTAAGATCAGCAAGGCCAAAAGGAAGAGGAAAGTTTGCCTCATGCTCCCTCCTCACCGCACGAAGGCGGGCCACTCCTCCACCACCGCCCCGTTGTTGTTGTAGGCCATGAAGAGCTGCAGGGCCAGGATGGGCAGGGAGTACAGGTTGGGCTGGGGATGGCCGATGTTGCCGTAGCAGGCCCGGATACGGTCCTGCATGGTCCAGGTCTGGTCGTTGGAGTAGCGGTAGGCGGGCCAGTTGGTCCAGGACTTGTCCTTGCCCAGGACGTCGGCGTAGCGCAGGACTCCGGCCCTACGGCCCACGTAGGTCACGTGGCAGGTGGCGCAGCCCACGTCCCGCTGGCCGGTGCGGGCGTAGAAGAGCTTTTCCCCCAGGGCGTAAAGCTCCCGCTCCTGGGGAAAGAGGAGGCGCACCTGGATCTTGTGGCCCGTGGACTTGCTGGCGATGTAGAAGGCGATGGCCACCACCTCGGAGCGCCTGATCTGCTCCGGCTTGAAGCCCTGGACCCGGGTCATGCAGGTGAGGATGCGGCTGTCCAGGTCCTCCACCTTGCCCGTGTCCAGGAAGTAGCGGGGAAGCCGGGCGGCGGCCCCCTCCAGGACCCCCTTACCCAAGCCGAAGTCGCACTCCGCCATGGTCCTGCCCGAGGGGCCCTTGCGGTTAAAGAGCTCTTCCCCCTGGGCCACGATGAGCTCCGTGGGCAGGATCCCCGCCGTTTGCAGGAGAAGCTCCCTTTGCCTTTTCGCCTCCTCCCGAGGGTCCACTTCCCCTTGGGCCAGCCCTATCCCTAAAAGGAGAAACATCAGGCCTACCTGCCACCCTTTGCCCATAGGCCACCTCCATAAAGGCGCCCGGTCGCCCGGGCGCCCACGCTTACGCCAGCTCCAGCTTGACGGTGCCCTCGCCCGTGTCTCCGCCGGTGTCCTTGAGCTTGACGGTGAAGGTGCCCGGCTTCTCCGCCTTGAACTTGAAGCCGTAAAGGGGGTTGGCGCTGGTGGAGGGGCCGGGGCGGGCCTCCGCCACCTTCTCCCCCTCAAAGTAGACCTCCACCAGGTTGATGTACTTGGCGGGAATCAGGTTGCCCCGCTCGTCCCGGCGGGTGCCGGGCTCGTTGGGGTGCTGGGCCACCGCCTGGAGCCGGAACTCCTCGCCCGCCTTGGGCTTGGCCGGGGTCAGCCGCACGATCACGCGAATCGCCATGGTCTACCTCCTTAACCGCACCCACCCACGGTGACGCGGGTGCTGGCCGAGGCCAGAAGGAGCTTGCCGTCCGCCGTCTCCACCACCGCCCGGATGGCCGAGGTCTCCGCCAGGCGGACGCGGGTGGCGTAGTAGGGCAGGGCCTGCATGGGCATGAAGCTCGCCAGGCGGGGGGTGGGGTTCTTGTCGGCGAAGAGGTGGATGGCCTTGACCTGGGCGGAGGGCAGGTTCACCTCCACCTCGGCGGGCACGTTGGCCCCGCTTTCGGCGATGGCGGGCGTGGTGAGCTTCACCAGGTCCGAGGGGGTGAGGTCCTTGAACCCCTTGCCCAGGGCCTCCTTCAGGGCCTTCTCCAGGTTGGCCAGGTCCTCGCCCTCGAGGCCTTGGGCCCTCACGGGAATCCCCGAAAGGGCCGCGGCCCCAAGGGCCACGCCGGTAGCCTTCAGAAACGCTCGCCTATTCACACGCACCTCCTTTGGCGCACACCTGGCGCAGCTCCTCCAGGAACTGCGCCCGGGGCCGGCTGCCAAAAAGCCGGCCCACCTCTTCCCACGCCCCCTTGCGGAAGGCGAGGAAGACAAAGCTGGGAACCCCAGGCACCCGGAAGCGCCGGGCCAGGTCCTGGCCCTCGGGGGTGGCGGTGCTCACCGAGGCCACCACGTAATGGCCCTTTAAGAGGGCCTCCACCTGGGGGTCCGAGAGGACGAAGGTGTTCATCTGCTCGCAGTAGGGGCAGGCGGGGCTGTGGAAGTAGACCATGAGGACCCGCCCGTGGGCCTGGGCCAGGGCCTGGGCCTCGGCAAAGGGGTACCAGCGGCCGAAGTCCGGGCCCGCCAGGGCCAGGCCTAGGGAGAGGAGGGCGAGCATCCGCATGGACATTCCCATATACACCGCCCGGGTACACCCGAAGACATTTGTACCTTACCAAGGTAGCCAGGGGATTGTCAAGGGGAAATGCCGGCCAGGACACACTTTGTGAGCCCTTTCCCGAAGGCCTTCCCGGGCCCTTCTAGGCGTGCACACCCCCACAGCGTACCTACACCCTTAGGGGCCGGTCCTTAAGTAAAACTAAAGCTACACCCCTTGACGGCTAAAGGTAGACCACTATACCCTATGGCCCGGGAGGGTAAAGATGAAAAAGGCTCTGACGGTTCTCCTACTCATCGGCGGCCTGGCCTTGGCCCAGGCGGACGGCGCCAAGCTCTACGCCCAGTGCGCGGGGTGCCACCAGCAGAACGGGCAAGGCATCCCCGGGGCCTTCCCGCCCCTTGCGGGCCACGTGGCGGAGATCCTCTCCAAGGCGGGGGGCCGGGAGTACCTGATCAGGGTCCTCCTCTGGGGCCTCCAGGGCCAGATTGAGGTGAAGGGCATGAGGTACAACGGGGTCATGCCCGGCTACGCCCAGTGGAAGGACGAGGAGATCGCCGCCGTCCTCAACCACATCGCCACCGCCTGGGGGGACGACAAGAAGGTGAAGGACTTCAAGCCCTTCACCGCCGATGAGGTGAAGAAGCTCCGGGCCCAAAGGCTCACCCCCCAGCAGGTGCTGGAGGAAAGGAAGAAGCTCGGGCTCAAGTAGGCCGGCAACCCTCTGGGCCCCGGGGCCTGGCCCCGGGGCCTTTGCTTTAATGGGAGGGTGCTGGCCCTCGCCCTCAAGAAGGCCTTTCCCGGCTTCCGGCTGGAGGTGGCCCTCGAGGTCCAGGAGGGGGAGGTCCTGGCCCTTTTGGGCCCATCGGGAAGCGGCAAGAGCACCCTCCTCAAGCTGGTGGCGGGCCTCCTCGCCCCGGAGGAGGGGTATGTGCGCTTCGCCGAGGCCGACCTCACCCCCCTCCCCCCGGAACGGCGCAAGGTGGGCTTCCTCTTCCAGGACTACGCCCTCTTCCCCCATCTCAGCGTGGCCGACAACATCGCCTTCGGCCTCCTCGAGGCCCGCTGGCCCAAGGCGGCCCGGGAGGAGCGGGTGAGGGAGCTTCTTGAACGCATGGAGCTCACCCCCCACGCCAGGAAGCGCCCCACGGAGCTTTCCGGCGGAGAGCAACAGCGCGTGGCCCTGGCCCGGGCCCTGGCCCCTAGGCCCCGCCTCCTCCTCCTGGACGAGCCCCTGGGGGCCCTGGACCTGAGGCTCAGGGAGGAGCTCCTCCTCTTCCTGCGCAAGACCCTCAAGGAGGAAGGGGTCACCACCCTCCTGGTCACCCACGACCAGGGCGAGGCCTTCCTCCTGGCCCAGCGGGTGGCCCTCATGCGGGAAGGCCGCATCGTCCAGGTGGGCCGGCCCGAGGAGGTCTACGCCCGCCCCATAGACCCCTGGGCCGCCCGCTTCCTGGGGCACAAAAACCTCCTCTCCCCCGAGGAGAGCCGGGCCCTGGGCCTGCCCCCCAAGGCCCACCTCCTTCCCCCTAAGGCCCTCTCCCTGGGGGGGCCCCTCGAGGCCACCGTGGAGGAGCGCCTCTTCTACGGCCCCCGGGTGGGGCTCTGGGTGCGCCTTGGGGGGGTGCGCCTCTACCTGGAGGCCGGGGAAGGCCCCGGGGAGGGGGAAAGGGTGGGCCTCAGCCTGGACCTGGCCCAGGCGGTAGCCTGGGAAGGATGAGGCTGGCCCTGCTCCTAGGCGGCCCCCTATTGGTCACGGAGGGGCTTCGGGAAAGGCTTAAGGCGTTTCGCCTCTGGGCGGCAGACTCGGGGGCCCGGCACGCCCTGGAGCTTGGGCTTCCCCTGGAGCTATGGCTCGGGGACATGGACTCCAGCCCCCCCTGGCTCCAGGAGGCCCTCCCCGCCCCCAGGGTCCTCCTTCCCCCCGAGAAGGACCTGACCGACGGCGAGGCCCTGATGCGGAAGGCCCTGGAGGCCGGCCCCGAGGAGGTCCTCCTCCTGGGGGCCACCGGGGGGCGGCTGGACCACACCCTGGCCCACCTGGAGCTCGCCTTCCTCCTGGCGGAGCGGGGCATCCGGGTGGAGCTCGGCGACGGCCTCACCCGGACCTTTCCCCTCCTTCCCGGGGAGCACGCCTTCCCCCTGGAGGCCGGGGCCCCCTTCAGCCTCCTCCCCTTCCCCGAGGCCACCTTAGGGGTGGAGGGGGCCCGTTGGGACCTCCCCCCCACCCCCCTGAAGGCCACCACCAGGGCCCTGGAGAACCGGGCCCTGGGGCCCATCCGCCTTCGGGTGGAGAGGGGCCGGGCCCTCCTTCACCTCTTCCCTTGACAGGGGGCAAGAGGAGGGCTACACTGGCCTTTGGCGTTTGGGCCGCTAGCTCAACTGGTAGAGCAACCGACTCTTAATCGGTGGGTTACAGGTTCGAGTCCTGTGCGGCCCACCAAACCCCCCGGGGGCGACCCCGGGGCCCTTTTATCATGGGGGCGTGGACCTCCCCAAAACCCCTCTAGACCTCCTCCCCTTGGACCTGCCCCAGGGGGAGCCCTGGGGCTACGCCCTGGCCCAGGGCCTCCTCAAAGCCCCCTGGGCCTGGCGGGCCCTCAGGCCCACCCCGGGGGTTTTAGACCTTATACGGCAGGACCTCGAGGCCCTCTACCTGGAGCTTGGGCGCCTGCGGGAGGCCTACCCCCTGGGAAGCCTGGGGGAAAGGCCCCCCCACCCCGCCGAGGAGGAGGCCCTGAAGGCCCTCCTCACCCGGGACCCGGAGGCCCTGGTGGCGGCCCTCAAGACCCACGGCCCCTGGCCCTTCGCCCTCTACCGGGCCTTCCGCTTTGACGGGGCCCTCCACCCCATCCCCCGCCCCCGCCTTCCCCGGGAGGACGGGCTCGTGGGCTATGAAGACCAGCTGAGGGCCCTTCGGGAAAACGCCCGGCGCTTCCTGGAAGGGAAGCCCGCCCTCCACACCCTCCTCTACGGGGCCCGGGGCACGGGCAAGAGCACCGCCGCCAAAAGCCTCCTCCACCTGGAGGGGGTGCGGATGGTGGAGGTGGAACCCAGGGCCCTGAGCCAGCTGGAGGGCCTTCTGGAAACCCTGGGCCAGCTCCCACACCGCCTCTTCCTCTTCCTGGACGACCTCTCCCTGGACCCCGAGGACGAGGCCTTCCACCACCTGAAGGCGCTTTTGGAGGGGAGCCTCGAGGGGCCCCCGGAGAACGTCCTCCTCCTGGCCACCTCCAACCGCCGCCACCTGGTGCGCCGCCAGGGGGAAAACCCTCTCCCCGGGGCCGACCCCACCTCGTGGGACGAGCTCCAGGACACCCTGGCCCTCGCCGAGCGCTTCGGCCTGGTCCTCACCTTCCCGCCCTTTGACCAGGCGCTCTACCTGAAGGCCGTGGCCCACCACCTGGGCCGCCCCCTCACCGAGGAGGAAAAGAAGGAGGCCCTCCGCTTCGCCCTGAACCGGGGCTTTTCCGGGCGGGTGGCGAGGCAGTTCGCCAAGACCCTGGCCTAAGGGGCCCCAGAAAAGCCCTTGGCCCCGACTTGGGCACCCTATAAACCAAAGCGCGGGCACTTAGGCTCCCTCGGCGAACCTTATGGCGGCCTCCACGAAGCCGGCGAAGGGCGGCGAGGGGCGCATGGGGCGGCTCTTGAACTCGGGGTGGCTCTGGAGGGCCAGGAAGAAGGGGTGGTCCTGGAGCTCAATGGCCTCCACCAGCCCCGCCCCCCGGCCCTTCATCCCCGGGGTGATGGCGGAGATGACGAGGCCCGCCCTCTCCAGCCCGTCCACGTACAGGGGGTTCACCTCGTAGCGGTGGCGGTGGCGCTCCAAGACCTCTTCCCTGCCGTAGAGGCGGTGGAGCAGGGTGCCGGGCCGGATGCGCATGGGCCAGTCTCCCAGGCGCATGGTCCCCCCCAGGCCCTCCACCTCCAGTTGCTCCGGCATGAGGTCAATGACGGGGTGGGGGGTGTAGGGGTCAAACTCCGTGGAGTTGGCCCCCTGCAGGCCCGCCACGTTCCGGGCGAACTCAATGACGGCGATCTGCAGGCCCAGGCAGATGCCCAGGTAGGGGATCTTCCTCTCCCTGGCGTACTGGGCGGCCCGCACCTTGCCCTCAATCCCCCGCACGCCAAAGCCCCCGGGCACCAGGATGCCCGCCACGTCGGCGAAGGCCTCGTCCAGGTCCGCCGCCTCCAGGCTCTCGGCGTCCACCCACTTGACCTCCACCCGGGCCCGGTTCTTGATGCCGGCGTGCTTGAGGGCCTCGAGGAGGGAGAGGTAGGCGTCCGGCATCTTCACGTACTTGCCGGCGATGGCGATGCGCACCGTGCGCTCCGGGTTCTTGAGGATGCGCACCGCCTCCTGCCAGAAGGCCAGGTTGGGGAAGACGGGCTCGAGGCCCAAAGCCCGCTCCACCACCCGGCCAAGCCCCTGCTCCTCCAAAAGAAGCGGGACCTCGTAAAGGTGCTCCACGTTGGGGCTACTGAAGACCTGGCCCGGGCGGACGTTGGTGAAGAGGGCCACCTTCTTCCTCACCTCCTCGGGGACGGGCTTGGCGGAGCGGAGGACGATGGCGTCGGGCTGGATGCCCACGCCCCTCAGGGTGGCCACGGAGTGCTGGGTGGGCTTGGTCTTGAACTCCTCGCTGGTCTCCAGATAGGGCACCAGGGTGAGGTGGATGTAGAAGGTGTTATCCTCCCCCTCGTCAAAGCGGAACTGGCGGATGGCCTCGAGGAAGGGGAGGCTCTCAATGTCCCCCACCGTGCCCCCCACCTCCACCACGGCGATCTCCGCCCGCTGATCCTCGGCCACCTTGCGGATCCGGTCCTTGATCTCGTCGGTGATGTGGGGGATGACCTGGACCGTCTGGGAGAGGTACTCCCCCCGGCGCTCCTTCTGGATCACGGAGAGGTAGACCTGGCCGGTGGTGAGGTTGTTGCCCCGGGAGAGGTCCATGTCCAGAAAGCGCTCGTAGTGGCCGATGTCCAGGTCGGTCTCGGCCCCGTCGGCGGTGACGAAGACCTCCCCGTGCTCGTAGGGGCGCATGGTCCCGGCGTCCACGTTCACGTAGGGGTCTATCTTGATGGCCGTGACCCGGTAGCCCCGGGCCCGGAGGAGGGCCCCCAGGGAGGAGGTCAGGATCCCCTTCCCCAGGCTGGACACCACGCCCCCGGTGACGAACACGTACTTCCTGGGCCTTGCGCTTTGGGAAACCCCGCTCACGGGACCTAAGCCTACCACATCTGGCGGAAAGGGCCGGGTCTATGGTAAAGTCCTCTTTGGCGTTCTTGCGGGGTCCCCCGATCCCCCGGCAAGGACGGAGAGCGCTTTGCCCAAATCGTCAAGGAGGGCCCTGGTGAAGACGTACGTGCCTAAAGAGACCGAACCCCGCTGGGTTCTCATAGACGCCGAGGGGAAGACCCTGGGCCGGCTGGCCACCCAGATCGCCACGCTCCTCCGGGGCAAGCACCGCCCCGACTGGACCCCCAACATCGCCATGGGGGACTTCGTGGTGGTGGTCAACGCCGACAAGATCCGCCTCACCGGCAAGAAGCTCAAGCAGAAGATCTACACCCGCTACAGCGGCTACCAGGGGGGCCTCAAGAAGATCCCCGCTGAGAAGATGCTGGCCACCCACCCCGAGCGGGTTCTGGAGCACGCCGTGAAGGGCATGCTCCCCAAGGGGCCCTTGGGCCGCAGGCTCTTCAAGCGCCTCAAGGTCTACGCCGGGCCCACCCACCCCCACCAGGCGCAGAAGCCCGTGAAGCTGGAGGTCCAGTGATGGAGCAGTACTACGGCACCGGAAGGCGCAAGGAAGCCGTGGCCCGGGTCTTCCTGAGGCCCGGAAGCGGCAAGATCACCGTGAACGGCCTGGACTTTGGGGACTACTTCCAGGGCTTGGTGCGGGCGGTGGCGGCCTTGGAGCCCCTCAGGGTGGTGGACGCCCTGGGCCGCTTTGACGCCTACATCACCGTGCGGGGGGGCGGCAAGAGCGGGCAGATTGACGCCATCAAGCTGGGCGTGGCCCGGGCCCTGTTGCAGTACAACCCCGACTACCGGGCCAAGCTGAAGCCCCTGGGCTTCCTCACCCGGGACGCCCGCGTGGTGGAACGGAAGAAGTACGGCAAGCACAAGGCCCGCCGGGCGCCCCAGTACTCCAAGCGCTAGGCCTTTTCCCCTCCCTCCCCGGGGCCCATCCCGGGGAGGCTTTCTTTTAGGGCCCTTTCCAGCTCCTCCGGGGCCAGGGGGTGGACCAGGCCGTGGCGCAGGTAGACCAGCCGGGCCTCGGCCTCCACCCCCCAGGCCTGTTGGAGGGCCCTGCGGTAGATGGCGAGTTGGAAGCGGTAGGCCTCGGGCCGCACCTCGCGGTCCGTCTTGTAGTCCTCCAGGTACCACCGCCCCCCCACCCGGTAGAGGCGGTCCAGGACCCCGTACCAGACGGTGCCCCCCAGGGGCAGGACCAGGGGAAGCTCGGCGTGGTCCTCCTCCCGGGCCTCGAGGGGCGGGAGGGAGGGGCCCAGCATCCCCCGGTAGCGGCGGAGGAGGTCCCGGACCTCTTCCAGAAGCCTTCGCTTTTCCCCCTCGGCGAAGGGGAAGGCCACCTCCTGGAGGAGGAGGCCCGCCATGGCCCCCTCGTCCTCGGGGTCCAGGTGGCGGGCGATGGCGTAGTGGACCAGGGTGCCAAGGGCCCTATGGAACTCGGGCAGGGCCTCCTTCTCCAGGGCCTCGGCCAGGGGCACGGGCTCCTTTGCCTTTGTAAAGGCGCTGGGGGAGTAGACGAAGGGGAGGGGCCTCTCCGGAAAGGCCAGGTGGGCGTAGGGGGCGGGAAGGGGCGGCGGGGGCGGGGTTTGGGGCCGGTCGCCAAGGGGAGGGAGGGCCTTAAAGGGGTGGCGGCGCACCAGGGGGTCCTGGCTCTCCGGCCCCAGGCCCAGCCGCTCCAGGGCCTCCACCCAGGGCCCGGGCCGGCCCGTGGCGCTTCCCGTGAGGATGAGGACATCCCTGGCCCGGGAAAGGGCCACGTAGAGGAGGCGGCGGGCCTCCTCCGCCTGGGCCTTCCGGAGGGCCTTCCGCACCTCCTTGTAGGCGGGGGTGCCCCTAAGGGCCACCTCCCCACCCAGCCCCACCAGCAGGTCCTCTTCCTTGGGGTTCTCCCCGCGGGAGAGGTCAAAGAGGGCCACCACCGGCCACTCCAGCCCCTTGGCCCCGTGGACGGTGAGGACCTGGACCCCCTCTTCCCCCTCGGGCAGCTCGGCCGCCTCCGGGTCCTCGGCCCGAAGGCGGAGCCACTCCAGGAGGGCCTCGAGGTCGGGGAAGCGCTCCATGGCCGCGAGGAGAAGCAGGGCGTCCAGGTTGACCCGGGCCCGGGGGGAAAGCCGCCTCAAAAAGGCCTCGTCCCGGGAGAGGCGCTTCAGGGCCTCCAGAGGGGGAAGGCCGGCCAGGGCGCGGAGGGCCGTGAGCTTGGCCCGCACCGCCTCCGGGAGGAGGGGGATGGGGTCTTGGGCCTTCAGGGCCTCCTCCACCTCCGAAAGGTCCAGCCCCACCCAGGGCCCCCGCAAGAAGGCCAGGAGGGCGAGGCGCTCCTCGGGGCCCGGGGGGCCTTCCAGGAGGGAAAGCCTCAGGGCGTGGTAGAGGTCCCGCACCTCGGGCCGGGCGAAGAAGCTCCGCCCCCGCCCCAGGGCGTAGGGCACGCCCCGGGCGCGGAAGGCGGCCTCCAGGGGAGGGAGGCTGCTCCGGCTTCGCACCAGGACCGCCATCTGCGAAAAGGCGTAGCCCTCCTCCCTGAGGGCCATGAGCCTGTCCAGAAGCAGGTGGGCCTCGGCCCGCCTCTTCTCCTCCAGCCCCCCTTCCCCCACCACCCAGTGCACCTCCACCCGGCCCACCTCCCGCCGGTGGGGCCTCACCCTCACCCCCTCCTCCCCGAAGAGGGCGGTGAAGCGGTTTAAGAACTCGGCCACCGCCTGGGCGTGGCGGTAGGTGGTGGAAAGGTAGCGCACCTCCTCGGCCCGCTTCAGGGCTTCCCGGAAGACCTCCACCCGGGCGTTGCGGAAGAGGTAGATGGACTGCTTGGGGTCCCCCACGGCCACCAGCCTGGCCCCGGCCTCCCTAAGCCCCTGGAAGAAGCGGCCCTGGAGGGGCCCGGTGTCCTGGTACTCGTCCAGGAGGATGTGGGGAAAGCGCTCCACCACCCGCCTCAGGGCCTCCCGGTTCTCCAGGATGCGGAGGGCCAGGGCCTCGAGGTCCGAGGGGCTTAGGAAAGCGGGAAGCCTTCTCCGGTAGCCCTCCAAGGCCTCCAGGTAGAGGGCGAAGACCCCCTCGGCCCCGGGGAGGGGGTGGAGGGTCTCGGCCAGGGTCCGCTTGCGGTAGAGGTGGAGAAGGGCCCTCGCCAGGCCCCCGTCCAGCCCCTTCCGGTAAAGCAGGCTTCGCGCCTCCTCCAGGAAGAGGGCCTCGGCCAGGAAGGGGTCCAGAAGGGCGAAGTCCGGGTCCAAGCCCATGAGGGGGGCGGTGTGGCGCAGGGCCTCGGCCATGAAGCCGTGGATGGTGGTGAAAAGCGCCCCGTGGACCTCCCGCTCCGCCTCCTTGAGGCGCGGGTCCTCCGCCGAAAGCGCCAAAACCGCCCTTTTGGCCCGCCCCCTCAGCTCCTCCGCCGCCTTGCGGGTGAAGGTGAGGGCGGCGATGCGCCTCAGGGGCACCCCGCTTTGGAGGAGGCCCTTCAGCTCCTCCACCAGGGCGTGGGTCTTGCCCGTGCCCGCCGAGGCCAGGTAGACCCTCATCCTTCCTCCTTGCGGCAGATGTCCTCAAAGCGGCAGGTATGGCAGTGGTTCCCGGGCCTAGGGGCGAAGGACCCCGCTTCCCAGCCGGCCAACGCCTCCTCCAGCCGGGGGCCGATGGCCCGAGCCCGGGGGACGGCCTCCCCCTTGCGGTAGGGGGTCTTGCGCAAAGGGGTGGGCTTGGAAAGCCAGGGCCAGGCCCAGAGGTGGACGGCCTCCACGTCGTCCCGGGAAAGGAGGTTCTCCAGGGCCTTCCACTCCGTCCAGCGCCTTCCCAGGTCGGGCTCCTCGTCCCCGGGGAGGAGGCGGTAGAGGTGGACCGCCTTCCCCTGCCGCCGCACCCCGTCTAGGCGCAGGCGGTAGCGGCGCCCGTCCCAGTTAAGGAAGAAGACCATCCCCTCCAGGTGCTCCCGGTGGGCCTGGAGCCAGGGGGAGACCGCGGGGTCGGCCTCCAGGGCCTTGGGGTCCTTGGCCAGGAGGGCCCAGCCCTTGGCCTCGCCGTCCGTGGTGGGGAAGCGCTCCAGGTAGACCCTAAGGGGGCACTCCTCCAGAAAGCGGCGCAAAGCCTCCAGGGTGGGAAGCCCCCGGGCCCGGGAAGGGGGGGTGGGCCGGAAGGGGGTGTGGGGGAGGGCCTCGAGGCGGCCAGAAGGGGGCAAGGGCTCGGGCCGCCTGCCCTCGGCCAGGGGCTCTAAGGGCCCCGAGGGGCCCGCCCTGGGGTAGAGGAGAACGACCTCCTCCCCCCGGCTCGCCACCTCCTCCTGGAAGAGGGGGTCCAGGCCCCGAAGCCGCCTCTTAAGCCCCCGGAGAGGGCCCTCTTCCCGCAACTCCTCCAGGAGGAAGTAGTCCTCCCGCTCCCCCAGGGTGTACCGCCCCGCCACCCACTCCAGCACGTAGGCCCGCCTGGCCCTGATCCCCGTGGCCCTGAGGGGCGGAAGGACCGGGATCCCCTTCCCCACCTCGGGGGGCAGGGTCTCGTCCAGGATGAGGCTCCGCCACCAGGCCAGGGGGTCGGCCCGGTCCACCCGGAGGGCCAGGCGAAGCCGGGCCAGAAAGGGCTCCTTGGCCTCCACCCCCAGGCGCTCCAGGGCCTCCTCCGCCCAGGCCAGAAGGTCCTGGCCCGGGGCGCGGAGGGCCAAGAAGGCCCGCCACTCCTCCAAAAGCCCCTCCCGCTCGGCCAGAAGCCCCAGGGCCTCCTCCCCGGCCAGGCCCAGCCTCAAGGCTTTCCGCCCCAGCCGGGCAAAGCCCAAGGCCAGGAGGTCCCGGCCCGTGGGGTAGGGGGAGAGGAGGGCCAGCACCCTCTCCCCTTCCTCCGTCTCCGCCAGGCTCCGCTCCCGGCCGTCCTCTAGGGGCAGGCCGTACTCCTCCTTGAGGAGGAGAAGCCCGGGAATCCGGTCCTCCGGGGCCACCACCAGCACCTCCTCGGGCGCTAGCCCCTCGCCCCCCAGCGCCTTAGGGGCCAGGGCCCGCTTGAGGGCCTTCAGGAGGTAGCGGGCCTCCTCCACGGGGTTGGCCAGGGCCAGGACCTCCCGCCTCGGGGGCCTTGGGGCAAGCTCCCGCCAGGGGGTGAGCCCCTCGGGAAGGACCTCGAGGGTGAGGAGGACGGGAACCCTTTTGGCCAGGCGCCGGAGGAAGCGGAGGTCCAAAGGCCCCACCTCCCGGAAGCCGTCCACCACCACCAGGCTTGGCTCGGGATGGAGGCGCAAGGGGGCTCGGATGGCCTTGTGGCGGAAGTCGTCGTAGTCCAGGCTCCCCCGCTTGAGGCGCTCGTAGGCCAGGTAGACCCGCCGAAGCCGCCCCGCCTCCCCCTCCTTGGGCAGGGCGAAGGGGGAGAGGCCAGACCGCTTCAGCTCGGCTATGGCCCGGGCGAAGAGCCGGGCCTCCCCCGGGGCAACGCCGGGCCCCATAAGCTCCCTCAGGGCCTCCCCCACCAGGGCCACCCGCCCCGCCCCCGGCAGGAGGGGCCTAAGCCAGCCCGCCTCGGCCAGGACCCGGTAGTAAAGGGCCTGGAGGGAGAGGAACTCCAGGCCCAGGAAAGCCCCCCTGGCCCCAAGGAGGCGGTAGACGTAGGCCCGCTGGTGGGGAAGCCCCACCCAGAGGACCCGGCCCCGTCTCTCTAAAACCCCAAGGGCCCAGTCCAGGGCCAGGGCCGTCTTCCCCGAGGCGGGAGGCCCCAAGACGGGATAAAGGCCCGCCTTCATACAAGGGGCATTCTACGCCCCGGGCTATTGGGGAAGGGTTTCTGGGGGAAGGTCCAGGGGGATGGGCCTCAGGTCCTGGCCCAGCCGCAAAACCCCCACCACCCGGCCCCGGTGGAGGACGAAGCAGCGGTACTCCCCGGGCAGGGCCACCACTTGGCGGGCCAGGGAAAGCTCCTTGAGGAGGGGCAAGGGGCGCCTGGCCGTGGGTTTACCCCGCAAGGGGCCCAGGTGGGGCATGGGCCTGCCCCGCTCCACCGCCACAAGGAGAAGGGGCCGCTCCTGGCCTAGGAGGACCAGGGTGGCCCCCTCTTCCCGGTACAGGCCCAGGACCTGAAGACCCCGGATGAGAAGGAGGCACTCCTTGAGGGCCGCTTCCGGGCCGGACCCCTCCCCCAGGGCCACGCCGAGGAGGAAGAGGAGGAGGGGTCCCAGCCGCCTCATCCCTAGAAGCCCCGCTCAGCCGAGATCAGGGCCAAAGCCGCCCGGGCCAGGAGGGAGGCCCGGTAGGGCTCTTTCTCCAGCCGCCCCTTGGCCTCGGCGATAAGGGTCTTCACCAGGGGGTCCTGGCCGCGGTAGTAGCCAAGCTCCTTCTCCGTCCGGTCCACCAAGGCCTGGGCGCGGAGGGTGGGGTCCTTCAGCTCCTTACCGCCAAAGGGCCGTCCCTGCCACATCCCCATCCCGGGCCGCCCGGAAGAGCGCCAGGGCCGCCTGGGCTTGCCTGAGGGCCTTGAAGGCCTCCTTGGCCCCGTAGCTCTTCTCCGCCCGGGCCTTCACCTCCTTGGCCCAGGCCAGGAGCTTCTCCTCCCCGGTGGCCTGCTGGGCCACGGTCTGGAGCCGGGCCAAGGCCATGGCCGCCATGGCCTCCTGCCGGTAGTCCACCCCCTGGGCCAAAGAGAGGCCCGCCGCCAGAACCACCGCACCCAAAAGCGCCCTTCTCGTCCCTATCACCTCCAGCCTCCAGGCTAGCCCCCTTCCCTAAAGGGCGCACCGGGGGAAACCTTAAGCGAAGCCAAAGGCAGGAAGAGCCCCACCGCCGCCCCGCCCCGGTTCTCCACCCGGGCCCTGCCCCCGTGGAGGCGGGCCACGGCGGCCACCAGGGCCAGGCCAAGGCCCGTCCCCTCCCCTCCGTGCACAAAGGGCTCCAGGGCCCTTTCCAGAAGGCCTTCCGGGAAGCCGGGCCCGGAGTCCACCAGCCAGAGCCACACCCCCTCCCCTTCCCGCTGCAAAAGGACCCGTGGGGTCCGTGGCCCTGACCTCGTGCCCCTCCAGGGAAAGCCCCAGCTCCAAGGCCTCCCGCACGCCAGGGTCGTCCTCCACCAGAAGGATCCTCATACCGAGGGGTTCTTCCAGAGGCCTAGGGCCCGCACCGGGGCGTAGACCTCCAAAGGCGGCAGGGCCTCCCCCGTCTTCAGGTCCAGGCGGTGGATGCGGCTTCCCCCCCGCCTTGCGGCGTAGAGGAGGCCTCCGTGAGGAAGGAGCTCCACCAGGCTCATCCGCTCCTCCCCCTCCAGAAGAGGGAGGTCCAAGGAGCCCAGAAGGGCCCCGGAAAAGTCCACCACCCGCACCTTGGCGGCCTCGGTGTCATAGAGGTAAAGCCTCTCCCCCTCCACCCCCACCCCGCCCAGAAGCCTCAGCTCCTCGCTCTCCCTAGAGCGCCGGAAGGCGTAGCGGGAAAGGTAGCGGCCCTCGGGGGAAAGCCTCTGCACCTGGCGGTTGCCGTAGTCCAGGACGAAGAGGAAGCCGGAGGCCGCCACCAGGACCTTGGGGTCTTGGAAGGTGCCCCGGCCCGGCCCCTGCCCCCCGAAGCGCCCCTGGTACCGCCCGGCCAGGTCCAGGAGGCTTATGGTGGCCGTCTCCCCGTCCAGCACGAAGAGGGTGCCGTCCATGAGCGCTAGGCTTACGGGGAAGAGGAACTCCCCCGGCTTCATGCCGTAAGGGCCGGTGGAAAGGAGTAGCTTCCCCTCGGGGGAGAAGCGGTGGAGAAGTTTGGCCCCGTGCTCAAAGACCGAGACCCAGATGCCCCCTTCCCCGTCGGCGGCCACCGAGAGGGGCGGGGCGGGGAAGTGGCCCGGGGCGGAGCCGATGCCGGAGATGAGCCTGGCGGGGGTGCCCTCCAGGTCCAAAAGGCGCACCGAGCCCTTCTTGGCCTCCACCCCCAGGAGGAGGTAGTGGGCCTGGGGCAGGCCCTGGTCCTCCTCCCAGGGGCCCTCGAGGACCCGGACCACCTCGTCCAGGCTGGGACGCCTGGCGGGGTCCTTCTCCAGCATCCTGAGGACCAGGTCGGAAAGGGCCTGGGGGATCTCGGGCTTGAGCTGCTTGGGGGGCGTGGGGATCTGGAAGATCTGCTGGTGGATCACGGTCTCGTACGCCCCGGTGAAGGGGGGCTGGCCGGTCAGGGCCTCGTAGAGGACGATGCCCAAGGAGTAGATGTCCGAGCGGTGGTCCAGCTTCTGCCCCTTGGCCTGCTCCGGGCTCATGTAGACGGGGGTGCCGATCCTGGCCCCGGTGATGGTGAGGCGGGTCAGGACCCGGCCGGCGGCGATGCCGAAGTCCATGAGGCGCACCCCCCGGGGGTCCACGCCGTCTTCCCGCAGAGCCCCCTTGAGGACCATGATGTTGCCCGGCTTGATGTCCCGGTGGACGATGCCCTGGGCGTGGATGTGCTTGAGGGCGTCCGCCACCCGGGCCAGGATGGCGGCGGCCTGCTTGATGTTGAGCCGCCTTTCCTCAATGAGCCGGTCCAGGCCCTCCCCCTCCAGGAACTCCATGGCGATGAAGTGCACCCCGTCCACCTGGCCGTGGTCGTAGACCTTGACGATGTTGGGGTGGTCCATCTTGGCCAGGACCTCGGCCTCCCGGTGGAAGCGGCGCACGAAGCGGGGATCGCCCAGGAAGCGCTCCTGGGG
>Ga0080008_139992_pt1 | contig 18171 bp, 19 predicted proteins | sample ConCONMetagenome_FD_69211 | JGI IMG/M metagenome (GOLD analysis project Ga0080008, IMG submission 69211) | Hot spring microbial streamer communities from Conch Spring, Yellowstone National Park, USA - CON_C (SPADES assembly) (version 2) | ecosystem: Environmental > Aquatic > Thermal springs > Hot...
ATTCTCCTACACCTAGAACCATAATATGAGCCGGGGTGCCCGAGCGGTCTAAGGGGCTGGCCTTGAGAGCCAGTGGGCACAAGCCCGCGCGGGTTCAAATCCCGCCCCCGGCGCTCCCCCCTTTAAACGCCCAGATGAGTTTCACTAAGCTATCCCTCAGGGCTCCAGCCACCGTGGAAAAGGCGCGAACTACTACGTGACCTACTGGGCGAAGTCACACCCACCAGCACCTGGTACGATAAGGTCAACGTCAGCGCTCTCGGGGACGATGCTAGCAGGCTCATCCTCGAGAGGGCAATATCACAGAAGAAGGGAGGAGAATAATTGGAGACCTAGTAGAAAGGCTAACAATTATAGGATTTTCATGACAAAAGTAAGTAGATTGGAAGAAATAACTTTTTCTTAGCTTCTGCGTGTTCCTTCCTGGTGGTTTTCGAAAGCCATGTTCGCAAAGCGGGGTTCAGAAACAGTACAAAAGCGTTAGGAAATGGAACTAGTTTATTTAGCCCTAGGAAATAATTAACCTGGAGAGGCGCGCCCAATATATCTGATTACAAACGTGGATACATTGTCAATGGTCAACCTCATTAATATAGCTTCTGGGCTTGGTGAATCAGAAGCAACTCTCTCGGCAGTTAAATTTAAGAGTATGTGAAAAACATAAAAGGCATTCTGTATAGAAGTTTTCTTGGTTTTCCAGTTGATTTTAATTATTCATGTGACGCGGATGGAGCTTGGTGAAACCTGTGTCGGTTGAAGAGTTTCGTGTTTGTTTCGAGGATAATATGGGCAAAGTGATGAGTGGGCTCTTTCTTCCTAAGTGCGAGGAATTCAGTAGGTCTGCGGCGTTCTCCTTTGATGACTGTTATTATATTTCAAATAACTGGAATAATGAGAAGGACCTATACGCGTATGTCTTAGGCTTTCTAAGAGATGTACTCGGGAAAAAGAAAATCTGTAATAATATGGACGAGATTGTCATCAATATATGCAAGTGGAGCAAGGGATATCCAATTATCAGGAATCTATGCAACTACTTAAGGAGTATCACTATCCCACAAGTTCCACAAAGGCATGAAGAACAAGCCTTTGAATACACATTGCTATTCAAGTTTTCAGAGTCTTTTGTGTACAAGAAATACGGAAACAGCATAATCCATAATACTACTCCTCTCTTTGGCTATAGGAGATGTGGCAAGAAATTCTCGCAAGTGCTCTCAGAGATAACGGGCCGTCCTGTACAGCCGGACATAGCGAGAGAAGTATTTGGCCTGAGAGAAGACGCCGAGCTATATATGCACCAAGCTAGGGCCATTGAAGAACTTAGAAGGCCCGAAAACACAGTAGTAATAGTTACAACGCCGAATGCGTCGGGTAAAACCGAGATAGGGCTCTTAACAGCAATGGATATCATAATGCGCGGCGGCAACAAGCTCATACTAGTGGTATACCCTACTAGGGCTCTTGCAAGAGATCAATTTGATAGGTGGAAGGCGAGACTAAAAGGATTTATCGAGAAAATAATGGGAGACAAAGTAAAAGAGGATAAATTCTACTTGACGTCCGAGAAACTACAAGCTGTGCTATTAGATGGAGACACTACGAAAAGATTAAACGAAGTATTAAGAGAGGTCGCAAACAGGAAAAGCCCGATGATTGTATTAACAAACCCACAGTTCCTGTTATCAATTCTACGGAGCAATAAAACTTGGAAAAGATACTTTGGCACAAGGTGTCTATCTTTCTTAATCCTTGACGAGATACACTTTTATAGAGCACGTGATTTGACACTACTCCTTAAGATATTAAGCCCCTCGGTATTAAGCTTATACGTATGCATGGATCAACATAAAAAACCAGACTATAAAATACTAATATTATCAGCTACTATGGGCAGGCCGGATGAATTTCGTCAACAACTCAGCACTATATGGGGTATTAATAGCAATAATATAGCAATCGTCAGCTCAGAAGTAGAAGGCGAAAGAGGTCGAAAAGACATATACTACGTCAAGGTCAACGACGACAGGATGGCTGAGAGCATAATTAAGAGCTACATAAAAGAGCTCATCGGAAGTGCTGAAAAACCAGAAGATATCGATAAGACCATAATCTTCGTACCCAATAGAAACGTTGCAGATAGATTAGCAGTGGAGCTACGGAAAATAGCTTATAAGCAAGTTGGCGAAGCAATTATTGACCGCCACCTAGGAGACATGGCTCTATGGGAGAGAGAACGAGTGGAACGACTATTCAAAGAGGGAAAACTCAGACTGCTCATTACAGTCAAGACGCTGGAGGTAGGCATAGATGTAGGCGACGTAAAAAGAATAATCCACTGGGGACTTCCAGCATCTTTGAATGATATGATCCAGAGAGAGGGACGCGCTGGCCGCAGACCTGGCGAATATGAGAGCGTAATCACTATTAGAACGTCTTCCGATGAAGAACGGGTGTCCGATTACATTAAGTTACTCAGCGAAGTAAAAAGCAAGGGTAATTTAGAATCCATCATGAGGTATACATACACCCCTATCATAAACCCGGATGCCATGTTCATGAGAAGACTCGATAAAACGTTATTTAAAGACAGGTCCCTAGTTAGTGGGATATTGCCTCCCTTGAAGATCCCAGATACTATTTTAATACCTCTTCCTAAATGTAATAAGAGCGTTGAGCTGAAGATATCTTTTTACGGCCAGGACAGACGCAGATTCAGAGTGGTAAGTGAAGAAAGCGAGACTAGGAGGAGGCTGTGGAGGGAAGTCAGAATAGAAGACGTACTATATAGATACCTCCCAGGCTCTTTAAGGCCAATAACAGGGGTCTATATAGTACGAGATATAGATCTGTCCAGGAAAGAGATCATAATTGATAAAGCCCGTGAGCAGTCATTCCACAACATATGGGGGAGAAACCTAACCTGTAATATAGACTCCTACCTAGGTGTTATCAACCGCGGGGAGATATTTACTGTCAGCGATGTTGAAACCAGCTTCAAGGTTTGCAACCATAGAGGTGATCCACTAGACTTAGTAGTAGTCAAGATGCGTCCAAGGGGAATTAAATTGATTAGAAAATACGAGGTAGAAATACCTGTAGAAATGGAAGATGGCTCAGTGAAAAATGAGAAGATTCCAGTGTTTAAGCAGTGTGGCTATAAGGCTCTAAGCGAAAAATTCGGAGGCGAAGAAGATGGGCTGGCAACTAGTATTGTGACTAGGGGAGTGTATATACCATTAGATCCACATGAAATATCCAGCCTTCTGGGTGTTCTCTCTAAGCAGAAAACTCTTCGCAAAATCTTAGGTGAGAGCTCTGGTGTTATTTCATACATGTTGATCATGGACTACTTGCATTACGCCCTGCATATACTGTTGAACATGGCGAGCGACATCAGCGGTGTTCGAGTAGATGATTTAGATCACTACGTAAATGCGGAAGTGGACGATGAGACGAGGCTTAAGCAATTCATTCTAAATCTATTGCAAGGCAAGGCAGCCGAAGGGGTTCTCCCAGTAAAGATAGAAGTGGTTATAGCCAATGAAGTAGACCTTGTAGAGAGGATAGCGAGGCCTAAGCTCCACGAGGAAATATCAGAGCTTAAGAGAAGGCTTGAGTCTCGGAGAGATGCTAGTGGACTAAAAGACATAGTCAAGAAGATCATTCCGGTTCTCTACGTTCCAAGATGCTTCCACGAGCCAGCAACTCTAGAATACTTACTTAAACATGAAGGCGAAGACTCTCTTCGGGAGATCATAAGCGACTTGGAAATAATACTGGAGCTCAGCGACTACCTAGCCGATAAAATCATAAAGAGAGTTGAAACTAGGACTCCCCTGAATTCAACAACGAGTACATCTTATAGACCAGAGCTGGAATAATTATGTAGCCCATACCCCGCATTCTTTCGGCCAATTGCCCCAATTCCCCCTCATTGTTCACAAGTTGCTTTATTACTTCCTCTATTTCATTAACTCCCTCCATGCATAGTTCCTTTACAGAGTTATGATTGGATGGGCCAAGCTCTAGGATGCTCTTTATTCTCTTGTTGGTACATAGGTATTCAATGAGGGAGTATATGGAGAGCACATGTAATTTAACAGAGTGGTAGTCTCTAGCATATCTAGCCAGCTCCAATAGTTTCTCACCATGTAATGGTGCTAGAACCACTCTCTCATTAATGTTGCATATAATTGTAGGGTTGTGGCTTACTGCTTCGTGTATTTCATATAATAAAGTAGTGTACGATGTGCCGAGTGTTAGCTCAACAAGCGTGCATGCTTTACCATAGTGTACTTCGATGTCTGGATTGCCTCGGCCACTCATATATGGAACGGGATAGCCGTTCTCCTCGGTTAAAACCCCATTCCATAGTAAAAACTCTCCCTCATCAATGCTGGCAACGCCGCTAAAAGACCTCGTATATAAAGCGAGCCCCAGCAACTTGCTTAAGGCCACAGCAACCAATAACTCGAATGAACCAACAATTATGGATTGAAGTTCTCGGCCTATAGAGCTACCTTCTGCGATCTCCGTGAGGTCGCGGGAAATTAGTACCCTCCTATTGCTGCTGACAAAGAAACACAGCTCATCGACTAACTTCTCAAAATCCCTAGTCCCCAGCTTGGAGAAGCTCAACAATAACACCTAGCCTAACGACTTAATAAACAACGCACTATAATTAATATTATGGATTTGTCCATTATGTTCTCAACTCCTAAAACCTTTTTAACAAGCAACCTGGTCAATAAATAAGATGGTGTTCTCCCTTGCTAATTGAGAGTGCGTTTTTCAAGTTGTCGGATTATTTTCAGTCTGTAGAGTCTCCTAGTGAGCTATACGAGGCGCAGGTTGCATTTATATTCGCTGTTGCGATCTACCAGGAGCTCCAGAATAGGGGTTTTCCATACTTACTACCATACATTCAGTTTGAGAAGCCATACCCAATTGAGAGTAAGCGGGGGAAGAAACTAGCAGTCGATATATACTTTAAGATCCCTAAGGATAAACTTCCACCAGAAATCCTCCATAGATGGAGTGAGAGCGGAGTATGCGAGGAGAACTGGATTGAAGTAAAGTTCTTTGGTGGTGCCGAGAGAAAAGGTTCAAGTGAGCCGAAAACCCAGAACATTGGCATGGTCTTAGTAGATCTCTTGAGGCTAAAGTACTATGTAAGGGAGGGTGGAAGATACCTATTACTCGTTTTTAATAGGAAACCAGAGCACTATCTGGCATTTATAAGAGGGGATTCAAGCGAGAGAGATTATTTGATTACCCTATTAGAGCCCGGAGAACACAGGCTCTCAGTGGATTTAGCCAGCGAACCGAAGATCATCTGGAATACAATTAATAGAAAGTTTGGAAAACCTCCAGATCAGAATATAGAGCTCAACGTGCTCACTTATGCGATCAAGCCTTTGCTCGTAAAAGGGCTTACATCACTCGCCGATGTCTCCTATAGGAGGAGTAGAGAGGGGCTTATGAGCACTGAGCCAGCATACTACTTCTACCTCATTAGAATCATGGAGTACTTACCAGAGTTAACTACCAAGGAACATTGATTTAAAACATAACTATGAGGTTTTCTCGAGTTTTTATGGCATTGAGAAATGCGGCTAAATGCCTAATGTGCTGTCTGTGTTCTTCATATAACCAATGCTCTATATTCTAGTGGTTAAGACCGAGTTAAGGGTGTAGTCAATTCGGGGTCTAATTCACCGGCAAGTATGGACTTTCCTAGTACACCGAGGTTTAGAATCACTAGAACTTGTCTGCCCACTTTCAAATTTAGTGGAGGTGGTTCACCATAGAGCCTTGTATACTCATAGAGAAATAAGGCTTCTTGGATTTCAGCCTCTTTCTTACTAGTAAAAGTCTTATAGTACACTAAGAGATCTTTCCTTGAGATCCTCTCTGCGAGACCCGTGTAGAGGAGTGTCAATACTAAAGTGTGTCTATGTTTTTTACTAGGCTTTTCGTTCTCACCTCTAGCCATGCGGATAGTCTTTATGAGACTTCTCAACCTCTCCGCTAAGTTTGCGGCGGATCCCACGTAGAAAATACCCGCTTTATCTTCTCTCAGAATTCTGGGAACTGGAACCACATTATCTTCTCTAACCCAGCACACTACATATACTCCTGGACTCCTCGGAATAGTACTCTCTTCTATCTCAGAGAACCTCAATACTCTAAGCTCTCTATGCTCTCGTCTTCTAGACACCGCTATGTAAATTACATAGTATTTAGGAGCTTTTTTAGACTCCTCCTCAACTCCGCGTCGAAGTCTATATCTCCAATTACAATACACCAGTCACTTATACTACTGAGAATCACCCATATGGTCTCCACGAGACAGTAAGCTTTGATAGCTATATTCGTATCAACTCCGTTAACTTCTGCTAAGTGCTTAAGAGCCTCGTTTAACCCCCCGGCTCTCTGAGCTTTACTGAGTCCGCCTAGAAGATCAGCACGCACTCCCCATTCTCCCTTTTCACCAGCCCGTACTTCTCGAAGAGGTCGATCCACGAGGGGTCTTTTCCAACGCCGACTAGTGCTTCTTCCAGAACCTTGACCGGTACCCTGCTCCCCGGCTTGGCACCGAGCCTGCTCACCACATTATAATACACTTCTCTCACGTACGCTTCGAGAACGCTCTTTTTGGCTCCCACAGCTGTGGTAGCATAGGAGGGAGCGGTGGGCGAGGTGCTCCCAGCCACAGCCCCGCCCCTCTCCTCTTCTCCCTTCTCCATTTCAGACAAGTAGAGCTTAACTGCTTCTCTGAGGACTAGTCCAAGTGCCCCCCTCTTCTTCTTATACTTTCTGAGTACCAGTTTAACTAGTCTCAAGTAGAGCTCTTCGTCAAGGTCGAACGTGACTTTGACCACGCTCTCACCTGTTTTTCAATCTCTGCACTTGGATTCTTAAATATCTGCATTCTGTCAAGTCCGCTTTTTCCATCTCCGCAGTTTGAAACCTTATAAATCCGCTTTCTCCTAGAAAGAAACGGTGGTGTTATGGGCATCCCGGTCAAGGACTCCGAGTCTACGTGTACTAGGCTCTTGAAGCTCCTCGCCAAGGTCTACTCTTACACGGACTCCATCGTAGAGGAGTGTTTTAAGACTAAACATATAGAAACATGTAGAGAGGCGCGGAACTACCTGTACCGCCTATACCACGTCCTTGGCTTTGCCGTGGACAACGCCTGCGTCAAGGGAGCTGAGGACCTGGTAGAGGAGGTTAAAACAGCAATTAGAGAAGTGGAGAGGATTCTCAGAGAAGCAGGAGTGATCGGAGGAGAGGTGTTTGAGACGGCGTCTTTGAGGAAGCGGTTTGAAATGGTCTACATCTACTGGCTGGTAAAGTCGTGGCGGGGGTTTTCGAAAAGCACAGGTTCGCTGGTCTACTGCTCTTGCCTCGTATAAACCGAGTCTAGCTAACTTAGCTAGTGAAATACCCTAAAGAGGTCTTGGTACAAGTAAGTTAAATAAGGTAAAAAGTGTAAACTATGTGATTTCTCAACTCTTAACCAAACTCTTTATCCGTGGAGTTTACGCGTTGTGTAATGTAAATTACCAAGTAGTTATCATGCTCACTCTCTCGACATGTGGCTTAAGCAGCCTAGGTATAGTAGTGGGTGCTCTTTAACGCTTACCCTGTATATTTTCACGCCTCTAATGTTCTCCTCTCTAACTCTCCAGCTTGGTAAGACTCCGCGCAGAGCCCACTTTGTGCAGTAGCCGTCTTCACTAATCCACTTACAAGTATTAGCCCTCTCTCTGCTACTGAGCTCTAGTAGTGTCAGTTCACTCTCAATTCTCAGCACTCTCCTGTAGGCTTCTTCAATAGTCCTCTTCAACTCCTCAACTCTCGAGGTTGCCCCGGGCTCTAGCCTCTCAACTAGTGCCTCGACTCTACTAATTCTCTCAGATAAATCTCTAATACTGCGCGAGAAGTCCTCAGTCTTAACTGGCGGTAGTGGCGGTCACTCCCCCTTAGCAATAGCTATGGCAATATTCCACGAGACACCATATTTCTCCTTAATCTCCTTAGCCTTAGCGTAGAGATCTGGATTACGCTTCTTCAAGTAATATGCTAATTGAGGTCCACGGAGGGGCATATAGACCCTCTAGTAGTCTATGCCCCAATAAACAGTAATAAAGTGATGGAGTCATCGACTAAACAAACCAATTTACCAGTAAACTACATCAATTAAAATAGCGATTAACACGTAGACTAGATAAATCCACGTATTAATAAACCAAATCTACACCACTTATACGTCACTAGAGTAAAACTAAAACACCTCAGAGCTCTACTAGCTCTTACTAGGCACTATTAACAATAAAAGCACGTTAAAATACAATCTAGAGAATTAAGAGTCATAGAGCAGCCCTCAGCCACGTTAAGCTCTGTTCTTATTCACTTTAAGAATGAATATTTATTTAATCTAATGTCTCATGAAGCACTAATGTTAGCTAACACATCTATACACTCATTTAACTCCGCACTTCAGCTATCTAATAGTAGTATTAGCGCGGAGTTCAAATCATTTCTAACTTAGAGCTTACACCTCGATTATGGTGTGTCTTAGTTGAAAGCTGTTATTACCGGGGCCTCTTCGGGTATTGGAAGAGAACTCACTAAGATCCTCTGCGAGGAGAGAAAGAGTACTGTGCTGGGTGTAGGAAGAGACAAGACTAGGCTTTCACTCTTAGCTGAGGAGTTGAAAGACTGCTTTATACCTGTTCAAGCAGACTTGTCAAGAATAGAGGGAGTCTACATAGTGGTGAACGCTACTAGGGGATATCTTGGAGGAATAGACTTACTAGTTAATAACGCTGGTTTCGGAGTTTACAAGAAAATTATTGAACACAGCGTTGAGGAGGCTGTGTCTTTAGTAAACGTGAACTTTATTGCTCCACTAATATTGACTAAAGAGCTCTTAAATCTAATGAGACCTGGCTCAGTAGTAGTTTTCGTTGTAACAGCGGGAGTTTACGTGTTACTAGAGTCTCTTCCACTATACGGAGCGAGCAAGAAGGCTCTACACTACGCGGTGAAAGCACTGCGCAGAGAACTACGTGATCGAGGAGTCCACGTGCTCGCGGTGTATCCCGGTGCAGTAAACACGGAGTTCCATATTAGAGCTGGTTACTCACTACGAGAAGGCCTTGATCCGCGTAGAGTAGCAGAAGAGATCATTAAGGCGATTGAGAAGAAGAAAAGCGAGGTTTACATACCGAGGTACCCGGTCACAGCTAAGTTACTCGCACCAATACTACCCGGATATAAAGTACCAGTTAAAACACGGTAATGAGTACACTAGCAACAAGAGCACAGTGTGGAAGCAAAAAAGACCAAAGTTGGTGAGCTAACGGGCCCGCCGGAATTTGAACCCGGGACCTCCGGCTCCGAAGACCGTCGACCCGCTAACACATGTAGCAAATGCCTTCCCCTCTTGCCCATACTTCACCCATAGTATTTCAAGTCTATTCGAGGAGGTTTGCTGAGCTAATACTATGTTAGTAGTCTGATTAAATAAATATAATAACATGAAGACAAATATTACTACGGTGAATCTTCCTAGAATAGAGCGTGAATGAATATACATTCACCTCTTGTTACTAATAGGAAATAAAAGGTATATGTTTTTTGCTGTGTTGCATGTTTCTTTGATGTGCTCTTTTTCTGAATATGCGTTTTCTACTGGTTTTCATTATTAAAGCCAATTTATACCTCAATCCATGAATACGAGAAAGCTTAAACTAAAACCTCACGCTACACGCTCAAGTCATGCAACACAGCATTTCTACTATCTCATGCATCACTCTGTGCAGTCTGTGTCATCCTTGACGTAGCAATTAGGTTTGCTCTGCTCTTACAGAATATTACGAATTACTCCAGGCATGTCTGCATTCCTTGAAGTAATTAAGTGGAGGAATTAATCTTCCATATTTCAAATATGTCTCAGCAATGCAATAGCTACCGCATTTAGATAGATAGGGACACAAATAGCATGTCTTATTCGAAATGGATGCATGATCTCTAAATATCTTAGCCTTGGGGGAGTTCCATATGTCTGAGATGTCTTGGTTAATCAAATTCCCCAACAGTACCTCGTCGTTGAGGCGTTCTGCAAAAATCTCACAAGGTATTACATCACCATTGGGAAGAATTGTCAATCCCATCACTAAGGGGCATCCGTATGGATTTTCATGCCCTTCTGGTTCTCCTACGTCTATGTAAAGTTCATTCCGTAAATTTACCCCTAATTCCTTTGCAATAGAGTTTACTGTAGTGATCAATCTAACTCTATCCATGAAGCTAGGGAAGACGTATTCACTTAAAACCTCTCTAGCTCTACCCCATGGCATAAGAGGACTTATTTTGATACCTTTAACCTGTAATCTCAATGCAAGCCTTATCACATCTCCTAGCTCATGAGCATTGCCCTTATGACAGACAAATGTTATCCCCGTATTCATGTTATTTTCTACAAGTTTCTTGATATTAGAGATGGTGCGTTCAAACGTATTCGGTCCTCGTATAAATTCATGGGTCTCTTTTGAAGCCCCATCCAAAGATACTTGAACTTTGATCACGTCTAATTTAGCTAACTCCCTGACAACATCATCGTTTAAAAGCAATCCATTAGTGGAGATACCTATCTTGAGACCTAGCATTAATGTGTACTTCAAGATTTCCATGAAGTCCTTTCTAACAAATGGCTCGCCTCCTGTATAGTAGACTATAAAAACACCGTCTTCTGCCATTTTCGCTAATATCTTCTTAATTTGTGGAAGCGTCAATTCGTCCAAATCAACTGAAGGACTCGTGCTAATATAGCAATGCTTGCACATAAGGTTACATCTATACGTTATAAGCCATGCTACCCTTATAGGAGCCCTTAAATCTACATGTACAGTAGGAATTTGAGTGTGGACTTTAGTTCCAATACTTTCTTTAATTTCGAGATAATCTCCTGCTTCGATAATGTTATATTGAGCAAGAGTGTGTAGAAACTCAGTTACTGCTCTTTTCTAAGCCCCAAGGCTTTAGCTATCTCAGAAATATCACGACCAGATTCGCCGAGTTGAAGGATTTTGTACCCGACTTCGTTAATCATAAAGCAGTTATAGTTCTTGTAATTAAAGAGAAGATAGCTATCAGAGCTTTCCCTACGAATTAAAAAAGCTTTGTTTAATTTAATAGACATAGCGTTCCCCCATTGAGATACTTTAAGTGCTAGATTATACAACCACTTTATCGAGAGGGCGGAGCCGAAGGACTACAGCCTAGTGAATATGTAACGTTCTCGACTATGGCTCTTCTTGGACCCTCACTCTTTGACTCTTCTTTTAAGGTCGTATTATGCTTCATCTTCTACCACCACAAAAAAGAAAAAGACAAAGAAGTATAAACATTTTTCCTCAAGCTAAAGAGAAATTTATTAAGATTGCGAAAAAGAGGAATATGCTAGATATCTTTTTTCAAAATTCTGAGAAAATTAAAGAAAAATGAGACTAACTAATGGTTAAATAATATAAGTTGGAGGATAAAGGTCTGACCAAATTTTATACTAGCTTCTCGATCTCACCTCTATGGGCTTTTGCAACTTCAAGTGCTGATCTAGGCATGACAGCATGCCCTAGGAGCTCCTCCTATAGCTTTCGCCATGTTGCTGGGCTCTGGTAGCTAGCCCCCTGAAGCAGGAGCTTCCTGTAGGAGAGCCGGAGCTTTAAAGCCCAGCCTCCTGTCCGCGGGAGAAAGGCGATAGCATATACTTAGTGTGCTCGTACTCTGAGTAACCATTTACCAGCCTGGGTACCAAGTATATGCTATCCCCCTTCTACAGAGCTGGCATATCTCCAGCCTGGGAGAAAGGCGATGAGATATAATTGTAGAGCATAGTGTATGCTATCGCCAGTCTCCGGGGCTGGAAACATATACTAGGATATCGTCTAGGGGCCAAGGGGTCAGTACCCAACGGTACACATACGGTACACAAACAATAAACAGTGGAAAACATCATAGAAAAATCATATGAAACTAATGATCATATCATCCTCGGGGACGGGGCGGGGGCCTATACAGAGTTAGAGCTCTGGTAGGGGTCTCACCACTAGACGATACACACGATACACGACGGTACACAAAACTATTTAAATTCTCGAGTGCTACACCTCTTCCAGAAAAAATTATATATCAAAGAGAAACTGTTCTACAGCTTCTTTAAGTTTCTCCTTACGTGCCTTAATGAATTCTTCGGCCTTTTCGAGTCTCCATAATTCTCTATCACCAGGTATATAGTGGGCTTTAAGTATGTCAAGCGGAACTCTTTGCAAGTAGTTCTCGGGGAGCTCATCTGATAGCTCTAAATTACTTCGATGCGTAATTAGTGTGAGATTACCTATATCATCTATTAGCTCGGCGTATCCCTGTTCAGCTAAGTGTTTCCTAGGGAATATGTGATGTAGCGTAGAATTGGCCTGTGTAATGGGTTCGCCAGAGAGTAAATCTTTGGCATTAGATTGTTTTAAGAGAGCGTAAAGGAGAAGAGGATCATGCTCTTCCTCATCAATATACGCTATTATTCTCTCTTTAAGATCACCCTCCTTACGCCTAATATTCTCAATTAAATCACGGTAATTACCGCCATTCCTTATAGTTTCTAAATCCTCATCCAACCTCGTCTCCGCACTAGCCGAGTATCTCCTGAAAAATGATGCCAAAATGAACCACTTAAACAGACCCTCCTCTTCCTCGGGAGACAAGGTACCACGCTTATGTAGATAATATGCCATTACCGGAATTACACTCTCGGCAGATAATTTATTAACTCCATATTTTCGTAGAATTTCAATACTTCGAGATGTGCAATCTTTAACCTCCTTTGTTACATTCGTTAGTTCTTTTTCTCTCTTCTTTAAAATCTCTTCTAATCTTTTTGCTTGGTCAAAAACTCTATTTGCCAATTTTACCTTACCATCTGTAAGAAAGGCTACAAAAGTCCTGATCAATATTCCATAGTCAACGGCAATGCTCAATCCTGCACAGAAATCTCTTAGCTCTCTTACTATTTCTCGATGCGCTATCGCGATCATTGTTGAGTAGACATCTGCCCCTCTCACACGAGTACCCGAGAAGTTTATTCTAACGAAAATATTTCCCAAGTCATCAAGATCAACATCCTCTGATAACTCATGCACAGGCACGTTATAGTCCTCTCTAAAAACTCTCCAAAGTGTTGATATATTATCCTGCTCATTAGGGCCAAAACCTCTTTCTCTAAGAAAACTCTCTAACTCGGCCCTTCTTCGAATCTGTAAAATCTCGGAGAGCTTAACCCAATTCTCCCCTTTACTGGGCCTTCTCAGCTCAAACCTTTCATTAACAGGATCAAACCAAATATCGAGTCTCTTAGTTTTTTCTCCCCCTCCTACAATAGCCTGTACTTGCCCCTTCATTATTAAAACAAATGATAAAAGTCTTTGTTGTCCATCTAAAACCCAGTAAGACTCGTTCCCAGACTTTAATTCTTTTGGGACTTTATAAAATATCAGTAATCCGATTGGATAATCCCTATATATCGACTCGGCTAGATCTCGCACTTGAATATCTGACCATACAAATTCTCTCTGAAATACAGGAATGCCTATTTCCCCCTCATCGAGCATTCTAACTAGGTCGGGGATTTTCGGCAAGATTTCACCAATAAATACTCAAAATTATCAAGTATATATATTTAATTATGATCAGGTGCAACTGGATCTTATCAATATGCTATAGATCACCGAAGTAAAATGTTGAAGGTTACAGGCCTCTATCCGGAACCATAGATAATTTCTATACTAATGCTTTAAATATAGCCATCGTCTTACTTTTTAAAAACCTACCTTATATTTATGGTGCTGTCGTTGTTTGCGAGCTCTTGACCCGCTTTGGCTCGCCTAGGCCCCCGGCTGGCATGCTTGTCCCCGGCTTCACGCTGTGTATTCTCAACGCTGGTGGTGGACTGCGTGTTTTCCTAGAGTCTAATGTGAGCCCTGAGACCCTGTCGAGGTTTTACGGTGTCAAGAAATCTAGCTACGAGGAGCTACTAAGGGTGTTTAATAGTGAGGTTTGGGCTAGCGAGGCGAGGCCTAAGCGAGAGTTCAACTTCTACCACACGGACATAGTAGTGGCTGGTATTCCAGGCTTAGTAAACTTCCTTGAGAACAAGGATGGGGGTACGCGTCTCAGTCTCCAGAGAATTCATTGAAAAACTCCTTGAAGATAGCGACAACCTAAAACTTGAAAGAACGAGACGCAAGCCACGTGACGTGATAGTAAAGTTCCTGAGAAAATATTTCGATAATCTAACAACATATAGAGATCCATTAACACACTCCTATGAACAACTATTAAAGGCCTTTGGGGGAAGTCTTCAATACTCTCAGTGAGAAGTGACCGGAAGAAAGAGAGGATCGAGGGATTAAGGAAAGTACTCTAAATGAGTTCTATAAACCACTCGTCAAACACTTCGAAGCACTTATTTTGCAGATAAGTCAAGAAAAGGAGCCAGCAGAAGAAGAGGAGATCATGGATGAGTACGGCGAGTATAAGGACATATATAAGAGAATAATGTCAGTGGTGAAACATGACCGAGACTGTACTAGAGGAGGTCAAGCACATTCTCAAGGAGAAGTGGTAGAGGTATGAGAGGGAGATCGAAGAGCTGGAGAAAGCGAAAAGGGAGATCGGCTTCGAGAAGGGAAGAAAAAATAGGTAAGACATTCATGGACTAATTCAACGAAGACTACATACCACATAATCCGTCCTAACTAAAAACACGACTACTGCCTCTTCTTCACTATTTTCCTCACTTTTCTCACTAAGAGCAGTGTCCCCAGTCCAGCGAGGAACCCTATCGCAGCATTCGCTATTGACTCCGCGACTCCGGATCCCCGAGTAAGCGTTTGCACTCCACTGGATATGCTGATAGCTATCAGTACCATTAATTCAACGGGGCGAATGCTCGTTCTAGCCATAATAAATCACACCAATTGCGGTACTGGAGCGGGCTGTGGCTGTGTTTGCTGTCGCTGTGGGGTTATGTAAACCATTGTGCTGTGGTATTGAACGTATATCGCTCCCTGCGGGGTTTGGAGCACGTCCTTGCCCTCGTACGTCTTGTCCCCAAGTCTAAAGGTGTATGGTGGCTCATTCACGACGTAGACGCGTGGGACTTTAATGCTTCTCTTCCTTAGCACCTCCACTCCCTTGGGCTTCGAGAGGAACCTCCTGCGTGCCTGCGTCCTCGTCTCCACCACCCTTATTAGTAATTCTTGATGTGTGTATTTAAATCATCAAGTTTTAAATGGAGAAACGGAGAAAAGATGCTAGTCGATGGAATACGGAACGAAATTTGAAACGACACCAAGAGAATTAAAGAACTTAAAGAAGAATTAGACTTCCCTCTCCGAGAAACAGAAAAAGCCATGAAAGGCTTTCGCGACTCATCTCACTACCTAGAATTCAATCCGCGGAGAGAGGGATTAACAAGAGAAACAAAATCAAAGTTAAGTACTTCTTCACACTCTCAGGAATTCGAATACTGCAACAGTCTAATCCCCCGTTATCACGGTTACTCCAATGAAGACAATGATCGCGAAAATAGCGTAACAAGCAACGCCATATTATTTCCCAGAAATAAATATGAACACGCAAAGGCTAATAGAGATCCGGGGAAAGTAAGCCCTAACCCGGCTGAATACCTCTTAACCAGGTTCCAGAGTGGCACACATACCCAGCAGTGGGAGTCTAGAGCTGGGCCAAGCAGCCGACATTATATCAGAGGTCTACGGTGCATCCGAGAACCTGCTCGAGGTCTTAAGGAGGGAACTATTCATGAACAGCGACTTCGCAGACTTATTCACAAAGATTGTGAGTAGCGTCAAGAACCCAGAGCTCTCCAAGTCCCTTCAGGGAGCAGTTGCCCCATCAGACAGCCTGGCATACGAGAGGTAGCCGCCACTAGCAGGTAGCGCTGTTTCGGCTTGAAGAACGAGAGGAGCAGGAGGCTCAAGATGCTAATATTAGCGTTAATATCCTTGCACTCATACACCACTGCTATCCGAGGCCCGTAGAATCGTCTTCAACGTCGACGGTGCCTGGCTGTTCATGAAGACACCTAGCATAGTCTCACTATTTGAGAACCTGGCTAGGCGTGGAAGGAAGCAGGAGGCGGCATTCTTATACGTGACGCAGAGAGCGGAAAACCTCGCGAGGATACCGCAGGAGAGGACTATACTAGAGCAGAGTGTCACAGTTTTCCTTTTAAGTCAGGAGCCGGAGGGCCGTGACGCGTGCAAGAAGATATGCAAGCTGATCAACTCAGAGGCAGAGTACCACGTGAACGAACCTACGAAAGCAGGATTCTCAGAGCGGAGAGGGGGATGAAAATATAAGTACTGCCAGCTCAGGAGGAGCTAGGAGCCTTCTCTACATCTGTGACTTAAATGCTTAAGCAATGGAGATCCCGCTAAGACGCCAGTTGATATAGATGAGGAGTTAAAGATGTTTGTTTTCAAGAGTTAGCAATGAATGGTTTAAGTTAACCCGTGATTCCTATTATATAGACTTTGGTTGGATAGTACATGAGGAATCCTACCAGAATTAGAAGTGCGAGACCCGCGTCCATTAGATTTACAGATGAACTCGATATGGAAGGAACAGGGACATGGAGAGATATTGGAGACAAGTACATGAATTACTACAGGGGAATACTGCGGATTTATGAAAGCTTTACGGAAGGGTCGGCGCTACGTAGTGCCACGGCTTCCGAGTGGGCTAAACAAGTTGATAGGTTGAAGAATGAATATCACGCCTTTAAGGAGAAGCACCCACAGCTGACCCCCGATGAATAGAGGAACGCGTGGCGGTGCTTCGCTCATGCGCACAGGGGCTACAGAAGGGGTGGCCTTCTCTGGATATAATAGAGAGTGAACTGGCATTAATGAAGTGTCCGCCTTCGCTATTAGAAAAAGTAGCAGAGTACTTCCGGGGCAAAAACAAAGCGAGTAACCCCAATGCTTCTGCCCCAAGGGTGGTACTAGTTGTCTGAACGCCCTCTCCGGCGTACTGTGGGGAGAGCAGTATACGATATTAGCAAAGACACAGAACTAATAGGCATTTTTGGAGAAGCATTCTTTGATACACTACTAAGGAAAAAGAAGATGGTAAAGTTAGATAATGCAGTGTGTATTAGCTTAAATGATAACTAAACTCTCTATTCCGCAGTACATGCTTTGCGCGATCTCAAAGAAGACAATGATAGATGTCAATGGGGGCTAGAACCCGTTTTCGAAAGATTATGGCGTAGAAAGAATGCCTATGAAGTCTTCGATGAGATATGGAGGAAACTAAGTGTTTTCATAAAGGAGACTGGAATAGTTATCGAGGATTTACACAGTCTCTGCACGAACTCGCAATCTCAGGGATTAGATTCTGGATATAGGTGCGATTTATGCGGCGAGAATTATAAACCGCCGAATTACAGAGTAATAACCCTTAGAGGACCTGTAAGTAACAGAGAGGCGAGCGGGTCTTGCCTAACTATCCTAGTCTGTGAGAAGTGCTATAAGCGACTTCTTGAAAAAGATATTATTACTAAAATACCCTTAAAGATGGTATTCGTAAGAGAAGAACACCTGAGGAATTTCGCTCTATTATGGTTCTACCGTGAATTACATTTCTACCTCGACTATATAGACTTCATTGCTAAAGTAGGAAACATAGATTTTTTCAAGAATATTGTAGCGGGCACGTCTTCAAGTTCATTCGACTTCATGTGCATCGACAATAATGGAGAGAAATATGTCATAGACGTTAAAACCACTGCTAGTCAAATACAGACTACGTCGAAAATAATCAGCAAAGAACTAAAGACAAGCAACAGACATATACAGTTAGCACTAAACCAGGGCTTTCGAGTGCTCTTGCCCGTTGTTAGGCTTGAGAAAGACTGGAAAATCGTACTTGAACTAGTAGAAATTACACAGTAAGTAGACACTTATAAGCTTGTTGATGTTTTGCCTCTTTGGTCGTTTAACCAGAATTGAGTGGGTCGAGTCCTTTATGATGGTGTAAGGCTATGTGGACTTGTCGGATTTGCTTTGCGAGAGTAGG
>Ga0080008_137084_pt1 | contig 18122 bp, 19 predicted proteins | sample ConCONMetagenome_FD_69211 | JGI IMG/M metagenome (GOLD analysis project Ga0080008, IMG submission 69211) | Hot spring microbial streamer communities from Conch Spring, Yellowstone National Park, USA - CON_C (SPADES assembly) (version 2) | ecosystem: Environmental > Aquatic > Thermal springs > Hot...
GGACTCCGAGGCTTGTTGAGATAGCTAATAGGATGGGCTTCTTCCCAAGCTATTACTGGAGTAAGGTTAGGGTTGATGGTTGGGAGAGGATTGAGTGGGGTTACATGAGGCAACACTACTTCGTTAAAGCCGGTGCATGCCTCTACTGTAGCGTTGCATGTCATAGGCTTGTTGAGAGCCGTAAGTTCAACGTTAGGGTTGACATAGAGTACGAGACTATATTCGCTCTAGGGGGCAACCTGGGGGTAGCGGATCCAGACTGGATTATAGTCTTCAACGACCTGGCTGACAGGCTCGGGATGGATAGTATATCCCTGGGTAACGTTATAGGATTCGCCATAGAGCTCTCAAGGAGGGGTCTCATAGACTATAAGATAGACTGGGGTGAGCCTGAGAAGGTTAGACAACTCGTACTAGACATCGCCTACAGGAGGGGTCTAGGGGGGATCCTAGCTGAGGGTGTAGCTATAGCGTCAAAGGCTCTTGGAGCAGAACACCTAGCAGTACACGTTAAAGGCCTGGAGCCTGCAGCGTACGACCCTAGGACGTTGAAGGGGATGGCCCTAGGCTACTCTATAGCTGGGAGGGGTGCAGACCACCTAGGTACGATGGCGTACGCAATAGACATAGCTGGGAGGGCTGGAGGCAGGCTTAGCCTTGAGAGGGAGAAGGTCTTAGCTGTGAGGGACTACGAGAACCTGGGAGCTCTGATGGACTCACTACTCCTATGCAAGTTCGGAAGATACATATACAACTTCCAGAACATAGCTGAGATGCTAAGCCTCGTAACAGGGTACAACTACACAGCGGAACAGGTGGTGGAGACAGCTGAGAGGATAGTAACACTAACAAGGCTCATAAACGTTAAAATGGGGGTGGATAGGAGTAAAGACCAGCTACCAGAGAGGCTCTACGAACCGGTAGAGTTCGAAGGCAAAGAGTACAGGTTGACAAGGGAGGAGGTGGAGAGAGCACTGGACACCTACTACGAGCTAAGGGGATGGGATGAGAGGGGTATCCCGAGGGAGGAGAGGTTAAAGGAGTTAGGGATAGTGGGGTGAGCGCTTAAACCCTCGGAGTGTATATAGTAGAAGGTGGCTGTGAAGAGGGCCGCATCGACTGAGAAGTGATGTGAGGCGGGCTTACCAGAGCCTACACCAACAACCGTTATAACTGCATGCTGTAGAGTCTTTAGGTTTAGAGTTCACACAGTACTCTAGGTGCCCCTATGCCTGTAACAGCTAGTCTATATGAGAAGTTTAGGGGTGTCGGTAGGGAGCTCCTAGACCTGCTCAGCCTGTATGATTCCCTTAGTGTCTCCGGTGCAGAGTGGATACCCGTTGAGGGCTCCTCCCCGGTGTCCGCTGCTGGTGCTGACAGTAGCAGGCAGGTTGAGGTCTACAGGGGTGTTATACTGTACGCTGTCCAGGGCTACGCCACACTAGTTTCAAGGGATGGTTTCAGTGATCGTGTTGAGGACGCCATCGTGGGCTACATCGAGATCTCCGAGGCCTCCAAGGTCGGTGTCAAGGTTGCCAGGGACTCCCTCGTATCCTCTACAGCTAAGACACTAGAGGTATCCCTGCTATATGGGGTGAGCGGTAGGGGTGGCGTGGACCTGCTCCTCTTCGACGGCTCCTACGAGAGCTTCCTAGGCCCAATACTAGTATTCAAGGGGGAGCTCCGCAAGGCCAGCCCCAGGCTGGCTGGGAGGATACGTGAGCTGTGGGAGCACCGGCTGAGGGTGCTCGACGAGCTATACCGTGGAGCTAGGCTTATCTTCATATCCAAGAGCTGGGGAGCTCCGCAAGGCCAGCCCCAGGCTGGCTGGGAGGATACGTGAGCTGTGGGAGCACCGGCTGAGGGTGCTCGACGAGCTATACCGTGGAGCTAGGCTTATCTTCATATCCAAGAGCTCTGGCAAGCTGAACCTCGTCAAGCGTGGTGGCGTGAGGGTTAGATACGAGGATAGGGAGTACCAGGTGCCCGACTTCATCGTGGTGAGGAGGATCCTGTCGAGCATGAGCCCCCCTAGGCCAGGGTTCCTGTGGTACGAGAACCCATACATGGAGCTCAAGAGGGGGGAGTGTGATGAGGTTAAACGTGTAGCCCCCAGTCTTAGCTGCTGGTACACTCTGACATACGTTCTATTGCACCCGGCGGGGAAGGTCTACCAGCTGACAACACCAGGCAAGCTGTCAAGGGAGGAGGTCGAGGAGCTCGTGAAACAGCTCGCACACGTATCCCCGGACGGCTACCCGTACCCCCTCTCAGTAACACACCACTCCTCAAGGTTGACAAGGAGTGACTTCAAGAGCCTGGTAGCACTCCTAACACCAGAGCTTGAAACTGGGAGAGAGCAGTTAGAACAAACACTAGCAATTCACGGAGAGAAGCCAAGCACATTTAAAACCTCCACTAAACCTAGGATATAGGGTGGTGAGGCTGGAATGGTATTCGGCCCCTTTAGCTCAACAGAGCTCCTGATAATACTATTCATAATACTCATACTCTTCGGAGCCTCAAGACTACCACAACTAGCCAGAGCCCTAGGAGAGTCGATGAGAGAGTTCAGGAAGGCAGTAAGCGGAGAGTACGAGAAGGAGGAGAAGAAGGAGGAGCCTAAAACACAGGCGAAAAGCTAAAGGCTACCACACTACCAGCAAGCCTCCCACCGAGACCCTTCTAGGTAACCCTCACCTCTAAACCATAGCCTCCCAGAATAGGAGCTCATAGTCTCGCAGAAGTGAAGTATATATACATGTTTTTAAATTTCATAGAAGGTTCTGGAAGTAGGCAGGTGGACTTTAATGCGGATAAGCATTAGTCCTGGTAAGAGATGTGCTGACGAACCTGATATTAGGGTCTAGCAAACCTCGCTTTTCAAGGCAGGGTAGGTTCGCGCACAGCTTTAGAGCATTAAGGCTTTTAAACCCCCCGGGTACGCTACTAGGATGGTGATGAGGTTTAGCTGGGGTCGAGGGCTTGGGGGTTGCGGGGTTTGAACCCCGCCTTCGAGCATTCAGAGAACAGAGTACCCCTAGGCCTGGATGAGATGTTGGAAACCATAACCCCCCACCAGAGGGGTAACACCTTAGACCCAGAGGTTCGCAACCCCGCCCTTAAAAGGCGGGGAGGGGTCATGGTGAGGTTTGCGGTACAGCTATAGAGATGAGGGCTGAAGCTAGGCTTAGATTTTACGTAGTCAAGGAGGGGGCTAGGAGGTATAACATTAGATTCCTGATATTTAAACCTTCAGAGCAGTCCATAAGAAGGTTCGCATGGTCTAAGATGATAGCCGTAACAGGGGTCGGGGTGCTAGATGAGAGGCAGGAGTCGGAGAACGCAACACTCTCAGCTAGACACGCTCTACTAAACCTCATAGAAATCCTAACAAAAGCAGGCTACACGAGGGAGCAAGCATACATAGTAGATCTAAGACTAAGCCAGCTAGTAGACGTACCGAACTTCACAGTATCAGCATTCCTACCACTAGACATATTCATTGAACCTCCACGCGAGCTCCTAGACCTAGCACTGTGAACCTGTAACCTCTACAACCACCAATCTTTTTAACAACGTGGAGGTAGACATAGTTATAAGGTTATAAAGGACTCACTAGTGTCGGAAAGGTTATATTAGTGAAAGGTTATGGGGGTCGAGCACTCTGTTGTCATCAGAGTTCGGTCTAGGTAGGGTTGCAGTAGTTTTTCTTCATATCATCTAGGAGTACATCCGTTATAGCGTTAACCACCACTATCTCCCTAGGCTCGGCGATGGGGCCTAAGTGCTCCCTAACGAACCTTTTAATGGAATCCACGTCTACATATCCTTTTATCACCACTACTGGTGCTTGGAGTCTAATGTCGTCAGGGCACACTAGTACTATGGCCTCCTCTACTCCTCTAACGTCCATGATGGTCTTTTTAAGAGCTCCTGGGCTTAGCCTGTACCCGCTAACTTTCATAACGTTATCCCTCCTACCTAGTACGAATACATAGTTATCTTGGGTCATTACAGCGTAATCTCCTGTTCTGTACACTCCATTAGACCATTTCGAGTAGAAGTCTTCCGGGGCCTCTAGTGGTAGAGCCGGCCATGGGGCCTTTAAGACTAGCTCTCCAAGAGACCCTCTCACCTGCTGACCACTATCATCTATGACGTCTAAGTGGAAGCCTGGTATTGGGGGTCCACAGGATCCCGGTATTATCGGTGGGAATGTGTAGTTCACTAGGTTACCTGTAATGAAGGTTCCTATCTCACTTTGAATGTACATGTTGACCACCGGTATCCTCCCTGTTAACTCCTCTGGGTTAGAGTCTACCACTGGTGTGTAACCAGTCCCCACTACCTTATAGGCCCACTCCCAAACGTTAACCTCTAGTGGCTCAGCTGTAACTAGTATAGCTCTAAGCGTGTCCATGTTATGCTTTCTAACCAGATCGTCACCCTGCCTTGAGAGTATTCTGAGAGCTCCACCTGTTGTAAGGAATAGTGTTACAGCGTACCTCTCGATCACATCCCACCATCTATCCCACGAAGGCCAGTCAGGACCACCCTCGTAGAGAACCACTGTAGAACCTACCATTAGGGGGCCGAATACCACATAGCTAACACCTGTAATCCAACCAGGCCAAACAGTGCAGAAGTAGGTATCATGTGGTCTAAGCCCCATCCACCTACTCGTAGCATACACCTGGACTAGGTAACCCCCGATAGCATGGGTTATAGGTTTAAAGTCGTCCAAGTAAGCAGAGTGTAGGCCGAAAAGCGGGTGATCGGAGGGAGCCTCGTAGTCCTCTACTAAACCCCCACTATAATGTAGGAGATCTGAGAATGTTAGCTCTACTCCCTTAGTTAAACCAATCCTCTCTATCACCACGATTACAGCCTTATGCTTGGCTAGCTCAAGAGCCTTCTGTAACATAGTATAGGAGTTGATAACTCTACCTCTCCTAAGGAACCCGTCAACAGATACAATTATCTTAGGCTTCCTAGCTTTAATCCTCTTAGCTAGCTCACCATACCCAAACCCTGTGAACACAGGCTCGAAGGGAGCTCCTAGCCTAACAGAGGCTAACATGAGTGCCGTAGACTCTATCATTGGAGGTGTGTAGAATGTAATCCAGTCACCAGGTTTAACCCCAAGCTCCCTAAGAGCCGAGGATATCCTAACAACGATCTCATGAAGATCCTCGTAGCTAACAACCCTAACATCCCCATCCTCACCCTCCCATATTAATGCAGGCTTACTCCAAACCCAGCTACCTCTGTGACGACCTATCACATTATAATACGCGTTAATAACACCATTTACAAACCATCTTGCTCTAGGAGGCGTTCCACTAAAGGTGACATCCCACATCCTACCCCATTTAAGGTTTAAGGCTTGCCTCTCCCAGAATGAAACAGGATCTCTAATACTACTTGTATATACATTAGCATATTCACGGAGACTTAAAGTCTTCCACTTCATACTAGGAGGTGTTACAAGCCTGTTACTATACACACGTTGAAACACCCACTCCATCAATACCTGTTACCTCCGTAAATCGATGATTTGAGTGTAGGGTTGAACCATGTCCCTAAACTTAAAGAAGGATCTTCTATCGGTGTAGTGCATGGGGATGGTTATAACAGGTCTTAGGCTTTTAACAGCTTCAACAGCCTCCTCAACACTCATAACCCCATCACCACCTATGGGGATAAATAGGACGCTTACGTTCTCCCTTAGGGCTAAAATCTCGTCCACTAAACTTGTATCACCCATATGGTACAATGTTACCCTATCATCAAATCTAACTATAAACCCCACGCCTAGCCCTCTAGGGTGGGTTATGGTTTCACCCGCTCCTCTCTCATAAGCATGTACAACGTTGATAACCATGTCATCAAACTTAAAGGTATCCCCTGGTTTAACTCTATAGCCTTTCATCGGTGATATGATTATTACCTTTTCACTCAACGTATCTACGATCCCATCTCCAGGGTAGTGCCTGGGGTGGTGATGTGTATAGAGTAGGTGATCGCAATTTAAAGAATCCAGGATATCAATGCAGACTACTTTAGATCCATGGTATATTCTAACACCCGCTATACCCTCAAGTCTCACCCTTACACCTTTGAATTGAAGGGAGCTCACAGGTCACACCGACTAGCATATCCTGGGTACTAGTTCTCCACGAGGCTCCTCTATAATCCTAAACCCACCCACTGGGGTTCTAGCGAGGACATAGCCCTTAAACCTCTCACTAGATCTAACCTCCCCTACCACCCTAGCATTCTCGAACCCAAGCTTCCACATGTACTCAAGCGCTTCCTCTGCTATAGCAGGGTCGACTGAGAGTACAGCTACACCCTCACTAGCAAGGTATAATGGGTCGATTCCAAGCATCTCAGAGTATCTTTCAACACTATCCCTAATAGGGATCTTAGACTCCTCAAGGACTATAACAAGACCAGATGATTTAGCCCACTCGTTTAAAACCCCAGCTAAGCCACCTCTAGTCGGATCCCTAGAGGCATGGATACCCCCCTTATACCTCTCCATTAAAGCTATTATCCTTGATAATGGTTTAACATCGCTTTTAAGAATGCCAGAGCTTAACTCCTCAACCCTATCCCCTAGTCCCATCTGAAGTAGCATTATTACAGCTCCGTGATCGCCAACGTAATCACTAACGATTATCTTGTCCCCTGGTTTAACCTCATCAACTACCGGGTTCGATGTTCTGCCTAGGGCTACAGTTGTTATAACGATTCTGTCTATGTGACCTTTCGGCATTACCTTGAAATCCCCACCTATAAGTGCTACGCCCTCCTCCCTTAGGATCTTGAGGAAATCCTCTACTATAATATTCAGATCGTCTAGTGGGAAGCCCTCCTCAACAACTATGGAGTCGAGCATTGCTATAGGCCTCCCACCCATCATTATAACATCGTTAAGTGATCCTGCCGCAGCTAGACTACCTATACTACCACCGGGGAAGAATGGGGGGTTAACGGTATAGGAGTCTATGGAGATTACTAGGAACTCGTTACCTCCAATAGGTATTAAGGCTCCATCGTCAAGTTTATCGATACCAACACCACCCTTAACCTTCTTAAGCTCATCTATAACACGTGCGAATATCAACTTTGAGAGGAGCTCTTGCATCTCAAAACCTCCAGATCCGTGAGCTAGAGTTACAACACTCAACCTCCACTACCTCCACGCTTTAGACTCTCAGCTAAGCTTAGTAGGTTGGTGTAGAACCTGTAAAGCTCCCCCCCTTCACCTCCGAAGATATCCTGTAGGAACCTAAGTTGCTCCATAACCCCCTCTGAGCTAAGCTTCGATATTATAACCCCAGCGTGTACCAAGACTATATCGCCTCTAGACACCCTCTCCTCACCTATCCCAACTATTGCATCCCTTAGTATGCCATCCCCGAAATCAACCTTAGCAAGCATGGACTCCTCGTTTACATCAACAACCACTGCTAGAGAACCCCAGCACACAGGGGAACACCTCCCATTGATGCTAGGACGCTCCCAAGATATTTATACCTTAACATCTAACCCCACATCTCTAGCTATCACATCTGCTAAACCTCCAGCACCAAACCTAGCCCAAATAGCACATGTACCCTCTACTGATACCATGCAAGGACCTACGGGGTTTGAGGGAGTGCATTTCCTCATAAACAACGGGCATTGTAGTGGTTTAATCTTACCTATTATCACCTCCGCACACCTACACCCAGGTGGTAGATCGTACCTCCAAGTTCCCGGATCTAAATCCCTTATACCATACTCTCTGAACGCATCCATGGATTTATAGCTCTCCCTAACCCTAAGACCGCTCTTGGGTAGAAAGCCGATACCCCTCCACGCGTCATCCACGGTTTCAAACGCTCTATGTATTATACTTTGGGCTCTAAGATCCCCATGCCATGAGACAGCCCTCTTATACTCTATTGTAACCATTGCTTCACCCCTCGATAGCTGTCTTAGGATCTCAACTAAGGCTATGAGAACATCTATAGGCTCAAAACCGGCTACGACCACGGGTATCCCGTAGTTCTCAGCTACTGGAGCCCAGGCCTTAGCACCTGTAATTGTTGAAACGTGGCCTGGAGCTATAACCCCCATTATCGGTGGTTCTGTAGGCTTCTCCCTCAGGATGTCTATCGAGTAGAACATTGCTGGTGGTGTTAGTTTAACTAGGCTTAACAACTTGAGGTTGGGTGGTAGCAGTCTTTTAAGAATAGAGTGTGCGTAGCCCGGAGCTACGGTCTCAAAGCCTATTCCCGCGAAGATAGATTCACCTCCATGCTCTCTAGCGTCCTTCACAGCGTCTATTATGCTGGTGGCAACCTTCACCTTACCGCCAAGAGCTCTAGCTTCTGCAAGCGACGTAGCACCCTTAACAGGCCTGATAGTCTTCAACCTGTAGACATCCCCGTAGGTGTATATTGTGAAGCCCTCTAAGGACATTTTAATCAACTCTTCTACGAAGTAGGAGGGGGTGACGCATACAGGGCATCCAGGGCCTGCAACTAACACTATAGCCTCGGGTAGCAGGCTACGTATACCGTAGTGTGTTATAGTCCACTCATGTGTTCCACAGAAATCCATTACCTTGAATTTAAAATCTCCACCATAAACCTTGGTAACCTCAGCTATCAGCTCATTAATCTTCGTGACTAGAGCTCTAGCTAACTCTAGGTTACCTCTAAACATAGACTCAAGGATCTTAACCTGTTTTAGGAAATCAACGTTCAACCATTACCACCCCGTGTTCTAGCTATAAGGATTTGCCCTAAAGCAATACCACCATCTCCTACAGGTAGCTTACGGGGGAGCACTACTCTGAGATCCTCCTCCCCTAGCACCTCCCTCATACCCCTAACTATGTAGGTGTTAACAGCAGCTCCCCCCGTAGCTATAACGATCTGCCTTGTATTCCTCATACCCTTAATAGCTTTTAAAGCTATACTAGCTAGAGCTCTACCAAAGCCTTTTAACACAGTAACGGCTACATCCTCCCTTCTAAGCCCCTCCTCCACCCCCTTCATAGCCCACTCCAGCATGTCTATAGAATCTACCAGTAACCTCCCATCACCAGCCACTATCCTCGGTGTGAAACCCCTATCTACACCTTCATCCGCTAAAGCCTCAAGCCTCATAGGAGGCTCACCCTCATAAGTTCTAAGAGTGCAGGCACCTAGTAGGGCTGAGAAAGCATCGAGAACCCTACCTAAGCTTGTGACGAGAGCCCCTTTCTCCATCCTAGCTAATGTGTAGGTCAGCAGGGCCTCCCTGGTGCCATATGGTAGAGAGCTCAGTAGACCGAGTCGCCCTAGTACGTTTAGGAGCTCGCTCTCACTATAACCTGCTAAGGCTAGAAGGGCTATGAGCGGTTTCACAGGATATAATGCTGCTGAGTCTCCACCTGGGAGTATGAAGGGCCTAAGGCTTCCAACCCTTTGATAGGACTTGTACGTGGATACTAGCACCTCACCACCCCATATTCCACCATCATCACCGTAACCAGTCCCATCTATTGCTGTAGCTACAGTTTTCTCATCTAATCCTATACCAAGCTCTCCCATTACCGATGCGGTGTGTGCGTGGTGGTGCTGGATCTCCACTAGTTTAGCGCCATACTCCTCCGCTAGCTCCCTAGCCAGCCTCCTGTTATGATAGAGGGGGTGTTTATCCATAGCTACAATCTCAGGTTTAACATTGTAGACCCTAGCTAGCCATAGGAGCTTCCTCCTCAAATCATCTAGTTGAGCTGGCTCATCTATATCACCTATGAACTGTGTTAGTACAACCTTATTCTCGAAGCTCACAGCTCCAGATGTTTGAAGTTCAGCACCAACAGCTAGAGCATCCCCTACATCCCAGCTAACCTCAATCCACTCAGGAGCGTACCCCCTACCTCTTCTTAGGAAGACAGGGTCTCCATCAGTTAACCTTACAACACTATCATCAACCCTATGCACTATATCCCTATCATGCTCTACAACGTAGTCTACGATCCCCTGGAGCTCTGAGAATACACATTCAAGATTTGTACACATGGGCTTCCCATGTGGGTTACCACTAGTCATTATCAGGAAGCCGTCCGGGATTCTGTTGAGTAAGAGTACTTGGAAGCCTGTGTATGGGAGCATGACGCCTATGGTTGAAAGTCCTGGTACTACAAGCTTTGAAACCCTGGAACCCCTCTTTCTCGGCATTATAACTATCGGCCTCTGAGGAGATTCAAGGAGCTCCCTAGCCCCAGGAGGAGGATCAGCTATCTCTAGGACGACATTGAAATCCCTAGCCATTAAGGCGAAGGGCTGAGTAGGCCTCCTCTTCCTTGATCTAAGCTCAGCTACAACATCATCCCTTGAGGCAAGACATGCTATATGGTATCCTCCGACACCCTTAACAGCCACTATATAGCCCTCCAAGATCCTACTAGCTATAAACTCTACGGGGTCCTCGGCGTTAACTCTAACACCTTGGATGGTGAAGATGTAAGTCCTAATACCACACTTAGGGCAATTAATACCCTGACCGTGGAACCTCCTAATGTTACCTGGATCAGAGTGCTCCCTAGAGCATTCATCACATAACTTGAACTTACTCATTGCAGTGTTAACCCTATCATAGGGGATATCATATAACATTGAGAACCTAGGACCACACCAAGCACAACTATTCCAAGGATACATGTAAAACCTACTCCTCATATCAAAAATCTCCCTTACACAATAGTCACATATGGCTATATCAGGTGGTATCATACTCCTAGATGAGGTCCTCCTTTCACTCTCCTTAATAATGAAATCACTAAAACCTAGGGGCTCCACCTCCTCCACCTTTATGGAGATGATCTTAGCCTGTGGTGGCTTATCCACGGGCATCCTGGCTAGGAATTCTCTTAGGTAACTCTCATCACCTTCAACATGTACTTCGACCTCGCTACCTCCGAGATTAACAACATACCCTTTAAGGTTTAGGCTCCTGGCTAACCTGTACACGAAAGGTCTAAAACCAACTCCTTGAACTACTCCTACAACTCGTATCTTATACGCTTTCAAGCTGTTTCACCCAGTTGATGAGAAGATCCTTTAGTGAACCCCACTTCATTACGTTCATCCTCTCCTGCTCCTCTAGAGCTAAGTCAACTCTACCAGTACACATGTTCACCCACACACCTATAATATCGTTAACTCCAATAGCGTAATCACATGTCTCAGTAAGCTCCATGATATTCAAACCCTTCTCACTAATGTGGGTAAACCATTTAGGGATATCATTAGGGGTTCTTAGCCTACCACGGTTAGTTAACCTTAACACCCATAGATCAGCTTCATAGATACCTAGAACTCCATTAGCTAGAATTCTTACCAACTCTACGTAGTCTACAGTTATAACGTCTTGACCGCTACCTCCTTCTATGAAACCTATGGGAGTGTAGTGGGAGGAGCTAACCTCAGCCACTCCTATGCTTTTAACACTCTTGGTAATGGGGTCTAGTAGAGGTGATACGCTAAGAACTAAGAGACCCCTCTTACCCTTAATGGAGATTAGAGAGTTACTGGTATCAACAGAGAATGTGATCGGGATACCGAATTTGACAAGATCGAGCAACGCTTTCGCAATCTGATGTAGGTAGATGCTACTCACCGAGAACACCTAGTTGAAAAATAGTGTGGGGAAGGGGAAAATTTTTAAGATAGGCTTGGTTTAAATCGGGCATTCAACTTGCCTTAGCATCTTTTCCACGTCTTTAACTATTCTATTCCCTTCTACGAATTGGACGTGAACAGCACATGGTAGGCATGGGTCGAAGCTCCTTATAGCTCTAACGAAGTCTAAGCCCTGCCACTCCTTGGGCTCTATCTCCTCTGTAACCCGGCTGTTAGCTACACTCTGCTCGAAGGGCCCTAATCCCCATTTGTCTTGTGGTGAAACATTTACTGTTGTTGGAGCGTGTATTTGTATATTTAACGTTCTACCACCTTTCTGGACTATCCAGTGTCTTACAGCTCCTCTTGGGGCTTCTACAAATCCTGCTCCTCTCGTTATTCTACCCGGTGCTCTCCAGGGTCTTGATGCTCTAACTTTACCAGCTCTAACTAGCTCTAGAGCTTTAAGAACGTTAACCCAGCTAGCGTGGATAGCTACAAGGACCTTAAAGGCCCTAGCCCATAGCCTGTAGATTGTAGTACTTTTTAGTGGAACCTTCCACTCGAATGTCATCTCATCGCATACAGCTGGTGGTAGCTCATCTGTACAAGCTCTTGGTAGCGTTACCTTTAACACACCATTACCGGGGCCGAAGTCGCTTGGTTGTAGTGCTGTTGCTAGTAGGTTCGCGTAGGGTCCTACCTCGACAGGCACTATTTTCCCGTTCTTCCAGACTATCCTGACATGAGCATCCCACGTATACTTACCAGCCCAGTCCTTGACGCCTGGCTTCGGTATAGTCACCTTATTCCATGGATGGTATGCTGGGTCATAGTGACCCCATAGGAGCTTGTTGCCAAGCGGGTCGTTCTCAGTGTACCACTCCAACTTTCTAACCTTATCAGCCCAATCCTCGTAGAAGGATCTCTCAACATGCTCCATAGTGCTCACATTTATATCAGTATACTTGTTTGTTATAAGCTCACCATCCATTATGAGACCTGGCTTCGTAACCCTCTTCTTCGCAGGCTCATCTATACCCTTATATACATCCTCCCAGTCTACGTGATCTCCTATAGCTGAGTAGCCTTCAGGGTCATCGAATAAACCTATACTCATAGCCCGTGGAGGGCTGTATGTTAGACCGTTATCAGCGTACCCTATGGACTCGTAGAATCTTAGAAGATCCTCCCATACTAGGTATAAGTACTTAGCCCAAGCTGTTAACCTAACAAGTCTATATGTATACCCTAGGATTAGTGATTCAGCGTCACTAAGATCGGTTCCAATACCTCCAGGTATTATCGTTGATGGGTGTGCGTGTCTACCGTATATTAGCACGCCAGCTTCCCTAGCATACCTCTGGAAACGTACTGCTAGCTGCCACATCCTACCCTCTATGGGGTTGAAAGCCTTCATTATATCAGCTATCGTCGTAAACCCATGGATACCTCTATGCTCTGCGTAAGTCCTCTTAGCCTCCTCGTAGACTTTTGGTGTAAGCTTAGACACCATAGCTTCACTATAATCAACACCCTGGAGTAACGTTAGCACTGTAGGGTGATCGTATATATGATCGGTCATGGCGAAAGCTAGGCTCCTAAGAACAACACCCATAGGCTCCGGGGTCACACCATAAGCCATATCAACAGCTATAACACCAGCGTTAGCATGACTAGCACCACAAACACCGCAAAGCCTACTAGTAATATGTGGTAGATCCTCGGGAGACCTACCCATACAGAAGACCTCAAACCCTCTAAACATTGTTACAAAAGCTCTCACAGTAGCCGGGTCAGGCCTTCTAGCATTCACATCAACAACAACCCTAACTCCCAGGTGACCTGCAATCCTCGTTATAGGATCTATAACCATCTCAACCCTACTCACACCCTACCACCCCTCACGAGCTCCTCGTACCATTCTGGGTGATCCTCCTTAATCCTCTTAAGTGGCATTCTACCATGTATGAACACCAGGTTTATTGGGAAGTCTGTTGGCCTGAAGTGCGTGTATGTTATGTGCACCAGTAGTATGAATGTTACTGCTAGTATAGCCTCCTTATAATGCATAACCCATAAAACCCCATCTAGCGCGCCTGGACCCCATAGTGTCATGAGCAACCCCGGTATCCCCAGTATAGCGATACCCCAGTACACAGCCCAGTATTCGAATAGTTGTTCATTATCATACTTATGATACCTAGGTCTCTGAACCCTACCACTAAACCCCCAACCAAAAATCTGGACAAGAGACTTGAAATACGATAGAGTATAGAACCTAAATATCGGGAACGAGCTTACAGCAACCCTAAAACCATTCCTCCAGGCAATACCAAGGAATAACGTTGCATAGTATGTGAAGTGAGCTATAACGAGGACACCCATAACAAAACCAGAGATAATGTGTAGGGTCACAAATGTCTCCCTATCTGCGAAAATGTACAGCCTCACATACGGGTCGTTAGCGTAGTGCATCGCGAATCCTGTTATCATGCAGATTACGAATGTTATTATCATTACTATGTGTTGTATTCTCTGTGATACTGTTAGTCTTAGCACCCATTTATCCTGCCTCCCTTCGGGTGATCTCTCGTATTTGAACCACTCGCCAACCCTTCTAAGCTCTACTGCTAGGTGTGCCATAACCCATAGTGTTCCAGGGGCTACCACCAGTATTATTAGTATGTCGAAGAACAGTGCTAGGAAATCCCTCCACCAAAGTGTACTGGTTACGTTTAGTGTTGTTAGAATCTCTGGAATCCTAGGCGACATCTCCATCAAAGGTTTCCAAGCTAGATAGTATACTATAGCCCAGCTAACCCCAAGGGTTATAGCAGCAGCAACAAGATTAACTAGTGCTAGAGCCGCCCTCCTTAGCTCCACTTTCACCACCTCTACCCCTTAGTAATGCCCAAATGCCAGCAGCAACTCCTGCTGCTGCAGCAGCTCCTAGTGTAGCCACCGTTACATTCCTTAATGTTTCTTTTGCTACTCCAGCGTATGGAAGCATCTCGTAGAATGGCTCGAAGCTATCCGTGAACCCGGGCTCCGTGCAACCTATACACACAGCCCCCGTTCTAGTAGGTCCTCCAACACCGTTAATCCACCCAACTCTATTCCATGGGCAGTGTGCTACCGGGCCTTTACAACCTACAGCCCATAGGCATTTATAATCGTTTTCTCCAGGGTACTTCCTGAAGTCCCCTGCGGCATACCACGCTGCTCTCGGGCATCTCTCGTGGACAGTGGTTCCGAATATGAACTTCGGCCTGTAGAACTCATCTAGCTCTGGTAGTGGTAGTAGTCCTTTAACCCAGAGTACTAGGTTAGCTAGAGTTCTAAGCTGTCCATCGCCGTTAGCTGGGCATCCTGGTACTGCTACAGCTGGCCTACAATCAGGCTGACCTGGTTTCGTCGGCACACACTCTTTATCAACGAATCTTCTAAACGGCTCAGCCTCCTTCAGCAGATGAACTAGGCCTTTGAAACCCCTCCTAGGATCGTCAAAGAACCCTACAGCACCTGTAGGGGATCTACTGAAACCTCCAGGATACTTCTCGAAGAGATCGAAGCCCATATCCTTAAAGAACCTAGTCTCTACAACCTTATTAGCTGGGATCCCACCATAGCATGCACAGTTACCAACAGCGACTACAGCTGCAGCTCTAGGTAGGAGCCTCCTCATCCACTCCATACAGGTTATAAACCTTCCACCCTCCTCACCAACATAACAGAATAGATCACTACCAGGAGGGCCTCCAGCCTTCTCATCAACAGGAAAAGAGCCCTCCAAAACTAGCACGAAGGGGTCAAGCTTACCCTCAATAGCAGCCCTTAGGATATCGAGAGCACCCTCCCACCACTGAGGCATAACAACGGGTTGGAAGAGAAGCCTAACAGTCCCGGGGCCAACAACATGACTATGGCCACCTAGAACTTGGAGGAGATCTGGTTCAACAGCTTGGATTATAGCAGTAGTATTACCATCACAAGCCTGACCCTCAAACCAGATAATGTTAATCTCACCTTTAGAAGCCATCTCAGCAACAGCTCTAATAGCCTTAGACCAGTCAATAAGCGATAAGGTTGCACCACCTATAGCGCTGATTTTTAAGAAGCTCCTTCTGCTAATTCTCATATTCGCTGACACCACCTCACTTTTATAATCTATACAGAGGGATTTTAAATAATTAACGTTTTAATATATTGTTATATTATAATCTAAGTAAAATATATATTCCAGTTATTTGGCTTTAGGTAAAGGTAGGAAATTGGTGTTTAGATTGCACGAGCTAGCTGTAGTTGAAGCTCTACTAACATCCATGTTGAACTTGGCTAGTGAGCGTAAGGTGAAGTTCTTCAAGAAGATTATCGTTAGCATTGGTGAGCTTCAAAGGCTTGATAGAGAGCTTTTAAGAAACATGCTTATTGATTTTCTAAGTCGAGAGGGGATATCATTTGAAGAGGTTATTATTGATGAGGAGCTTGCTTTCTTCCAGTGCAATAGGTGTGATTTCAAGTGGAGTCTTGAGGATGTGAGGTTATCAGATTATGCTAGAGAGGCTGTACACTTTCTCCCCGAGGCTGTTTATAGTTTTGTCAGGTGCCCTAGTTGTGGTAGTAGGGATTACGATGTTAAATCTGGTAGGGTTGTGAAGGTTAACGTTGAGTTGTAGGTGGTTAGTTTGAGCTTTACATTTGAAGATCCACGAGTTGAATATGTTAGAGTGAAGCTAGCCAGGCTAAAGGGTGTTCTAGTCTTTGTAAGTGGTAAGGGTGGTGTAGGGAAATCTACCATAGCCACCCTTACATCATTTAGCCTTTTGAGTAGAGGGTTCAAGGTAGGCTTAGTCGATATGGATTTAACGAATCCGACAATACATGTAATCCTAGGACTCAGCTTATCAGACATGAGGGTGGTTGAAGATAGAGGTGTTAAGCCGGTAAACGTTCATGGGGTAAACCTTTTTAGCCCTATAATGTTTATAGGTGAAAACCCATTACCTCTTAGGGGTTCTAGTATTGTTAATGCTTTAAGAGAGCTCCTAACAATCTCCAACCTAGATGGTGTAGAGGTACTCTTGGTGGATATGCCACCAAGTATTAAGGAGGAGGTTCTGGAAATAATTAGATATGATGTTAAGCCTGTAGTCGTAACGTCACAAGATCCCCTAGGACTCTGGAGTGCTAAAAGGTTACTAAAACTATTAAAGGATGAAGGTGTTAGTAATGTAGCTGTCGTAGAGAACATGGCTATGAGGCGGGACGCTATTCTAGGTGATTACGTTAGATCTCTAGGCTACACACACTTAGGTATTATACCCTTTGATCAAGAGTTTCATAAGACCATAGGAGACGTTGAGGGTATTTTAGCGAGTAAACTGTACGGTAATATCCATGGTATAACAGATAGCATTATTAGCTTCCTAGGCGTTTAAAGGAGTATTGAGGTTGTCGCTATGAGTGTAAAGAGGAATAGGGTTAAGGAGGTGGTAAGGTTTATCCTAGAACTATACGATAACGTTAGAGAACTAGATGATACAGTTAGGACAGCTGTTCTAGGTAGGCTTGAGGATTCACTAGAGGAAGCTATTTTAAGAGAGCTCCTCTACTCCTTCAAGGAATCTAAGGTTGAGAGTAGGGAGGAGCTAGAGAAGTTGATTAGAGAGCTCCTTAGCGTACGAGAGGGTGAGAACCTATATGACGTCCTCAAAAGGGCTGTTAGTCGCTCTAGTAGCTCACATAATGAGTGAATGTGGTTTAGCACTACTAGAGTTTCTTAGGAAATATGAAGGTGAAGCTGTGGGTAGATGTACTTTTATCGATGGCCTCACAAACCCCATAAACCTATCCCTTGAAGCAAAGGATGGAGGATTAGAGCTTGTTGTAGTTGGATGTAATTCCGCTGAAGGCGAGGGTTACGAGGTTGAGGATGTTAAACCTGTTAAGGATAGTAGTAGTGCTATCGAGATTGTTGTAAATGCATGGGCAGGATTCCTAGGATCAAGTGATGTAAATAATTTAGCCTTAGCCTTAAAACTCGTTCATAGTGATGAGTTTAAGGTGGTTAAACTACAGTGCTTAAACATTGAATCCTGTAGAAATATTATTTCAAACCTACTAAGTAACCTTTGCACCCATCCAGAACCCTAGGTACTCGAATCCCCAAACTTCTAAAGTACTCTACATCTTCAAGAATACGACTATCGGTTACCATATACTCGCCTAGCACTCTCCCTCCCTTCACCAGGATTACCCTATCTGATAACTCTAGTGCTACTGTAAGATCGTTAGACGCTATGATCGTAGCACCTCCCCTCATCCTAACTCTCATTAGATGCTCTCTTAAAAGCTCCTCTGTTACAAGATCGGCATCGGTGAGAGGCTCGTCCAGCAATAGTATTTGGGAGTTCATCATTAATGTTAGAGCTACTGTAAGCCTCTTCC
>Ga0080008_127270_pt1 | contig 17815 bp, 17 predicted proteins | sample ConCONMetagenome_FD_69211 | JGI IMG/M metagenome (GOLD analysis project Ga0080008, IMG submission 69211) | Hot spring microbial streamer communities from Conch Spring, Yellowstone National Park, USA - CON_C (SPADES assembly) (version 2) | ecosystem: Environmental > Aquatic > Thermal springs > Hot...
ACCTTCTATGTGTTTTTTCACCTCACCATACACCTCGCGTCCTACCTCCTCTATGCTCCTCTCGACCCCATTCTCAACCCCCTTGATCCTCACCACCCTCACTCCTCTAGCCTCGGCTCTCCCCAGTATTGTTTCAAATGCCTCCTTCACCTTTCTCAGCCTCTCTAACGTCTCATAGTAGTATGTTATCCTCCTGGCTTGCACCCTGTTTAACGCTACCTCTGGTGGTACGTCGAGGTAGACTATTATGTCTGCTTCTGGAGCCCTGCTATTGATGGCCTCGATCCACTCTACGGGGGCTCCCAGGCTCTGGTATGCCATGCTAGAGTACTTGTACCTGTCCAGGACCACTATGTAGCCCTCCTCAAGGGCTTTCAGCAAGCCCGCCCCGAGGCAACTGTAAGCCCTAAGATGCCATAGCCTATCAGCTGCGTATAGCAGGGCTAGTACCTCGTGGTCTACACTGGGTTGTAGTAGGAGCTCCCTTATGAGAACCCCTATGGGCCCCCATGTGGGCTCCTTACTATAGCCAACCTTGTAGCCCTCCTCCCTAAGCCTTCTAACGAGTAGTTTCGAGTGCGTCGTTAGACCAGACCCGTCTATACCCTCAAACGCTATGAGTAGACCTCTTGAACCCAACCCCGTAAACCCCCGGGTACCTGGTGGATGCTAACTCTAATAAGGTAGGAGCGTGTACCTCCTAGGAGCTCTTAAAGCTACACCGGCACACAGCTAGCCGGGGTGTTGGAGTGTGGGGTTGGAGGAGGTGCTGGAGGCTATTGATAGGTTTCTAGCTATCAGGGATAATGCTAGAGAGGAGGCTATAAGGATCTCAAGGGATATTGTGAGGCTCTCGAAGCAGGTTATAACGTTAATACACGGGGGTGATGTTGGGAGGGCTTCAACCGTAGCTATGGAGCTTGAATCCAAGGTTAGGTTGTTGGAGGAGAGGGTTTCAAGCTTCCCAGACCTCTACTACTCGGGTTTAACGTACAACGCTCTCAGCGAGTACGTTGAGGCATCACTCCTCCTAGACGTTGCTCTAGGACGCGATCTCAGGGGTTTTGAGGAGCTCAGGGTGCCCCCGGTTCCATACCTACAAGGCCTCGGGGATCTAGTCGGGGAGCTTAGGAGGCTTGCTCTTGAGAAGGTTAGATCAGGTGACTTCAGCGAGGCCTGGAGGCTCTACAGGGTCATGGAGTCTATATACGTGAACCTCTCTAAGCTAGAGTACCCAGAATCCCTGATACCAGGTGTTAGGCATAAGGTTGATGTGGCTAGAAGGCTTCTAGACGAGACACTAGCCCTACTCGTAGACCTGGAGTCGAGGAGAGCCCTAGCAGAGTCTATCGCATCACAGAGGGCTAGGCAGCTTGAGTTCTAGACTGTTTACCACACTCCCCCGCTACTATTATCAGCGGGTTCGACACCCTCACACCCCTAGCCTCCAGGACCCTCAATATCTCACCCATAGCCCCCCCGTCTAGGTCTAATATCATGTTGGCATCCCTACACACGATGTTAACATGGGGTTTAGCTCTATCAATGTAAAGCTTCCCATCTAGGTAGAAGACCTTGATGACACCCAGGGTTTCAAGCATCATTATGGTATTGTATACCGTTGAGATCCCAACACCTGGTAGTATGCTTTGAGCCTTATCGTGGAGATCCTTCAGCGACGGGTGCCTCTCAACAGTCTCAAGTATCATCTTGGTAAGTAGTACCCTCTGAGGCGTCATCCTATAACCTCTACTCTTAAGCTCCTCCACAACCTCCCTAACCTCGTCTGAGAGGTGCGTGCTCACACTACAACACCTCTTACAGGCTTCCACATAGTATACTATTACAGTTGGGGGTTTAAACTTTTAAACTCTAAACCTTTAGGTGGGCTCCCCTCAGGGAGCCCTCGTGGGCTCTAAAAACGGAATGCTTTTAAAGCTCCACCCAAGTAGGGGGGTTTGAGTGAGATGTAATGCGCGTATGGGCCTCCCCTCTAGGTGGTTACCCTAGGAGTAGGGTTGTTAGGAGGGCTTTGAGGGATTACGAGAGGGGCCTCCTAGGCTATGGTGAGCTTGAGAGGGTTGTGGGTGAGGCTACAGCTGTTATCATCGGATCCCAGCTTTCATCAGGGGTTTCCTATGTGGTCGACGGTATGGTTGACTGGCATGACATGTTCAGGCCTTTCGTCGAGTCATGGCGTAATGTTACGGTATCGGGCCTCCTAAGGTACTTTGACAACAACTTCTTCTACAGGATACCAGTGTTCACGGGGGAGCCTGAGGCTAACAAGCTCGTATGGGCTCCTAGGGTTAGGAGGTACGCTCCCCTAGCGGAGCCCTCGGGCTTCAAGATAGTGGTGCCAGGGCCTATAACCTTCACCTTAATGTCTACCAACAGGTCAGGCTACTCTGATAGCGAGCTAGCTGAGGCTATAGCAAGGCTCCTGGCAGGTGAGGTTAAGGCTGCTGTTGAAGCCGGAGCATCGATGGTGCAGGTTGACGAGCCCATCCTAACGGACCCTGATACAACCAGGGATATGGCGGTGCTAGCCGTGGAGCTTGTAAACTCCATAGTAGGAGTAGCCGGGGGTGCTAAGACCGTTCTAGCACTATACTTCGACGTCCCCAAGAGCGATGTATACGATGTAATCCTAGATGTTAAGGCGAACTGCATATCAGTAGATGTGATGGACGCGCCTGAGAGGGCTTCGAAGCTACTGGAATCCAAGGGCTTCGGGGGCCACTGTGGCGTTCTAGGCCTTATAAACTCACGTGTGATATACGATGACCCCCTCGACAAGCTCGTAGACCTAGCTGTATCCATAGCCAGGAGCTCCGGGGTGGAGGAGTTGGGTGTAACTACAACAACATGGCTTGACCTCATACCCTACAGTTACAGCCTTAGGAAAACGCACCTACTAGGGGTTTTAAGCTCGAAGGTCTCCGAGAGGATCGGGGGGTGAACGGTTGTGGGCTACAGTGTTCCAAGGAAGTTCCCTACAACTGTTGTAGGTAGCTATCCCAAGATGCCAGCTGCTCTTGAGGCTATAAGGAGGAGGAGGGCTGGTGAGATATCCGAAAGGGAGTTTAACGAGATGGTTAAACCTGCTGTAAGGGAGGTTGTAGAGGATTACCTGTGGGCTGGTGTCGACATTATAAGTGATGGGGAGCAAGCTAGAGAGGATATGGTCGTATACTTTGCCGAAAGGTTCAGGGGGTTCACTGTAGGCGATTGGGTTAGGGTTTTCGATAACGAGTACTTCAGGAAACCCGTTGTAGTCAGCAGGGTTGAGTGGCTCGAACCTGTAACAGTGGAGCTCTGGGAGTACGCTTCAAGCATATCATCGGGGAGGCCTGTTAAGGGTATACTAACAGGCCCCTACACCATGGTCGAGTGGAGCTTCGACCTACACTACAGGGATAGGAGGGAGCTCGTACTAGACCTGGCTAGGGTTATAAGGAGGGAGGTTGAGGAGCTCGTAAGAAGGGGGGCGCGGTACATACAGGTTGATGAGCCAGCACTCTCAACAAGACCCTGGAGGGAGGATGCGGAGCTAGTGAAGGAAGCTCTAGACATAATATTCAGGGGTTTGGAGGCTAAGAGGATAGTACACATATGCTTCGGGAGACTCGAGAGGATACTACCATACATACTAGACTACCCAGTAGACCAGTTCGACCTAGAGATGAAGAATAGCAACTTCAGACTACTACCGTACCTGAAAGAGTACGGTTACAACAAGGAGATAGGCTACGGGGTCGTAGACGTACACAGCCTCCAAGTGGAGAGCGTAAAGGAGATAAAGGAAGCCATAGACAAGATAATGAAAATGGACATAGTGGGGCCCGAGAAGATCTACATAGACCCAGACTGCGGTCTAAAAAGACTACCAAGAGAAGTAGCAAAAGCGAAACTAAAGAACATGGTGGAGGCAGCAAAACAAGCAAGAGAAGAATGGTAGCACGACAAACACAGGTAACAACACTAGCTACAAGTGATAGTCAACGACATGTAGCTTATCCAACACGAACTATCCAAAGGCCTAAAACTTCTGGAAATGCTCTCATAACTCGCGCGCAACTCAGATGATAGCAGAAGACCCCACCCTCCCCTTCCCAGCATCTAAGAATCCCTGTTAGGCTACACTGCTAAACGTTGGCTACAGGCTTAACGGAGCGTAAAATTTTTATCTTTTTACGGTGTGTGGTGTTGAGGTGGGTTGCTGTTACCAGCATAGCCTTGGTTAGCTTGCTTGTCTTAGGGGGGTGGTTCCACTAACTGTGGGGTGATGTTGTTTGAGGAGTTTAGCTACAATGCTAGTATTACTCCTTCTATCACTAGGCTTTAGCGTTAAAGCCGAGACTCCCTATGTCTTCGAGAAATTAGAGTTCAATATCGATGGTGTGAAAACTCTAGTTTTATGGCAGAGGCTTGGTAAGCCAGATGTTATTGTTGGGTATTGTGGTGTTAACTATGTCTACTTTGATGCTGTGACTAAGTGGTGGGATCAGATCCTGGTTGAATGGAATGTTAGTAGGTATGTTGGTTTAAAGGTTACGAATAACTCTGAGAGGATTGCAACTTACAACGAGCTTAAGAATGCATTCGAGAAGGCTGGGGTTAGAGGGCTTGGATGGTACGGTATGCTAGATCTAGTCTACTACTTCGAGTGGGAGCCTAAAATCCTAGGTATCTATGCTTGGCTAGGGGGTGTAGAGGCCCCTAGGGAGGCTAAGATTAACAGGATTAAAGCCCTACTAGACAGGGTGTCGGGTATACTGGAGAAGTACAACATCTCAATAGTGATGGTAATAGAGGTTGATTCAATGATAGAGATAGAGAAATCAGCTCCGGCAACCCACGCTCTGGTGAGAGCTTTAAATGAAGCTAGGGTGGGTAAGAGCGAGATCCCCGATGTTGTTAGAAGGTATGTTGTTGAAGGTTGGTGGAGTGCTGGTAATAGCCTAGGCTCAGTAGGCCTGGCGTTCGCCCAACCACCTCCAGGTAGAGAGGATCTAGAAACTTTAGTTAAGTGGATTAGAGATAGGATGGGTCACTGTGAAATCCCACTAGTAATAGCATTTAACGTCCCAGCCCCCCACAAGAGGCTATCGTACACGATATTGGGTTTAAACCTACAACCATAGTTATAAACGATGTTACATCAGCTAAGCGGGGCTCACAGCATACAGATATCTCATACAGATACCCGTCTACGCTAACTCCCATAATTTTACTAGCAGTTCTACTAGCTATCACCGTGGGATTGCTGGTAGCTAAGAGGATCTCCTAACCTTTCCCCAAATGTATCCATATACCCCCCTACGCTGAGCTCTTTCCAACCATTAATTAGCTAAGGTAACCTTGTAGACGTGGTGATGTTCCTTAACATTACCGGTGCTCGAGGATTGCCCCCGATGCTCGCTAATCAAGGTGAGGAGTTACCCTAATCTATCTACCTGCTTGGCAGGAGCTCGCTCTAAGACTCTAGGCTGTGCTGTTACGAGGTAAACGGTAGAACTTGAATACCCCCTGGTTACCTGTGATACTTAACGTATGCGTGAGGAAGTGTTATGAAAGCCACAGCCCCCCGGTGATCTGCACTGTAGCGAGTGGGGCTATGAATACTGGCTTAAAAATACTTATCTACAGATGGGAGCCCAGTGGTGTTGGGCTCCACTGGAGCTCGTGAGATATGGGTGAAGCTAGTGAATTCACACCTAGGCCCAACCAGCTAGCGGAGATACGGTTAGCGGGGAAATGCCAGTACAATGTTAGGGTTGACGATTTCCATTTAATGTTACGCTGTCGCTCGGGCCCTCGGATGTAACCTATGCTTGCCCGGTAATACTGGCTCCTCTCCTCTTTATCGTACATCATGTTGTTTGGAGCTCTCTTCCATATATTAGTTCTAAACTTACAGTATACTAGTGTACTGGGGTCTAGTGGTGGGTGGGGTTGAAGGCTAGGATTTTCAAGGATAGGTTTGTTTTCGATGAGAGCTATAGGCCTAGGAGGCTTCTGGTAAGGGATAGGGAGGCCTCCCTCCTCGCATCCCGTTATATGGCTAAGCTTGATGAGATGGCTGGTTTCACAGATGTATCCCTCATATACGGTTCTATCGGTAGGGTTGGTATTGGTAAGACTACTGTTGCAACATACGTTGGTAGGAGTTTGGAGGAGCTCGCTGGGAGGAGGGGTGTTAACTTCAAGCACGTGTACATAAACACCTTCGGGGCTCCCAGCCTGCACCAGATACTCTCCGTTATAGTAGACCAGCTTGGCATGAACATTAGCGTTAGGGGGAGCTCTGCAATAGAGGTTCTGAAGGCTGTGGTCGACCACGCCTACCTTAGGGACATGTTCATACTACTCGTCCTAGACGAGTTCCAAAGCCTACTACTATCACCTAAGATTAGCGAGGACGACCTCTACCTCCTAATGAGGGTCTACGAGGAGATCCCATCGAGGGATGGTGTTAACAGGATAAGCTACCTCCTCGTAGCAAGCGATTTCAGGGTTACAGCGTACATGAGGGAGAGGATACCACAGGTTGAAAGCCAGATTGGGTTCAGGATGCACCTTAAACCGTACACCAGCGACGAGCTAAAGGTGATTCTAAGACAGAGGGCTGAGGAGGGGCTTGTCGAAGGGGTGTGGGACGACTACCACTTAGAGCTTATAAGCGAGTACTTCGGCGAGGATAGGGGTGGAGATGGTAGTGCTAGGAAGGCTATACTAACGCTTAGGATGGCAGCTGAGCTAGCTGAAGCTGAAGGCTCAAGCATCATAAGAGAGGATCATGTTAGAAGAGCTCTATCGGAGAACGCTCTAGCATACATACCACTCGACGAGCTAAGAGCCCTGTCTACCCACGAGCTCCTAGTAATGCTAGCTCTAACAAGCCTGGTAATGGAGAAGGGAGGCTGGGCTACAACGGGGGAGCTAATGGATAGGTATGAGGAGATAGCGAGATACTACGGGGAGCAACCTAGGGGTCACACGCAGTTCCACACCTACATAAAGAACCTAACCACAATGGGCTTAATGGATGTAAGGCCCTCGGGTAAAGGTGTTAGGGGGAGGACTAGCATTATGAGGCTTTCACCGGAGATCCCAGCTGATAGGATGAGGGAGGTCCTAGAATCGATAATAATGGATAGGATTAAGCAGAGGCCGCAGGGCAATGGAGCTTGAGAGGCTCCTAGCGAGTAAGGGTAGGGTTAGGATACTAAGGATACTCCTTAACGAAGGCCAGGTCAACATATCAAGGCTTATCAGGGAGACAGGCTTACACCATAGGCTGGTGGTCAAACACCTTGAGGAGCTGAAGAGGATGGGCTTGGTGGAGGAGAGGAGGTACGGTAGGCTGAGGATCTACGAGATCAACCTACGCGATCCCAGGGTTAGCGCTCTAAGGGATATAATCAGGAGTCTCGAGTCAATCCTAGGCTAACCACCCCTCTTGAGGAGCCCGATGATCATGTCACCTAGCAACCTCTCACCCTCAGATGGAGAGTCTAGTAGGGAGTAGGCCGCGAGCATGTAGGCGTACCTGCTAGCGTAGATCTTGAACTCCTCAAGGTAACCCCCCAGGTATAGGGTGCCCCATAGGGATCCTAGTATCCTAGGGCTCCTCCCTAGAACGTCATCCCTAGTGAAATCCCTGACTATCTCCACATCCCCCCTAACGGGCCCCTCAGGGTAGCTGTTTAAGGTGGTGTTTAGATCCTCCCTCCTGTTAACGTTGATAAACTCCCTAGGCTGATACCCCCTCTCCCTAACGTTAACCAGGTAAACCCTGGGAGCACCCCGGTGGAGATCCGCAATCCTCGACCTCCCATGGGATCTCACAATCTCTAAGACCCAGGAGCCCACATCACCCCTAAGGGCTATGAAAGCTGTCTCTACAAGACCGTTGGGGAGTATGGGTGATACAACATCATACCCCCTAGTGGCGTCGAGAAGCTCTAGAAGTAACCTCGTAGACACATAGGGGGCATCGACCGGGACTATCACAACCCTATCGTTACCACAAACTCTAAGGGTCGAGTAGACCCCGGCTAGAGGCCCCCGGAGTATGTTATCATCAACAACATAGGTGAAATCACCTAGAACCCTCCTATAAGAATCAACTCTACCAGGAGACCCTAGAGCAAGGACAACCCTATCGGATACCTCGCTAAGCTTATCGAAAACAACCTTAATCATAGGAGCTCCACCCACACTATACAAAGCCTTATCAACCCAAGGCTCTCCAGGAATCTGAAACCTCCTAGACATACCACCACATAACAGGACACCGCAGACCAAGACCAGGCACCCCTAGACGTCCTCCAACCCCAGGCTATTAATAGCATGTGGAGATCGATAGGCTATTATTACTCAGGTGTTGCCTAGAGAAGCTTATCCCACTCTTCATAAGAGGGGAGCGTTTGAATGTATTTAAAATATTTAGGAGGTGGTTTACTAATGCTACGTGAGAGGTGCCAGGTATGAGGAATATCTTTGTTGAGGAGCTCTACTACCCTAGCGTTGAGGAGATGGATGTTGAGATTGTTGAGAGGAAGGGTCTTGGGCATCCAGACTACATATGTGATGGTGTTGCCGAGGCTGTTAGTAGGGCTTTGAGCTCCTACTACTTGGAGAACTTCGGTAGAATACTCCACCACAATGTTGATAAGGTGCTCCTCGTCGGAGGGCAGTCGAACCCATGGTTTGGCGGTGGTGTCGTATTACAGCCTATCGGGATCATAGTGTCTGGGAGGGTTACAACGGATGTCCAGCTGGGGTCTGAGCTCAAGCCCATACCCTTCGGCACAATTATAATCGACTCTACCAAGAGGTGGATTAAGGAGAACTTCAGGTTCCTGGATCCAGAGGTCCACGTTATAGTTGATTACAAGATAGGGAGGGGGAGTGCTGATCTAAGGGCTATAGTGGAGTCTGAGAGTGAGATACCGCTGGCTAACGATACAAGTGTAGGTCTAGCATTCGCCCCCCTATCACGGCTTGAAAAGCTAGTCTACGAGACTGAAAGACTCCTTAACAGCAGGGAGTTCAAGTCAAGACTCCCCATGGTCGGAGAGGATGTTAAGGTTATGGGGTTAAGGAGGGGTCCTAAGGTAACCTTAACAGTGGCGAGCGCTATGATAAGTAGCCTCATACTAGACCCCGACGAGTACATGAGTGTTAAAGAGCAGGTTAAAGAGGAGGTGTTAAAACTAGCATCTAGGATAGCACCAGAGTACGATGTCGAAGCCTACGTGAACACGGCTGACGTAAGGGAGAAGAACATATTCTACCTAACGGTAACGGGGACTAGCGCGGAGCACGGGGATGACGGGGCAACAGGTAGAGGTAATAGGGTGAACGGCCTGATAACACCCTTCAGGCCAATGAGCCTGGAGGCTACAGCAGGTAAAAACCCTGTAAGCCACGTGGGCAAGATATACAATGTGGTAGCAAGGGACATAGCAGAGACGATATACCAGAAACTCTCAACCAAGGGTGTGAAGGAGGTGTACGTAGCCATACTAAGCCAGATAGGAAAACCAATAGACAGACCACAGGTGGCAAACATTAAAATCAAGATGGAGAAAGGGTTACAACTAACAAACGATATAAGAGTGGAAGCCGAGTCCATAGCCAACGAGAAGCTAGAGGGGATAACAAGCTACACCAAGAGGATACTAAGGGGGGAGCTTCAGCTATTCTAGTAAACCTCCACCCAACCTCGCATGTCTAAACCCCTTTCAATCCCTAAGCCCCAAACCCATTAGACTGGCTAGAGTAACCTCTACGATCTAACCCTCAGTTATCAAAATTCAGCATAGTCGGAGCTCGAGGTGACAACCCCGGTTGGGGGAGGTTGAACCTAGAAAGGTACTTCTTCATAGCCCTATAGTTTGCCTCCACAGTATCCCCGTCTACCCTAAGCTGGGATCTCCTCCTATACCTTATCTCTGCTTGCCACGCTCCACTATCCAGGGATTTAATGCAGTAGCTGTAGGCTGCCAGGCTCCTGGATAGTCTAGCTCCAACACCGAATAGGTGTAGCCTCACACTGTGGTAGCATAGCTTGGATAGGAGCTTCTTCAACCAATCCTTCCTCCTCTTAACGCCATCCAAACCTCCTACTCCGGCATACCCTTCTACCAGGCCTAGCTTCTTGAGCTCCAGGTAGCTCCACACATACTCCTCCAGGCTTCCACCTTGAACTACCGGTAGCATCTCCCCCCCGTAGGTTTTAGCAAAGGCAACAGTCCTACTAATGGTGGCTCTAGCGTCACCAGGTATATCGGGGGCTACAACTACGTCGAAGAGGTCATTGTATCTTGAGGCGAACGAAGCGTACTCAGATACATCCACGTGGAGCTCAAGCCTAGCCATGTGGTAAGCCCCACTATCAAGCATAACCCCCACATAAGCCCTCCTCCGGAGCTCCGACAACCTCTCCAGTGTGACAGGCTTAAGCTTGAAGGTGGAGTAGGATATGAGTATGAATGTGGGGAGCTCTCTGGAGAGCCTCACTAGAGCTTCAACCTTAGCCCTAGATAGATCGGGCATTACAAGGTAGACTTCCACACCCGTATAACCCCTCCTATGAGTGTTTATTGTAGAAGGGTTCTTAACCCAGAGCACTCTAAACATTTAAAAAGCGCTCACCAGGCCCCTATTCACCTTATAAGCTTCTGGAGTGTAAGCTTATCACCCACCCTGTAGTGTCCCCTCTTTAGCACAGTATAGGCTGTTGCTCTAGCTAGCTCCATGCAGAGCCCCACCCCCCATCTTAGTGGTTTCGCCTTACCCCCGGTTACCTCGAATAGGTAAGCTGTATCCATTCTATGTTTCACCTCTAGATCCTCTGATAGCTCTGCCTCAGCATACACCCTCAACTCTCCCCCCACCATCCTGGAGAGTACGTGGAGGAAGAACTCGTGTAACACTAATGCTGCTGAGACGCACTGTCCTGGTAGTGTTACCACAGGCCTCTCCTCCACAACCGCCACACCTCCCCTCTTCAGGATGCTTGCTGAAACTCCTGGGAATAGCAGGTTACCTACCTCGGCTAACACCCTCTTAACGTTATCAGCGCCACCGACGGAAGCCCCGCCTATTGTTAGGAGAGCGTCTAGACCCCCTATGCTCTCCTCGATAACCCTTCTAACCTCTGTAGCGTTATCAGCTACAACGCCTAGGTATGTTGTTTCAGTGAACCTCAGAAGCCCCATTATCATGGGTGCTATGCTATCCACCACGGGCTTCCCCCTAGGATTGTCGAAAGGATCAATTTCATCTCCCACGCTTAGTATACCGACTCTAACCTTATAGACGGGGATCTCTGTGAAGCCTAGCATCATGAGCACTGTAACCTTGTAAGGTGATATGACCTCCCCGATCCTAACAACAGTAGACCCCTCTGCTACAACCTCCCCAACGTGTATGATATCCTTACCATGCTTTAAAGGCTCAAGAGGCTTAATGTACCCACCCTCAACCCTCGTAGCCTCTACCCTCGATATGGCCTCAGCACCTATAGGTACGGGGGCTCCCATGTGGACGTAGTAGGACTCGCCAGGTCTCAACTCCGGGGGGTCATCCCCGGGCTTAACCTCACCAGCAACCCTCAACCACTCGTAGGATCTAAGGTCATCTATTCTAACAGCATAGCCATCCATAGCAGCTAGAGGCCTATCAGGTATACTCCTCCTAGCGACTATGTTGGAAGCGGAGATCCTCCAGTAAGCCCTGTAGACGGGCACCACGTCTACCTGGGGTCTCTTAAACGTTGAAGCCTCTATGAGCTCGTGGGCCTTCTCAAGTGTTACCAGCTTATGTAAAGCCATGGTAGACTCCTGGCTAGATAGCTCCTAGCTGAGGCTATTAACCTAGCATATTCCACGTGCTACTTCAAGCCACTACTGCTTCAAAACCCTAACCCTCCCCTTTACCGTTAAAAACCTATCTATGTTGTGGATTGCGTTTACAAGCTCTACTCTGAAGGAAGCAGGGTTCCTTCCAGCCATAGACTCTGCTATCTCACCAGCTCTCTTAAACACCAGTGAGGCCTCCCCTGAAGCTCTAAGGAAATCCCTGTTAACGGCCATGAAGGAGGCTACAAGGGAGCCCAACATGCACCCGGTCCCTGTCGTGTATTTGAAGAGCTCCGATCCACCATCAACGGCTATAAGCCTTCTACCATCAGATATGTGGTCCACCCTCCCCGTGGCCATCGCGACAACATTATATTGAGTTGCTATCCTCTCGAGTGGCTCGAAAGCCTCCTCAGCTAGGGAGTCAACACCTTTAACCACTCCACTATAGCCCGCCAGCGATAACATTTCACCAGCATTACCTTTAACGACTGAGACGGAGCCTACTTCGAGTATATCCCTAGCAACCCTACTCCTAAACCTGGACGCACCAGCCCCCACAGGGTCTAGGAGTAGAGGTTTACCGTAGACACCAGCTATCCTAGCAAGCTTCAACATGGATTCAACCCAAAAGCTATCAAGGGTCCCAATGTTTATGTATATAGCGTCGGCCACCATAGCTATATCCTCTAACTCCTCCACAGCATGAGCCATTATAGGTGAAGCGCCAATAGCCAGGGTTACATTAGCGGAGTCCGTCATAACAACGAAGTTCATGATATGGTGGATTAAAGGCCTCCTCTCCCTTATCCTAACTAGATCTCCCAAGATATCCGCCTCCGATATCATATTATGTAGCCCCAGACCTCTGATAGCAAGAGGGGTTTTAAAGAAACCTAGAACCCGGTTATAAAGTAATATTGTTTAACCAACCAGACGCTGAGGCATTTAAACCCTAAGCCATCTCCATGTTGACCCACTTAACCCAAACCGAGGAGGCTCTTGCTACACCTAACGCCTGGAGCCTCAATCTGGGAGTGTCTAAGGCGTCATAGCAACTTCCAGGGGTATTGTGTTACACGCTCCACTCTCGTCATCCAGCGTGGCCTTACTGAATGCCTATAAATTTAAAAGCATTGTATTAGACACGAGTGCTGGCACCCCTAGGTGGGATTCCTTGAGCTTGCTCGATGGGTATATGATGTTGGTTAGATATCATAGGCTGGATGAGGGGGTTGCGATGACCGTCTATGACTTGCTTTTAAAAGCCCGGTACTCTGTGGAATCCCCGTGTGCGGGGTTCATGCCTGTTAGCCCTCCAAGCCTCCCGTTACCAGACGATGTTGAGGCTGTTGGGAGGGCTAGAAGATACGCTAGGTTGGTTGAATCGTATCTGAGGATCTTAGAGAGGTGTTCTGAGCTCTACGAGAGTCTATTAAGGCTGGGGTCTACGGCTTGGGATTCCTTCTACCTATACCACCTAGCTGATATCGCCTCCGACAGGTTCTCCGGAGCCCTAGCCATAGGGTTTAAACCTGAGGGGAGGGTTTTGGATGTAATAGCCCTTGATCTAAAGGAGGTGGAGCTATCCATCTACAACATGGTTTCCAGTGCTAGGTGGCTCCTAAACCCCCTCATGGCAGCCTACGAGCACTCCCCCGTTTATAAGGCCATAGTTGATATACTTAGAGGTGAGGGCTATAATGTAGAGGTTACCCTAGGTAGGCTGGCCTCAGCGGAAACCCCGAGGCTTAGCGATAGACTCCTTGAATGGATCGTAAGGGAGGGTTCAATACTACAGGTGCTCCTAGGAGCTTTGATAAGGAGGAGAGCCACCATAAAAGCTCTTAGAGCTAGGACGAGCCCTGAAGTAGCGGGAGCTAGGGTAGCCAGGAAGCTTAAGAGGATCCTGAAGCTTAAAACCCCGGCTAGGATACTAGGGATAATAACGTCAGGGGAGCGGAGTGCAGAGAGGAACAGAATCCTATGTAGTATGGCTAGGGAGGCTGCGGACAGCTCAGGCCTATATTTATACCTCCTAGCGTACCTAAAACCACTAAACTACATAAAAACACTGTGGAGACCGCCTAAATGCCCTTACCCAGGCTTCAGGTGGCCTATCGAGCAACCGCTAAGAGAATACATCTCAAGTGGCGCCTCTGAGGGTCAACCGTTAAAGGCTATGAGGCAGAATGTTAGACTAGCCTTAAGAGATGCGAGGATACCAGATGATGTGGTTGACAAGTACATAGCAGTGGTGACTAGAACAATAGACATGTTAAAGGCTGACTAGCTAGAACTCAACCCTCCCCAGGTAGCCGGAGTACCCTTAAGCACGCTAATGAGTATAAAAGGACTGGAGGTCTTAATCTCACCCTAGGAGCTCTAGCATGGGTAAGAGTTTAAGGCAACAGAGGGCAGGTAAGGGTAGCCCTACGTTCAGAAGCCCTGGTCACATACATCCAGGCCTGGTAGCATACCCACCTATCTCCAACGAGACGTATAGGGGTAAGATTGTAGAGTTAATCCACGACCCTGGTAGGTATGTTCCACTAGCCCGTGTTGTGACCGAGAAGGGTGAAGAGTTTCTAACGGTTGCAGCTGAGGGCGTCTACGTAGGTCAAATCGTAGAGATTGGGTCTCAAGCTAAACCCGAGGCTGGCAATATAACATTCCTAGGTAACGTCCCGGAGGGCACCATGGTTTTCAACATAGAGCTAAGACCCGGGGATGGAGGTAAGCTAGCTAGACAGGCTGGAAGCTACGCTGTAGTCGTTGGGAGGTCAGGGGATAGGGTTATAGTAACACTACCCAGTGGGAAGACGAAGGAGCTCCCAGCACAGTGTAGAGCAACAATAGGTATACCAGCTGGGGCTGGAAGGATAGAGAAGCCACTACTAAAGGCTGGAAACGCGCACCATAAGTGGAAGGTTAAAGCGAGGAAGTGGCCGAGGGTTAGAGGAGTGGCAATGATAGCTGCAAACCACCCATTCGGAGGAGGTAGGCATAAGAGGAGGAGTAAACCATCAACAGTTAGTAGGGGAGCCCCACCTGGAAGAAAGGTAGGCCACATAGCTGCTAGGAGAACCGGGAGGAAGAAGGGAGCAACAGCAAAGACGTGATCTACCTCCGAGCGGTTCATCAGATACATGCTCCTATGCGTGCCCATCATCCCCTACGGTATCACATCCTCCAACTGCGGAAGCCCACCTGCCCTGTCTCGGAGAACGAAATTAAGCTAATACCCTAGGCCTCAGTCCACATCACCTTTAAAGCCATTAGCTGTTTTAAGGTTTACCCTTAGTAGACCTTCTGCTAGGTGTTTGGTTTGAGTAGTAGCCTGGAGGTAAGCCCGGAGCCCCTATTGCTCTTCGGCAAGTGGGACTACGTAGGGGTTGAGGTGAGGGATCCTAGTCTTAAGAAGTACATTAGCTTGAAGCCCGTCATACTACCTCATACTGGTGGAAGGCACGAGAAGAGGAGGTTCGGTAAAGCAGAGGTCCCCATCGTCGAGAGGCTCATGAACAAGCTTATGAGGCCTGGGCGTAGCGGGGGTAAGAAGCATCTCGCATACAACATTGTTAAGACAGCGTTCGAGCTAGTACACATTGAGACCGGGGAGAACCCCCTACAGGTTCTCGTTAGAGCTATAGAGAATGCTGCTCCAAGGGAGGAGACCACCAGGATAATGTATGGTGGTATAACATACCACATCTCCGTCGACGTATCACCTCAGAGGAGGGTTGATCTAGCCCTGAGGTTTATAACTGAGGGTGCTAGGAAGTGTGCGTTCAACAACCCTAAGCCTATAGAGGAGTGTTTAGCTGAGGAGATCATAAGAGCTTCACGAGGGGATCCGCAGAGCTACGCTATAAGGCAGAAGGAGGAGATTGAGAGGATAGCTTTAAGCTCCAGGTAAATAGAGCTTTTAAATTCTGGAGTATATGGGCTAGAGTGGGTGGGAGGTGAAGGCGTGTGGCCGAGAAACCCCGTGCAATTGAGAAGCCCCATCTGAACCTAGTGGTAATAGGGCATGTGGATCACGGTAAGAGCACGTTGGTAGGCCACCTACTCTACAGGCTAGGTTTCGTTGACGAGAAGAAGTTTAAGGAGATAGAGGAGCTGGCTAAGAGTAGGGGTAAGGAGGATAACAAGTTCGCCTGGATACTCGATAAGATGAAGGAGGAGAGGGAGAGGGGTATAACCATAGACCCTGCCTTCGTTAAGTTCGAGACCAAGAACTACTACTTCACTATAATCGACGCCCCAGGTCACAGGGATTTCGTTAAGAACATGATAACAGGAGCTAGCCAGGCTGATGCGGCCCTCCTCGTGGCATCGGCTAGGAAGGGTGAGTTTGAGGCTGGTATGAGCCCTGAAGGGCAGACGAGAGAGCACCTGCTACTCGCTAAGACGCTTGGAATAGAGCAGCTTATTGTAGCTGTTAACAAGATGGATGCCCCCGACGTAAACTGGGATGCAAAGAGGTATAATGAGATGGTCGCTGTCCTGAAGAAGTTCATGAAGGGCATAGGCTACAACCCGGACGTCATCCCATTCATCCCCATAAGCGCGTGGCTTGGGGACAACCTTATAGAGAGAAGCCCCAACATGCCCTGGTACACGGGGCCCATTATCGTAGAGGCCCTGGATAAACTTAAAGTCCCGACAAAGCCCATTGATAAGCCCCTTAGGATACCCATATCAGGAGTCTACTCGATAGCAGGAGCTGGAACAGTCCCCGTTGGTAGGGTTGAAACAGGAGTCCTCAAGGTGGGAGATAAGGTTGTAATCATGCCCCTAGGTATTGTAGCTGAGGTTAGGAGCATACAGATGCACTACCAGGATCTACCTAGAGCCGAGCCAGGTGATAACATTGGGTTTGCCCTAAGGGGTGTGTCCAAGGATGAGGTCAAGAGAGGAGATGTGGTAGGGCACCCAGACAACCCACCTATGGTAGCCGAGGAGTTTACAGCAAGGCTCTTCGTGGTATGGCATCCAAGTGCTATAGCCCCAGGGTATACACCAGTGGTGCACGTTCACACGGCAAGCGTAAGCTCCAGGATGACCGAGATAGTAGCCAAGATAGACCCTAGGACTGGTAAGACACTGGAGGAGAAACCACAATTCCTGAAAGCAGGAGAGGTCGCCATAGTGACGTTTAAGCCTATAAAGCCGCTGGTTATAGAGAAGTTCAGCGACTTCCCAGCACTAGGGAGGTTCGCTGTAAGGGATATGAATAGGACGATAGGAATAGGCATAGTAACAGATGTTAAACCAGCCAAGGTGGAGGTCAAAGTTAAGTAGCACTGTAGAACGTCAGGGGTGTTCTTAAAGACATGGTTTTTAAAATAAGGATATGGCTTTGGAGTACAAACGTTAAAAGCCTAGAGAGTGTAGTAGCACAGATAAAAGACGTAGCGGAGAAAACAGGAGTTAAGATAAGAGGGCCCGTCCCACTACCAACGAAAAGACTAGAGGTACCAGTATTCAAGCTACCACACGGGGAGGGCTCAAAGTACTGGGAGCACTGGGAGCTAAGAATACACAAGAGGCTAATAGACTTAGAGGCGGATGAAAGAGTACTAAGAAGGCTCGTGAGAATACAAGTACCACACGACGTCTACATAGAGATAAAACAGCTTACAAGATAACCTAAATCAGATTTAACCTCCAGGCACACCCTCCAACTACGGATGCCGGGGTGCCCGAGCGGTCCAAGGGGACGGGCTGGAGACCCGTTGCCCCCCTGGGGCGCGCGGGTTCGAATCCCGCCCCCGGCGCCACACCCTCACCTCTATTTTACCTCCTAGACCCCAACCGTTCATCCGGTGGTAGGCTGGGTTCATCTTTGTAGATGAGGCTTGATTGTTACTATCATAGCTGTGTTTTACAACCATCTCCTAGCATAGCATGCCTAGAAGCTGGGGGGCACTATG
>Ga0080008_131927_pt1 | contig 17795 bp, 19 predicted proteins | sample ConCONMetagenome_FD_69211 | JGI IMG/M metagenome (GOLD analysis project Ga0080008, IMG submission 69211) | Hot spring microbial streamer communities from Conch Spring, Yellowstone National Park, USA - CON_C (SPADES assembly) (version 2) | ecosystem: Environmental > Aquatic > Thermal springs > Hot...
TTAAATCCCCGACCCAGCCATAGTAGGTTTTGGGGTGTTGTCTTGAGTAGCGTTGTTAGGAGGGTTCAGTTTACCGGTAAGTCTACGTATATAATATCGCTACCTAAGGATTGGGCTAGGAGTATTGGGATTACAAGGGGTTCTAAGGTTTTCATAGAGATTATGCCTGATAACAGTCTTAGGATTAGGCCTGAGCCTAGGGTTTCTGAGGTTAAGCTAGCTAAGATTGTAGACCTTGGGGCGGGGCTTGACATAAACACCGCTATGAGGGAGATTATCGCAGCCTACATTGCCGGTTTTGAGAGCTTCAGGGTTAACTTCAACAGTAAAACCTCGGAGGCTGCGAGGAAGCTTAGAAGCCTTATGGATGCAAAGCTGGCTAACGTGGTGTTGGTGGATGAGGGTGTTGATAGCTTCACCTACAAGGTCGTAGGCCCGCCGAAGCCTCTAACCATGATGGATGCTACAAGCTGGCTCTCAAGGCTTGTTAACAACACTTTCTCAGACCTCCTAAGAGGTCTGAGGGATGGTGATATAGAAGCTCTAAAGCTTGTAATGGAGAGGGATGATCTCGTTGATAAAGCGTATCTCATGGTCACAAGGTATCTAACCAGGATCCTCATAGGGGAGGTTACCGTGGATAAAGCTGGTATAAGCTCCCACGCTGAAGCAGTACACTACTACCATGCATTCAAGACGCTGGAGAGGATAGCAGACCACCTTTCGACAATAGCCTCTGAGTCAACCAAGATACTGGAGGCGGGTGAGAGGATAGAATCAAGCCTAGTAAAGTTCCTGGAGGAGCTCTCACAAATACTAAGAACCGTAACGGAGGCCCTCGTAGACCTGGATGTGGAAACAGCTAGATCCACAGCACTCCAGATAGAGATCCTTAAAACCAAGCTAGGACAACTACTGATGGCCGCAGAGGGTCTAAACAAGGATGCAAGACACGTTACAATCATAACAAGCATTGGAAGGCTACTAGGCTACTCTCTAGACCTAGCAGAGATAGTGTTCGACATTAAGACCGTGAAGACTGTGAGCGAAACCCTCTACGAGTAAGCGTAAACCGGGGGGTTGACGGGGGCAGGCTAAAAGTAACCCCTTCTAATGAGCACTTCGAAGATTAACCAATGCTAGCTACCCGTGGTAGGAGCTCTTCGACATCTAAGTTCTCAGGGTAACCCTCTAGCTTTGCGATGCAACCATCCTCACTATACCGTTAAACGCTTCTTTGAACTTCCCGGCTGGTGTTATCACATGTAGCGTCTCCTCCTCCAACGCCTCCCTAGGGGTTTTCGCTAGGACTATCCTCCATATGTCCTCCGGCATTCCCGGGTATACTAGCGTCCCCTGGCTGAAACCACCTATCATGACCTCCCTGCAGCCCTCTGCTACAATGTAGTCTCTGATCTTGTAAACCTCGACTAGGTGTGCTGGTGGCCTGACGCCCTTGACCACGATGAGCTTCGCCTTCCCCCAACTCAGCTCCCCTAGGTCTACATCGTGCACCCTTATGCTCCTGGATAGGAGCTCTAGGAGCTCCAACCCCTCCCTTGTTAGCCTAACCCCAAGCCTAGACCTAGCTATTAGACCTCTAGCTTCAAGCCTCTCGATAAGGGTTCTAGCGGAGCTCTCCCCGATACCAAGCCTAGATGCAAGGCCGATCCTCCCAAGTGGCTCCCTGGATAGTAGTTTGAGAGCCTCGATAACATGGTATGGAGTGAACCCAGGACTCCCACCCCTACTGGGGGTGCACAGGCTGGTTAGAAGCTTGAAGGCACTCACTAGAGTGAACATCCCCACCCCCTCTAAGCTCTACGTGATAGGTAGCCTAAATGTTCGTTAACGTTAACCCCCCGGTTTACGGTCGGAGTGTTAGAGTATACTACTACAGGGGTTCCCTTTTTCTTGCCTAGATACTCTATGGTATTACTAGATCCAATTATACAAACCATTTCATACTAGGGCTTGTTTCCTGGAGCTCCCTACTACTGGTTTGAAGCAATACTACTCTCCTGTAGTGGTATTAGTACTACATAGTTCGAGTTGTTGTTTTACGTTCTTCGAGAACCCTACCCTGACGCCAAGCCTTGGATCTGTGTATATGTAGATTAGGCCTTTGCTCTGGAGCTCCCTCAACACCTTCATTAGCCATGTGTAGTCCGCGTTCAACCTCTCCTGTAGCTGATCTAGGTACATGTATGATGTGCCCCACCTGGTGTAATGCGATACGAGTGTCATTAGCACCTCTAGCTCCTCATCTCCTATGAGGCCTTTCAGCTTGTTGATAAGGCATACCCCCGCTGAAACCCTCTCTTGTAGTTTACTGCCGCTCTTACCTTTAAGCTCGGCAAGAAACGGCAAAGGCTCGCCACCCTCACCCCTAGCCTGGACCCCGCTTTTGCCTTTCACTGCCTGGCTAACAGGACTACCTAGGATCTTCTGAGCTAGTATGGTGTACTCATCAGACCCCCTCCTAGTCTCCCTCTCGTAGATCTCCCTAGCTATAGCCTCACCCTTAGGCGTTAGATACCAGAAGCCAGAATCATAGTCTACAATCCCCCGGGTCCTCCAGTAGGAGAGGTAGCTTGAAACATACCTTGAACTGAAGCCTAGAACACCGGCTATCTCACTAGACCTCATAGGCCTCGATAGTAGTAGTACGAGTATAGCCTCAACAACCCTACTCCTCGGCCCCCCACGTTGGGAAACCTTCTCCCTCAGACTCTCCACAAACTCCTCAAAGCTAGCCAGCTCTAGCCCCCTCACATGTTAGGCTGAGAAAGGGTTCTAGAGAGGGTAGCACGATAATACTTATCACCTCTTCAAACAAGGGAGATCGTAGCCCGACCCCACGGCCTCATCGTTAACCCCCTGGTTTACGCTGTGCCAACACTTTTAGGGTCTCTCCACGCCAACCCAATATCCTGGAGTCCCCGTTGAGCGTGGATGTTGTTAAAAGGCGTCTTGTCGAGATTGTTAGGAGGAGTGTTAGCTTTGATGCTGTTGCAGAGTGGTTGTGGGAGGATTACGGTGTGAGGGTTAGGGATTGGGAGAAGGCTGTTAGGGTTATGCTGAGTGACAGGGTTTCGATAGGCGATCTCATATCATTCCTTAGGGACAATGACGTCGACTTCGATGTGGGAAAGCTTGAGGAGGACGCTGGGGGTTTATAGGCTCGCCACCCCCCTCTCCTCTGGGTGCCCAGCTTTGATGGGGGGGTTTAAGGGTAGGGATTTGATAGAGCTTGTTGACTACACGCCTGAGGATGTGATGTTCATTATAGAGACCGGTCTTGAGCTCAAGAGGAGGTTCTATGCTGGTGAGAGGGTTATTAGGGTTCTCGATGGTAGGGTTATCGCTCTATTGTTCGAGAAGCCTAGTACCAGGACTAGGGTTAGCTTTGAGGTTGCTGCTAGGCAGCTTGGCGCTAGCTCCATATACCTTGGTTGGGGTGAGCTCCAGCTTGCTAGGGGTGAGAGTTTGGCTGATACAGCTAGAACCCTGTCGAGGTACGTTGACGGTATTGTTGCTAGGGTTAGGGAGCATTGGAAGCTTGTTGAGCTAGCTAGGCACGCCACGATCCCCGTTATAAATGGTTTGAGTGATGTAAGCCACCCGGTGCAAGCACTGGGGGATATGATGACTATTCTTGAGAAGAAGGGGAGGCTTGCTGGGGTTAAGCTCGTCTTCGTCGGGGACGGGTCTGACAACGTCTTAAACAGCCTACTAGTAGCTGGGGCTAAGCTTGGCTTACACATTGTAGTCTCATCCCCTAGGCAGCTTAGGCCTAACGAGGAGCTCCTAAGACACGCCATGGAGGTTGCAAGGGAGACGGGGGCTGTCATAGAGTTCGTAGAGGACCCCTACGAGGCTGTCAGGGGGGCTGATATCGTTTACACAGATGTCTGGGTTAGCATGGGCCAGGAGGCTGTTAGAGAGGAGAAGGTCAGGCTGCTGAAACCATACCAGGTTAACTCGAAGCTAATGGAGGCCGCTGGAGGTAAAGCACTGTTCATGCACTGCCTACCGGCTATGAGGGGTGAGGAGGTGACAGACGAGGTTATAGACGGGCCTCAGAGCATAGTATGGGATCAGGCTGAGAACAGGCTCCACATACAGAAGGCTATACTAGCACTACTCATACCGTGAGGTCTAGGAGCCCTGGTAATCACATATAGCCCTCGATACCTCGTATATGTAGGCTATCAATGGTAGCACGTGTAGCGAGATACTAGGATCGGGGGCGTCCCTTGAGAGCCTAACCACCATATCGTTAACCATGCAAGCCTCACTCCTAGCCTCAATCATCCTACCACCCCTTATACTCGATATAAGCCTCCTCTGTCCAACCAGGAGCCTTGCTATAGCCATCCTCCACCTTAAAACCTCCACTAGCCCCTCACCACCCCCCATCGATCTAAGCTTACTCTCAAGCCTCAGGAGTAACCTGTAGTAGTCTAGGAGCTCCTCGAACAAACCCTCAAGCTCCTCAATGTAAAACCTCAAGAGCGGACCCCCAGCGTTATAGGCCATCCACGCTGTTTAAATCGGAGACCCCCGTGTTACCTTTTTTAAACACCCGTCTTGGAACCCGTAAGCACGGTGTATGTATTGAAGAGGCCGAGGAGGGCTCTACTATTCGGGAGGTTCCAGCCGTTCCATAGGGGGCATGTCGGTATAGCTCGTTGGGCCCTGGAGGAGGTTGGGTTCGACGAGATAGTCTTCCTAGTAGGCATGGCCTCTGAGAACTACACGCCTAGAAACCCATTCACAGCAGGAGAGAGGATCGAGATGATAAGGTTATCCTTTAGGGATGAAGGGCTCCCATTGGATAGAGCTGTGACAGCTACAATACACACGCTTGAGACGAGCATTGGGAGCGTCCACTACGTACTCTCATACGTCCCAAGGGTTGAGGTTATACTAACGAGGAACCCTGTTATATCAAGGATATTCATGGACGCTGGGATAAAGGTGATGCAACCACCGCTATTCAATAGGGATGAGTGGAGAGGGGAGGTCATAAGGGAGAAGATAGCAAGAGGGGATGAGTCGTGGAAGAAAGCTGTAACACCTTCAACAGCGGAATTCATAGAGGAGATTGGAGGGGTTGAGAGGATTAGATGGGCTCTCTCAAGGGATTAAACCCCCCGGTTAACGGGGGTCTCAAGGCTTTAGAAACGCAGGCTACCACCTTGAGTTCGTTGGAGGACTCCACTTGAACCTCAGCATGCCCGCCAGCCCTCCGAAGGTCTCCTTGAACCACTCCGCCTCAGGTAGCCCTGCGGGTATCACGACTACCTTTGCCCCCCTTGTGCTAGCTATGTTCTTCCACTTCTCAACATCTTCTCTCTCCTGGTGTACTAGTAGTGTTTTGACAACCCCTGCTTCCAAAGCTAATGTAACCTCGTTGTCCCCGTAGACTACGAGCCCTGTCATCTGCGCTAGGTGGCTTTTGAACTCCTCTAGAGCTTCCACAGACTCCCTGTAAACCTGTGCTTGTATAACATCCCTTGCCTTCATAACAGCCTCCCTTAACCCCTCGTAGCCCTGGTATGCTACGTCCACTAGCTCCCTTGATACAAGTTGCTGGAGCCTATAGTCTAGGAAGCCTCCTTTAGCGAAGTCTATCTTAGCGTACCCAGGCCCCCCGATTATAATCCCCTTCAACACACCCTTCTCCAGTAGCGGTAGGAAGTGCCTGTTAGCAGCCTCCCCAACTCTCTTGAAGAACTCCTCCACCAACTGCTCTATTATCCTCTCATACCTCCTCTGGCTCTGACCACCCTTCTCATGCTTACCTGGAACATAGCCTTCAAGCTCCTCTAGAACCTCAAGCCTCCCACCCTTAAGGAGCCCTATGGTGGCCTGATCCCTCTCAACAACTATTATGCCCACGGCCTCCCTCTCCTCAACCATATCCTCTAGGAACTCTGTTATGAAAGTCCTCTCAGTCCTATAGTAGAATACAGGGACCTTCTCCGGTGGGGTGAATGTGTAGCATATGAAGTCGCCTGTATCGAGGTTCTCACCACAGAATACGACGAGACCGTTTGATGGAACCTTAGGTATCATCTGCAACCTCTCAATGGCGGCGGAGAGAGCCCTCTTAACAGCTTGCCTAGTCCTCTTAAGCTTAATGTTATCCGTTATAGAGTACTCCTGTTTTAGCAGTTGTAGCACATCGCTCATAGGCCTACCCGGGGGTATGTAGAGGCTTAGTAGTACTGTTGCAGGGGCACTCCAGGACTTAAGCTCCTTTATAATCCTAGCTAGCTCCTCCCTAGACACCCTTAGCTTAGCTTCAAGCTCCTCCAAACCAAGCCCCTCCGTTTAACTAAACTAGGGGCCTTTAAATCCCTAAGCACTACACTTAAGTAGGGCGTATAGGCTATCCTCACTTTTAAGCGTTATACCATACCTCCTAAGCGGGTGTGCCTCCACTCTATCCCCCTCTGGTATGATGGAGTAAACGGGCTTTGATAGAGCCTGGGCTACCTCAACTTCAACCTCAACCCCGGTATGTGTGGTGCCGTAGAGTGTAGGTCTATAGGCTACAACGAAATCCACCTGGTTAACGTAGGCTAGATCCCTGCTCTCCACCTGAGTCTCTATGGCGGCCTTGAGGGCCTCCATGTACCCTGGGCTAGCTGTGGTCTTGCTGACGTTGTAGAGCTCGTTGAACTTCGGATCTGTTAGATCAACGGGGTAGGTGTACTCATGTAGGGTGACCTCTGGGTGAGGCCATCTATCCCTCCTCTCTATAACACTCTTAAGTACATCACCTCTACCCACTATTAGCTCGTCGACAGTCGTAGGGCCGTGTACTATGACGTTACCACACCTACTCTCAAGCTCTGCCTTAAACCTCTCTATGTCAATGCAATCCTCGAAACTCCAGAGATCGCCATTGGATTCCAGGGCTCTAGCCCTAACCTTGGTTATGGGGTGCGATACGTATATGTTCTTGAACCTACCCAGACCACCCAGGGGTTCGTCGAGAGCGTAGGCTAGAAGCCTACGGTGACCCTCTAGGCTATGTTTAACACCGTAAACCATAACCCTTACGTTACCAAGGCCCTCTAGTAGGAATGCTGTAGCGTAATCGGAGGCCCTCCAGTAGAGGTAGCCTAGTGGGTCTAGGGGTTGGTTCGAGAAAGCACCAGGAGTCCTACCCTTTAAAACCCTCTCAGCTATCCTGGCGAGCGCGTGGTAGTAGTCCTCAATGTATAGTATGACGTAGACCTCGTAAGCTGAAGCCACAAGACCCCAGAGGAGGGGGTTGGGTATTATGTGGTTCCTCCTATGATACGTAAGGTGGACCCCCACCACAGCCTTGTTATCCCTAAGGCTCCCGAGCATCGAGTCTAGAGCCCTCCTAAACCTACCCAGGCTAGCCTGCCTCGATGTGAGGAGGAGCTCCACAGCCTCATATATGGGGGCGTGGAACTCATCCTCAATATAATCCTCTAGCTTAGCAACAGGTACGCGGAACTCCCTCCTAGCTAGATCGAGAATACGGCCTAGCTCGACCCCGGAGACACCGGATACTATAACAAGCCTTCTAAACCTCTCGCCCAACCCTCCAGCTCTCCCACAACTAATGGTGGAGCTTAAGGGATTTAAATCGAGGAGCTCCAGTCTAACATAGGTGCTCGTTGTGAGCGTGAAGCTTAAGTGCATAACGTGTGGGAGACCCTTCCCAAGGGGCCAGGGTGTGGCACTGAGTAAGGGTGGTTTAACACTAACATTCCATAGTAGTAGGTGTGCGTACAGGTTCTTCAAACTCCTACTCGATAGGATTGATGAGAGGTGTTTCGTGGATGTAGCTAAGGGCCTCGCCTCAGAGCTGGAGAGGGTTCTAGAGGAGAGGAGGGCTAGGGTTCAGAAGAGGATATAGGCTTAACGTTTTAATCCTAGAGGTGTTAAGGGTAACCTGGGTGTGCTGTTTTGAGGGTTAAGGTTAAGCTATACTCTATCCTTAGGGATTCAACCGGTCTAAGGGAGGTTGAGATAGAGGTACCTAGGGGTTCTAGGGTTTCAGATGTCATAGCCATCCTGATGTCCATTAACGGCTTTAGGAGGGCTTATGAGGCCATCGGGGGGTCCATCCTGGTACTTGATGAGAGTGGTTCCAGGCTTGAGGGGGATAGCCTTGTAGAATCAAACGTTATACATGTAATGCCACCACCAGCAGGAGGCTCTAGGATCGTTGAGGTTGGCGTGCTAAGGGAGGGGGATGACCTCGATGTAGGAGCTCTTGAGAGTAGACTTGCAAAGGCTAAGCTGAACGGGGCCGTAGCGGTGTTCGTTGGTAGGGTTAAGGAGTTTAATGGTGGTGAGAGGGTTCTAGGCCTCTACTACGAGCACGCGGAGGAGCTCCTAGAACAGGTTTTAAGGAGGATTGCCGAGGAGGAGGCCGCCAGGTGGGGTTTAGCTGGTGTAGCTGTATACCACTATGTTGGCTGGAGGAGGGTGGGGGAGAAGACCATCATTGTAGCTGTTGTAGGAGACTCTAGGAAGAACGTGTTCCCAGCATTAGAGGAGATCGTTGAAAGGGTTAAGAGAGAGGCCCCCATATGGAAGGTTGAGTATAGGGAGTCAGGGGCATACTACATACTAGGAGATAGGATTGTCAAGTCCTCACCCTCAACGCTCTTGACGCAGAAACCCTCTCAGCCATCCTCCTAGCCTTATCCAAAGCCTCCTCAACACTCTCAGCCGCAACATTGAACACAATGTTCACCTTCTTGTATAGAACCCTAAACCTCCTCCTCCCATGCTGTATATACTCCTCTATTACCTCAAAATCCCCTCCCACCCCGGACCCCCAGGTATCCTAAACTAAACCCAAGCCGTATATTGTTTTTCACTCCACCCTTCCATCCCCATTATGGGAGCTCCGCAGCCAACCTAGAGAGCAAGCCTATGACCCCTCCTCTTTAAAAGTTGGTTCGCTAGACGCCAGTATTACGTTTTATGATGGGAGGGGGATACGATTACTCCTCCATCCTCTCTAACAACGATTCTATCCCCGTCCACTGCAAACCTTAGTACATCCTCTGGCACGCTGTCGACAAGCGTTATCCCCGCTATTACAGCTCCAGCTACTAGGACTGGGTCGCTTCTCGATGTTAGTATAATGGCTTTCGGTGCCTTACCCTTCCTCCTTAGAGCGTAGAGTATGTATGGGCCTACAGTGCTACCTCTACTCCTCCTAGCTAGGAGTATCTTCCCAGCTATACTCCTACCATCTACTAGAACCCCTGTATCCACGTTGACGTCGCCATAGAAGCTTATGGACTCTACCACAACAACCTCCCCCTCGGCATACCCTGGTACTACAGGTCTCCCCCTATACTCCCTTGGGGTCGTCAAAGTCTCCTCCTAGAGCTGTTCAACGAGAGTTAAGGTATATAAACTCTCCACCCTCGTTAACTATATAGGGTTTAGAGGCTGGTGTTAATGGAAGATGTTTACAAGCTTATAGACGATATAGTGGTTAAAGCAGGTCTCCCTCCTCAGGTTAAGGAGGATGCTAGGAGTATAGCTGTGAGGATGATCGAGGGTAGGATAGTCACTAGAGTTCAACCGGATATCGTAGCCCTAGCATCAGTGGTGGTATCCTGTAGGTTGAACAAGGTGGGGATAGGTTTAAAACAGCTATCAATGTTAACACCCGGTAAGCACAACCCCAAGATGGTTACCAGGAGGGCTTTCGAGCTGGCGAGGAGGTATGTGGAGGTGTACAAGCCCCATATGGATGTAGCTAGGTACGAGGACTATGTTAGGGTGGCATCCCAGATACTAGGGGTACCAGAGGATATGGAGAGGGTGGCGGAGGAGCTAGTGAAAGCTTTCAAGGAGAGGTATGGGAGGAGGCTTAAGCCAATGGCCGTAGCTGGAGCAGCGATCTACGTAGCCTTGAGGAAGACGGGGGAGCAGAGGTTAACAATATCGAGTATATCTTCTAAGCTAAAGGTGACAGAGCCGACGCTGAGGAACGCTATAAGATACTTCAACCAGCTCTCCATCTAGAAGATCTTCGGTTGACTGTACCACTAAGCCGGGCTAGAACACTATAGGCTATATACCTGTTATACCCTCTACTCCCTACTGGAGGGTGGGTGTATTGGGTGTCTTTAGCGTTTGTAAGCCTTTGATAGGTGTTATCCATCTACCGCCTCTCCCAGGCTCCCCGGGTTACAGGAGGGCTAGGTTCCCTGATGTTGGTGGTAGTACTTGGGGTTTCGAGGATATCGTTGAGTATGCTGTAAGCCAGGCTAGGGTTTACGAGAGCTCTGGTTTCGACGGGGTTATTGTTGAGAACTACGGTGATAAACCCTACTCTCTACGAGCTAGTGTAGGCCAGGTTGCAGCCATGGTTCGTATTGTGAGCTCCATCGTTAAATCCACTTCCATACCGGTCGGCGTTAACATGCTTAGAAACTCTGGGTATGAGGCGTTCTACGTAGCCTACGTTAGTGGTGCTAGGTTCATAAGGGTTAACAGTCTTTGCGAGATGAGGATCTCGCAGGAGGGCATCCTAAGACCTGAGGCTAGAAGACTGTCGAGAGCTCTGGAGGAGCTACTAGCATACGATGACCTATACTCTGGGAGGCTAGCGGTGATGGCGGATATCGGTGTGAAACACAGCAGCCCCCTGGTTCAAAGCCAGAGTCTACAGGATATGATCAGGGATTGTGTCGAGAGGAGCGGGATACTAGTCTACTCATTAGTAGTAACGGGGGCTAGAACCGGGGAGGAGCCTGGATACGATAGGGTGGAGGAAGCACTACCGGTGGCGAGAGACCTAGGAGTACAACTATACGTAGGGAGTGGTGTAACCCACGCGAATATAACAAAATACTGGAGCATAGCAGACGGCTTCATAGTTGGAACAAGCGTGAAGATAGGAGGTAGAACTGAGAACCCGGTGAGTGAGGAGAAGGCATTAGCCCTAGCTAAACTAGCTAGACATCTAAGAGAGGTTACAGGATGTAAATAACCCTAATCTTAAACACACGGGCTCTTAAAGGATTTTTAAATCTTAACCTATAACCCTTAATAAGTCTAATGGTGTTGAAGGTGATATCTGAGAGGCTAGCACACGCTCTCAGTCTTAACGCTACCGAGGTTGCAGCGCTCATCGAGTCAACCCTCCTCGACCCCTTTGCTGGCGTTGATAGGTTTAGGGATGTTGTTGTAGAGGCCTCCCGTTGGGGGTTTAGATGTGTTGTTGTCCCTGTTTCAACACTAGCTTCCATCCATAGGCTCGCCTTAGACCACGGTGTTAGGCTATGCTCTGTAGCCGGCTTCCCCTCCGGGTTTCAGCCTCTGAGATCTAAGGTTTTAGAGGTTGAGGAGTCTTGTGGTTTTAATGTTTTCGAGGTGGATGTGGTACCCAACTTCGTCTATGTTAGGAGTGGTTTGTGGGATAGGGTTTACGAGGAGCTTTCATCCATAGTTGATGTAGCTAAATCTCATGGCGTTAACGTTAAGGTCATAGTTGAAGCCCCCATACTCGGTGATAGGGAGCTTGAAGCACTCGTTGATATAGCGTACAGGGTTGGAGCCTCCTTTGTGAAGACTAGTACCGGTGTCTACTCTAAGGGTGGTGATCCGGGTACGGTCTACAGGCTCTACATCATAGCCTCAAGGAGGGGGCTTAGGGTTAAGGCTGCGGGTGGTATTAAGAGCTTCCTGGACTTAGCCTTAGCGTACGCTTTTGGAGCTGATATCATAGGGTCTAGTAGTGCTACCAGGATAATGGAGGATTATTTAAGGTTTAAGGAGGTTGTGGTTGGATAGGGTATCCAGGGGGCGGTTGGAGTGAGGGTAGCATTGGTAACCAGTAGGGCTGCGAGGGAGCTCGTGGAGAGCTATGTGAGGGCTACGGCTAGCCTGCAAGCCTTCGAGGTAGCAGTCGTGGACATACCAGTACACTCTATATCTATGCTATCAGCTGAGACTATAGCCAAGGTGATAGGTGGGAGTAGGGATGTAGTGGAGAGGTTGAGTAAGAGCGATCTAATACTAGTGCCCGGGAGTGTGAGGGGGGATGTAAGCGTTATATCAAAGGTTGTGGGGAGGCCTGTGTACAAGGCCTCTAAAGCTCTAGCACTACTACCACAAGTTCTAAGGCATGTAGCCTCAGGGGGTTCCCTTGATACTGTTGAGCCTGCAGAGAACGTAGTTGCACTGGAGCCCCCTAGGGTGGAGTATGTTGAGGCGTTTAAAGTGAATGGTGTAAGCATACCCCTAAGGGGGCCTCCCCTGGTTATATCAGCTGAGATAGTGTACTGGGTTAGCGGCGATAGTTTTAGGAGGACGCTCTCAAGATATGTAAGCGAGGGGGCCCAGGTCATAGTCGTAGGCTCCTCCTTTGAGAGTAGCCCTGAGAGCCTAGCTGATAAGGTGTCAGCGGTGGTAGAGCTAGGCTACCCTGCTCTAGCCGAGGCACCTAGCCTGGATCACGCTAGGAAGGCTCTAGACTCTGGAGCCTCGGGGCTCATAGTGTCAAGCGAGTCTGTTGACAGCATACTAGGCCTCCTACCAAGTGATGGAGTTCTAGTCGTAGGGGATAGGAGTGTTGAACGTCTAAGCGAATCTGTTAAGAAGGCTAGGGAGGTGGGGGTGTGGAAGATCATAGTGGATCCTGTTGTAGGAATCCCCCTGGTGGACTTCTCTCAGACCGTAGAGAGGTATAGGAGTGCATCTAAGCTAGGCCTACCAACGCTATTCTCGTCGGCTAACGTAACTGAGGAGGTTGAAGCAGACTCCCACAGCTTACACGCTCTACTATCAGCTCTAGCTGTAGAGCTTGGAGCCTCACTATACCATGTCGTCGAGGACTCCTATATGACGCTTCACTCTGTTAGCGAGGCCCGCGAGGCTCTAAGACTGGCTGTTGAAGCCTACACTAGGAGGGAGAGCATGAAGGGCTACCATAGCAGGTTACTTATAGTAAAGCAGGCTAATAGACCTGAAGGATCCACCCTTGGACCTGGGGAAAGGGTTGGATACGTGGAACCTAGATGGGATAGGAGGGGCTATGTTAGGGTTGAGGTTGACCACGTAAGGGGGGTTATAGTGGTAGCCTACATAGGGTATGATGGTAGTAGGGTTGTAGTCGAGGGTACCCACGGGCCTAGTGTTGCTAGAGCCCTCGTAAGGAAGGTTGGGTTGGATGCAGAGCACGCAGCATACCTGGGCTACGAGGTTTCCAAGGCTGAGATCGCCTTGAAGCTTGGTAAAACTTATATCCAGGACGAGGATCTACTAGTAACCCCGTGGGGTTAGCGGTGGGTAGGGTTGTGGCTAGTGCTCCGGGTAAGCTGATACTATTCGGGGAGCATTTTGTTGTGAAAGGCTACAGGGCTATAGCTACATCTGTAAACCTCAGGGCTAGGGTTGATGTTGAGGAGACTAGCGGTAGCTGGGTTGAGTTCCACAGTCAAACCTTGAACTTGAAATCCAGGGTCCCACTAGACCTAGGGGGGTTCCATGGCGAGTTCGAGGTCTACGTTGAGATACTAAGGGCTCTCAGGAGGGAGGGTTACAGCATCGTACCCCATAGGGTTGTATTGGAGAGTGAGATGCCCGTAGCCTCAGGGCTTGGATCTAGTGCTGCTACGAGTGTAGCCTACGCTCTAGCCTACACAGCACTCCTAGGAGACCCCCTTGGTAGGGACAAGCTACTAAGGATCTCCCTTGAGGGGGAGAGGGTGGCTCACGGCAGGCCTAGTGGTATTGACAACACTATAGCAGTACTAGGGGGCACACTGGTGTATAGGAGGGGTGATAAACCAGCCCCTGTCAACGCTGTGATACCAGAGGATTACACGTTCATCGTGGCTGATACGGGTTTAAAGAGGTCTACAAGAGATGTTGTAGAGCACGTTCTCAAAGCAGCAGAGATGCTAGGAGAGGCGGGGGAATACGTATACCTTGCAGCTGATAGGATTGTGGAGAAAGCTCTTAAAGCCCTTGAAACCGGTGATATGAGGCTACTAGGAAGCCTCATGCACGTTAACCACGGCCTCCTCGTAGCAATGGGGGCTTCAAACCTAGCACTAGACACTCTCGTCAACATAGCTCGGGTGAAGGGAGCTCTTGGAGCTAAGCTTACGGGGGCCGGGTGGGGTGGGTGTATGATCGTCCTAGCTGAGAGGAGTAAAGCTAAGGCTATAGTAGAGGAGCTGGAGAAGCATGCTCGTATGGTTAGAACCGTAGACATACACGTTCCAGGAGCTCTTATAGAAACCCTGTAGTCTAAATAGCTTTTATATAAAAAGGGGCAGTTAAGGATTTAAGCTCCCGTTGCCAGAGTATATAAAGGTATCGCTCGTCTAGAACGGGGGTGTATGTGTTTGGCTAGCGGAGAGGCTCCTAACGAGGTTAGGTGCCCCCCAGATAAGATTGTAATAGATCACCAGAGGGGTGTTAAGATATGCGCTGAGACAGGGGAGGTTTTAGAGGAGAACATCATAGTTGAGGAGGGTGAGTGGAGAGCCTACACTCCTGAGGAGAAGGCTAAGAGGTCTAGGGTTGGAGGCCCCATATCCTATGCTAAGCTACACATGGGGGTTGAGGCTCAGATAGGCCCCTATAGGGAGCCTGGGAGTCGTAAGATTAGGGGGTTGTCGAAGAAAGCTGAGACGTTGAGGTGGCAGAGGGCTTTGAGGCTGGGCAGGGTTGTGAGCGGTGTTGAGAGGAATGTAAGCCAGGCACTCCTCATAATGGACGATATTGTGGCTAAGCTAGACCTACCTGATTCGATTAAGGAGGAGGCTGCAAGGATATACAGGGAGGCTGCGCAGAAGGGTTTAACAAGGGGGCGTAGCATAGAGGCTATGGTCGCAGCAGCACTCTACGCGGCCTGTAGGAGGCATAAGGTCCCATGTAGCATAGACGAGATAATAAAGTACCTTAAGACAGCCCAGGAGACAGATATAAAGAGGGAGGTGGCTAGAAGCTATAGACTCCTAGTAAGAGACCTCAACATAACAATCCCAGTCCTAGAACCAGAAAGATTCATATACAGGCTAGCCAGCGCCTTAAACCTACCAGAACAGGTAGTCGTAGACGCTATAAAGATAGTAATAGAGGCTAAGAAGAGGGGGGTATCATCGGGGAAGGACCCGAGCGGTCTAGCAGCAGCAGCACTATACCTAGCAGCACTAAAACACGGGTTTAGGAAAACACAGAAGGAGATAGCACAGGTAGCAGGGGTAACAGAGGTAACAGTAAGGAACAGGTACAAGGAGATAACAACAGCACTGAAGATAGAGGGAGCAGGCTAGACAAGAGCCCCCTACAGGGTAGCTAAGGATAACGTTAGAGGCCCACGCGAGCTAAGGCAACCTCCAGGCCACCCCAGGGTTACCCTAGCCTCAGGACATAAGACGCAGTGGCCGAGGCCGGACCCCTTATATTAATGCTAGAACAGACCTTCAAAACCTCAAACCACAGGTTTTCAGGTGTCCAGCTTTGTATCACTACTGCTTCGTAGACTAGAAACCCACAAGGGTACCCTAGGTGGAGGGGAGGATGTTGCTAGGCATAACTGTTAGGTTAATCCATTACACTGAAGATGCCCCCAGATTCGTAGCGGTAGCCTCTAAGACCAGCCTTTCAAGGAAACCCCTGCAACAGCTCCTGGAGATCAGTGATGAGGAGGTGGAGGTGTGGATAAAGGAGACGTTTAGGAGGCAGCACTTCTCACCATGGGAGCACGCAGGCTACACCTTTATGGTGGACGGTCTTAGTAGGGTTGCTAGCCACCAGCTTGTGAGGCATAGGCACGCAAGCTACACGCAGATGAGCCACAGGTATACTGAGGGTTACTTGAGGAACCTCGCATTGGAGGCCTCCAGTCTAACGGGGAACAACTGCCCAGAGAGGCCGTCCGGAAACAAGAGGGAGGTCTACGCTTGCTACGCTAAAGCAATAGAAGATGCATTGAAAACACCAAACATGGAGCAGGCTAGGCCAGCCAGCATAGCCTTCGTACCACCCCCGGCACTCCACAACAGGGAGGATCTGCTCGTCAGGTGGGCCGGGTCGGTCCTGAGATCTGCCTCAGACTACTACAGGCTGTTATCGCAGGGAGCCCTCAGAGAGGACGCAAGGTACGTGCTGGCTGACAGCGTTAGGACAAGGATAGTGGTCACGGTGAACGCCAGGGAGCTCATACAGGTATTCCTACCGCTACGCATGTGCACCAAGGCGCAATGGGAGATAAGACATATAGCCTGGGCCATGTGGAGGGAGCTGGTCAAGGTGCACCCCCAGCTCTTCAAATGGGCTGGGCCAAGCTGCGTCTACAGAGAGAACACTAGCAGGACGGAGCCGGTGGAGCTCCAGAAGTTCCTTGAGGGAGGAGAGAAGTTCACGATACCAAGGTGCCCCGAGCTGGTGGAGAACAAAGTTATACCAGCATGCCTGAGAGTAGCCTCCTTTCAATTCCATTGAATGGATTCCCCTGGCCTGCACCTGGAACTCTCTAAGCCCTCCTTTCAATTCCATTAAATGGATTCACCATACCCATAGGCTTGTGTCCTAACAGTACACAATGGAAACTCCCATCTATAACATGGGAGGTCTGATGGGAGATGAAAGCGTAAAGCTTAAATATAAGATCCTACACCATATGCATGGAGCCCCACTCGGGGGCTTAATGGAATAGAATCCATGTAGTGGAGATGAGAGAGCTTTCCACACTGAACATGAACTATAATGGTGCAGAATCCATTTAATGGAATTGAAAGGCGGTAACATAAGCTTTGGTTCACGTGGGGCTTTTAAGCTTCCCTTGTTGTTCTTGTTTTGATTTCCTCTTAGCTTAGGAGGTTTACGCTCTCTCTGCTGGTTCTGGTTACGGTTTAAAGATAGATGCCTGGTCGTCGTGGAGATGTTGAGATAGCGAAGCGTATTGTACGTGAATCCATTTAATGGAGTTGAAAGGTCCATCCGCGTTTTGAGCTCGGCGATCAGTTCCGGAATTCATTTAATGGAGTTGAAAGTGTTGTGTGTGTTACCTTGGGGGTTGTGTTTGGGCTCTGGTTGCGTTTAGCTGTGATGCTAGTTTTTCTACCTCTTCTCTTGATGGCATGTTGCTGCTTCCCCTGATTGTTGCTTTTAGTGCTCCTGTTGCTACAGCGTGTTTTAGTGCTTCTCCTAGGTCTCCTGTCCTCTGGTAGTATATGTTGAATGCTGCGTCGAAGGCGTCCCCTGTTCCTGTTACGTCTACCTTCTCGACCTTCGGGGCTCTAACCTCTACGATCTCATCCTTTGTCACTGCTACGGCCCCCCAGGGCCCTCTCTTCACCACCACGATCTCAGTTTTACCCCCTAGTAGCCTTCTAGCCTCTAGCGGGTCTCCCGCTCCTACTAGTGCTTCTAGCTCTCTTTCGTTCACGAAGATCCTGTTTACGTATGCTATAGCCTCTCTAACCCCAGCTGGGTCTCTGTAGGCTTCACCTCCAGGATCGTAGCTTGAGCTCCTAGACCCTAGCCTGGCAGCGGCCCCCACCACCAGGCTGGGGTTTACGCTTGCGAAGTGAACGTGATCCCCCACGCTTGGTATCATGTCCGGGTTTATCATCCTAGATACACCACGGTAGGATACTATAGTTCTAAGGGACTCGCCTGGAACCATTAGTATAACGGCTACACTGGGCTCTCCATCGACAACCCTAACATAGCTAGAGTCGACACCCAGCCTTGAAAGCCAATCTAGGACACCAAGTCTGACAGCATGGGGGCTAACGAGGGATACAACA
>Ga0080008_135965_pt1 | contig 17777 bp, 17 predicted proteins | sample ConCONMetagenome_FD_69211 | JGI IMG/M metagenome (GOLD analysis project Ga0080008, IMG submission 69211) | Hot spring microbial streamer communities from Conch Spring, Yellowstone National Park, USA - CON_C (SPADES assembly) (version 2) | ecosystem: Environmental > Aquatic > Thermal springs > Hot...
AGGTTTAACGGGTAGACTTGCTATCATAGCACGGGATGTAGCAATAGCATCGATACCGGGAGCATTCCTAATAAGCCTAGTTGGGTACACCACCCAGACATTGATAGGAGAGAGCACCGTGGGGTTAACAGCTATGATAGCAGTGGTAGCCGCGGCCACAATAGTGCATATGGCGATAGGCTTGATATCCGCGCTAGTAGTAAGCATGGGCTCCTATAAGCTAGGCCTCGACCCAAACAACGTCGCCATACCGGTGATAACGACCATCATGGACATAACTGGTATACCGATACTCTACGTAACCGGGCTCCTCGTACTCAGCTGAAACTCCCCAACGTTCTTAGACCTCCTTGGGATGTAATGTAACCAGCTTCAATAGGAACCCGCAATTGAAAGCCCCGACTCTCTAGGGTGGGAGGTCGAGTAGCGTTAGCGATTATTAGGTTTAGTGGGTATAAGGTACACCTGGATGATATGATGGTTAGAGTCGGCCGTATAAAAGCTGTTAAGAATAGGGTTGGCTTGATAAGGGGGTTTATACGTGGCGGTAAGGATTCCAATTAGGATAACGAGGGGTGAGAGGGTAGTAGAGGTTTCAGCTTTACTTAACAGCGGTTATGAGGCTATTACAAGTTTGACAATAAATGCAAATATCCATGCTTACCTGAATCACCGTTAGACTTATAAGTCTCATTTGATACTACGTAGTATCAATGATGAGGTTGTGTAAGTACTGCACGTGCGGGTGCTATGATGATACTTGAGCACCCCCATAGATGGGAGCCCCATGGCGTTAGGGCTCAACCGGGGCCCATGAGGTGTGAGTGAAGCTAGTGAACCCACACCAAGGCCCAACCCCGCTAACGGAAATACAGGTATTTGGAAATACAATCAAATACCGTTAGCGGGGAAACGCTAATACACCACAACTACTGATCCCCATATGGCTTGTTCGAAAGATTGAACCATGGCCTCCCCTGGTTGATTCACGTGAGGAGGTTTTCGATACAGCAGGGGGCCCTCTCAAAGTCTGGGTTGTTGGGGGAGCTGCCGTTGTTAGAGCTCTAGGTGGTGATGTTGAATCAAAAGATGTTATAGTTGATATAGTGATATCACATCTAGCCGATGAGCCATTGATAAGTGATAGGCTGGCTGGAGCTCTTGAGATAGTGGTAGAGGACTTCGCCGAGGGGCTATGGAGGTTTAGATGTGAGCCTCTAAGTAAGCTTAGGAGGAGCTCTCGCATCCCATCTTAGATCCTTAACCCTCTCGTTGCATAGGATTAAAAAGGGGTTTCAAGGCTTTACTAAAGTGTGGTGGTTGAGGATAGGGGTTTTCGAGTGGAGGTATATTGCCTTAATAGCTGCGTTGTACCTTATACTAGGTGTTTTCATAATCTCCCTCACATATCCCGGAGCAGATCTTAATGGTCTCGTGGCCCCCCTTGGCTTTAGAGTTACCTTCTACAATAGTAGCCCGGTTATAGCCGTGCTCTCCTCCGGGAGCTCAACGTATGTTTACTGGGCTGGGAGCGTCTACAGTCTCCGTTCTCCTGCGAGCGCGGCGTGCTATGATGGTTCAAGGTTGTCCATTATCGTAGGTGATAGTCTCTACATTGTGAATTCTAGCGGTGTCTCTACCCGTATTGGGTTTAACTTAGATGCTATGCTAGCTGGTGTTCTCTGCGGTGAAACCACCTACGCTATTCTAATCTCCAATGGGAGTTTGATGCTTGTTGATGTGAAGAGAGGTGTTGGGTTTAAGCTTAGCGGTTTTCCGCTGGGTAGTGATGGTATTTCAGGGCTCCAGGTGGGTGGAGATGTTTACATTGCTAGTGGTAATAGAGTGGTATTGGTTGGTAGGGGTTCTATCACCACATATGAGCTCCCAGGCATTGCTGTTATCCGAGGTCTAGCTTTATCCCATGATGGTTTGGTTGCCTACGGCTCCTGGGGTGATATGGGTCTAGTATACAGGTTTAGTGTTGGGGAGGCTATATTGTTGAACGTGCCAGGTAGGGTTACCTCTGTTGACGCTGTATCATGCTCTAGCTATAGGTGTTGGGCTGTTGTAAGACCCTACGGAGACTGGCTTATAGTAGTTGAGTTTAACAACTGGAGGTACACATCACATGCTAAGATAGTAGCTGTTAAGCCTTTCGTATACCACACCTCGGGAGCGTCGGATAGGATTTGGATTTCAGGAGAGCTAGTCGACCTAGGTGTTGTAGCCCTAGGGGTTTCATCGACGAGGGAGGCTGTGGTAGGGTTTAATAGTACACATGCAGTTCTATGGACTGAGAGTTACATAACGCCAGCACCTAGACTTTCTAAAATCAAGGTCTACCCTTCTACCGGGGAAGCTGAGGTACAGATTGTTAGAGTGGAGCTCCTAGAAGGTAGTGAGGGTCTTCAACATGGTAGTGTTGTATTTAAAGCTGTGAAACCCCAGGTTGATAGGTTGGCTACTCTTATAACCCTTATAGTGGTTACACTTCCAATCCTAGTATACCTTATACAGTTCAAAGTAGACGAGGAGGGTTAGAGGCCGCGTCTCCTCAGGAGCTCGATGGACGCTACAACTAGGATTATCGTTGCAGAGACAATAGCTGCTTGTAGTGGAGCAAGCCTTGAGTACCCTTCAACACTATAGTTGACCCTTACACTTACCGTGGGCTTCGAGGCTTCAGTTACTATAACAATTATGTTATCCCCTGTAGCTAGCCTAGCTTCTATGACGGGCGTTGAGCCTCCAGCTTGTACTACCGGGATCACCTCGCCTAGTAGTGATAGTGCTTGAACTATGGCTGGGCTAGCCTGGATTAAAGCTACTACATATGCAACTCCAGCTCTTAGATCGAGTTGTGGTCTGGACGCTGATACATTCAGATTTAAAGCTCCAAATTGTCGTACTAGAGTGTACGGGTCGCCTGTGAGCCTCACGTAGTACATGTTAGATGCTCCCTCAACCTCTACGCTAACCTTGCCGGAGCTCGTTACGCTACTAACGCCTAGGAATAATGTTGTACCGGGGCCTACGGGTATGGTGTTCCTGTAGGAGCTCTCAAGCCTTGCACCGTAAAGGTCTGCTACAATACTTGAGATCACGAGTGCTATGGATATAGCTACTAGGAGCCTTGATGGTAGTGTTATGGTTGATAAAACCTTGCTCATAGAACCTCAAACCTCCTAGACATGTAGGTGAGATATGCTAAGATCACCAGGATGGATAGCCCAGGTACTAGTGTTAGCTGCCAAACCTCATAGTCTAGGTTTGAGTAAGCGTAATAGGCTATATCAGGTAGGTACATCGCCTCCCCAACCCTTCTCACAACATCACTACCTATAGCCCCCCCAATCCCCGTCAGTATTAAGCGTAATGCTATGTAGGTGAAGTAGGCTGCAACGCTTAAAACACCGCTTGTAGCCTGGCTTTTAACCCTAACAGCTACCAGTAGGAATACGCTACCGTAGAGCACTGCCTGGAATAGAAATGCAAGGTACATGCCCAGGATTACATCGAGGCCTCTATACAAAGTAGACCCTAGTAGTATGAGGATTGTTACTAGAGGTGTAGCTAGTATGAGAGCTGATGGTATGACGACCCTGCTCACAAGTAAAACCACCGCCACTGTAACCCTGTGAATAGGGTATGTGAGGTAGAGGTTTAGGATACCGCTTTGAATCAAAGTTGCTAGACCGGCTGAGCTCCTAATAGCTAGGAATAGAGCTGTGGCTACGAGAGTAGGATCTAAGGCTATCCTCGAAGCTATAATAGGGCTTGTCACAGGCTGTATTGATGCAAGTATGGCTCCGAGCATTGCTAGGAGTACTACTAGCACGTCGAGCCCAGGAGGTCTAAGGACATCGCTTATATCGATGTAGAGGATGTGGTAAACTCTAGAAAGCCCTCCGGTCCGGGAGCTCAAGTAACATCACCTGCGCTTAGCAACTCCTCCAGGGTGGCGCCTATGAAGTCGATGTTCATTAAGAAGACTCCGTCCCTAGAAGCTGTTGTTAGGAGCTCAAGCAACACCTCATGCCCCCCTTTCCCAACCTCCACTAGTACATTGTAGCCTTCGATCCTAACGTTAAACCCACTTGTTTTAAGCATGTAGGCTAGCTTCTCTGGATCACTACACCTAATCCTAGCCACAGGATTCTTGTATATGAGATCACTAGGGCTACCTGAGGCTATAACCCTACCCCTGCTCATGACTATAAGCCTGGAGGACACCCTGGTAACCTCTGGTATAACATGGGATGATACTAGGAACGTTATCCCCTCATCTCTATTAAGCCTAGCTATAAGCTCTAAAACCCTAAGCCTCTCAACAGGATCAAGATTACTCGTAGGCTCATCTGCTACAATGAAACGTGGATTAGCTAGGAGAGCGTGGGCTATAGCGGCTCTCTGCTTAAGCCCAGCGCTTAACGCAGAAAAAGTCTTCCACTCGTGACCCTCAAGCCCGGCAAGCTTAATAACCTTCCTAACATCATCGAAACCACCACCATACATCCTAGCAACGTGGAAGAGTAGATCCTTAACACTTAGGGAATCGGGGAGAAAAGGTCTCTCGAAGATAACACTAACACCAACCCTAGCCTCAGGATCTACATAGGGGTCGAGGCCGTTGAGAAGCACAGAGCCTGAATCCCTCCTCATAAGCCCAAGAGACACCTTAATCAATGTAGTCTTACCAGCACCATTAGGCCCGAGAAGGCCTACAACCTCACCCTCAAAAACATCTAGAGAAACACCATCAAGAGCTCTAACTAAACCAAACTTCTTGGTAACATTGGAAACCCTAAGTAATGCTTTCAACACCCACCGCCAACACTAGGAAAGCCTACCCAAACCTATATAAACTATAGCTCGCTAAGGATGAGCTCTGGTATTACAGCTCTTTAGCTATCCTCCAGGCCACCATAAGGCTTAGAGCATTGATTGTTAACTGTGGGTTGACTATTGTAGTTGAAGGTATTATGGATGCGTCCGCTACGTAGAGGTTATCGTAGTTGAATACCCTTCCATCGCCATCTACGACTCCTGCACTGGGGTCTCCCGCCATCCTAGCTGTTGACATGGGGTGGTAGGCGCTTAGTTTGAAGAGACCTGGTTTCGCTCTATCCAGTACTCTTCTAGCGTCTTCAACATTATGCACCCCCTGGGTGGTCTTTAGTGGTAGGTATACTTTCCTAGCACCTGCTGCTAAGAGTATCTCTGTTGCTAACTTAACACCCTCCCTTATCTTCTCCAGGTCCTCGCTTGATAGGTTATAATCTGCTACTCCTAGCACCGCCCTTCTCGGTACAGCCCCTGTGTTCTCATCGCTAACCTGTACTCCTATTGATGCTAGGTATGGGTATTCGTGGATCTCCTCGAAGGGGATGCTTCCAGCACTATAGCCTATGCCCGGTGGTGGTAGTGTTGCTAGTAATAGTACTCCGAGATCTTCTAGGAGGTCGGCTACATAGTACGATTGCATTGTGCCAACCCACCCGTTGACCTTATAGTTCATGATCGCTGTTACTCCGAGAGCTGGGTGTATGTGGAGGTGTGCACCGAGATTCCTATTCCTAACACCTGACGCTAGGAGTAGCCTCGGGGTATTCAGAGCTCCAGCTGATACAACAACAGCTCTAGACTCCACTCTAACACTAACACCTCCAAGCTCCACCTCGACACCTAAAACCCTACCATCGCCTAGCAGCACCCTCCTCACATGAGCGTTTGTGTATACCTCTAAACCTCTACTAACAGCGTCTCTTAGGAAGGAAAGCCTCATATCAATCTTACCATCAGATGGGCATGCGAAAGCACACTCCCCAAGCCCAAGGCATGAACCTAAAGGCCTTCTCACAGGCCCGTGGAGCTTAAGCCCTAAAGCCTCAGCCCCCCTCCTCATAGCCATTGCGTTACCGCCTAGAAGATGCTCTGGAACCTGTTTAACCCCAAGCACCCCCTCCACCACCTTATATGCCTCCTCTAGGGTGCCCGAGTCCACGTTAACCCCTGTAGCTTTATACCATAAGTTTAAAGCTCTACCGGGAACCCTGAACATAGTGCCGGAGTTTACAGTAACAGTACCTCCTAGAACTCTACCGAAAGGTATGTGTATGATAGGGCTACCCCATGTGAAGGTTAAACCACTATCCCAGTAGTATTTAAGAGCTCTAAACGATGGATGTAGCTTAACTAGATCACCGCGGCTAGGCTCAGGCCCCACCTCAAATAGTGCAACCCTAAACCCCCTTCTCGTAAGCTCCCATGCTACAACAGATCCCCCAGCACCACTACCTACAACGATAACATCGTAAACCCCTCGGGGCTTCCCGCTCCTCGATAGCGTTGGTAGTGGTTCAACACGTACTCTACTCATAGCCTCTTCTCTTCTATAGCCAATCCTAGAAGAAACCCTGGGGTTGGCCATGTGGGTGGCGAGAACTACTACGTCGAGGAGGCTAATGAGGTTGTATATGGTGCTTTCAACATTAACCCTCTCAAGCCACCTCCTCCTACCCTCAACGCTAAGCATGGAGAAGGGTTTTAACATTGTAGGGGTGGAAGCTAGGTTTAAGGCTAGCGATGCTAGATTAAGAAGTCTCCTAGCCCTAGGGTTTAGGTTTGGTAGGAGATCTCCTGTGATAGTAGACTCTAGGCTGCTGAGATCCTCTACACTTATATTCCTAAACCTAGCCTCCGCTAGAGATCTGAGTGTTTTCACAACAACCAAGTAGATCCGACCTCCTAGTTGTCTAAACGCTAGGTATATAAATAACGCTACCTCCTAGAACCCCTTGGTGCCCTCACATGGACGGAGTCTGGTTAACACTAAGGGTCTTAGCACTACTAGCGCTCACCGGCTTCCTAGCGGTAGGCCTCATGTTCACCCTCACACCCCAGACGTTCACAGGCAAGACTGTGGAGGAGGCGTCAACCCTATGGCATAGTCTTAGCCTAGCTTTCATGGCAACGGTTTCCACGATAGCCTTCATGGTGGCGTGGAAGCCTAGAAGCTTCTGGCCCATGCTCCTACCACTAGCTTTAGGGAAGCTAACCTCATCGGGTGCAAGCTTATACTATTACAGTGTAAACGGGGGTTACAAGCTAGGAGGTTTAATTGATACACTCCTCCTCAACGGTGTTGTAGACGGTCTTATAGGGGTGATAGCAGTTACACTCCTCATAGCATGCTGGTTTAGCAGTAGACCCTCATAGCATGGAGGCTTCAATAGCCTTTACTAAGGGCAAACTTTGATCCAGTATCTCGGGAGTTACAATCTCGTAGAACGTTCTACCCTGACAACTATACACTCTCTCATACCCATCCCTAGATATGGTTAGGGTGGAACTCGCCACCTCACTGTTATGACAGAACCTGTAACCTTCAACTGGGTCCTCGTAAACAGCTACTATGATATCCCCCCTCCTAGCTACAACCCGTAAACTAGCATTGAAACCCCCATGTTTAAAGGTGTATTCGAGAAGACCTAGATCAGAGGCTCCTCTAAAATCCCAGCCCATCAAGCCACCTAGCTTAACCAACCTACCATCCACTCTCATAGCACCAAAGGCAACCCTCCTCCTCCCATCAGGTGAGGCTATTAACAAGTCAAACCACCCGCTAGCATCCTCCCTGAAACCACTACAATGAGCCCAAACCCACCCGTGGAGATACCTATCAGATTTTATGAAACCCACCATCCCAGTATAGTTCTCCGCATCGAAAACCTCATCATTAAACCTAACCCTCCCGTTGAAAAACGCCAAAGGGCTTAACATAACATACCTAGACCTCCTCCTCAAAAACCTGAGAATCAACGGTATGGGGTCAACAGGAGGCTCAAGAGGCTTAAACCTAATATCCCATTCAAACCCACCTAGGCTAGCTACCGCAACACCTCTACTCAAGGAGAAGATAGAGCCGCCTATCAAAGCATCTCCATTTTCAAGCACATAAGCTTCACCTAGAGGAGCACAAGCTACAACACCCCTTGGAGCTCCAGGCTTAAAAACGGAGAGCCATAAACAAGCTTTAGATCCTCTCACCCCACTAGTCAAGGTATAGCGAAGCCAAAATCCTAAGTGCTCCTTGGAGAAGGTAGCGAAGATCACCCTATACCCATAGTCATCCATAAATAACACCCATATGGAATGAGTGCTTGAGAGAACCTAAATTACCTTTCAGCAACCCAACATCGGTCATGTGAACCAGCTAGAGGACATGAGGATACACTCTCGGAACTTCCTGATGTCATCCCAAGATCGTAAGTCTCGATAATCGTAGTCGAGAGATCTAACTAAACCAAACCTCTTAGTAACATTAGAGATCCTGAGTATGACGTCTAACACCTACCGCTAACGGTAAGAGAGAATACCCCACCTATATTTGTTTTAAGACGGGTTTAATCCAAATTTAACATTAAGAGTTTTTAAGGCAACTAAGCTACATTAGAGCTTAACGTGGTCAGTTAAATCTCAAAACCCATAGCCTCCTTACACCGTAACTCTCCGGTTATCCCTGAACTACTACAAGGCTTGGAGCATTATGGTTAACGTGGACTAATTCGCTATATTAGAATTTAAGTATACTACTAGAGCTCCCGTACATCCGGCTTTACACTTCTTACTCGCTCTAGCAGCCTTTGATACCAATCCGGGACTCTTATGCCATCGACTCTCCGTGAGAATGTATATGGTTTAATGTCTAGTACCGGCGTTCCATTATAGAGGTCTAAGCCTCTGACTTTGAGCCTTCTACCTTCTACTACTAGGAGCTCCACTATGGTTACAGCTATAGGGTTAGGTCTATGTGGTGAATCTGAGGCGAAGACCCCGATCTCTGGGAGCTCGTGTTCTCCAATCCCTAGCTTAACCCACCTTCTAGGCCTCACTGTTAACACTGCTCTCTGCTCGCTCGATACTTTGTGCATATAAGCTATTACTATGATGTGCGAGAACCCCTCCAGGCCCTTAAGTGCGGGCTCATACTCTGGTAGGATCTCTATGTAGCCCTCCACACCCCCATGGGATTCTCTTACCACCTCATCCGGTAGGTCTACAGTCACGTAGCCTACCGGTTTGAACACTATCTCCACGGCCGTCGAACCCCATGGGGGTTACCTTAGAGGTCCTATTACTCCCTTCTCTCTTAGGATCTTAACCCTCCATGTTGGGGTTACTGTTTTGGGGTGGTTTGCTTTAACGTTATCTATCCTTGTTACGCTCGTGTTCTGAGGCCATTTTCTGGCCTCCTCTGGATTCTCAAGGGCTACCCTCTCTATCTCCTTCAGCCTCTCCACGTAGGCGTCTATGTTCTCCTTCGTCTCGCTCTCAGTGAACTCCACCATTAAAGCCTCCTTTACTATTAGTGGGAAGTATATTGTTGGTGCGTGGAGCCCAGCGTCTAGGAGGCCTTTCGCTACATCCTCTGCTGTAACCCCCGTCTCATACTTCATCCTCTCAGCGCTTAGAACAACCTCGTGCTTCCTAGGCCTCTCTGGGTTGTAGGGTAGTGTGTAGAGTTTTGTTTCACTCAACACCCTCTTTATGAAGTAGTTCGTGTTTATAACCGATGTTTCACCTGCTAGCCTTAAACCCTGTGGGCCCATTGAGGCTATGTATGTGTAAGCCCATATCAGCTGGCTTACATTACCAAGCCATGCTCTTAGCAGCCCCACGCTATGGCTACCGGGCTCCCTAACAGTATACCTTCCAGTCCTCTCGTCGAAGGTAACCCTGTAGCCTGGAGTTATGTCTACGAGAGTTATACCGTCTTTAACAGGCCTCCTCTTAACGCATACAGGCCCAGCTCCAGGCCCTCCACCACCATGTGGTGATGAGAATGTCTTGTGGAGGTTTAAGTGTAGTACATCTACACCCATATCACCTGGCCTAGCGTAACCCAGTAAGCCGTTGAGGTTAGCTCCATCATAGTATAGTAGGCCGTCAACACCGTGTATTAGCTTAGCAACTTCAACCATGTTCTCGTCGAAGAGGCCTAGTGTGTTAGGATTCGTTATCATAAGCCCGGCTGTAGACTCGCCGACAACGTGTTTGAGAGCTTCAACGTCAATATTACCCCTCTCATCAGTAGGTATCTCCACAACCTTAAACCCAGCCATAGTTCCGGTTGCAGGGTTAGTGCCGTGAGCTGAGTCTGGGACTAGTATCTCCTTCTTAACATCGATTGACCCTCTAAGCTCATGATATCTTCTTATGATTAGAGCCCCTGCTAGCTCCCCGTGAGCTCCTGCTGCTGGGTGGACGCTACAGTAGTCCATACCTGTAATCGCTTCAAGCCACCTCTCAAGCCTATATATTATTTCAAGCAAGCCCTGAACATAATCCTCGTCGACTAGAGGGTGTATGTATGAGAGTTTCTCGTGGAAAGCGTACTTAAACGCCACCTTAGGATTGTACTTCATAGTACAGCTCCCCAGGGGGACAGGGCCTAGATCGACACCGTAGGACATCTGGGATAACCTTACAAAGTGCCTTAAAACTTCGATCTCGCTAAGAGAAGGTAGATTGGGGGGCTCACCTCTGGAAACCTCCTCTGGTAGCTTAAACTCGCCTACAACCCTTACAATCTCATCATCAAGTCTTGGTGGTATGAAGCCAACCCTGCCTTCAAAGCCCATCTCAAAGACTAGGGGCTCACTCCATCTAGCCTGTCTGAAGTTCATAGTGTTTCACCTCGATACAAGAGCTTCAACACTTGATACAAGCACATCTATATCCTCTCTGCTGTGAACCTCTGTTACTGTTAGGAGTAGATCCCTCTCGGAAAACCAGGCTAGGCCGTTCAATGGAATACCGGCTACTATGCCATGCCTCTTCAACCACTCCTTAAGCTCTAACGCTTTAACGGGAACCCTAACTGTGAAGTCCATTACAAACTCACCTTTAAGTAGGGGGGCTTGGACTCCCTTGATCTCAGATAGCTTTTTAGCTGCATAGTGGCTCTTATACCATATGTGTTTAGCTAGCTCAACGAGACCTGTTTTCCCCAATAGGCTTAGGTATGATGCGACAGCTATAGCCATTAGAGCTTCGTTTGTAGTTATATTGCTTGTAGCCTTAGCCCTCCTTATATGCTGCTCCCTCGTCTGCAATATCAGTGCGAAAGCTCTCCTACCCTGAGCGTCCTCTGTTAAGCCTATGATCCTACCTGGCATGTTCCTAACGAGATTACCATCCCATCTAACAGCGAATATACCTAGGTAGGGGCCACCGTAGTTTAAGCTTAGACCCAGAGGTTGACCCTCACCTACAACAATGTCAGCTCCAAGCCTCCCCGGGGGCTTGAGTATAGCCATGCTTATAGGCTCAACACCCATTATGTAGAGAGCTCCAACCCTACGAGCCACATCACCCACATGCCCTACATTCACATCAACGACACCCGTGTAATGAGGGTACTCCATGTACACTGCAGCCACATCACCTAAAGCCTTAGAGCTTAGATCGTCTAAGTCAACATAGCCCATCTCCCTATCAACCCTAACGTCCACGAGGACACCACCATGGGGCTTAACGTATGTCTCAGCAACCCTCCTATGCCTAGGGTTCATGGTCTCAGGTACGAGGAAGACCCTCCTACCAGTAACCCTCATAGCCATAAGCATAGCCTCTCCAAGAGCACTACTCCAATCGTACATAGAGCAGTTAACAACATCCATTTCGAGGAGCTCAGCAACCAAACTCTGATACTCGAAGAGAGCCTGCATCAAACCCTGGTTAACCTCAGCCTGGTAGGGGGTGTAAGCTGTGAGGAACTCAGCCCTGGAGATTATATACCTAACAGCCTCGGGCACATAGTGAGGCCAAACACCACCACCCATAAACGGGGGCACACGTGGAGGGCTGATCCTGGAGAAGAGTTCATCCATATGACGTGATACCTCAATCTCGCTAAGAGGCCTACCAAAACCAATAGGAAGCATATCCCAATCCCTAGCTTTAAACCTCACATCCTCAGGAATATCCTTGTAGAGCTCGGAGACATCACCAACACCAATGTACTCTAACATAGCCCTCCTAATACCATCAACACTATTCGGAATCCACGGATGAGCCAACCATGCACACCAATGCTAAACAAGATAGTTAGTAGTATTTATAACCACCGAACATGGAGAACAACAAGTACGCTCCCTTCACCCCGGTGGGTACACGACGCACTCAGCTTTAGCTGATGAGAGTGGAAGTCCCGGAGTAGACTTGATACTTAAGCTTAGCAAACCTCGTCTTTCAAGGCAGGATAGGGCTCACACAGCTTTAGAGCATTAAGGCTTTTAAACCTCTCGGACTAGAAGGAGTAACACCCTGGATCCAGAGGTTCGGAAACCCCGCCCTTCAAGGACGGGGAGGGGCCTTTCAGACTTTGTGGCAAGCCGCCTTTCTAGAAGATGCTATGTTCCTAAGCTTAGGTTCTACATCCCAGCATGTTCTATCGGCTAGAGGGCATCGTGTAACAAATCTACACCCTCTAGGCGGGTCTATTAGGCTTGGAATAGACCCTTTAATAGCCTTTAACCTTGCCTTCCTATCATACTTTATAGACTCCATTAACCTCCTGGTGTACGGGTGCTTAGGCTCAGACACTATAGACTCTCTATCCGCTATCTTAGTTAAAAGAGCTAGATCGTGTGTAATGAGTATTATCGATGACCTGAGGGATCTTCTAAGCTCGTCGAGCAAATCCACTATCTCAGCTTGTATCGTCACATCGAGAGCTGATGTGGGCTCATCAGCTATTGTCAAGCTCGGTTTCTCCGCTACGGCCATAGCATTGCCCATGTGAGGTTGTGTCTAACCCTTGAGGGTAAGAGTGGTGGTATTGAGCTTAGCATGCAACTATGAAGATAGCTTCAGCCCTCCACCAATCTTTAACGATGTGTAGGATAACATATGTCATCATATACAATCTTAGGTAGTTTCTGAAGCTTAATTCATTGGCTACATAGTCGGCTATGCTTGAAAACCTTGGAAGAACTCTCTTATTGAGGCTTAGTGGTTTTAAGCTGGAGCTCTTAACCATAGTTTGACTTCTTTAGCTTATAAGGCTTTAGTGTGGTAGCGATCTTAGTCTTTCAGCTATCCTAATGGCCTGCCAGCTTTCCTTTGGGTTATGTGTTCTAATAACATGTGCTCCGATGAGTACTGTTATTGCCTCTACTGCTAGGGATGCTGGTAGTACTTCTTCTGGGTTGTTTACACCTGTTATTCTCCATAGGAAGGATTTACGTGAGACCCCTACAACTATTGGTTTGCCTAGCTCCCTTAGCTTATCTAGATTTGCTATAATGTGTAAATCCCACCTCCACCAAGGCTACTGCTCATCTCCATGTCTAAACTCTCCTCTCACCACATAAGGCTTATCCCCTGGAGGTAGTATGGGAAACCCTATGCCTGGGTCTACTGCTATTTTCCTAGGGTCTACACCGCATCTCTCGAAATGCTCTATAGACTCTATTACAGCGTCAACCACCCTTCTCACAGGGTCTACACCCCTCCTAGCCTCTCTCTCCCTAGCCATCAATATAACTGACGCATCATACTCAGCCACGACACGGCACATCTCCGGGTATAGCTTACCACCAGTAACATCGTTAACAATAGAAGCTCCCACCTTGAGAGCGTATTCTGCAACCTGAGGTCTAAAGGTATCAATGCTAACAGGGATCCTAACACCTCTAACAATATCAGGCAAAACCCCCCTAACCCTCTCAAGCTCCTTCTCAACAGGTATCCATGCATCAAGGTAGGGTGCAGTAGACATAGCCTCAACATCAACGAAATCAATAAAACCCTCAAACTCCAAAACCCTACTCACAGGATCCTCTAGCACAATAGAACCCTTATAGAAGGATTCAGGAGATAGGTTGATCGCAAGCATAACCCTCACAGGGTGCACATCGCCAACAGCAACCCCACCTAAAACACCTTCAATCACACCACCACACCCCATGCCAGTAAGGCTATCTAGACTAATAGCCTCTAGTAAAGGGTAGTGGTAAAGGTTGTATATGGAAGCACAGGATGTAATGTAGTAAAATGTTGTAGTTAAATTTAAGCACAAACAATATATTGTATAGTTGAAGGGTGGTTCTATGAGTGGTTTTGGTGACTGGGTTTACGAGTTCTTTGTTAGGAAAGGTGGGTTGTACCTTAGGGAGCTTAATAGGATGTGGGAGAGTGCTCCTAGGGAAGCTTTAAGTGTTAAGAGGATCCTTGAGTCTCTTGGTGTTAGTGAGGGCTCTCTCATCCTCGATCTTGGTTGTGGTAATGGGAGGATCTCTGTTAACCTTGCCAGGCTAGGATTTAGGGTTGTCGGTGTTGACATATCACCTATCTTCATCGAGGATGCTGTTGAGAAGACTAAACTACATGGTGTTGAGAGTAAGGTTGAATTCAGGGTTGGTGATGCTAGGAGGGTTGATGAGGAGCTCGGGGGAATGCTATTCGATGTTATCCTAATCTATTGGACCACGATACTAGGCTTCTACGGCGATGAGTCTGTAGACGTTGACATACTGAGGAGAGCTCGTAGGATAACACGTGACGGCGGTTACCTGCTGGTACTAAACTCTGCGAGCTACGACTCCGTAGCACTAAGGGCTGGGCTCGTGGGGGTTAAGGCTGGCTACTACACCGATGTGGACGAGGAGCTAGCTAGGGTAAGCGTCTCGGAGTTCGACCCCGTGAGGTCAGCTCTAACAGTAACGAGGAGGTACTATAGGAAGTCCGAAGGGAACCTCTTGTTCCTCGACGAGCTCACATTCAAGATTAGAGCTTACACGTTACACGAGCTGGTAGGAATGGCTGAGGAGAGCGGGTGGCAGTACGTTAAAGCATACAAGGACGTAGAAACCCTCGAACCATACACACCGATGCTAAGCGGTTTAAACGTTGTATTTAAAGCAGTATAGGCTTTCCTAACAGGAGCTCCACATAGATCCAAACCCTCCTGGAAGGGTTGTTGAAAAGCTTTACAATAATATTTTAAACTTTAACATAGAGGGGTTACCCTAGGGTTGGTAGGATGGGCTACATCAAGGTGAAAGCATCATTCTATAACGCTATCGACTACGTTGGGTGGTTGAAGGGTGAGCTGTCCGAAGCCAACGTTAGGAGGGTTGATGTTGAAGCTCTAGTCGATACCGGTGCAACATACCCAGCGTTACCAGAGGATCTTATTGAAAAGCTGGGTTTAACATTGCTAAGAGAGGTTGACGGTGAGACAGCAGGTGGGGTCTCCAAGCTCAAGCTCCACGGACTTGTTATAGTTGAGATCGAGGATAGAATAGCAGAATGCCCGGTAATACAAAGGCCTAGAGGGACAACCCCCCTGATCGGGGTGGTAGCATTAGAGCAGATGGGGTTCAGAGTCGACCCTGTAACAGGGAAGCTCGTCAAAGGGCTACCTTTAATGTTGTAGATAGCATAGCTAATTCATAATCCCCATACGATTAACCACAACTAACCTCCCATTAACCGCTACCCGTGAGCCTGCGAAGACCTCCTAGCTGTTGAAGCGGAGGTCTCGAACTAGGGAGGGTTAAAGCTCGTAGAACCAGGGAGTGACGGGGTTGGAGCTGAAACGTGTAGGTTATAAGATCCTTCGAGCGACTTCTAGGTAACCTCCTAGGCTATTGAATCGCTTGGTGTCTAGTTAGACGAAGTTAAGACTATCAACCGGGATCCCGGCATTGGGATAATTCCAGGAGCCACCTCGGGGAGATTCTTAAAGATTTATTAATTTATTAAAAGAGTGGTAATGTGGTAGTAGTGAGAGGTGAGCGTCTTGGGTAGCTACGTAACTGTCTCCACTAAGGTTAGACGGGAGGTTGTCGAGAAGGCTAGGATGCTGGGCATTAACATATGACCCCTCCCCGCCTTTAAAGGGCGGGGTTTCGAACCTCTGGGTCTTGGGTGTTAGCCCTCCGGACGGGGATTAATGGTCTTACACCGTTGTGTGTCACTAGATAGCTTTCTATCTTCCTCGTTATCTTTACCTTGTACCCCTGTCTTCTTGCTATGTTTAGTGCTGCGTTTACATCTGCGTTTATCTTCCTCCCAGTCTTATTGCAGATGTATAGTCCTCTGTACACCCTCCCGTCATCGTGTATTTCTCCGCATATCGAGCACTCCCTGCTTGTGTAGTACTCTGGTACAAGCTCAACCTCTATACCGTACTCTCTGAACACATCCACGATCCACAGTACTATCCTCCTGTACCACCATATGTTTGTGTTATACTCGTTACCATTGTCCTGTGATAGCATTATAGGGTATCCTATGTACAGCTTACGAACACCCCTACTCCACAGGGTCTCAGCCAAAAACCTAATCGATGTTAGGTACAGGTGTCTTAGCCTCTCATCCCTAGTATGCATAGCCTCAAGATACCTCTCATGATAATATATCCACGTTGGGAATCCAGCGTTTCTAAGTAGGTCTCTTACAGCCTGGTATGTTGATATCTCCCTCTTCCACCAATAATACTCAGACTTGATAAAACCACCCTTAACCAATAGCACATAGCCGTTTGTTGTAACAACTGCAAATAAATTGTTCAACCCCATGTCCATGAATGCTTTCTCATCTCCAACAGGATCCCTCTGCCTAATACTCCTAGGGTTAACAATCCTACTCTTCTGATCCCTATAGTTGGGTTTCACATAGCCTTTCTTATTCGATTTTGGTGGTTCCCTTCCAACCTCTATTGGTAGGTAGGCGTACCATCTACCGTTAACGTATATTATTTCAAGTCTTCCTTGCTTACCCTCCCACTTAATCCTACCAGCATACCTTATCCTCAATCCGAAATCCTCTAGAACAAGGTAGCCTCCATTCTCATCTATGGGCTCCAAGTGGTACCTATCACTTCTAATGAATATGCGTATTTCCTTCCTACCAGTAAACCTATCCTTCCAGTAACCTGGTGGTGAAACCTTCTTGATATGTTGTGGTAGTTTGCCTCGCTTCTTAAGCTTTAGTAGTTCAAAGAATGATTTCCAAGCTTCATCATTCTTCTGTATAACGGCCTGTGCGTTGACGCCTAGGACATCCTTGTACTTGTGGTAGTACTTCCTATCAATCTCGTACATTTTATCTCTGGTGAGCTCACCCTTGAAGAATGCCTGCCTCTTCTCATAGTTAACCTCATTGTATAGCCTAACACAAGTCAAACCAATACCCATCAAACTCCCATGCTCAACCTCTGTGGGTAGCAGCCTTAGCCTAACATCCCTCCAGTTGCTGCTCAGCCTCTCAGCAATCTCCTCTCTGAGAGCCCGGAGGGGGTCGGGGTCTCCATCTGTGAGTACAAATCGGGGAATAGTCCCCCCTTGGGTCATCCCTCCAAGCACTTCACCCACAGGCGGAGACAACCCCAACCCCCTCCTGGCACGTAGTACAGTAGCAAGAAGTTTAAAAGCCTCAACGCTCTAAAGTTGTGCATCCTACCCCGCCTTTAAAGGCGAGGTTTGCTAAGCTTGAGCTTGTCAAGCAGAAGCTTGATAGCCTGAGGGATGTCCTTGAGGCCTTGGATGTCGAGAGAATCGCTGGACATGTGAGAGAGGATAGGGAGGCGCGTTGACATCAGGCTATCTCTTTGACGCTTCATCTCGTAGAGGGCCTGAGAGCCTCCTGTAATGGAGGTATCTGGTGGTGGTCACCGGCTAGTGGGAGGGGTTTTGTCTTCAAACAATGGGGGGTTACTTAGGGGCCTTCTGTTGTGCTACCAGACGCTATTCTTAGATCCA
>Ga0080008_127644_pt1 | contig 17721 bp, 19 predicted proteins | sample ConCONMetagenome_FD_69211 | JGI IMG/M metagenome (GOLD analysis project Ga0080008, IMG submission 69211) | Hot spring microbial streamer communities from Conch Spring, Yellowstone National Park, USA - CON_C (SPADES assembly) (version 2) | ecosystem: Environmental > Aquatic > Thermal springs > Hot...
CCAAGGAGCGCTTCTTCGCCCTGGCGGACCGGGCCCGGGAAGCCCTGGCCCTGGCCTAAGCGGGCGCCCATCTTTCCGTCCCTTAGGGGCCCCCACCGCGGTGGGGTACTTAAAGGGCTTCCCAAAGGGAAAGCACCACGGCGTTGAGGAGGGCGAGGCCCTTCCCCGTGGGCCTCAGGCGCTTGCCCGAAAGGAGGAGGAGCCCTTCCTGGGCCAGGGCCTCGGCTCTGGCCTCCAGGGCGGGCCAGAGGGAAAGGCCCGTGCGCCCTTCCAGCTCCCCCACGTCCACCCCCTCCTTAAGCCTCAGCCCCAGCATCAGGGCCTCTTTGGCGTGCTCCAGGGGGGTGATGGCCTCCTCCCTTGGGGCCTCCCCTGTAAGCCAGCGGGGGAGGGGGGGGCCCGTGCGCCGGAGGGCGTAGGCGGGGCCCCTTCCCGGGTACTGGCCGGTGGCGGCGGGCCCTAAGGCCAGCCAGAACCCCGCCCGCCAGTAGACCAGGTTGTGCCGGGCCTCCTCCCCCTCCCTGGCGAAGTTGGAGACCTCGTAGCGCAGAAGCCCCGCCTCGCCCAGGACCTCCTCCGCCCGCTCCATGGCCCAGGCTTCCCGCTCGGGGTCTTCCCGAAGGCCCAAAAGGGCGAAGGGGGTCCCCTTTTCCACCTGGAGGGTGTAGGCGGAGACGTGGCCCACGCCCAGGCGGGCCGCCTCCTTCAGGTCCTTTTCCACGTCCTGCATGGGGAGGCCCAGGATCAGGTCTATGGACACCCGAAAGCCCGCCTCCAGGGCCATCTCCACCGCCTTCAAGGCCCCCCTTCTCCCGTGGGCCCGGCCCAGGAAGCGGAGGACCTCGTCCTGGAAGCTCTGGACCCCCAGGGAGAGGCGGTTCACCCCCAGGTCCTTGAGGAGGGCGAGCCTAGAGGGGGAGAGGGTTCCCGGGTTGGCCTCGAGGGTCACCTCGGCCCCCTCTTGAAGCCGCCAGGGGAGGCTTTGGAAGAGAAGGAGAAGTTCCCGGTCCCTCAGGTAGCTGGGCGTCCCCCCGCCCAGGTAAAGGGTGGCCAAGGGCCCCGGGTGGGCCTGGTGGAGGGCCACGGCCTCTTCCTGCAGGCGCTTCAAGTAGGCCTCCACCCAGACCCCGCCCCGGCGCACCACGTGGAAGTCGCAGTAGGGGCAGAGGGTGGGGCAGAAGGGGACGTGGACGTAGAGGCTAGCGGGGTTCGGCATCTTCAGTCTACGAAAAGGAGGCGGAAGTCGTTGAGGTTGGTGCCCGTGGGCCCGGTGGTGAGGAGGGTGCCGGCTTCTTGAAAGAAGGCCAGGCTGTCGTTCTCCTGAAGGTAGGGCCTGGGGTCCAGGGCCCTCGCCCACACCTCCGGGGTGAGGAGGGCCCCGGCGGCGCCGCTGGGGCCGTCCAGGCCGTCCGAGTCGGCGGCCAGGGCGTAGAGGGGGGCCTTCAGGTGGGCGTAGAGGGCCAGGAGGAACTCCAGGTTCCGCCCGCCCTGGCCTTTTCCCTTCACCCGCACCTGGGCCTCGCCCCCGGAAAGGAGGAAGAGGGGCTTGCGGAAGGGAAGGCCGTGGGCGCGGATGGTCTCCACCAGCTCGGCGTGGAAGCGGGCCAGGTCCCGGGCCTCGCCGCCAAAGCGGTCCGAGAGGATGACCGCCCGGTACCCCCGCTCCCGCAGGAACTGGCGCGCCGAGCGCAAAAGGTCCAGGTTCCGCCCCACCACCCGCCAGGAAAGCCTCCTCAGGGCGGGGTCGCCGGGCTTCAGGGTCTCGGGCAACTCCCCCTTTAGCCCCCGGAGGAGGACCTCCCGGGCCCTGGGGAAGGCTAGGCCGTAGCGGTCCAGGACGGCCAGGGCCTCGCCGTAGGTGCTGGGGTCGGGGTGGAAGGGCCCGGAGGCGATGACGCTGGGGTCGTCGCCGGGCACGTCGGAGAGGAGGAGGGCGTGGACCCGGGCCCGGCTGGCCAGCAGGGCCCTCCCCCCCTTGATGCGGGAGAGGTGCTTGCGCACCGCGTTCACCTCCCCAATGCTGGCCCCGCTCTTTAGGAGGGCCTCGGTCAGGGCCCCCTTCTCCTCGAGGGAGACCCCCAGAGGGGCGCACCAGAGGGCGCTTCCGCCCCCGGAGAGGAGGGCCAGGACCCGGGCCCTGGGAGGAAGGCCTTGGAGGAGGGAGAGGACCTCCTCGGCCGCCTTCTGGCTTTCCCCGTCGGGCACGGGGTGGCGGGCCAGGCGGGCCCTGAGGCCCAGGGGGTCTTGGCCCTGGGGCAGGGTCAGGTGGTAGGGGACCTCCCCGTAGCGGTCCAAGGCGGCTTTCAGCATGGGGGCCGCGCCCTTGCCCACCGCCAGGATCAGGTCCGGCCGCCAGGGGGGAAGGGCCTTTTGGGCCAGGCGGTAGGGGTCCGTGGCCCTCAGGGCGTGAAAGAAGGCTTCCTTTAGGAGGGCTTCCACGCCAGGTCCGTCCGGTCAAAGTCCTCGCCCTTGTAGAGGAGGGGCTCCCCCTCCACCTTGGCCAGGGCGTAGCTCAGGCAGTCCCCGAAGTTGAGGCCGGCGGGGTGCCTTCCCCGCCCATAGCGGCGGTAAGCGGAGATGGCTTCCCGGGCGTGCGCTTCGCTGAAGGGGATGACCTCGGCCTGGAGTTCGCTTAGGAGGGCGAGAAGAAGGTATACCCGTTCAAAACCCAGCCGGGCGCCCAGAACGATCCCCGCTTCGGCCAGGGTGGGCGCGGCCACCTTGCGGGGATGGGCGCGCCGGATCTCTTCCAGCAGGTCCTCGTACCCCTCTTCCCGAAAGAGGATGGCCAGGAGGGCGGAGGTGTCCAGTACCATCAGTACCCCTCCCTGCCGTAGCCGAGGATGGCTTCCTCCTCTTCCTTGGAGATGCCCTTTCCCAAAAGCTCCGGGGGTATCTGGGGCCAGACCTCCTCTTCCAGGAAGCGGAGCACCCGGTCAAAGCCCCGCTTCCCCTTCAGCAGCTTGAGGCGCATCTCCAGGGCCTTGCGGATGGCCTCGGTCTTGGTCTCCCCCGCCAGGCGGGCCACCTCCTCCGCCAGGCGCTCCACCTCCTTGTTGCGGACGGTAAGGGCCATGGGTTAAGCATAGGCAGAAAAAGGTATGCACGTCAAGCAGGGTGCGCCCATGGGAAGCGCAGAACCTGGGCGCCTAGGCCCGGGGCTCCTTCCCCTCGTAGAGGAGGGCCAGAAGCTCGGCGGTGTGGAGGACGGGGAGGTCCAGGTAGGCCTGGATCTGGGTGAGGCAGCCGATGTTGCCGGTTGCCACCAGGTCGGCCCCGGTGGCCTTCAGGTTCTCCGCCTTCCTCCGGCCCAGGGCCTCGGCCAGGTCCGGCTGGAAGAGGTTGTAGGTGCCGGCACTTCCGCAACAGAGCTCCCACTCCCTGGGCTCCAGGACCTCGAGGCCCGCCGCCCTTAGGAGGTTTCTCGGGGCCTCCCGCACCCCCTGGGCGTGGGCCAGGTGGCAGGCGTCGTGGTAGGCCACCTTCAGGGGCCTTCTGGGGGGAGGAGGGGGGAGGAAGCCCAGCTCGTCCAGGATCACGGAAAGGTCCTTCACCTTGGCGGCCAGGCGCCGCGCCGCCTCCTCCTCGGGCTGGCCCAGGAAGAGAAGGGGGTACTCCTTCATCCCCGAGCCGCACCCGGCGGCGTTGGTGATGACGTAGTCCACGTCGCGGAAGGCCTCCAGGTTCCGCCTGGCCAAGGCCCTCGCCCCCTCCTCGTCCCCGGCGTGGAGGTTTAGGGCCCCGCAGCAGACCTGCTCCTTCAGGGCCAGGACCTCCACGCCGTTTTCCTGGAGGACCTTTATGGTGGCCCGGTTGATGGAGGGCCTCAGGACCCTTTGGGCGCACCCCAGAAGGAGGCCCACCCGCGCACGCCGCTCCCCTTTGGCGGGGTAGACCTCCTGGTAGGGCTCCTCCTTCTCCAGGCGGTCCGGGAGGAGGGCGATGGGGGCCTTGAGGGCCTTGGGCAGGGGGAGGGGCTTCAGGAGGGGCTTGAGCCTTACCCCAAGCTCCAAAAGGGGCCGGAAGCGGCCCGGGTAGGGGAGGGTGCGCAGGAGGGCCAGGCGGTAGGCCCTCTCCAGGGGGTAGCGGTGGCGCTTGTCCTCGCTCCAGAGCCGGAAGGTGGCGATGAGCTCCCCGTAGGGCACCCCGCTGGGGCAGGCGGTGACGCAGGCCTGGCAGGCCAGGCAGCGGTCCAGGAAGGGGAGGGCCTCCTCCAGGGGCAGGCTTCCTTCCAGCACCTCCTTCATGAGGAAGATCCGCCCCCTGGGGGAGTCCATCTCCTCCTGGAGGACCACGTAGGTGGGGCAGGTGGGGAGGCAAAAACCGCAGTGCACGCAGGCCTCCACGGCGTGGGCCATGACCTGGCCCTTGGGGCCCAGCTCTTCCACGGGGATCTGGTGCTGCATAGGGGCAGTGTAGCGGACCGAGGGGGTTAGAGGGAAGCGACTAAGCTTGAGAGGGTAACATGGGCGTGTACCATGCCGCCCAAAGCCCAAGGCTTGGGGGCGTTTGAGGAGGAAAGGGATGAAAAAGCGCGCCAGCAAGTTGACGGCCGAGGAGCTATTAGCCAAGCATCAGGTGGCCCTGAACACCTTCGTTCGCGAGCGGTGGGGGGAGATTCCCACCGAGCTGGAGGTCCCCCTGAAGGCCCTGAAGTCCTGGGGTTTTGACCTGGTTCGCGGGCTAAGGGGTGGGGCCGAGGCCATCTTCGTGACCCCCACGGAAAAGGGGTACGAACCCGGGGACACCTTTGAGGAGCGGGGGGAGACCTTTGAGGTGCGGGAGCTGGTGAAGGAGCTGGGCCCCAAGGAAAAGCTCTTCATTGAGGTGACCCTCGAGGACCGCCGCGGGATCATCCGGGGCCTGCACCGCACCGACGTGGGGGACGAGACGGTCCTCTTCACCCTGCCCGCCGCCGAGCTTTTTCTGGCCTTCTTCAAGAAGCGGGGCTACGGGAAGCTTTTGGAGGCTTTCCACTCATCTGGGATCACCACGGAGTTCATCCAGAAAAACGGGGAGGCCGGCAAGGCCTACCCCTTTGAGGCCCTGCCGCCCAAGATGCGCCGGGCCCTGCGGGAGGCCCAGGACGTCATCAAGAAGCATGGGGGCGTGGGCCGCTTCACCCTGGTCTACTTTGGCGAGAACAAGGACGGCGAGGACCGCTACGTGGTCACCTGGCTTCTGCCCACCATCCGGCTCTTTGACGTGAGCCTGGCGGAGAACGTGGACAAGCTTCTGGCGGCTTTGGACTAAAGGAGGAGACCATGGTCATCAAGAAAAAGCACGCTATCGCCCTAGAGCGCCTTTTGAAGGACGAGGAGCGGGATCTTCCCTTCACCCCCCTGGAGGAGGTGGACGAGGCCACGGCCCGGGAGCTTGAGCTGATGGGCCTTCTGCGCTTTGCTTCCCCGGTGCGCCTGGTGCCCACCTACCTGGGCCGGGAGCTGGCCTACCTCCTCAGGGAACTCTACGCCCTGGGGCCCAAGCCCTACGCCGAAGAGGAAGAGGAGGTGGCCGGGGACCTGGTGGTCCGCGAGGCCTGGGGGCTGAGGCCCCCCGAGGCCTGGGAGGAGGGCTTCCGCTTCCTGGGCTCCGAGGTGGTGGCCATGCTGGAGGCCGCCGAGCGGGCGGGCCAGGTGGGTCCTGAAGGCATAGAACCTCTCATGGCCCGGGGGCTGGCGGCCAGGGTCTGGGACCGGGAGCGCAAAAAGGAGTACGTGGCCCTCACCGATCAGGGGCGGCGGGCCCTGGAGATCTACCGGGCGGCGGATCCCGGGCTGGAGGTGGATGCCGAGCTGGCCCAGGTCATCCGCGCGCTTCCTTTGGGCCCGGCAGAAAGCGCCCGCCTTTCCACCCCTGCGGAAAAGGAGCACCTCCTGGAGGCCATGCGTCTCATCGCTTACTCGGTGCCCCAGACCGAGGTGTTCGCCTTCACCGCTTTGGGACAGGCCGTCAAGCGGGCCCTCACCTTAGGGGGCTATGGGGAAGGAGATGTTCTGACGGAGGACATCCTTCTGGCCCTGGCCGACTACGTGGACAGCGGCCAGGCTACCCAGGCGGGCCTGGCCACCCTCCAGGCCCTGGGCTACGTGGGGCCTGCGGGCGAGCTTCTGCCCGCCGGGGAGTGGGCCCTCGAGGCCCTGCGCCTCTTCCGGGACCGGCCCGAGGGCCTGCCGGTGGCCTTTGACCTGACCGAGGAGGAGACCTCTACCCTGAGGGCCATCCAGGAGCTCTGGGAGAAGGCCAAGGCCAACCCCGAGGAGCGACCCACCTTTGAGCGCCTGCGCCGGGAGATGATTGACCGGCGGGAGAAGGAGTACAAGGCCCTTCTGGAGAAGTACGGGCGCAAACTGGAGGAGATGCCGGAGAAGTTCCGGCTCATCGCCAAGCGCTTCCAGGAGGCCAAGGACCTAGCCCGCTGGTACGACGAGAACTTTGACCTAAGGGCCGATCTCCACGGCCTAGAGGGCTTCAACCTCATCCGGAGCCAGGAGGACGAAAAGGGCAAGGAGGTCTTCGCCCTCACCTCCTACGGCCAGATGGTGCTGGAGGACGGGGCCAAAGAGGTAAGCGCTCCCGCGGTCAAGGCCATCACCACCCCCAGGAAGCGCTTCGCCGCCCCCAACCTGGCCTGGTACCAGAAGGCCCAGGCCGAGGGTCTGGCCGGAAGCGCCGAGCCCACGCGCCGCGGCTACCTCTACGCCGACCTGGCGGAGAAGGTCCAGCGCTTGCCTTTCCTCACCCGGTTTGAGCACCTGGTCTTCCGGGCCATCCCCGAGCGGGGCATGACCGTGCCCGAGCTGGTGGAGGCCCTGAAGAAAGAGGCCGGCTCCGAGGCCCGCGTTCTTTGGGCTCTCAACAAGCTGGAGGCGAGAAGGCTCGTTGAGGTCCTCCCCGATGGCAACATCGTGGAAACCGAGGCCGGCGTTCTCCTGGACAAGGCCCTGGCTGGGGTGCCGGTGGGCGCCGGCTTCCCGACAACGCCCCTTCTGGTGAGGGTTCTCCAGGCCCTCAAGGAGGTGGGTACCCTCTACGTGAAGGAGCGCCGTGTGCGCATCCTCCCCCGCAACCTAGCTGAGGCCCAGAAGCGCTTGAGGCTTTCCGGTGAGGCCTTCGCCGATGCCTTGGAGATGGCCAGGGCCCTGGGCTACGTGGGTCAGAACAGCCTCAACGAGGCGGGCCTCGCCCTTCTGGAGGCCGTGGAGGCCATGAACCGTCCCGTGGCCGCCCGCTACGTGGAAGTGAGCTACTAGAGCTCTATGGGGGGCGGGATCCATCCCGCCCCCTCTTTTGGGAGAGCCTCATGGAGCTACTGACCTACGCCCCCGTGGCCTCGCTGAAGGGGTTTCCTGGAAACGCCCTTCCCGGGGAGTGGCTGCTGGAAGCCCTGGTGCTGGCGGCCTTCGCCCACCAGGTCCGCAAGGACGAGGCCTTCGCCAAGGAGGCCCGCCGCTTTGTCCTGGAAGGGGGCTACCAGGGCTCCGGCGAGCTGGTTTCGGGCCTGAAGGAGCGCCTCTTCGCCGCCCGGCCCGAGCTGGCCGACCTGGCCGTGGCCGACCTGCCCCTGGAGGGGGTGGAAAGGCGGCGGATCTTGGTCTGGGACCTGGAGCGCCGGGAAGTGGTGGGGGACCGGGAGGCCCGGGTCTTTGAGGGCGTGCTTTCCCTGGAGCTTCCCGAGGCCCTTACCCGCCTGGCCCCGGCGGCCAGAAGCTTCGCCGAGTCCCTAGCCGACCACGAGATGGAGCGCCTCAAGGGCACGCCTCTGGAGCCCTTTTACCAGAAGCTCAGGGCCCGCATGAAAGGGGATAGCTTCCCCCTGCGCCTGGGGGACTACGCCGAGGACCACTTCCGCACCTGGCTTCTGCCCTTCTACCGGATCAAGGAGGTGGCCGAGGTCCTCAGGAAGAGACTGGGCCTGAACCCCTGGCCGAGGCGCCTTTACGCCTGGAAGGAGGTCAGCCTGGGCTGGGTCTTCCTGGAAAGCGGCCGGTAGGGTCCAGGGCCTCTTTGAGGCCCAGGTAGAAGGCGTTTTCCGGGGGAGGGTGTAGGGCCTCCCCCGGGCCCTTCAGGGTCAGGTAAGGGATTCCCGCCTCTTTTAAGGCCTTAAGGCCCTCCTCCTCGAGGCCCACATAGAGCACCTCCCCCCCGTCCAGGTACCTTCTGGGTCCTAAGGGAAGGCCTTCCAGGAAGGGAATCCGGGCAAGCCCCGCGGGCACCTTGGCGTGAATGGGGCTTCCCTCCAGGAAGCGGAGGTCCCGCACCGCCTGCCAGTGGGCCTCCTCTTCCGCCACCTCCTCCACCTCCTCTAGGCCCTCCTCTTGCCCAAGGAGGGCCTTCAGCCTCTCCAGGCGGGCCTTAAGGCTCTCCGGGAAGCCCCCCAGGCGGAGCTCCAATGTGGCCGGGGGGAGGAGGTCCAGGGCCAGGAGGTCCAGGGGGAGAAGCCTCAGCTTCTCCACCGCCCTTAAGGCCTCCTCCAGGCCCTTCATGGTGGCCCGCAGGGTCCGGGTGGCCCGGGGCCTGGGGAAGACCTTGAAGGAAAGCTCCACCATGACGCCGAAGGCCCCCAAGGAGCCCACCATGAGGCGGTGGAAGGGGAAGCCGGCGGCGTTCTTCACCACCTTGCCCCCGCCCCGGACCAGCCTCCCTTCCCCGTCCACGAACCGCACCCCCAGGATGAAGTCCCTGACCCCGCCATAGCGGTGGCGCATGGGCCCGGAAAGCCCGGCGGCCACGGTGCCCCCCAGGGTGGCCCCCTTCCCCAAAAGGGGCGGGTCAAAGGGGAGGTACTGGCCGTGGGCCTTCAGGGCCGCCTCTATCTCCCCCAAGGGGGTCCCCGCCAGGGCGGTGAAGACGAACTCCTCGGGCTCGTACTCCAGGATCCCCCTGAGGCCGGAGAGGTCCAAAAGGGCCTCGCCCTCCTTGGGGCTGGAGAGGGCGGGCTTGGTGCCGGCTCCCCTGGGCCTCAAGCGGGGGTGGGTTAGGACGGCCTCCTGGACCTCCTGGGGGGTGGTGGGCCTAAGCATGGACCTCCTCCGGCAGGACCTTGCCCCGGTTGGCCAGGCCCTTGGGGTCCAGGGCGGCCTTGACCCGCTCCATGGCCAGGAGGTCCTCCGGGGCGAACATCTCCGGCATGTAGGCCTTCTTCTCCACGCCGATGCCGTGCTCCCCCGTGAGCGACCCCCCCAGGCGGACGCAAAGCCTTAAGATCTCCCCGGCCAGTTCCTCGGCCCGCTCCAGCTCCCCGGGCCGCTTGCCGTCGTAGAGGACCAGGGGGTGGAGGTTGCCGTCCCCGGCGTGGAAGACGTTGGCCACCCGGAGGCCGTAGACCTGGGAAAGCCTCCCGATCTCCCTTAGGGCCTCCCCCAGGCGGCTTCTCGGCACCACCCCGTCCTGGACGATGTAGTCGGGGGAGAGGCGGCCCACGGCGCTGAAGGCGGCCTTGCGCCCCTTCCAGATGGCCTGCCGCTCCGCCTCGCTCCTGGCCACCCGCACCTCGTAGGCCCCGCTTTCCCGGATGACCCCGTGGAGCACCCTGGCCTCCTCCGCCACCTCCTCCTTGGGGCCTTCCAGCTCCACGATCAGGAGGGCCTCGGCCTGGGGGTAGCCCGCTCTGACCGCCTTCTCGGCGGCCTCAATGCTCAGGCGGTCCATGATCTCCATGGCCCCGGGCAAAAGCCCCGCCCGGATGACCAGGCTCACCGCTTCCCCTGCCCTCTCCAGGCTGTCGTAGGCGGCGAGGAGGGTGTGGTAGGCCTCGGGCCTGGGGAGAAGCCTGAGGGTGATCTCCAGGGCCACCCCCAAAAGCCCCTCGGTGCCCACGAAGAAGCCATGGAGGTCCGGCCCCACGCCCTCGAGGCCCTCCCCGCCCAGGCGCACCACCTCGCCCTGAGGGGTGACGATCTCCAGGCCCAGGACGTGGTTGGCCGTCATCCCGTACTTCAAGCAGTGGGCCCCCCCGGAGTTGAAGGCCACGTTGCCCCCGATGGTGGAGACGGGCTGGCTGGAGGGGTCCGGGGCGTAGAGGAGGCCGAAGGGGGCCGCCTGCTTGGAGACCTCCAGGTTCACCACCCCAGGCTCCACCACGGCGACGCGGGCCTTGGGGTCCAGCCTGAGGATCCGGTTCATGCGGTTCAGGGCCAGGACGATGCCCCCTTCCACGGGGAGGGAGCCGCCGCTTAGGCTGGTGCCGCTTCCCCGGGCCACGAAGGGGACCCCGTGGCGGTGGCAGAGGCGCACCACCGCCACCACCTCCTCCTTCCTCTCGGGCAGGACCACGGCCAGGGGGCGCCTGCGGTAGGCGGTGAGGGCGTCGGACTCGTAAGGGGCGAGCTCCGCCTCCTTGGTGAGGACCCTCCCCGGCACCAGGGCCTTTAGCTCCTCCAGAAAGCCCATCTCTGACCTCCTCCCTCCATTCTAGCCCCTAGAATGGGGGCATGCTGTGCCCGGCTAACGGGAAGGAGGGGCTTTCCGTTCCCCTGAAGACGGTGAAGAACTTCCTCACCGGGAAGGCCCTGGCCCGCCTGGACCCGGAAAGCCCCCACCACCTCTGCCAGGACCCGGCCTGCCCCGTGGTCTACTACGGCGAGGAGGGGGTCTACGCCCTGGCCGAGGTGCGCTTTCCCGTCTACGACAAGGGGGCCTCCTGGGTGTGCTACTGCTTTGACTGGACCAAAGGGGCCCTTCAGGAGGCCCTTTCCCGGGGAGAGGACCCGGTGGCCCAGGTGGAGGAGGGGGTGAGGGCCGGAAGGTGCGCCTGCGACCAGAGAAACCCCCGGGGGAGGTGCTGCCTGCCCACCTTGAAGGCGGAGGTGGCGAGGCTTGTCGGTCCTTGAGGAGGCCTTTCGGGAGCGCCTTCTTCGCCTGGCCCCCCAGGACCCCCTGGTCCTGGCGGTCTCCGGGGGCGGGGACTCGGTGGCCCTGGCCCACCTGGTGCGGCGGGCGGGGAGGCGGGCGGTGGTGGCCCACCTGGACCACGCCCTGCGCCCGGATAGCGGCGAAGACCTCCTCTTCGTGCGGGACCTGGCCCAAAGGCTTGGCTTTCCCTTCTACGGGGAGCGGGTGGAGGTGGGGCGGATCGCCAAGGAGAGGGGGGAGAACCTCGAGGCCCTGGCCCGGGAGGTGCGCTACGCCTTCCTCCACCGGGTGGCCAAGGAGGTGGGGGCCAAGGCCATCCTCACCGCCCACACCCTGGACGACCAGGCGGAGACCGTCCTCCTCAAGCTCCTCCAGGGCACGGCCCGGGGCCTGGGTATCCGGGAGAAGGAGGGGATGGTGGTCCGCCCCCTCCTCCCCTTCACCCGGGAGGAGCTAAGGGCCTACCTCCTGGGCCTGGGGGAGGCCTGGCGGGAGGACCCCACGAACCGGGACCTTTCCCTGGACCGCAACTACCTGAGGCTCTCGGTCTTGCCCCTGATCCTGGAGCGCTTTCCCCGGGCCAGGGAGGCTTTGGCCCGCTTCGCCCAGGCCCGGGAGGAGGAGGAGGCCTTTCTGGAAGGCGTGGCGGAGGTCCGCCTCCTCCCCGACCCCCGCTTCTTCGTGCCCGCCTTCCGGGCCCTGCCCCTCCTGAAGGCCCCGGAGGCCGTGCGGAGGCGGGCCTTGAGGCGGGTTTTGGAGGCCCTGGACCTCCGCCCCGAGGCCAGGCTCATCGCCCTTCTGGAGGAGGCCCTAAAGGGCAGGGCGGGGACGCTTCCCGGGGGGTATCTGGCCCGGCGGTATCTGGGGACCCTGTTCCTCATCCCCCCCAGTCCCCAGATTCCCCTCCCCAAGGGCTTCCGCAGGCCCCTTCCCGGGGACCACCTGGAAAGGCCCTTTGGCCGGAAACGCCTGGCGGCCTTTTTGGCGGAGAAGGGCGTGCCCAAGGAGCTCAGGCCCCTCTGGCCCGTGCGGGGGGCGGAGGGGCGGGTGGAGGAGGTCTTGGGCCTCTTTCCCCCTTCGGAAGAGGAGGGCCTCATGGGGCTCGCCTTGGAGGAGGCCAAGAAGGCCTTCGCCGAGGGGGAGGTGCCGGTGGGAGCGGTCCTGGTCCTGGAGGGGGAGGTCCACGGGGAGCGGAACCGGGTGGAGGCCAGGGAAGACCCCACCGCCCACGCCGAGACCCTCCTCTTGCGGAAGCTGGGGAAAAGGGCCAGGGGAGGGCGGCTTTACGTGACCCTGGAGCCCTGCCGCATGTGCCACCACGCCCTTCTGGAGGCGGGGGTGGAGGTGGTCTACGGGGTGGAGAACCTGAAGGAGGGGGCCCTCACCCGCTACGGCCAGGGGGGGAGGATGCGGGGTGGCCTTCGGGAAGGGGAGTGTGCTAAGCTTTTAAGGGACTTCTTCGCCCGGCTCAGGGAGGGGTGCCGGAGCGGTTGAACGGGCCGGTCTCGAAAACCGGTAGGCCCCGCAAGGGGCCTCGCGGGTTCGAATCCCGCCCCCTCCGCCAAAGGCGGCCTTTGGGTCGCCTTTCCTTTTCTGCGGGGTGGGTGAAGGGCTAGAATGGACCTGGTGCGCGGGTTGGCCTTAGTCTTGGGCCTCTTCTTCACCGGGCTAGGCTTTTTGGGAAGCCTTCTCCCGGTTCTGCCCTCCACGCCCTTTTTCCTCCTGGCGGCCTACTTCTTCTCCCGCTCCAACCCCCGCCTCGAGGCCTGGCTCCTGAGCCTACCCAAGGTGGGCCCCCTCATCCGGGACTACCGGGAGGGCCGGGGCATGTCCCGGGGAACCAAGGCCTGGGCCACGCTCCTCATCCTGCTAGGGGCCGGCTTCAGCCTCCTTCGCCTGTCCCATCCTGGGGCCTGGGCCCTCCTTCTGGGCCTGGTGGCCTACGCCCTCTACTTCATCTGGAAAAGGGTCCCCACCCAAGGGGCCTAGAGCACCTGGTACCCCCACCTTCCCCCAAGCACCCCAAGCTCCCCAAGAAGGGCCTCCACCCCCTCCCGGTCCTGGGGAAGGCCCTTGAGGAGGAGGTAGAGGAGGCTTGCCAGTTCCCCGATGAGGGCGTGGCCGAAGCGCCTCCTTTCCTCCTCCCAGAGGGCCTCCATGCGCAGGCGGGCCATGCGCCAGGGCACGGGGAGGAAGTGCCCCTTGGGCGGGGTCGCCTCGGGGGCGCAAAGCCTGGGGTCCCCCTCTGTGAGGAGGCCCCGGCAGGCGAGGGGCCTCTGGGGGTAGACCCCGCAAAGCCCCTCCTCCAGGAGGGGGCAGGGGGTGCGGCTTTGGAAGAAGCGGCTTGGGAAGTGGGGGTCGTCCTTACCCTCCTGGAGGAGGGCCAGGCGCCTCGGGCCCTCCTCCAGGAGGCGCGCCTTCTGAAGGGGGGTGAGGTGGGGGAGGAGGGCCAGGCCCTCGAGGCGGGAGAGGGTGACGAGGCCGAAGCAACAGGCGAAGCACCCCGCCCGGCAGGAGGGGACAACGCCCTTCCTCTCCAGGTAGTCCGCCAGGTCCTCTTCCAGGGCGCGCCAGGCCTCTTCTGGGGTCATCGCCGCAAGCGGTATAGGCCCTTCCCGGGGTCAAAGGGGCAGGCCCGGAAGGCCACGTGGGGGCAGAAGCGCCGGTGGCGGCGCACCTCCTCCGCCAGGGGCCGGGGAAGCCCGCAAACGGGGCACGGGGCCTCGCCCTTGGCCCTTTGGAAGAGGCGGAGAAGCCCTCCCACCCCAACCAGGGTAGCATGGGAGGGTGAGCGCGCCCTTTCTGGAACCCTTGGTGCCGGGGGTGCCCCCAGCGGTCTCGGCCTGGATAAGGGGCCTGGAGGAGGTCCGCTTCCACCTGGAGCGGTGGGCCTTTGGCCTTTCCGAGGAGGCCTTCTGGTGGCGGCCCAAGGAGGGGGCGAACCCCATCGGCGGCCTGGTGCGCCACATCACGGGAAGCTCCCTGCGCCTGGGCGCCTACGCCCTTGGCCTTCCTCTGCCGGAGTGGGCCAAAAGGGGCCGGGAGTGGGAGCTACAGGGGGAGGAGGAGCCCAAGGAGGCGGTGGTGGCCCGGTTTGGCGAGGCCTGGGACGCCCTTCTTCAAGCCTTCCAAGGGGTGAAGGAGGCGGACCTTTCGGCTTTGGTGCGGGTGGGAAACCAGGGGGTGGAGGCTCCCCGGGCCCACGTCCTCCACCACCTGGTGGAGCACGCCCAGCACCACGCCGGCCAGGTCGTCTACGCCAGCAAACTCCTGTAGGATAGGGGCGTGGAACGCCTAGGCCTGCGCAGCGCGCCCAGGGTGACCCTACAGGCCCTAAAGGAGGCCTTGAAGGGGGTTCGCTTCCCCGAGGCCAAGGTCTACCTCATCACCGACTGGCAGGACCGAAGGGATAAGGCCCGCTACGCCCTCCTCATCCACGGGGGCAAGAAGGACCTCTTGGTCCCCGACGCCTTCGGTCCCGCCTTCCCCGGGGGGGAGGAGGCCTTGGCGGAGCTCATGGCCCTCCTCCTGGAGCGGGGGGCCAAGCGCTTTTACGAGGCCGTGGTCTCCCCGGGGGAGATGAGTGCCCTCTTAAGCCTCCCCCCGGAGGAGCTCATCGCTCGGGTCAACGCCACCGCCAACCCCACGGACCCCCACATCTACCTTAAAGAGGCCGCCTAGGCGTAAAGGGCCTTGAGCCTGGCCGCCTCCTCGGCCAGGAGGGGGAGCCGGGCCAGGTCCACGCCGGTCCGGAGGCCCCGCCTCTCCAGGTAGGGCAGGGCCACCTCCGTGGGGAGGTTGCCCACGAGCTCGTCCCCGGCGAAGGGGCACCCCCCCACCCCGGCCAGGGCCCCCTCCAGCCAGGTGATCCCGGCCTCCAAGACCGCCTCCACCTTCTCCAGGACCCCCTGGGGCCTGGCGTGGAGGTGGGCCCCCAGGCCCTCGGGGCCGAAGCGGGCTACCGCCGCCCGCAGCACCTCCCTGATGGTTGCGGCCTCGGCCACCCCGTAGGTGTCGGCCAGGGCGATCTCCTCCACCCCCAGCTCCCGCAAGCGGGCCACGGCCTCCAGGACCTCCTCCACGCTCCAGGGGTCGCCGTAGGGGTTGCCGAAGGCCATGGAGAGGTAGACCACCAGGCCGAGCCTCCCCCGGGTCCCCTCCACCATGGCCTTTACCAGGGGCCAGGACTCCTCCAGGGAGCGGTTGGTGTTTTTGCGCTGGAAGGTCTCCGACAGGGAAAAGGGGTAGCCCACGTGGGTCAGGTTGGGGGCCTTTAGGGCCCGCTCCAGGCCCCGCTCGTTGGCCACGATGGCCAGGTAGGTGCGCCCCTCGGGGGGCGGGAGGGATTTTAGCACCTCCTCGGCGTCCGCCATCTGGGGCACCCACCGGGGTGAGACGAAGCTGGTCAGGTCCAGGTGGCGGAAGCCCGCCTCCAGAAGGTTCTTTAGGAAGGCCACCTTCTCCTCGGTGGGGATGAAGCGGGAAAACCCCTGCCAGGCGTCCCGGGGGCACTCCACCCACTTGACCGTTGCCATCTTTTCCCTCCCTTGGGGCCCCAGGATGGGGCTCAGACCTGGAAGACCCCCACCCGAAGAGGTTCCCGCTCCGGGTTCAGGGCGCAGGCCTCGAGGCTCTTTACGATCCACTTCCTGGTTTCGTGGGGGAAGATGATGCCGTCCACCCAGAGCCTGGCCGCCGCGTAGCGGGGGTCTAGGGTCTCCTCGTAGCGGCCCTTGATGCGCTCGTAAAGCGCCTTGAGCTCCTCGTCTGAGGGCTCCTTTCCCTGGCGCCTCAGCTTCTCCACCTCCAGCTCCAGAAGGGTCTTGGCCGCCTGGGCCCCGCCCATGACGGCGTACTTGGCGCTGGGCCAGGCGTAGATGAACCGGGGGGCGTAGGCCTTCCCCGCCAGGGCGTAGTTGCCGGCCCCAAAAGACCCCCCCAGGATCACGGTGATCTTGGGGACCACGGAGTTGCTGACGGCGTTCACCAGCTTGGCCCCCCGCCTGATGATCCCCGCCTGCTCGGAGTCCTTGCCCACCATGAAGCCGGTCACGTCCTGGAGGAAGAGGAGGGGAATGCCCATCTGGTTCACCTCCAGGATGAACCGGGCCGCCTTGTCGGCCGCCTCGGCGTAGATGACCCCGCCCACCTCAATCCGGCCCCGCTTCTTCAGGATGAGGCGCTGGTTGCCCACGATGCCCACCGGGTACCCCCCGATGCGGGCGAAGCCGGTGACCAGGGTCTCCCCGTATCCCCCCTTGTACTCCAGGAACTCGGAGCCGTCCACCAGCCGGGCGATGACCTCCCTGAGGTCGTAGGGCCGGGAGCCATCGGGGGAGACCAGGCCGTAGAGGTCCTCGGCGGGGTAGAGGGGCTCCTTGGGCTCCTTCCTGGCCTCGGCCCAGAGCGCGGGGTGCGAGGGCGGGTAGAGGGCGGCCAGCTTCCTTATGCGCTCCAGGGCGGCCTCGTCCGTGGGCTCGTAGAAGTCCACGGTGCCCGAAACCTCGTAGTGCATCCTGGCCCCGCCCAGCTCCTCGGAGGAGACCTCCTGGCCGATGGCGGCCTTGACCAAAGCGGGCCCCGCCAGGTAAAGCCCCGAGCCCTCGGTCATGATGAGGACATCGGTCATCACCGGGAGGTAGGCCCCCCCGGCCACGCAGTTGCCCATGATGGCCGAGATCTGGGGGATGCCCAGGGCCGACATCCGGGCGTTCAGGTAGAAGATGCGGCCAAAGTCGTCCTGATCGGGGAAGACCTCGTCCTGGAGGGGGAGGAAGACCCCGGCGGAGTCCACCAGGTAGACCGTGGGGATGCGGTTTTCCAGGGCGATGGTCTGGGCCCGGATCACCTTCTTGGCGGTGATGGGGAAGAAGGCCCCGGCCTTCACCGTGGCGTCGTTGGCGATGATCATCCAGAGCTTTCCGGCGATGGTGCCCAGGCCGGTGATGACCCCGCCTGCGGGGGCCCCGCCCCACTCCTCGTACATCCCCCACCCGGCGAAGGCCATGAGCTCGTGAAACTCCGTCCCCGGGTCCAGAAGCCTTTCTATCCGCTCCCGGGCGGTGAGGCGGCCCTTTTGGTGCTGGCGCTCCACGGCCTTGGGCCCGCCCCCCTGGCGGACCTTCTCCAGGCTCTCCTTGAACTCCCGCACCAGGGCCACCCAGGCGTCCTTGTTGGCCTTGAAGTGGGCGCTTTCCCGGTTCAGGGCGCTTTCCAGCACCGGCCGGCCACGGGGCTCCATGGCCCAAGTATAACGCTTTTCCGCCTGGGGCTAAAAAAGCGTGGCCTCCTTGGGCGGGCAGGGCACCTGGGGCTGGGCCTTCGCCTGCCGACGGGCCTCCCGGTCCACCCGTTCGTTTTCGGGGTGGCCGCTGTGGCCCTCCACGAAGTGGAAGGCCACCTCGTGGCCCTCCATGGCCTTCAGGAGGGCCTGCCAGAGGTCCTGGTTTTTCACGGGCTTGCCCTCGGCGGTGCGCCAGCCGTTCCTCTGCCACCTCTCCACCCAGCCCTCGGCGAAGGCCCGCTTTAGGTACTGGCTGTCGGTGTGGAGGTGGACCTGGCAGGGCTCCCTTAGGGCCAGGAGGCCCTCGAGGGCCGCCCTTAGCTCCATGCGGTTGTTGGTGGTGCAGGGCTCCCCGCCGGAGAGGAGCCTTTCCCGGCTTCCGTAGCGGAGGAGGGCCGCCCACCCTCCGGGCCCCGGGTTCCCCAGGCAGGCCCCGTCGGTGAAGAGGTCCACGCGCTTTAGGGGAAGGCTCACCCTCCCATTCTAGCCCCGGGGAGCGGGCCCAAAGAGCCTGAGGAAGAGGCTTTCCAGGCTGGGCGTCCCCCGGGAGACCTCCAGCACCTCCCCGTCCAGGCGGGGAAGGT
>Ga0080008_139092_pt1 | contig 17713 bp, 21 predicted proteins | sample ConCONMetagenome_FD_69211 | JGI IMG/M metagenome (GOLD analysis project Ga0080008, IMG submission 69211) | Hot spring microbial streamer communities from Conch Spring, Yellowstone National Park, USA - CON_C (SPADES assembly) (version 2) | ecosystem: Environmental > Aquatic > Thermal springs > Hot...
AGCCATGCCCCCCTCCCCCAGCCTCCTCCGCACCACATACCTCCCACCCAACAAAGCCCCCTCAAACAAAAGCCCACCACGCGCCATATCAACCACACACCTCCACACCCCCCGCCGAGCCCCTCCCCGCCCTACGCCAAGCCAACACAGCCACCACAACGGCCACCCCAGCCACAGCCCCCAACCCCACCACCAACAACCGCAGAAACCCCAACTCACCACCAACCCGCTCCAGCTCAGAAAAGTCAGCCTTACCCCTCAACACAGTAACATTACCAACAAGCCACCCCCTCAACAAGCCCAACTCCCCCCTCAACACATTCAGCTCCCCCCTCACTGCGTCCAAACTGACATTCAACACCTTCTCCACACTGCCAACCCTCCCCCCAAGCCTCTGAACCTCCGTCCAATTCCGCCCCAACTGCCCCCTCACCACCACCAAACTACTATTCAACACACTCACCCGCAAATACAGAGAATCAACAAGCCGCTGAAGCTCATCAATCCTAGACCTCAGAACCCTGCTGGCATTTTCTAGGCCACCAACTCTATCCTTTACGGCCTGAACCTCCGTCCAATTTCCATCCAGAAGTTCCTTTAGCCGATCCAGCTCACCGCGCAGACTCTGCAAAACCTGCCTCAGCTCAGCAACCTCTCTCTCTACGTTGCTCAGCTTCTGCCTCAGCTCCTCCAAATCCGTCGCGTTTGAGCCAGCCCCACCCGCGCTCGCCGCAAACACAACCACGCCAAGCAACAAAACCACCAACAACTTCATAACCCAAACTACAACCCATTTAAAACATGTTCGCGCCTTCACATTTATAAATACCACCGAAATTCAACATGCGCACCTACCTACTCATAATCGCGCTCGCCGCACTCGTCGCAGGACAAGCAACACAGCCAGGATTTGCCACCCAGATAATCAACCTCCCCGACACAATAAAAACAACATTTAACGATATATCCTACAGCCTCGTCAAACAAAGAACAGAACTCCCACAAATCACAATACCGCTACCCGCCGCCGCCTACAAAGACTACGGCAACATAAAACTAATCGTAATAGCCATACCCTACAGCCCCGAAGAAGACCCCGACCAAGCCATCAGAAACGCCATAAACGAGCTTACTCAGGGAAATCTAGATTTCGGGACAAAGCTTAGAAATGCCATAAACCACCTCATGAGCATAAGAAGCGTCTTCTACCCCTACGAAACCTTCAAAGTCAGACTCATTTTCATAATGATTGTACACACCCAAACCCTAATAGACTACGCCATAGAAGCATCCGCCGACTTACTAAAGAAAGACAAGAAGGACTATGGAGCTGCACTTTTCACAAACTCGATAATGGAGATACTTTACGCAAAATACCAGACATGGAAAAGCTCTAATAAGCCACAACTAGAAAATAAAATAAACAGATTCAAACTTCAAACTTCACAAAGCGGAGACACCATCACATTCATGGGCCAAGTCGACGGAAAAACAGTCCTAGAGTTCTCAGTCACCGTATATGCTGAGAAAACAAGAGACCAAACACAAAACATCACGACATGCAGATTAACTTCATCAGTTGGTCCGATATATGAAAACTTTACAAAAGAACTCGCCGAAGAGATACGTATAACCCTACCAAAACTTGACTTAGAAGATCTTCAGCTCGTTTTTGCAGGAAAAAAAGTCACCAATAATATCATAAATGATTTCAATACTGCAATAGGCGAGTATTATTATTCTATTATTAAAGCTAAGGAAACAGACGCCAAAAGAAACATTACAAGAATTGAAAACATTGTAAAACGGATAGTTGATAATGAGTTGAATAATAAAGATTGTATTGGCGATAACTGTAATTGTGAAAACATTAAAAATCAAGCGATCAATTCCATTTTACTACAATTGAGCTTTTTAGAACCAGAGCTAAAACGCAACTACGAGCAGATGCTGGATGATATAGATAATGAGATTAGTGGGTGTTTACGTATAGTGGATGAAATCAAGGACTTTCTTAAGTCTCTTAAGCCAGATTGTGGCGATGATAGCATTTGTCGGGAGATAGAAAAGGCTTTTGCAGACTTCGGGGAGAGCGTCGCTGGGGCAATTAGCACTTTGACTTTTAGTTGTGTCGGAAAGTTTCTGGGGAAGATAACTGAAAGCGGCATCAACTCTGTGGTTTCTACTATTCCGGTGGTTAATCTTGCCTACATACTGGCTAACGGCATCATGGGAGCATTGCAGAATCAGGTTACGATAACTGGCGAAATAGTTTCAGTGCCTGTGCTAGTTGGGGGTCTCAGAGCTTTCAAGATCTACGAAGTGTCGAACCGCGTAGCTTGTTACAGCAGAGAGATAAGGGACGTATCTTATCAAATCATTGAAAGCAAACCAAGCACATCGGAAGCCATCTTCGCCGCCATTAAGGGCTTCTTCTCTGCTACCGCGCAGCTTTACGGAGGGGAGCTCGGAAGAGCCGTAGATCTCATACCCATAATACGCACTGTAGACATGCCTAAAGATGGCTACTTCATGTTCACCGCGACGCCCGGCGTCTATATGTTATCTATCGTCATTAATGCAAGAAGTTTAGTAGATGATTTTAAAAAACAAGTGATAGATAAAGTGCAAGAGAACTTAGAAATATCCTACAATATCGGATCTAAATGTGAACTTTATAAGAGGATTAATGAGAAAGTTAAAAACGTATTAGGCACGACGAATCTCGGAAACAGGTCCGCACTTTATCAGCGAGCCTACGGAAATAAATATAACTATATTGCTAGGGAAGGCGATACGCGCGTTCTTGGCCTGAACTTATTTTTCGTCGTTATTCCGCCCTATATGGCTGGGACGAGGTTTGGTTCTATTTACAACTACACTCTTGTGGCAGACTTGTTTGGAGTTTTGCGGAGTTTTCTCTTTCCCGCAGTTGGTGATGTTCGTCGGCAGATTATAAACTCTACCAATATATGCCCCGACTCAACAGTCCATACTTCGCCTGGAGTAGTCGGAGGTGCCATTGAGTCTGCCTGCGTTAACGTCGTGAGCAACGCTGTAAGGGTAGTAAATAATGTCACGTCGCGTATCATTAATAAATTGTTTCATAACATTAGTGATTTGTGCGATATTGTTTCGGAGGCCTGGGTGACCTGTTCTTTAGAGGGTGTGTTGACATACAGCGTAAAGGTCTTATGTGAGGTTAGTGATGCAACAAAAATCGAAATCTCAGATGTCATTTCGCGAGAGTTGATAAACCCGCTTTCTGAAAGAATAGGGCGGTCTGTATGCAGTTGGCTTGGCGAGCAAGGTAATCAAATTGAGCAGGTGCTTTCCTCCTTGTTAGAAAGGCTTTTCAATATATACGGCACGAGTGGCTTTCAGAGTCAGAAAATGTCTTACAGCTTTCGTGCATCCTACGACTCAAGTTCCAACAAGTTAACAGAAGCCTTCTGTAGACTAGTGGGGAATCCCCGGATAATCACTTACCTTGGTCTCTATGCAGTAAGGATTTTTGACGCGGTGGAGGAGGGTCTCTACGTCCCGTCCTACTTCCTCTCTGCCTACCCCATACAGTTCAAGGAGTCGCCGACAGCTAGGTGGTGCTACAGCGTTGTTATGAGCCCCTATTATATATATACACAGCCACCGTTACCAACTAGCGAGAAAGAGGTGAAAAGTCTTTTAATCGACGCCTTAGATGTCATAAGAGATAATGAAAATCTTAAGACGGGACTTTTGAACTTCTTGCGAGATAAGTATGTACAGACAAAAATACTATGGATATTTTTATGGCAAGGCAACGCTGTAAAAGAAAATAATAAAGTTGCGTGTAACCCCTGGGCGTGGCCAATACCTTGGTATAATCCATATCTCGACTTTAACAAATGCTGGAGCGGTGGCGACCTTAGATGGACTATAGATTCGCTACAGTTAGGTCATCTTTCCCAGAGTGATATGCAATATCTGAGAGGACTTTTAATGCAGAGGGCACGTATGATTGAGGTGCCGGTATTGGCAGGAGTTAATAAGTACTTCGACGCATTTAAGGTCTATCCCGCGATAGCAGTGAGGGAGGTTGGCAATCCGAATCCGTACTACTTCGTGGTGCCTTACTCTACGCCTGCCCGGGAGCTCTTCGTGCTGGGAACCGTCGGCGACGTCGTGGTGTACGACGGTGACTCAAAAGGGTCTGGCGGAAAGAAGCCGTTCCTCTACTACGACTTATCTAGGTAGGCGTAACCTCTAAATATATTTTTTTCTTGATGCAGAAATAGCCGTAGATAAACTTAGGGACATCCTCTCCTTTTTCACACAGCGCGTAGCCCTGTACTCTCAGGATTTGAAGCATGCTGGGGTCAAGCCAGCTGGAGGTATCTGGAGACGCGGAGGCTATGTCCATGATTTGGTTAATTATCTCGTCCACTGCGGCGCTACAAGTTTTGGAGATGAGTTTTTGTACATCTACGACGGCTTGGTACGCCACCCGGCACATGGTTATTTTTTCTAGGTCTGGGGGCTCGGCGCGTGCCTTGATTATGTACGTGCCGGCGGGGAGGACGTACTCCGTCTGGGGGGTTTTGCTGGGCTGTATTATGACCTCGGCGGTGGTTCCTATGACTGTGGCCGTGGTGGGGCCTGTGGCCACTACGCAGGTGGGGGCTCCGCAGCGGCACTCATTGTCGGGGCATATCTTTAGGGTGGTGCCGTGTGGTATGGCTACGTGGACGGTTTTGCTCTGGCCCGGCTCTAGGTCTAGCAACACCTTGACGGCAGCGGCGACGTCTTCTGTGTGGATGTCCTTGGCCTTGTCTAGCATGTAGAGGTAGGTGCCGTATATTGCGGCGGTGGCCGCGACGAGTAGCGCCACCAGGAGGACGTAGGAGGGGTTCATCACCCGCAGAGCTTCCCGCTTGGCTTTGCCACGACCACGGTGGCGGCGCCCTCGCCCACAGACGCGGCGGCGATGGCCACGTAGTAGGTGGGACTACTCATCATACAGTATTCGGGGGGTACGGCCACTTGTATGTAGTGGAGGCCTGTGATGTTGAAGTACCAGATAGACTCGCGGGGGTCGAAGGTGCCCATTATGGGGAATCTGTAGGGCTTGCCGCCTATGATGTTGTAGAGGGCGGCGGCGTATGTTATGAGCTGGATCTGTTTCTGGTCTCTGGTGAGGTTTACGGCGGCTTTGACTCCGCCGAAGGCGCCTAGGTTCTTAAACTCCACCTTCACGTCAGCCGCCGAGTTTATGAACGCCATTACTCCGTTGTCGCAGGTAGCCACGGCGTATATCGACGAGATATAGAAATAACTATTGTACCTGCTAACTTCTACGTCCAGCGTGTCCAGCTTGCAGAAGACGCCGCGGAGGACGGCGTATGCCCCCGCCTTGTCGGTGAACATCACGTTGAAATATCGACTATACAGATCTTGAAGAGCGCCGCCTTGTAGGTTTTGCGTGTTGCTTAGTATCGCCTCCAAGGTGTTGGCTGTGGCGTATGCGGCTTCTTCCGCAACGTTTCTTAGGATGTGTTCTACTTCGCGTTTTACTGCGATGTAGTTCTCTATGGCGGCGGTTGGGCCTATTGTCCTCTTGGGTAGGGTGACTAGGAGGAGTAGGGTTATGACGAAGATCAGGGCGGCTACCCCTATTAGGACTTGGCCTCTCATCGGGAGAGGCGGAGGGATATCATTCTTCCCTCTCCTCGCATGAGGATGAGCGTGGCGCCGTCTGACCGCGCCGGGTCGTAGCCTCTTGCGATGGTGTATATTACGCCTCTGGTGAGGGATATGACTGTGAGGTTGTACCCGACGTTGGGGGGCAGTAGCGTCTCTAGGGCGGCTTTGGCGTACTGCGGGTCGCCGGAGCCAGCGACGCCGTAGGCCACGGCGTATGCCACGCCTGTGTCTGCCCAGTGTATGAGTATCCTCTCTGCGTTTATCTTGAGGGTGTAGTCAGACTGGACGTACTGCACCTTGAAGAGGTGCTGGGCCACGACGAAAGTGAGTACCGTCGCCACGACGAGGAGAGCCGCCTCGAGGAGAGCCGCCTGGCCCCTCATCGTATGTGGGAAATGAGGACGGTGCCGTTGGGCAACACCAGAAACGCCGAAGCCGGCCCCGAGTAGAGCGCGGCTGGGTCTACACACTCCAGCGGCTTCACGCCGGCCTTCGTCGCCACGTCTTTGCTTATCACGTAGCTGGGGGAGGGGACCAGCAGGTAGTAGCCTTCGCCGTATCCGTACAGCGTCGCGTCTATGAGGAGCGCTGGGAAGCCCGAGGCGACGAAGTACTTCACGTCTCCGCAACACTCCGCGTAGTAGGGGGTTATTAGGCACTCTCTGCCGCCTATTCTCAAGAGCGGCGGGGCGTTGGGCTTGAACAGTACTTTCTGTCCGGCGCCTAAGGCGTCGGCGACCAGCGACGTCCTTGCCTCTATCACGGCCACGTAGCCCGTGACGGTGGTGTAGAAGTTCTGCACTGCGAGGTACACGGCGGCAATAAAGACCACAACGAGTATAGCCGCCTCCACGACGTTCACAGCCTTGTTTATACCACTCTTTTAAATTTTTACGAGGCATATACCCTTATCCGGGGCCTCTCTATCTGTATGTCGGGCGAGCATTGGGTTGCGATTATGTATTTGCCATCTTTAATGCCTAGTCTGGGGCTGTCCAGCTGGCCCGTGCACTCCCCGAACTCGCTTGTATGCGCCACCTTTTCTACTATTATGACGGTGCCGGTGGAGTCCAGCACGTCGACGCCTTGGGGGGCGTTGATTCTGCAGGTAGCGGGTTTACGGGTGTCGAGACCCACAGTGATTTCTCCCCCTATAATCTTGACTGGGTAGTAGAGGTTTATCTTGGCCGTGTAGTTGCCGGGCTCTTCCAACGCCCGTCGTAGGGCTATTTGGATCAGATAGGTAACCTCGCGGCATGCGTGGCTGTTTATGCTGTAGACCGCGCCGTCGTAGACAGTAAATACGTAGAAGAGAGAGGCGACCGCCCCGGCGAGGAGGACGGCGTAGAGCAGGACAACTGCTGGGATCTCCATCACCTCACCACGGCGGTTCTGTCATATATCTTTATAAACACTCCGCTGTTGCTGTATATACACTGCTGTGCGTCCACGATGCGGATGCAGAAACTACAGGCGCGGGAGCCGGAGGGCGGCAGTATCGTGATCTCTCTCACGTCGATTACCTCTATCTTCAGAGGCCCCCCGTATATAACTTCTGCTGCGTTGGTTATGTCGGTGAAGGTGGCCGTCACGTATCTGACCTTGTAAAGTTGCACCGCGGCGGCCCAGCTCCCGATTGGCTCGGCCTGCCCTCCCTCAAACGCGGCGCTCAGCGTGTCCCCGCGGATGCCCTTCAGCTCGCCGGGCGGGGACGGAAGCACGTACCAGATCCTGAAGCGGCGAATCTCGCTGGTGCAGTTGGTGACAACCTCGACCTGGACCGAGACGAAGTAGGCGGCTTGTCTAAAGTTTATCACGTTGCCAGTTTCTACCATCTGCCACGCCGGCTCTGTCCTCTCGGCGGAAGACAGTAGAGGGGCTATGAACGAAAAAACTAGAAAGGCAACCGCGACGAGAAGTGAGAAAAAAATTACTGCCGGTATTACATCCATCACCTAACAGTTACAGGATAAAGGTCGCTCCGCTCAGTGCCGCCACCTTTTGTATAGTACACTGCCACATAATATGTCACGCCATGCTTCAATTGTTGGTCATTTAGCTTAACAACGAGGGTTTTTGACTGACCTGGACTAAGCGTTTTGTCTTGTTGCTGGCTGGTTGTTGATAAGTCAAGCCGCACTTCTTTTTGGAGATCTCCACCTGTAATAACCGCGTAATCTATTTCTGTTGAAGCGCCGCCTGTTTCTCTTACTGTGATTGAAATATCGTATGTATTTTGGCCAGTTTTTGTTATTGTTGCTTTTTCTATTATTACTTTTGGCTGTGGGGTGAAGAAACCGCTTATCATGCTCCAGAACAGGAGCACGGCTGCGATTCCTATCACTGTGAGGAGTACGGCAATTACCACGCCGCTGATGCCTCTGAGTTTTTTCTGACTTGGGCTCTGCATACTGTTTGTTCTTTGGTGTATTTTAAGTTTTTGTGCCGTGAATTGGGGGTTCGGGGTGGTAAATGTTTTTAATTTGTTTCTTGTGTGGTTTATGCGGTTTCGTGGCTTGAGGGTTGGTTTGTCTGGCGTGAGGGGGCGGGGTGGGAAGAAGGGTGGGGGCGAGGTGGAGGAGGGGGTGGGCGTGTCTGGTGTGAAGGTGTGGAGGGGGGTGCCGGAGGGGCGTGTGGTGAAGCAGTACAGCGTCGGCCTTACCAAAATATATATAGTAGAGAGTAGCGCTTTTTATAAGTACGTTGTGGCGGATCCGGAGGTTGATGGGCGTGCGTTGAGGAGGCTGGGGGAGGCGTTGGAGAGGTTTGTGCAGAGCGTAGATCCGAGTCTGTTTCTAGACGTCGGGAGGAGGGAGGAGGCCTTGAAGGTGCTTAGGTCTGGTTTGGCTAAGCTTGGTGTGCGGGATGATACGTTGCTGTATTTCGCGGAGCGGGAGCTGTTGGGGTTTGGGCCTCTTGATCCGGTTCTGCGGGATAGGCAGCTGGAGAATGTGGAGTGTAAGGGCCCGGGGAAGCCGCTTAACGTGGTGCATGTGGAGTTCGGCCGTATCGAGTCCAACATGGTGTTTAGCGAGGCGGAGCTGGATAGCTTGGTGCAGCGTCTTGTCTTTAAGGCGGGTAAGTCTTGTAGCGCCGCCTCGCCTAAGGTGGACAACGCGCTTCTGCCCGGCGTGGGGAGGCTCACTGCGACCTGCGGGAGGGAGATCTCGGCTGGTAGCTCCTTCGTTGTGAGGATCTTTCCTGAGAGGCCTTGGACCGTGCTGGGGCTTCTGGAGCGCAACACGCTGTCGCCGGAGGTGGCGGCGTACCTCTGGCTGGCCGTGGAGTACAAGATGCCTATCCTCATCGCTGGGGAGATGGGGAGCGGCAAGACGAGCTACGCCAACGCCATCTTGGGCTTGGCGCCGCCGGATAGGCGCATAGGGACGGCGGAGGACGTGGCTGAGTTCAACATTCCGCATCTGAACTGGCAGAAGTATCTGACCGACGAGAGGAGGGGGATCGACCTCTTTGAGCTTGTCAAGCTTCTTCTGAGGGCTAACGTGGACTACGTGGTTATCAACGAGATCAGAGGCGCCGAGGAGTCCCGGGCTTGGTTTCAAGCCATCTCCACGGGCCACGGCGGCGTGACGACGATACACGCCGATACTGTCGAGAGCGTTTTCAACAGGCTGGACAACCTCGGCATACCTCCTGAGTATCTGACTTCGCTGGCTCTTGTGGTGTTTATCGGCAGGTTTAAGATCGGGGGGAAGATCCAGAGGAGGACGCAGTACGTCTTCGACATAGTAGACCCGAGGGCGAGGCAGTATGCCGCCATTTTCACCTATAACCACGCCGCAGACAGCTATGTGGCGGGTGATCTATCCTCGGCTAGGACGACTAAGCGCATCTTGGAGCTCGCCAAGTGGGATGCCGGCAGGTTTATGGAGGAGTACAGAAAGAGGGTGGAGTTCCTGCGGCGTCTTCTCTGTCTGCACAGAAGCTCGCCTATCAACGACCTCAAGGCCTTGGCCAATCTCTTCGCCAGATTCTACCAGGGCTACATGCCCGAGACGCCTGCGTCGTGCGAGAAAAAGCCGGAGGGCGAGATAAAGCCGCCGCAGAGGGCTAAGACGAACCCAAATGTGATTTTTCTAATGCCTGCCGGCCCCAAGAGGGTTAGGCTGAGGGCTGTGGCGGCGCCGGGAACCCGCCTAGAGATTGTCGACGTCGGCGGGAGGCCTGTGGGTGGGGCTGAGGCTGAGGTGGAGGTGTCTGAGCAGTCTCTCTCGGTGTCGGTGGTGGGCTCCGGCCAGTTGTTCTACGAGGTGGAGATGGGCGGCAGGGTTGTAGGCAGAGGCGCAGTCGACCTGATGAAGCAGAGACCGCCGCCTAGGAGGGATTTGGTGGATATGGGGGAGACGAAGGTGCTGGATGAGGGGGAGACGAAGATTGTGGTAGAGACCATGGTGTTGGGGGGGCAAGCCCCTCCGCCGCCGGCGCCTAGGCTTTGCCTTAAGGTGGGCGGGAGGTCTCTGCCGCTTGTTGCTGGGAAGGTGTACGGTAGGGGGGATTTCGACTTCGTGGGCGAGGAGGCTAGATTTGTGTCTAAGGAGCATTTCCGGGTGGAGGAGAGGGGCGGCGGGCTGTGGATTGTGGATGTGGGCTCTAAAAACGGCACGTTTGTTAACAACGTGAGGGCTGAGAAGGGGGTGGGTATTCCGCTGTTTCCCGGGTCTGTGGTTAGGGTAGGCAAGGTGGAGGGGATGGTGGAGGTATGCTGAGGCCGTCGGTGGATAGGGAGCTGGCGGCGCTTGTGGGGGTTAAGGTCGAGGATGCTAGGCGCACCGCCTTCCTGCTGATGGGGGTGGTCATCGGCATCGGTGTTGCCGTTGCTGGTTTCGGGGTTTTGTCTCGGCAGTTCTTCCTTATGGTGGGCGGCTTGGCCATCGCCGCGCTGTCGGTGATGTTTTTGTTTTACCCCGTGTTTGAGATCAGGAGCAAGATCGGGAGGGTGGAGGGGGAGCTTCTGCCGGCGGTGCTCTTCGCGACGATTTACGCCTCGGCAGATCGGGATATGGCTGAGGGCTTTTACGCGGTTGAGCCGGGTGTCGCGCCTCATATGGCTGAGTTTATTAAGAATGTGGAGAGGATGCGAATCAAGAGGCTCATTGCCACTCCGCATGAGGCCCTGGGGGAGGCGGCGCGCACGCTGGAGGGGAGTAAGTTATTTGGCGTGTTGATGGCGATGTCTACGGCTAGGGCCGTTGGCTTTAGTCAGTACGTCCAGGCGCGTGATGTGCTCAAGAGCGTGCTTTTCGAGCTTAGGTCGACCTACGCCAGGCTGGCGGAGAACGTGAAGCTTATCGGCGAGGTCATTTTGGTGTTTTTCGGTGTGCTTCCTCTAATGATGTTGATAATTAATTCGATCTTCTACAGCGCGGGAGCCGCCGCACAGCTCCTCGCCTACGTCTTTTTTGTGATTCCAGCGATAGGCGTAGCGCTGGCATATCTCATAGACTCCGCCCACCCGAAGACGCCTGAGTCGTTCCTCAAGAAATACCGGCTTTACCTCATCGGCGCGGGGATCGGGGCCGGCGTCGCCGTCGCCGTGTCTACGGCGCTTGCGGCGTTGCCTCTTCAGATCAAGATCACGGCGGCGGGCTCCGGATACGCAGACGCGGTTAAAGGCGCCTACGCGGTCGCTGTGGGCATAGCCGCCGGGGCGCTCACCGCTGGGGCTTTCGTGACGCCTAAGTACCTCCTAGACGCTAGGAGGAGGTGGGGCATAATCTCGGCTCTGCCGTATTTCGTCCGGGACCTGGCCGAAAGCGTGAAGACGGGCTTCACCCCCGCCCGGGCCGTGGCTATGTTGATCCAGAAGAAGAGTTACAACAAGTATTTCGACGAGGTCCTCAAGTCGATGGCTCGGCGCATTGCCAGAGGCGCCACCTTCCGTGATGCGGCTGTTGAGGAGGCCCGAGAGGTCCCGTGGATAGCCGGAGTTGTCCTCGCGGCGGCTGGAGAGGCCGAGAGGCTGGGCGCTAAGCACGAGATCTTTGCAGACCTCGCAGACACCGTCCGCGACGTTGTCGACATCCTCAAGGCGGCTAGATCTGCCATGCGGGGCGCCGTGATGTTCGGACTGATCACCGTCGTGATAATCACAGTGCTTCTGGGAGGCGTGGCGAAGTCGCTGGTTTTCCAAGTGGCGGATCAAGCCACTATGCTTCAGTACGCTACTGCGCAGATCCCAGGCGGGATACAGCTCATCACATGGTCTCAAGTCCCCGAGGTCTTGCGCTACGCCTTGATAGGCGCCGTCTTAAACGCCGTCGTGCTGGGAATCTTGATCGGCAAGATGGCAGAGGGGAACTTCTACGCCAGCTCCCTGTACCTCACAATTTCAGCCGCCATAGCGGTTGTGTCGGTTTTCGTATCTATATTCATATAAATTTGACGAGGTTGATTTTCTTGCTTTTTCTTTCCGTGTTTCTGCTAGCGTTGCCTCAGCTGGGGGATACTGCCACGGTTGCCCCCGACGTGGGGTACAGGACCGAGGAGGGGACGATCGCTTTGTTTCTTATGCCGGATTAAGCCAGTCGCAGGTGGGAAGTTTACCTGGGCGAGAGGCTGTGGCTTGTAGTTCAGATAAAGACTGCGTACTCGCCGTGTCCCTTCTCCGTGGAGGTAACTGACTTGGAGACTGGGGAGGTCGTGTAGAGGAAGTCCGCCATCTTGAACGTCTGCGGGGGCCAGATGCTCAGCAACATGTGCCAGACGTTTATATTCAATGACTTCAGAATCGTGGAGCCGGTGGTGGAGGGCCGCAGGTCTAAGATAATGGTGAGAGCCGGCAACTAGTGGGGCGCTACACCTTTACCGAGCGGCACAACCCGCCGGGGAGGATCACTGGCATAACTTTTTTCGAGGGCGCTAAGGTGGCCACGGTTCTTAGGAAGGACGGCATGAGGTTAAGGTGAGAAACAACGGCGAACTGAAGGCTGGGTACAGCCTCACGCTTCTCATGGACAGAAGGAGGTTCGCGAGCCAGAGAATCTCCGTGAGGCCTAAATTGGAGTCCACGGCTGTTTTTGACGTCAAGCTAGAGGGCCTCCGAGGGAGGGTGAACTTCACAGTGGTGCTGAGCGGCGTTATTGTAAACGACGTGCAGTCAGTCTTCTACGACGTCGTTTCGCCGCATCCCGACTTTTCGCTTGAGCACCCCCCTCGGTAGAGGGCAAGGTCGGCGAGCCGCTGAGGGTGGAGGTTAGACTTAGGAACAAGGGGCCTACGTGTAGGCAACTAGCAGTTTCTATAAAGGCGGAGTCTGCCGCAGATGTGGAGGCCAGCTACAGCAGATCCAATGTGGGTTACGGCGGCTTTCTCTACTTGGATCTGTCTATAAGGCCTCTGTCCGCGGGCCGCGGCCGTCTTTCTATCTCGGTGGCTTGCATCAACTACACCTCAACTGTATACGTGAACTACACAGCACTGGCGAGGCTATCTCTACGGCGGTTGATCAGACCGGCGGCCCGCCCTGCCCGCCTCTTCCTAGACGGGAGGGAGGTAACCGGCGAGGTGCGGCTCGCAGGCGGGAGCTACGTGGTGGATGCCCTGCCCGAGGTGCGGGTGGGCGACGCGAGGTGGGTTTTTGAGAGGTGGAGCGACGGGGTCACGACTTCCACAAGGCACGTCGACCTTACGGGGAACTTAGAGGTGAAGGCCCTATACGGGCTTCAGTACTACGTCTACATTTAAAACTCCTTGGAGGACCGTGGAAGGGTGGTTTGACCGCGGCGCAGAGGTCGAGGTCCCCAGCGCCGACGTGGAGCAGGAAGACTGGCGCTACAAGTTCAAAAGGTGGTCGGGGAGCGGTTGTCCCACCTCCGGCAGGTTCACGGTGCTGGGGCCAGCCCGTTGCGAGGCTGTATACGTGAAGGAGTACCGCGTAGTGGTGAAGCTCTTCAACAACACCGAGACGTATTGGGTAGAGGAGGGAGCCACCTTCCGCAAAGAGGTGTGGGCTGAATCGAGGGAGGGCATGAGGCTCGTCCCAACAGGTGCCGACAATTGTGAGTGGACGCCGGCGCAGGACCGCATGGTCCTCTCTGCATCAGGTCCTGCCCAATGCGTAGTCTCTTGGCGTAGGGAGTACTCCATGAGGATAGAGAGCGGGCTAGGCGAGAGGCCGCTGTTTTGGGAAGGGTTGCTACCCGAGGGCTCAGAAATACGCTACATGGAGGGCGGCTCCTTACTGCCTTCAAAGACGGGCTTGCGGCGGCCACCGTGGAGGAACTCGGCGTGAGGTATAAGCCGGCGGGCTGGACGTGCAACGGCGCCGAGGCCCCCCGGGAGGTTGTGGTAAATGCACCACTACGGTGCGCAGGCATGTGGAGGAAGGAGGTGCAGGTAGTGGTTGAGGTTTATCTCGACGGCTCGTTTAAGGAACGGAGGGAGTTCTGGGTGGCACAAGGCGACATCCTTAAGCTAAGCCCCTCCATGTTCATGCCCCAAGCTGGTCTGCTTACGCAAGTTAAATTCGCCGGATGGGAAGGCGCCTCCGGAGCCTCCGGCGCCGGTATTCTGCTGAGACCCGAGACACCCACCACAGTCAAGGCAAAGTTCTACACAGACCACATGCCGCTCTACGCCGTCGTAGGCGCCGCCGCAGTCGCCACAGCTCTCGGCATCTTCTTCTACATCAAAAGAAAAGAAGAACACATAAGAATATGGGCGAAGCAACCTACGGAGACAAAAAAGAAATAGAAATTGAACCTATGGAAGCTACAAAAACCAAAAAAGAAGAGGGAAGAAAGTAAATATATTTTACAATTTACTTAGTTTTATAAATTATGTTCTTAAATTATATTTTAATTTTAGTTATTACAAAGATGTTTTTGTAATTTACGGAGTTAATAACATCAAAATATAAAAATTATGAATTACATCAGTGTATGGGAATTGATCAAGTGGCTAGGGATTTACTACTTGTTTACGTAACTCTTTTGAGCGTGTATGCTGTCTTCTTTTTTATTGAGCTTGCCACTATTTATGGAAACTTGAAAGTCTCATCTTTGTTTATTTACATTTTATTCATTGTTGTAACTATAATAACCTTAGGTGCAGTGGATTTTTCAAGGGCGAGTATTAGGTGGGAGATGTCTGCGGTTGCGGCACTTATTTTTGCAATGGTAACATTACTACTTGAAAAAAGTTTCACAATTTTTGCGTTGGTGGTTGTAATTGTTAGCATGTTGATCTTGACGTCAGATTCTCTTCCATTTCCTGTATCTAGAATAGTCAAGGCTGCAGGAGCTGCCGTCGCGGGCGTAGTAACACTATATATAGTGTCTTTGGTCTGGGATGCGCCGTTTGACCCTCTCCTCCTACCCAATCTCTTGTTGTACGGCGCAACGGTCGCATTAGCCGCGGGATACATTGCAGAATTGCGCTTCCCGCGCGTATACTACTACATCTCACTAGGAGTAATCGCGGTGGTGGGAGCCTTCGCGATAGTAACAGGTGGGGTCTTGCTCCAAGAACTACCTCCATTAACAGCTTCTCGCACCTTTGCAGATGCTGTCTTCATAGTAAGTATCTACTTGTCTGCAACGCTCCTCACGGCGTTAGGCGTATTGGCAATTATCTACCTAGTCAGAGTCCTTCTTGTAAAGAAGATGCAACATAGTGAACAGCAACCAAAGTCTCCAGAGGAGATAGAACTACATCCCTACGAACCTGACGCCACTAAGACGCGGTAAAAACGCCGTCATCTAAAAGGTGCGGAATGTAGCGCGTGGTGTGAGACAGTCTAGACCTCGGTATTATAGGAGTCTTTATTCTTAACAAGTCGGCGTCGTCGGACGGCATCAGGAGTGGATACGGGTTGAGGCAATGTTTTTAACTACGTTTTTCTTTTGGATATGATGTATTTCTTGCTTCTCGTCATTTTGCTCTTAGGCTTCATAAACCTTGCATAGCTACCTTTTAAGGTTTTTGAGCTCCACAGCGTCACGGTATTTGTAAAATACGAATTGAACAACTGCACTATCTCTGTTTTCACTTGCAATAAGCGTGTTTTGGGCTTCTCCATGCTGGGCCTGTGGGTATTGAGAGATATAGGGACGTTGTTGTAGCTCTTCTTCGGCATGGTGCCGATCCAAGCGTGAGAAACGAGGAGGGCAATTCCGTTCTTGAGTTGCACCGAGGGGCATGTGTGGGTTGTTAATCTGTTGGTTAGGTATCGCGCCGATCCGTACGCAAAAGAACGAGTAGGTAGGGCCACACTTGATGTGGCTGTGGGGGATGCCAGAGAGTGGGCGCGGCGGTTTAAAGGCGAAGCCCCGCCGCCTCCTAAGGGTTACATAGAAATCGAGCCTTTAGACGGGGAGGACGGTCGAGGTGGAGCCGACAAGTAATTGTGGGCTTAGTTTGGGGTTTGTCTAACGTAGGCCTTAGTCGGCTGTTGAGGGCGTACTGCAGGTGTCGTAAATACAAGAGCTCTTTGCGTGTTTGAGAGGTGTTGCAAGCGGCTGTGGAGGAAGTTCAAGGTGGCGGACTGATTTCGCGTTGAGGGGTGTAAGAGGAGGCTGAATGTCGGACGACGCCGTCGGGTTTTGCAGAGTCTAATAACGCAGTCAGCGGGGTAGAGGAGCTGTGGGGGAGTCGGTTGCCTTTTGACGTCGCGTGTGTAGTGCTCGACCAAGAACGAGCCACCTCTGCCGCTGACGAGACGCAGATACATCACGACGCCTGCCGCAGTTATGCCCTTCTTATTCAGCGATGCATGTTGAACTGCAATCACTTCACCTCTCCTCGCGTCGCCGCGGCCCCCACAAGTACTTCTTTGTAGGTACAGACTTACAAGTGTAATTATCTCTGTAAGGAAATCCCTGCAGAGAAGTACCTGTAAGGAGAGTTGTAAACATCGATGACCGAGTAGCGTACTGAACCGCTCGGCAAACTCCTCCAGCCGGGCGCGTTGCGGCTAGCCGGCGTGTGGGCGCATCTAACACCTAAGAGTCATCTGCACGCCAGTGGGTGGATGGGACTGCCGGGATTTTTAGGCTGGTTTCACCTGAATCCGGGACCGCGCGTTCTGTCAGCCGGCTTACAAAAAACATTCTAAGAGAGATGGGTTGGCAGAGCACCACTACTCCTCCCTACAGTGGTTGGATGTAAAAGTTTGTGGATGTCGTCGGGAAAAAGAGGGGATTGCCATGTGGACGGTTCATTATAGTGGTGAACAGGTGGTCGCTCAATGACCTCTTTTTTCTCCTCGTCTTTTTGTGGAACCTCCCAGCGCCGCCCTCCTAAGGCTCAGACCTCTCGCATAGCGAAACGACCTCTGCGATCAGCTTCACGTGGTATAACCTAGCAGGTATAATTATTTATGTGGGTATACCCGTCAGTCTTAATCTGTGAAGAGTAAGGCTTAAATAGCATTGCAAAGAAAAGAGAAGAGACATGGATGAGATCACGGCTCAACATGCGTTGCGTCGTTTAGCGCATCATGGGGTCTAAGATTAAATAACGTCTAGAGATCGCGCTCAGGTCCATCGAGCCCCCGACGCCGGGGGAGGTGCTTGAGCGAGTCTCTATACACGGAGTCTTGCGGGGACTGGGTGTTCCCGACGTGGATGCCGTACGTCGAATACGCAGTGCCGAAGATCGCCGAGACGTTTCAGCTTTCGGAGGAGGAGAAGAGCCAGCTACTTCACTTCTGGTATGCAATGAAGCAGTTGCTACAGTAGGCGCAGAGACGGGCAAAGGCCAAGCTGACAGCGCTGTACAAAGCCGTTGTTGAAGGCACGTACAGGTCGGAAGGCAACAAGCTGTACGCGCCAGACGGGACGTAGATGTATGTAATAGGGGACTCCACTCCACATATTCCAATCCGCGGCGTAACAGCTGAGACGTGTTTTCCCGACCTGCTGAAGCTTCCGCGTGAGAGGCTTGAGCTGTTTCAGCTGGGCTGGAGGGCAAGCGACGAAGGCAGGCACAAGAGACAACCTTACATGGGCACTACACAGCCTTGGCAGGTGTTTGCCTGGGCGGCGGCGAGATACGGAGAGCTCTACGCATG
>Ga0080008_138786_pt1 | contig 17696 bp, 17 predicted proteins | sample ConCONMetagenome_FD_69211 | JGI IMG/M metagenome (GOLD analysis project Ga0080008, IMG submission 69211) | Hot spring microbial streamer communities from Conch Spring, Yellowstone National Park, USA - CON_C (SPADES assembly) (version 2) | ecosystem: Environmental > Aquatic > Thermal springs > Hot...
TGCCTCGATACTGGTATTGTCGGCTTGTTGTAGGCGAAGAGTAGTATGGAGTCAGCAGTCTCCCTACCAACACCTTTAACCCTTAACAGGACCCTCCTAGCATCCCCTACATCCAGGTTGCCAACGTCCACCTCTAGGAGGAGCTTTGAGATGTCGATGAGGGTTCTAGCCTTAGACCTCCTGAAGTTCAATGGCTTGAGGAGCTCCTCCAGAACCCCGGGGTTGATCGATGCTAGAGCCTTGGGCTCTACAAGCTTAAGGTCTAGGAGCCTCCTGAAAACCCTATCAACGACATCCCACCTGGACATCTGGACTAGGATAGCTGTAACAACTATGTGGAATGGATCACTGTAGCCAGCCCACCAACTAAGACTATCACCAGGCCCGGGGAACCAGCCGTAGCCTGGGAGTATGCTTTTAACATCCTCAAGATCCTCTACGAGCCTGGAAAGCCTCAATTAACGCTCCTATACGCTACTGTCAATGAACATTGCACACCTAAATAAGCTCATAGAGCCTAGCTGTACTCGAACTCAACACAGCTCTAGGGACGCTCTTAAAACCGCTACTAACATCTTCCCCAAGGGTTCCCCACGACCGGTTATCTTAGCTGATACACCCTATGCTTTTAAACCCCCCGCACTCGTGTAGAGAACATGGTGGCTGAGGGTTGTCTGTTAAGCTTGAGGTCGTCGATATCCCCGTTCCTGAGGGCACTAACGTTATTATTGGTAAGACTCACTTCATCAAGACTGTTGAGGATCTCTACGAGGCTATGGCTACAAGCCACCCTAGTATAAGGTTTGGCCTCTGCATGTGCGAGGCCTCGGGGAAGAGGCTCGTTAGACATGATGGTAATGATGAGGAGCTCAGGAAGCTGGCTATAGAGGCTTGTCTCAAGATCGGTGCAGGCCACGTCTTCGTCATATACATGAGAGGCGGGTGGCCTATAAACGTTCTTAACGATTTGAAGCACGTTCAGGAAGTTGTATCACTTGAGGTTGCCACAGCCAACCCCGTTAAGGTCATAGTCGCAGATCTAGGCGAACAGAGGGCCCTACTAGGGATTGCTGACGGCTTTAAACCTCTTGGTGTCGAGACAGAGGAGGATATAAGGGAGAGGAAGGAGTTCCTAAGGAAGATAGGGTACAAGAGGTAACCCCACGTTTTGGAATTATTTTCGTTTAAAAGGTTTTCCTACTTAGAATTAATTCTAGGTGGTGTGATTGAATAAGGAGGCCGAGTTCTGTGGTGATGAGCTCTTCGATCACCTGGTGTACAGGGAGCTAGCTTCTATGGAGAGGGATCCTGAGCTTAAATCGATACTTGAGATGTTCTCCGAGCAGGAGAGGAGGCATTATGAGTTCTGGAGGAGCCTGGCTGGTGGTTGTGGTAGTGTTAGCATGTTGAAGGTTAAATTGTACGTTCTGGCTAGGAGGCTTCTAGGGCTGACATTCACCCTTAAGTTCCTTGAGAGGCATGAGAGTAGTGTTGTTGAGGAGTACAAGGCCTACCTGGAGAGGCTTGAGGGGCCTGCGAGGGAGGAGCTTGAGAGGATTATAAGGGATGAGGTTGAGCATGAGAGGAGCTTCCTGAATAGGCTGGCTGAGATGGAGAATCTGGTGAGGTACCTAGGATTCATAGCGTTAGGTCTAGCTGACTCCATAGTGGAGATTACCGGTGTACACGCGGGGTTCCTCGGGGCTACAGCTACAACACTGGCGGCGGGGGTTGCAGGGCTCATAGTCGGGCTCTCAGCAGCCATAGCTATGGCTGGTGCTGCATACCTACAGGCTAAGCATGGTGGGGTCGGGGAGAGGCTTAGACCAGGCACCTCCGCTATAGCCACTGGGGCTTCATACTTCTTCGCAGTCGTACTACTAGCTATACCATACTTCCTAACAGAGTCAATGTTGCTAGCGTTCACAGCGTCACTAGCCGTAGCTGTAGCTCTAACAGTACTATTCACAGTCTACAGTAGTGTTATAAACGATAGGGATGTTAGGAGCGAGGTTACAGAGAACCTACTGATACTAATGGGGGTTACCGTAGCATCATTCCTGTTCGGGACGTTCATAGGGGAGGTTACAGGGCTAAAAGGCCTAATACACCATTAGACATGGGGTAATCGCAAACCAGCCTTTTTAAGCTTTAAGCTTGACTCATAGCATAGAGGGTGCTCTAGGGTGGCTTTGGAGGAGCTCTTCGACAAGATTGAGCCTAAGAGCCCTGGTCAGGAGGAGCTTAGGAAAGCTCTACTCTCTGACAAGGATCTTGTGGGCGTGTTCGGCCCAACTGGTACTGGTAAGAGTTTATTCGCCATAGCATACGGTTTAACAGCCGTCTATAGGGGTAAGTATAGGAGGCTCGTCCTATCAAGACCCATAATAGATGTTGTAACGGGGAGGGAGATAACGTTGTTCAGCGAGCCTGAAACGTACTTTAAGCACGCATCAGAGTACCTTAGGGATATACTAGCTGGGTTTGCTGATGTAAAGGCGTTAGAGGACGCTGTATCCTCTGGGAGGCTCATACTAGCTGACCCACACTTCCTGAGGGGTAGGACTTTCGACGACTCCATTATAGTACTAGATGATGCTCAGAGCGTGCCAGCGGAGACCATAGTTGAGATTGTGACCAGGATGGGTAGGAATAGTAGGTTGGTGATAGCAGGCGACCCCATATTCCAGAGGACCTCGGAGCCTGGAAGGGATGGGGCTACACTAGCTAGGGAGATCCTACTCGGGGAGGAGACAGCCGTAGTAGTGGATCTAGGTGTAAAGGATATAGTGAGGCCCGGGGCCAGGAGGGGTGTAAAGCTCCTACTAGAGCTCCAGATGAGGAAGAGGGTTTTAGATGAGGTGGAGAAGAAGGTTAAGGATACAGCTAAAGTCTACGCACCAGATGCCGATATAGTGACGGTTGTTAACCTAACTGATGCTAAGAAGAAGTGGGAGATTACAAGCGAGCACACACCGGATGCCCTAGTAGTGGTTAAGGAGGGGCATCTAGGTAGGATCATAGGGGTTAAAGGCGAGAGGATACAGAGTATAGAGAAGGATGTGGGGGTGAAGCTTAGAGCTATACAGCTAACACTAGACCTCAAGGAGTTTGTAAGAGCAGTGCACCCGGTAGCCTGGATACACAAGCACATAGCGGACTTCGACTTCGCAGGTAACAGCCTTAGGCTTGTTGTAGCTAGAGGCCATATGGGGCCGATGCTAGGCCAGAGGGGCTCATACATTAGATTCCTAAACGATGTGATGGAGAAGCTAATAGGAGTTGGAGTCCACGTGGTGGAATCTGAGGAGGAGGTTGAGAAGGGGAAGCCTAAGAAGAAACGTTGAGCGGGTAGTGGAGCCCAACTACTCCTCCTCGTAAACCTCAACGTATATCCTAGCCTTAACCTTCTCACTTGAAAACGGTGGCACCTCGGGGCCTAGGTCTACAGCGAATACAACACTATTACCTAGATCGTCTGTAAACCTGATCTCAGCTACGTATGTAGGCTTAGGCCCCCCCGACTCGAACATCTTCAGCATAGACTCGTATATCCTAGATATGGCCATCTGGAACGCTACAGGGCTACTGAAATCCTCGGGTTTAAGTGTTACAGTTGCAAAACTCTTAATCACCTTCCCGACACGCGCTGAACCCTCGTAGACCCTGGATACACCCCTCTCCCTCTCACTCACAACGTAGCACCTCTACCCACTCTCAAATCTGAACCTAATTAGCGTCCATGAAGTTGGTTGGGGTTAAACCCAGGCCTTTAGAGGTTATAGAGGTTACGCTTTTAAGGTCTCCTGGAACACCACGTGCTAGAGGTCTTGCTGGAGTGGTGGTTGTATTGGAATTGGGAGGTCTAGGTTTGAGCTCTACGGGCCTAAGGTTGATGTGAGGCTTGTTGAGAGGCTTAAGTCTATAGAGGCTAAGTGGAGGGCTCGATGGTCTTCTGCCAGGCTTTTCGAAGCCGACCCGGACCCGTCTAAGCCTAAGTTCTTCGCTACATTCCCATACCCCTATGTTAACGGCTACCCCCACCTTGGAGGTGCTTTCACCATACTAAGGGTTGATATAACTGCTAGGTTTAAGAGGATGAGGGGCTATAATGTCCTGTTCGCTCAGGGGTGGCATGCTACAGGCGGGCCTATAGTATCTGCAGCCCTTAGGGTTAGGGAGGGTGATCCTAAGATAATAGCTGATCTAAGGCTAATGGGGATAACCGGGGATGATGTTGAGAATTTCGTCGACCCAAGGTACTGGGTTGAGTTCTTCAGCAGGGGGTGGAAGAGGGATCTCATAGCCTACGGTATGAGTATTGATTGGAGGAGGGAGTTCTACACAACATACCTCAACCCCTACTATAGCAAGTTCATTGAATGGCAGTACCTTAAGCTTAGGGAGAAAGGCCTTGTAGGTCTGGGAGAGCACCCTGTGGTATGGTGTCCTAAGGAGGGGAAGGTTGTAGGGGACCATGATAGACCCGATGAGTATGCTGGCATCGGGCCTGTAGAGGCTACCATAATAAAGTTTAGGTCGGACGACGGCTACATAATACCAACCCTGACATTCAGACCTGAGACGGTATTCGGTGTGACAAACATGTGGGTTCACCCTGAGGCTCCATACAACATAGCTAATGTTAATGGAGAGCTCTGGGTGATAAACAACTACATGGCCAGGGAGCTTGAAGACCAGGGTTTCAAGGTGGAGTTCAAGGGAAGGGTTAGGGGTGTGGAGCTACTGGGTAAAACCGTCTTAAACGCTGTCACCGGGACAAGGGTTCCAATACTACCAGCTTGGTTCGTTGACCCCGAGCTTGGAACTGGGATTGTAATGAGCGTTCCAGCACACGCGCCATACGATTACATAGCTTTGGTGGAGCTCCAGAATAGTGAGGAGCTCCTAGCAAGGTATGGTCTAGACGCCGCCATGGTTAGGAGCTTGAAACCAATACCCCTCATCAGGACTCCAGGTTACTCAGAGATACCTGCTAGGGATGCTGTTGAAGCTCGTGGTATCAGGAGTCAGACTGAGAGGGGTAAACTCGATGATGCTACGAGGGAGGTTTACAGTAGGGAGTACTATGAGGGGGTTCTCCTGGAGAACACCGGGGTTTGGGCTGGTAGGGTTGTTAGCGAGGTTAAAGACTCTATCGTCGACTGGCTCGTCTCAAGGGGTTTAGCTGTTAGGGTTCACACTCTACCACAAAGGGTTTACTGTAGGTGTGGTTCTAGAACCCATGTCGGGAAGGTCAGGGATCAATGGTTCCTCCTCTATAGTAAGCCTGAGTGGAAGAAGCTAGCCCTGGAGGCGCTAGAGTCCATGAATATCTACCCAAGGGAGGCTAGGGAGGAGATGAGGAAGGTTATAGAAAGGTTTAGGGATTGGGCTTTCACGCATAAGGGTGAGCTTGGGACAAGACTACCATGGGATCCAGAGTGGGTTATCGAGAGTCTAAGCGATTCAACAATATACATGGCCTACTACACGCTAGCAAAGTACCTCCAGCACCCGGAGGAGCACGGTATCAAGCCCGAGCAGCTTAAGGAGGAGTTTTTCGACTACGTACTCCTAGGCTTAGGCGACCCCGTTAGCGTTTCGAAGACCACGGGGATCCCCGTGGACATGATAGAGGCTATGAGGAGGGAGTTCCTATACTGGTACCCTGTTGATCTAAGGATTAGCGGTAAGGACCTCATATACAATCACCTAGTATTCTTCATATTCCACCATGCAGCCATATTCCCTAGAGAGCTGTGGCCACGTGGTATAGCTGTTAACGGGTACATAATGGTTGGTGGTGAGAAGATGAGTAAGAGTAAGGGTAACTTCATACTCCTAAGGGAGGCCCTCGAATGGTGGGGTGCTGATGCAACAAGATGGGCTGAGGTTATGGCTGGAGCTGACTCCACACTAGAGGATCCAAACTTCGACCCACGTGTAGCCGATAGTGCTGTAGAGGAGCTCAACAAGTGGATCGACTTCACTAGAGAGAACTACGGGAAGGGCAGGGATACATGGCTTAAGGTGGATGAGTGGTTTGAGAGCACCCTAAACCAGACTGTGAAGAAGGTTACAGAGCTCATGGAGGCGACAATGTACAAGAGCGCCTTGGTGGAGGGCTACTATAACCTCCAGTCGAAGTTCAGATGGTATCTTAGGAGGGCTGGGACGCCTAACAGGGAGCTCCTGAAGAAGTTCATCGAAATACAAACACTACTAATAGCCCCGGTTGCGCCGCACGTGGCTGACGAGGTTTGGGAGATTATAGGTGAGGAGGGCTTCGCCTCGGTAAGCCCGTGGCCTTCCTACGACGAGTCTAAGGTTAAACCAGAGCTGGACATGGCCGAGGAGGTGGTGAGAAGACTCCTAGAGGATGCAAGGGAGGTGTTAAGGCTTGTCAAGCAAGCCCAGAGGGTGAAGGTTACAGTAGCGGCTGAGTGGAAGTACGATGTAGCATTCAAGATTAGAGAGGAGCTCTCCAAAGGTCTAACGATAAGCGATGCAGCTAGAAAAGTCATTAGGGAGTCCAAGGATAGAGAGCGTGTAGCACAGCTAGTACAAGCTATAATGAGGAGCCCTGAGGTACTCAACACACTAATACCAAGGAGCCTGGAGCTCGAAGTCCTGAAAGAGTCGGAAGACTTCCTATCAAGAGAGCTAGGGGTCATAGTAGAGGTGGACGTAGAGGAGGAGAGTACATCACCTAGAAGGCACGTAGCACTACCAGGCAAACCAGCCATATACGCATACTAGCACAACTTGTAAAGCTTAACCCTCCTAGCACCCTTCAACGCAATCTCACTACAAACCTCCCCCCTCAACTCCATACTCTTAAGAGCCTTATAGTAGCCTCTAAGGGTGTACCTGGGATTCTCCCTCCACACCCCATAAGCTGTTAGAGGCCCCTTCTCGCTTAACACCTTAAGGATTGCATCCTTTAAATGTGTCTCCCTCAAGGCAGCCTTGTAGGGTTTAAAGCCCATGGTTATAACCGCTATGGAGCTCCCAAGGTTTTCTGATATAGCGTAGCTGGCCGCCGATATAGGTTTTGTTATGAAACCCCTCTTTGCAAGCTTACTCAACACCTTTAACACCTCATACCCCTCAACATGGACGATCCTAATCTCAGGTCTACTCACCACCACCTGTCCTCTTGAATTCCCTATCATCGCCGCTACGACATTATAGTTTACATCTAAACCAGACCTCCTAAGATCCTCGATACCCTTAGCCAGGGAGTATGCTAGAACCCCTGTCTCCATGGGGACAACTATGTTTTCAACATTTAACCTTCTCTCGTAGATCTCGAATATTATAGTTTTTAAACCCTCTATTGTTAGGGGGTTCACGTACTCTATAGTGTTATCCTGTACACTCATACCACTTCTTAAGGCTAGCTCCACACCCTCATTACCTATGAACTTTAGCAGGTCACTGAAACTCACTTGATGGAGATCCTCCAGGAGTACCCTGACCTTAGTTATGTCCTTGAGGTAGACTATGAGGGAGTAGGTGAAATCATCAACGTAACTTGTGGTAACGTGCTCTAGGTTAGCGTTTCTAATGTACGATGCGATGACAGCTGACGCTCTATCAGCATAGGACCCTGTCGGGTTCTTCCTCTCATTCTTAACTAGAACCCCCTCCACCTTACCGACTGGTGTTAGACCCTCACCACGGGATATCATCCCATTGAATCTTGGTAGGAGTGAGGAGTACCTCCATATACCAGGCTTGGATTTATCAATCCTATAGACGTACTCTTCGTACTCTACCGTTACGAGCCCACCACAGTGAGGGCATGTGGGTTGAGGGCCACCTATCATCCTCCCGCAAACAGTGCATTTGAAGTAGAAGTTGGAGGAGCTCATGTCAGCGTAACCATAACCTAGTCTAATGCTATCTCTTTATGAAGGATAGGAAGTACTTGTAGACCCCCTTCTCTCCGGTTATCTCAGGGTGGAATGTTAGTGCCAGCATGTTGTTTTGCTCCGCTGCAACCCCTATCTCGCCTATGTATGGATGGTTTATGTAACCGGTTACCCTTGCTGGGGGCCATGCACTCTTTATACCTGGAGCTCTAATAAAGGCTCCTTTAACCAACCCTATGTTCTCTACCCTCACCGTTGCTATGAATGACTCCCTCTGCCTCCCAAAGATGTTTCTTACAACCTCTATGTTCATTAGCTTTAACGTGAACTGGTTTGTTTCACCTACAACCCTATCTACAACCTTTGTAGCTAGTAGTATCGCTCCAGCACATGTACCCATTATTGGTAACCCTTTCTCCGCTAGCTCAGCAACCTTTGTGCTTAAGCCTTGACTACTTAGAAGTAACCCTATCGTTGTAGACTCTCCACCCGGTATTATCAGGGCATCTACGCCTTTCAGATCATCTATCCTTTTAACTGCTACAGGTTCTACACCCTCTACCTCACGTAGTATTTGGGTATGCTCTAGGAAATCGCCTTGTAACGCTAGAACGCCAACCTTAACCACTGCTACTCACCTCTAACCTGCATGAGCTGCTCTGGTTTAAGAGTCCTCACATCTATACCCATCATAGCAGCCTTCTCCGAGACCATTCTCTGAGCCTCCACTACAACCTCGGGATCATCGTAATACGTTGTCGCTAGCACTATAGCCCTAGCCCTACTCTCTGGATCCGAGCTCTTGAAGATTCCGGAGCCCACGAAGACGCCATCAGAGCCAAGCCACATCATCAAGGCTGCATCAGCAGGAGTGGCTACACCGCCGGCGGCGAAGTTAACCACGGGGAGCCTCCCCAGCGTAGCAGTTAGTAGTGCTAGCTCGTAGGGAACCTTGTTCTCCTTAGCGTAAAGCCATATAGCTTCAAGATCACCGCTTAGATAGTAGCCTCTAAGCATCGCTATATCCCTATTCACGATCTTCATGTGCCTCACCGCCTCAGCTACATTCCCCGTCCCAGGCTCACCTTTAGTCCTAATCATCGATGCCCCCTCATAGATCCTCCTAAGAGCCTCCGGTAAGCTCCTAGCACCGTTAACGAAGGGTGTCTTGAACTTCCACTTGTTAATATGCGATTTCTCATCAACAGGGGTTAAGACCTCACTCTCATCTATAAGATCAACGCCTATCTCCTCAAGGAGCCTCGCCTCCTCAGTATGACCTATCCTGCATTTAGCTGAAACCGGTATCGTTATAACGTTCATAACACCAGTTATAACGTTAAGATCCGCTGTCCTAGCAACACCACCAGCCATCCTCACATCGTAGGGAAGCTTATCCAGCACCATAACCCCGACGGCGCCAGCCTCCTCAGCAATCTCAGCTTGCTTTTCATTAGTGACATCCATTATAACACCCCCCTTAAGCATCGATATAAAACCGTATTTAACTAGGGGAGTGCCGGTCCTAATTGGTATAACCTCCCCTCCCTCCTCCTTAACCCTATCTCTAAACTCTAGGAGCTCGTATATGAGCTCTCGTAGCCTCTCAAGGAACGTGTATGAATCCACGAGCTTCAACACTATCACCACCACACAATGCTATGCTCTTAGGTAGTTATGCGTTATTGAACGTTCAATAGAGCTTGTGAAATGCTGGGGGGATAATGTGGGGAGGGTAGCTAGCTGGTTAGGAGCTTTTCCACAGGTATTACTGGTTTCTCCTCCTCTAGTAGCTTGAGGTCCACCCCCTCTACTAGTGTGGCTTCTGGTGGTAGTGGTTTCTGTGGCTCCCTCTTCTCCATTGGTGGTACTACCTTCGCTACCCTGGTTTTCCTGTACATTCTAACCTTGTACTTTAACAGCGTGCTCCTAAGCCTTTGTATCGCTCCTGCCGGGTCGACCATCTTAGGGCATACCGCGCTACATGTGGCTGCAAAGTGGCATTTGAATACGCTCCCCTCCACGTCTAGGAGTCTTAGCCTCTCCTCCCAAAGCTCATCCCTTGTATCAGCTACGTACCTGTATGCTTGTGCTAGCGCTTGTGGCCCTAGGAAGCTGGGGTCTGAGGCGTACACTGGGCATGCTGCGTCGCAGAGACCACATGATATGCACAAGCTGTACTCGTAGTACTCCGCTAGCTCATCTGGCGTCTGAGAGTACTCTAGGGTTGGCTCCTCCCTCTCCCTCACATCACGCCTCAATATGTGGGGCTTAACAAACCTATGTTTCCTGAAGAACTCCGTGAAATCCGTCACGAGATCCCTTAGCACGGTGAAGTTGTATAGTGGCTCTAGCTCGACAACAGGCCTCTCCTCGGATGCCACTTCGGCAATCTGAGTCTGGCATGCCAGCCTAGGCCTCTTGTTAACCACCAAGCCGCAACTACCGCAAACCCCCATCCTACAGCTATACCTGAAGACCAGGCTGTGATCCCTCTCAGCTTTAACCTTCAAGAGTGCATCTAGAACAGTCATACCCCTATATGTTTCAACCTCGTACTCCTGCCACCAGAAGCTCCCAGTCTCAGGGTTACACCTTCTAACTCTAACCTTAACAACCTTAGGTGGTGTCCTAGTAGCGGCTTTTAAGTCGAAGACCATGGATGCCTCACCCAAGCTCCGGGAGCCCTACTATCGTGTGCACCGCTACTATTAGCAACGCTATTATAGCTAGGATCGATAGGATGTTTATGGCAAACCTTAACCTCTCGTTTGAGCCAGCCCACTCGAGGAGTATACCTCTAAGCCCGTTAACACCGTGGACTACAACAGCTATTGATAGTAGGATTAGTAGTGGCCAGAACCTCCTCACCTCATCGTAGATGATCTCGGGGCTCATGGTGGACGGGAGATCCTCGACACCATAGAGCCATGGGATTCTGACAGCTACATGCCATGCTACCAGGAACACCATGAGTATGGCTGTAGCGTACTGGATCAAGGCTATCGCGCCGGCCTTCATATCAAGCCACCTCACGTGAGGAACATAACGTAGCCCATTAAAGCCCATATCACTAGCGATAGGATGAACACTATGTAGATCAGAGTCCTCTGGTAACCCTTAAGGGATGGTGGTATGTAGGGCGGCTTAGGCTTCTCAGGCCTGCCTATACCCAGTGCTAGGAGCTCCACGAGCAGGAGTCTAATCCCGTTAAGTGAGTGGAATACGAAAGCCCCCATCGCTATGAAGAATAGAACTGATATGGGGTTGACACCGGACAGTCTTTGAACCTCCTCTACCCAAGCCTCCCACCCAGCTCTAGCAGGTGTATTCGTTGATACTATGTGTATGGCTACGAAGCCCACTAGTATAATCCCTGTTATCCTGTGAAGTGTGAATGCAATCCTCTCAGGGTTACCCCTGATATCGATAACCCATGGGTAGAGGCTAGCTATGATACCAAGCCTATTCTCTAGAAACCTAAACCTACCCCTCTCCACCCCCAGCCACCTCTAGTACTTCCTCTCCGTAGGCTTCCAGGTTGTTATCCTTACAGGCTCGTATGATAGGCTTACATCGTCCTCCCCATATCTTACTGCTAGTGTGTGCTTAAGCCAGCCCACGTCATCCCTCTTAGGGTAGTCGAGCCTGTAGTGTGCTCCACGACTCTCAGTCCTCGCTATAGCGCTCTTAGCTATAACCAAAGCCACATCTAGCATGTTAACAGTCTCTATGGCTAGGATTAGATCCGTGTTGTAAACCCTACTCTTATCCTCCACATAACCCTCCCTTCTCATAGCCTCCCCAAGCTTTATGATCTTAAGGGCCCCATCCCTCATTGAATCCCCGTCCCTGAAGACGTAGAATCTTGTATCCATAGTCTCCTGGAGCTCACTTCTAATCTGGTAGCTTGGTACACCGGACTCCCTTCTTACAAGCCCGTAAACCCAGTCCTCCTCAGCTAGACTCCTCTCCCTAGACGGCCCCCTAGCCTCCTTAACCCTTAGAGCGTACTCTGCAGCTAGCATCCCAGCTATACGTCCCGACACTAGGCACTCTGTCGTACTATTAGATCCAAGCCTGTTAGCCCCGTGAATACTTGCAGCTGCAGCCTCACCTGCTACGAATAATCCTCTAATCCACCTACCCTCCACGTCGAGAGCTCTATAGTAGGTGTCAGTATGTATACCACCCATGGTGTAGTGGGCTACAGGCCTAACAGGTATAGGCTCCTCAACAGGATCTATCCCAGCGTGCTTGAGGGCGATCTCCCTTATAGCTGGGAGCTTCTCATTTATCTTATCCTCACCTAGGTGCCTTAGGTCTAGGAGCACGTATTCCAGGCCTGAGACAGGGTCCTTGAAGCCCCTACCCTCCATGATCTCCGTCATCATAGCCCTTGAAACTATATCCCTTGGAGCCAACTCCATCCTCTGAGGAGCATACCGGGCCATAAACCTCTCACCCTTACTGTTCAACAGGTATCCACCCTCGCCACGAGCAGCCTCCGATATCAGGATCCCGCTAGGCACCAGGCCTGTAGGGTGGAATTGCACGAACTCCATGTCCTTCAGTGGGAGCCCAGCTCTGAAGGCCATAGCCAGCCCGTCACCTGTCACGCTGTGGGAGTATGTTGTGAAATTGTATATCCTACCAGCACCACCAGTAGCTATTATGGCTGCCTTAGCTTTGAAGAGGTAGATGTTTCCATCCCTAGGGTTTAGAGCGTAGAGGCCCCTAAACTCCCCCTCCTCGATGTTTATATTGGTTACAAACCACTCATCATACCTCTCCCAGCCATCGTACTCTAGTAGCTTGTTGTAAAGCGTTTGCATCTCGTAGAACCCAGTCTTATCAGCTGCGTAGAGGGTCCTATTGAAGCTATGGCCTCCAAAAGCTCTCTGAGCAATCCTACCATCAGGCCTCCTACTCCACGGTATACCCCAGTGCTCTAGGAGCCTCACCTCCTCGGGAGCAAGCTTAACCATAAGCCATACGACATCCTGGTCGGCAAGGAAGTCAGAGCCCTTAATGGTATCCCAGGCGTGTAGGGAGAAGCTATCACCCTCCTCCCTGTAGAGGACGGCAGCAGTACCGCCCTCAGCGGCAACACTATGACTCCTCATAAGCTGAACCTTGCTAATAACACCAACACTAACCCTCTCACCGTAAACCCGTTTAATCTCAACAGCAGCCCTAAGACCTGCAAGGCCGGAGCCTACAATAACAACATCGTGCTCTATACTCTCAACCCCAGGCAAGCTACACACCAACTAAACTGTGTGTAACAAAGAATTTAAATACATTTATACTTATAGTCGATTGGGGAAAAGGTACAACCTAAAGGTAAGCCAGCGTGCTAGTCCACGCAATAATGTTGAGAAGGAAGCTTTAAAGCTCGAAATGGATAGCATCAAAGTGCACTCCACCAAACAATTCATGGAAACCTAAATATAACGTTCTCCCCTAAGCTACTAGAGCTACGACAACTGAACGTTAGCTTTACGACTTACGATAACCTATAAGTTTTAGAGGTTAATGTTCTAGTTGGTTGCAGCGGCAACACCATGACTCCTCATAGCGTGAAGCTTACTAACAACAGCAGTTCTAAGCCTACCATCGGGGACAAGAGAGGCCTCCAAGGCGGCACGTAACCCGGCAAGCCTAGAGCCTAAGATGATAGTATCGTAGCGTAAAACCTCCGCCAAACCCGCCGACCGAAGACTTGGGGGGCAAGACCTAAGAGTAGTAGCATATATTGAGGCCTATACGTATAATTAATATTTATAGATACCTAGAACTAGCAATGCCCCGTCTTAATAGCTGAAGTAGCTAGAGCTCCGGCTCCTATCGTAAAGGGTTTTAAGGGCTAACACGTGTATAGGAGGTGGGTGTGGGGCCGTCGTCTAGCCTGGCTAGGATGCCAGCCTGGGGAGCTCATCCCCAGTCGGGCCCGGATCGCTGGTGGTCCCGGGTTCAAATCCCGGCGGCCCCACCACCCTTGTGTACATAGGTTTTACCCTTCTCTATTATGTGCACGACCTTGTACCCTAGCTGTGTAAGGCTATCTGATATGAACCTCCTGTGGCATTTGAACCACAACCTCTCCCTACACATTATCGCTACTGGCCCCCCGCTACCCTCTACTATGTCTACGAGCTTCTCCAAGCCCCTCCTGTAATCCTCTGTCTCCATGTACCTCTTGTAGCCTCCACTCCTGTAACCCCCTAGGAGGTCTCCTAGCCACACGTAGCTCACCCCCTCTCTTTCAAGGAGCTCCTTTAGCCTTGAGCTCTCAGTCCACGGCACCCTCCTGCTCTTAGGGAACCTCCTTACATCTACAAGCACTTTAACATTGTAGGCTCTTAGTATTTCCAGGAGCTCCTGGAACTCCCTACTACTGTGCCCTACCGTGTACACTACTCTACCCGTCTCTCCCCCCTCCAAGCTTTCTATGAGCTCTCAAGGCTTGCCAGTAGGCCTCCCATCTCCTCTAGCTCTCTAGGTATCTCCTCCAGGTCCTTTGGTGAGTCCACGCTCCTCCAGTAGTATGGTGGTGTTTCGTACCTAACCGCTACCAGCTGCCCCCTAGATGCTAGTAGTGGGAATGTACTCCTCTCTATGTCACCCTTCTCCGGTAGTAGCTCTATAATATCTCTTTTCAGAGCGTAGACTCCAGCGTTTATCCAGTGATCTCTTAGTATAGGCTTCTCCCTAAACCCTACGATTCTGTCACCTTCAATTTCTAGGACCCCGTAGGGGCTTCTGAGTGGTACTGTTGCTATGGAAGCTATCACGCTCCCCTCGAGTTTCTCGAGCAACCTCCTGGGGTCTATGTTTGTTACAATGTCCCCGTTAACTGCTATGACTCTCTCCATCCTACCTATTATGTGTGATGAGTTCCTAAGAGCTCCCCCCGTCCCCAGGGGTTCATCCTCCACAATGTATGATATGTGGACCCCGTAGCGTGTTCCGCTGCCAAGCGCGTCTATTATCTTCTCCTTGAGGTAGCCTACTAGCATGAAGACCTCGTTAACCCCGTAGTATCTAAGCCACTCTATGAGGTACTCAGCTATAGTCTTGGAGCCTAGTGGGAGGAGTATCTTTGGAACCTCGAGTGTTAGAGGTCTAAGCCTCTTACCGAACCCCCCTGCGAGTACAAGGGCTACTGTCACGAGGGCCACCTCATAGTCTAGGGTTAGCATGGGGGTTTAAAAAGTGGCCCTCACGGGCTAGAGTTAAATTTATCGTTTCCCGGCACCATGTAGGGTATACGGTGTGCTAAGGGTTGGGTGTTGACCTGAGGGAGTTGATACCTGAGGGTGCGAGGAGGGAGGTGGAGCTCTCAAGCTTGAAGGGCGAGGTTACAGCTCTCGACGCCTACAACATGTTATACCAGTTCCTCGCAGCCATAAGGCAGCCTGATGGAACCCCATTGATGGATAGGGAGGGTAGGGTTACAAGCCACCTTAGCGGCCTCTTCTACAGGACTATAAGCCTTGTCGAGGAGGGTGTTAGGCCCGTCTACGTCTTCGATGGTAAGCCGCCTGAGATGAAGGCTAGGGAGGTTGAGGAGAGGGTTAGGAGGAGGGTTGAGGCTGAGGAGAAGTACAGGGCTGCACTTGAGGCTGGGCTTGTTGAGGAGGCTAGGAAGTACGCTCAGGCTACGGGGAGGCTTACAAGCGATATGGTCTCGGAGGCTAAGGAGCTCCTAGAGGCAATGGGGATACCCTGGGTTCAAGCTGAGGCCGAGGGGGAGGCTCAGGCGGCATACATGACGGTAAGGGGTGACGCCTACGCCACGGGAAGCCAGGACTACGATAGCCTGCTATTCGGGGCCAGGAGGCTTGTAAGGAACATAGCGATAACTGGTAAGAGGAAGCTACCCGGGAGGGATGAGTACGTTGAGGTTAAACCGGAGCTCATAGAACTGGATAAGCTGCTGAAAACCCTGGCTATAACGAGGGAGCAGTTGATAGCAGTAGCGATAATAATAGGCACGGACTACAACCCAGGAGGGGTTAAAGGGTACGGGCCCCAGAAGGCGTTAAAACACGTTAAAGCGGTGAAAGACCCCGTGAAAGCGTTGCAAGCGATACCGAAAGCAGAGTGGGGCGACGTCGACCCCGTGAGGATATACGAGTACTTCCAAAACCCCCCGGTTAACAAGAACTACAAGATAGAGTTCAAAGACTCAGACCCAGAGAGGATAAAGGAGATACTAGTCTACAAACACGACTTCAACCCGGATAGAGTGGAGAAGGGGATAGAGAGGCTCAAAAAAGCATACAAAGAACACTTGAAAGGGAAGCAGAGAAAGCTAGACACGTGGTTCAGGTGAGCCCAAAAAGGAATCCTAGTAACCCCTGCTAAAGTCAACAAGGTTAAACGGCTCCAAACCTCTAGCAAACCTACCAACATTCTCAACAGCAAACCTAGCTATATCCATGAAAGCCTCCTCCACAAACCCACCTCTATGAGGTGTAGCTACAACTCTCTCAAACCTATGAACACCGGTTCTCGAATAAACCCCACCACCAGGCTCCCATGGGTAAACCCACCATACGTCGAGCCCAGCACCCGATATCCACCCCTCCTCTAGGAGCTTTGCAAGCGAATCCTCGTCGATGACATGGCCTCTGGAGACGTTAACAACTATAGCTCCCCTTTTAAGCCTCCTCAGGATCCCCTCGTTAACCAGACCTCTTGTCTCCTTGGCTAAAGGTACTGCTACTACAAGTACATCTGCACCTTCAACGGCCTCCTCTAAACGCTCGAAAGAGACAATCTCATCTGCAACCCCATCATCCTCTGTCTTAGAGCCCCTCCTAACCCCCACTATTTTAACGTTGAAAGGCTTTAGCATCCTTGCAAGCTCCCTTCCTATACCACCATACCCTAGTATAACCACCTTCCTACCCCTAAGCGTGCCCATACCATACTCCCAGGTGTACCTTGGGAAGAAGTCCGACCTAACAATCCTATCGTAGAGTGTAACCCTCTTAACAAGAGCTAGTATGAGGGCCAAGGCTAGCTCAGCAACATAGAAGGAGTTAACACCTTTAGCAGAGGCTAGCATAACACCACGGCTCCTAAACAAGCTTAGATCGAGGCCGTCAACACCAGCGAAAGTATGCTGCACAAACCTAAGCTTAGACCCCCTACCCACTATATCATTAAAAGCGGCGCCAACAAAGACATCAGAGTCTACAACGAGCTCCAAAGCCTCCTCACGACTCCTAGCAACGACAACCTCACCATAGCTGGAAAGACCCTCAACAAGAAACCTTAAAACACCATCAGGCGCAGAAGGCCAGTAAACTAGAATCCTCAAAAACACAACACCAGTTATAGCTAACAACCCTCAACCCCACCTTTTAAATATTAGAGTGGTAAACGTGTAACAAAGTGTAGAAGCTAAGACCGCAGGTCGTTGGAGGAAACGCGGGAATACCTTAAGTTAACATAATTAAGTCCGTAGATGAAATAGAAGAACTGGAGATCGAAACCCGGAAGGGCCCGTAGCTCAGCCAGGATCAGAGCGTCGGCCTCCGGAGCCGAAGGTCCCGGGTTCAAATCCCGGCGGGCCCGCCACCCAATAAATCCCACCAATCACTCCAGAGCCACCTCTAGGAGGTTCGCTTCTACGATTTCCCTTCCTCATATCGGCTTTCATATCAGCTTTTAAACCCCGCTGTATACCAGAGCTCATGGTGCTGGGGCTTTGGTAGACCCAAGCCTGGTGGATTTGAGGAGCCTCTCAGACGAGGTTAGGTTCAGGATATTCGACTACCTTTGGGGTAGGGGTGTTAGGAG
>Ga0080008_143257_pt1 | contig 17694 bp, 20 predicted proteins | sample ConCONMetagenome_FD_69211 | JGI IMG/M metagenome (GOLD analysis project Ga0080008, IMG submission 69211) | Hot spring microbial streamer communities from Conch Spring, Yellowstone National Park, USA - CON_C (SPADES assembly) (version 2) | ecosystem: Environmental > Aquatic > Thermal springs > Hot...
AGACGCCCTATTCTCGAGTATGACAGCGTAAGCCCATGGATATACTAGAGGGTACCTCTCCACCTCATTATAATCTCCCATGTTAATACCCGTGAGATCGGCTTTTGAAGCCTCCGTCTCACCTCCACCTTTAACTTCACCTAGGCTCTTAGGGGCCCTCTTGAATAACCTAAAGAACACTATTGTACAGCACCTAGACTAGTACGCTATGCTAAATACCATAAACTTCTATTCTCTACGCTTACATGCTACTTTAATTGAACTTTAAGATGATAGAAGTAACCCCGAATAGCGTAGGGTGTAACCTAAAATGAGGAGGCTTGGGATTCTAACGGTAATAGCAATGATACTCCTCCTTACACTACCCGTACCCACAGAGGGCACTACAGGTTCTAGACTTGAGGGGGAACTCACGGTAGAGCTTGAAGCTACCAGGGTTTACGGTTTAAACCTCATAAAGCTACCTGAGTGGATGAACTACTCGAAGGCTGTAACTACAGGGAGCTCCCTCGTGCTCGCAGGCTCAGGGTATGCTGTGGAGCTTTCACTAGATAGCTTAACTTTTAGGTGGGCACACTCGATAGTCGGTAGAGTTACGGCTTTAACCGTGGATTCCAAGCCTGCTAGGTGGGCCTCGATAGGGTCGAGTTTAGGCGAGGTCACGGTTGTGGATCTAACTAGCCCAAGCTACAAGACGACCTTCTATACGGCATCGAGAGCTCCGGTGAAAGACGCTTTTGTAGTGCATACGAGGGGGGGTTTCAGGCTACTGGTTCTAGACGAGCTTGGCTTCCTATACGCTATGAGGGTTGTTAGAGGCTTCCTTGGAGGAGGCTGGTTTGAGCTAGGGCCTACACCTCATAAGGGGGCTCTTACAGGCATCTACGGCTTGAAAGCTATCAGCGTTCACCCAGCAGTACTCCTAACAGACTGGGGCTCCTATAAACTGCTGGGTAACATGGTGGCGGTGTTTAGTGATATAACGTTGCCACATCCTGGCACTAGGTCTTCGTTCTTAGGGGGCTTCATAGTAGACGTTCTATACGACGATGGAGGCCTCCTGCTTCAAGCCTATACGGGGGCCTTCAACAAATCCTTGAATGTAGTTGAAACCAGGAGCCTCTACTATGCTGTAAAACATGGTAGATACCTAGTACCCCTTCCTCCGGGCCCCACGGAAGGTAATATCTACCAGGCTAGTGGTAGTACTATAGACGTGAGAGGGCTACCACCAGGCGACTATGAGGTCCTTGTATTCTACGAGATTAAGGCCTCTGATAGAATCACAGGCTATACCTACTCCTCATCGTGCTACGCTGGTGTGGGTAGGCTTAAGGTAACCCCCGGTCATACGGTTAGAGGCGAACCATTGATACTTAAGAAGCTGGGATGGGGTCTTGAGGAGTGTCTAAGATCTTTTAAACTCTACGAGCTCTACGTTGCCGAAGCTATGCAAGTACTACTCCTCCTAGACCTTACAAGGTTGCCTGAGAGCTTTAGCTATGGCGAGGATTGTAACGTAGTACTACTACCGATCCCCAGGGAGTTGCTAGAAGCGGGGATCCCGAACCTCATAGACCATGGGGAGGTCATCCTAGCTATGCCAGGCCCGGGAACGCCTGTGGGCTGGGAGGATTTGGGGATTGAAGCTGTACTCTTAGTACCGGTAGGCGGGTGGCTTCTAATATACTATGTGGGTAGGGGTCTAACCTTAGCGGATGTAGGCTACATGCAACCTCAAACGATATACTTCGGTAGCAAGATCACAGCTATAAGCATATCCCCTGATGCTTCAAGGATATACGTTGGCCTAGAGTCTGGTGCTGTCTTTAAGCTTGAATGGCTTAGAGCAAAGCCTCTAAGGGCCTTCGATGGCGGGTTGGCGAACAGGTATATCATAGACTCATCTCTAGAAGTGGGAGAAGGGCCTGTAACGTATGTTAGCGAGCTGGATGCTAAAGTAGCAGTAGTGTCGACAGCTAGGGGTAGGCTGCAGGTGGTTAGACTCGATGACATCATATCAGGCTTAACACCCTTATGGAGGGGTCCTCCAGGCTTCGAAGGCATTGATACGGGGCTTTCAAACATAGTGTTCACAATGGGGTCACCTGGAACCCTAGTAGCGTTCTCTCAAGGCTCTCGGGAGCTCTACCTTTTCAAAGGCGTTCTAAGGGAGTTGACCCCGCTAGCTGTAAACATAGTGCCTGTTAGCTTTAGAGACGACGGGTCATGGTTCATCTCACCCCCACCCCAGGATCTCAGAGTTGTAGTGAGTGACAGCAGAGGGGTTACTGTTGCCGTGGACAGGCAGCCTGGGGGTAGAGCTACATTGTACTTGCCAAGCGGCTTCTACAGTATCACGTTCGAATCTAGCTGGGGTGTAGCCTCAGTTAACTTAACGGTTACACCTGGTTTTAATGAGAGGACGATAGCCTTAGTCCAGGAGCCTGGTGGTAGAGCTTATGCAGAGCTCCTCGAAGGAGGGGTTACTATAGCTGATGTAATTGCGAAGAGACCTCCCAGAGCTAGCGTTGACATAAGGTTCGTGGACGTGGATGGGAACCCTGTCTTGTCGAAATTAAAAGTTACACTTGAAGGCCGTGGTTACACGAGCTCTACAACGGCTATTAACGGTGTGGCTAGGTTTGAGAACGTGCCTCTAGGAGCTTACAGGGTTTTAGTAGAGCCTTTGGAGGGCCCTTACGATAGGCTTGAGACCCACATTAGGGTAACGGTTAGAGGCGCGGAGCCTAGGATTGTGGAGCTTAGACCTCTCACACTCACTATAACCCTGAAGCTCGTAGATAGACAGTTCAAGACTGTTATAACAGAACCTTTCCTTGTAAAACTTGAAAGACTTGAAGCCGGGTCTTCTAAGCTAGCTTACACACGCGAGGCTAGGGTAGTGGGGCAGGCTAAGTTACAGCTACCAGTAGGCACGTATAAGGCGACCCTTATCCCAGCGGGGAGAGACCTCTACCAGGTACCCAGAGAGTACAGGTTTATAGTAGAGAAGCCTGGGGAGGTGACTATAGAGTTACAGCCGAAGACATTCGCACTAGCAATACAGGCCAGAGACCCCTGGGGGTCACATCTATCCGGGGCTAGGGTGACCATAACACGGTACGATGGCCTACTATCGCTAGAGGGTGAAACAGATCAAAACGGCATCCTCTCAGTAGCCATACCTCCTGGGGCGTACGAGGTTAAAGTTTCCAAGATGTGGTTTAAAGATACTGTGGTATCGGTTAACGTTCTAGGGGATGAAACTGTAGATGTTACGGTAGAGCCTGGTATGATGTTACGTTTACGGCGCTTCCTACCATATATGATAGCCGTATTTGGAGCTCTTATAGCATCCACGATAATACTATGGGCTAGAAGGGTAGTCTCGGAGAGGTTGAGGGAGGAGTACTTCTAAAGCTAGAGGAGGGCTTAGAGTTGAGAGTCTCCCTGGGGGGAGGTCAGCTTGTTATGACGGCGCTCTCCGAAGGTATCCCAAGTATCCTTTCTATGTACTTTGCGGTTATGCTTGCATGAGATCCTCTCACGGAGTCTACGATTACCGCTTTTGGTTTAGCCTCCTCGACGTACTCTATAACCTCTTTAAATGTTGCGTGATCGCTAAAGCTCACCCTGTACGTTCTCTCATCCACTTTCACGACCGGTGCTTTCAGCTCCCACCCTGTTAGTAGTATCCTCGTACCCTGCTCTCTTCTGTTGCCGAACTCGCTCGTATGCCTAAAAACCACCGCAGGCTCTCTAGCTTCGTAGCCCGCTATGAGTGGTTCTAGGCTTACACCATAGTATCTCTCCGCCACCCTAGCCATCATGACTGTCCTGGGATCTGCTATGAAAGCCTCTCTAACCCCTCTTATCCTGAGCTCCGCCATTATCTCTTGTATCTTCCCATTGTAACCGTATATTATCACGGGTCCCTCCTTTAAACCCTCCTCAACTAGTGTTAGGAGCATAGCCATAACCTCCCAGTCTGCCCACCTCCTCTGGAGATGGGGGCTTCCATAGGTAGCATCTATGACCAGCACATCTAAGCCCTTCATAGGAGGTGTTCCGGGCATTTTGAAGTCCCCGGTATAGCCAACCCTATAGCCTCTACCCTCGACTTCAACCTGAGCACTACCAACTATGTGTCTAGATCGTATGAGGGTTACCCTCTCACCTAGGATTTCAACGGGTTTACCGTAGCCTAGTGGTAGCCTCTTGCTATCCGGTATCCTGTACCCCATTATGTCTAGGAGCTCCATGGTGTAAGTCGTCCCCACGATGAGCATGCATTCTCTAACACTCCTCTCAAGGCCAACGATGTGATCTGAGTGTATGTGGGTTACAACCCTAACGGGTCTCGGGTGGTGCCCGTCTACTGTGAAGTTCTCACCGAGTAGTATGGCTCCACTCCTACTAACAGCTGCCTTGGATGATAGCGACATCACACTTTAACCCCTAGTCCTTCTAGCCCTCTCAATGGCCTCCACTATCTTCCTCCTAGCCTCCGCAGCCCCCATCCAGCCTGTTACCTTAACCCACTTACCGGGCTCCAGCTCCTTATAGTGCTCGAAGAAGTGCTTTATCCTCTCCCTCAGAGCTCCAGGTATATCATTAACATCATTCCACCCAGCATAGTAGGGGTCGAGCTTAGGTTTTGGAACAGCTATAACCTTGCTATCGGGCCCCTCCTCATCCTCCATGACTAGTAACCCTATAGGCTTAACCTCTATGATGGAACCCGGCATGACAGGCTCCCTGCTTATGACAAGTACGTCAACAGGGTCCCCGTCCTCCTCCAGGGTTCCCGGTATGAGGCCGTAGTTGAAGGGGTAGACCATGCTGGTGTAGAGGAACCTATCAACCTTGGGCATGCACGTCTCCTCGTCAAGCTCGTATTTAACGGAGCTGTTCATGGGTATCTCGATTAGAACGTTAACAACATCGGGTGCATCCTTGCCAGGGCCTATCCTGTCAAGACAGCTCATAGCTCTCAACCCTCGTACTCTATACCCCTGTAAGCTTATAAGGCTTGAGACCAGATGGGTATAAGGACGACCCGTGGGGAGGGGAGGAGGATGAGCGCGTCTAGGGCTATACACGTTAGGTTCCAGGTCCCTGATGATCTAGCTGAGAGGGTTTACGAAGCTGTGGCTAAGGCTAAGGACACTGGTAAGGTTAAAAGAGGGGTTAACGAGACCACGAAGGCTGTCGAGAGGGGGCTAGCTAAGCTTGTAGTAATAGCTGTAGACGTGGACCCCCCGGAGATAGTAGCACACCTACCATACCTATGCGATGAGAGGAAGATACCCTACGTGTACGTACCTAGTAAGAAGAGGCTTGGGGAGGCAGCTGGGATAGAGGTTAGCGCCTCAAGTATAGCGGTGATAGAGCCTGGTGACGCCGAGCCTTTGATCAGAGAGATCATAAATAAGGTGAAGGAGCTTAGAGCTAAAGCTGGTATCTAAAGCTGTGGTACCAGCAAACTCTAAACCCCCGTCTTCTAATAGATTTAAGCTCTCCCTGTAACCCATGTCAATGTAAGGTGTTACGTTTGGAGGCCGGTGGTGTACCACAGTTTAGGTATATCGTCAGGATAGCTGACACAGATATAGATGGTAGGATGAAGCTAGTGTGGGGTCTAGCCTCCATCAAGGGTATAGGCTACACTACAGCACTAGCTGTAGCAAGACACCTAGGCTTAAACCCGGAAATGACGGTAGGCTACCTTACAGACGAGCAGGTTTCAAGGATAGAGGAGGTCTTATCAGATCTAACAAAGCTCGGTCTACCAGGCTGGCTGTACAATAGGAGGAGGGATATAGAGACCGGGAAGGACATGCACCTCATAGGCTCAGATCTACTCTTGTACGCTAGAAGGGATATAGAGAGGGAGATTAGGATTGGATCCTACAGGGGTATAAGGCATAAGCTTGGCTACAAGGTTAGAGGACAGCGTACCAGGACAACTGGGAGGCTTGGAATGACAGTGGGTGTTAGGAAGAAGAGGGAGGCTAAGAGCGGAGGGAAGGGAGGCTAAATGGGGGATCCTAGGAAGCCTAGGAGGAAGTGGGTAGGCCCGAGACACCCTTGGATTAAGGAGAGGCTCTTAAAGGAGATCGAGATAGTTGGAAGGTATGGGTTGAAGAATAAGAGGGAGCTGTGGATAGCCGAGACGTTGGCTAGGAAGTTCAGGCATAGAGCAAGGGCCATACTAGGGCTCCCAGAGGATCAGAGGGAGAAGGAGTTTAAAGCACTAGTATCTAAACTAGCAAAGCTGGGTATAGTAAGCGAGAACGCGGCCCTAGACTCAATACTGGGGATTACGGCAGAGCATATCCTTGAGAGGAGGTTGCAGACTATAGTGTATAGGAGGGGTCTAGCTAGGACTATACATGAGGCGAGGCAGCTCATAGTACACGGTCATATAGCGATAGGTGCTAGGAGGGTTACCTCGCCAGGCTACCTTGTATCGGTTGATGAGGAGCCTCTGGTAACATACGCTCCTGGAAGCCCTTATAGGGAGCGCTTAGAGGTTAAAGGTGTGGGGGTGAGCTAGCATAGCATTCCAGGCTAAGGAGTTAAAGTGGGGTGTAGCACACATATACAGTAGCTTTAACAACACCCACGTTCACATAACGGATTTAACAGGAGCTGAGACCATAGCGAGGGTGTCGGGCGGCATGGTCGTTAAAGCCGATAGAGAGAAACCCTCACCATACGCTGCAATGCTAGCAGCTAGTAAGGTTGCACAGGCTGCCTTCGAGAAGGGTATTGTGGCTATACACATAAAGGTTAGGGCTCCCGGAGGCCACGGGCCTAAGACACCGGGGCCTGGAGCACAGGCAGCTATAAGGGCTCTAGCTAGATCAGGGTTCATAATAGGTAGGATAGAGGATGTAACCCCCATACCTCATGATACGACAAGGAGACCTGGGGGTAGGAGGGGTAGGAGGGTCTAACCCTGTTGGTTGAGAGGAGTGTTAGGGTAAGAGAGGTTAGAGGTAATAGGTTGGAGCTGGTGATAAGAGGTTTTAGTGTAGCGTATGTTAACGCCATTAGGAGGCTCATACTATCAGACGTTCCAACGATGGCCGTTGACTTCGCATACTTCTACGAGAATACGACAGATGCGTACGATGAGATGATAGCCCACAGGCTTGGGCTAGTCGTGCTAAAATCCGATGAAGCTCTAGCCAAGTACGCTCCCCCAGAGGCTTGCAGGGACTCCGAGCCCCCTAACCCGAAATGCTTCGTAGAAATATTCCTTAACGTGAGCCTTGATGACGACGCTCCCACAGGCTTCTACGTCAAAGCCTCGGAGTTAAAGATAGGGGATCCCGATGTAACCCCCGTGTATCCTGACACCCCTATAACCTATATTGCCCCAGGCCAGAGGCTACATATTGTAGCATATGCTAGGCTGGGTAGGGGTAAGGAGCATGCTAAGTGGAGTCCTGCTAGCCTCTCAATCCTAAAATACACACCCATAGTATCCTATGATCCTTCCAAGGCTACTGAGGAGTGCTTAAAGTGTGTATCAGCATACAAGGATGTTGTTAAGGCTCTAAAAGAGGGGGGGCCTGGAGTCCTAGAGCTCTACGGTCTAGTGAATACAGGTGGGCTTAGATACTGTGCTGAGACCGCTTGCAAGGATGCTATAAGCATAAGATATGATCCGAACATACTACAGCTGGTAGTCGAGGGGACCGGCGCTCTTAGAGTTGAGAGGATCGTCTACGAGGCTATAAAGGTGCTCGAGGATAAGATAAAAACCCTCAGAGGAGCCATAATGATGCTGGGGGTAAAGAGGGGTTGAAGAGGACAGGGCCTACGAATATCTTGGTTAGAAAGCTTATAGATGAGCTCCGGAGAACAGCTAGGGTGCATAATGCTAGAGCGTGGCTCAGGGTAGCAGAGGAGCTTGAAAAACCCAGGAGGGCTAGGAGGGCTGTGAACGTTAGCAAGATCAACAGGTACGCTAGGGATAACGAGATGGTAGTAGTACCAGGTGTAGTTCTGGGGGCAGGACTTATAGACAAGAAGGTTACAGTAGTAGCTCTCAGAGCCTCTAGGACAGCCTTAAGGAAGCTTAGGGAGGCTGGGTGCACCTTCATGACCATAAGTGAAGCTTTAAAGGTCAACCCTACAGCTTCAAACGTTAGGATCATAGTGTGAGGTGTGGGGATTGAGCACTGCAAGGGAGGTTGTTGTAGACGGTACTAACATGATACTAGGCAGGCTAGCTAGTAGAGTTGCAAAACTCCTACTAGAGGGCTACAGGGTCCACGTTGTTAACGTTGAGAAGGTGGTGGTGAGCGGCTCCAAGAACATGGTCGTCCAATCGTATAAGAGGACGATACTAGGTGTTAGATCACACATGTCCCATAAATGGAGGCCTAAAAGGCCTAGAAGCCCTGTTAGGCTATTCAAGAAGACAGTTTGGGGGATGCTACCGAAGAACAATAGGGGCTTGGAAGCCCTAAGAAGGCTGAAAGCCTACATAGGGGTCCCCGAGAGCCTCAAGGGCAGGGAGGCCATCCAGTTCCCCGAGGCTAGCGCATCGAGACTCAGCAGACCTGGGGTAACCTTAGCTGTAATAGCTAGAGAGCTTGGGTGGAGAGGTGTCACCAGATAGCTCTAGGCAACCCTGTCTCGGGTTCAAGGCTCCCACCTATCAAACCTCTAAGCCTTATAGGCTCTAACCCTATAATCTTAGGAGAGGTGATTGTTTGGAGGAGGGTGGTCTTCTAAAAACTCTAGCCAGTAGGGTTGTAGTATCCAGTGGCAAGAGGAAGACCGCTGTTGCCACAGCTATAATTAGGAGTGGTAGGGGGAGGGCGTGGGTTAACGATATACCCGTTGAGATATACCCCTTCGAGATGGCTAGGTTGAAGATAATGGAGCCCCTCCTCCTGATCGGAAAACTACGTGACCTCATAGACATCAGGGTTAACGTTAGAGGTGGAGGCGTTATGAGCCAGGCTGAGGCTGCTAGAATAGCTATAGCTAGGGGTTTGGTTGAGTTCTTCAACTGTAGTGGTGAGGATGAATGTGGTGAGCTTAGAGAACTCTCATCAACCTTGAAGAGCTTATTTGAAGAGTATGACAGGCATATGATATCAGGTGATCCTAGGAGGACTGAGAGCGAGAAGCCTATGAGGTATAGTGCTAGGAGGAGGAAGCAGAGATCCTATAGGTGATGCCCCATGCTACCCCCGGTTAGGTGCTTTACCTGCGGAGCCCCCCTAGGCCATCTATGGGAGGAGTTTAAGGGGAGAACCTCTAGTGGTGAGAGCGCGGAGGCCGTCCTAGACGATCTCGGGGTTTACAGGTACTGTTGTAGGAGGACACTACTGACAACCCTAACGTACATTGAGGAGATCGCCAAGTACTCGATCTACAAGAAGTATAGGGAGAGCGTTATATTAAAGTACTACCACCAAATAGAGAGGGAGGAGGGTGTTTAACCCTTGGAGACGCTGGTCCCCGTGGAGCTCTACAGGAAGATGGGGGTTATAGTCGGGACCCAGATATGCACTAAGTATATGAAGAAGTTCACCTACAAAATACTACCTGAAGGCTTCTACCTGCTGGATGTAAGTAAAATAGATGAGAGGCTTAGGATAGCAGCTAAATTCCTGTCCACATTCAACCCGGAGAAGATAGCTGTAGTCTCCGTTAGAGTGTATGGTCAGAAACCTGTTCAGATGATGTGTAAGTATGTGGGGTGCAAACCCATAGTAGGTAGGATCGTCCCAGGTACCTTCACTAACCCAAGACTTAGCGCATACATTGAACCGGACGTGGTCCTAGTAACAGATCCTAGAACGGATAGACAAGCCATAGTTGAAGCCTCAAGGGTGGGAATCCCCGTTGTGGCGTTCGCAGACACGGATAACAAGGTTGACATGATAGACTTAGTCATACCGGCTAACAATAGGGGTAGGAAGAGCCTAGCACTGCTATACTGGATTTTGACTAGAGAGATCCTGAGGAATAAGGGTATACTACCACCTGATAAAGACCTAGACGTGGGGCCCGAGGAGTTCATGGTAGTTAAAGTCGTAGAGCAAACCTCCTGACCCAACTTACAGGCACGTGGTGGAGCTCAAACCTAAAACCTATTAGGCCCCCGTAATACCTAGACAAAGGGTGATCCCATGCTCAGACTCCCAGCCCACGCTGGTTCCTTCTACCCGGCCAGGAGGGATGATGTTATAAGGATGATAGAGTGGTGTTTCACACACAAGCTAGGCCCGGGTGTTAAACCCTCAGGTCTCGGCTCTGAGAGGCTATCCTACGCCTACATAGCACCCCATGCAGGCTACATGTACAGCGGCCCCACGGCAGCCCACGCTTACCTCTGGCTCTCAAGGGAGAGGAAGCCTAGAACCGTTGTGCTCGTAGGGCCTAACCATACGGGTTTAGGGTTGCCCGTCTCGGTCTACAAGGAGGGTTACTGGAGAACCCCCTTGGGCGATGTAGAGGTTGATTCTGAGGTTAGCAGGCTTATAGTCGAGTATACGAGGTTCGCTGCGTTCGACGAGAAGGCTCACATCTACGAGCACTCCCTTGAGGTTCAAATACCCTTCCTCCAGTACATCTACGGTTCTGATTTCAAGATAACACCTATAACTGTGATGGCCCAGATCCCCAGCATATCGAGGGGGCTAGCTGAGGCCTTCCTAAGGATACTAGAGGATAACGGTGTAGACGCTATACTCATAGCTACGAGCGATCTAAACCACTACGAGCCCCACGATGTATCCGTTAAGAAGGATTTAATGATAATAGAGAGGGTTCTGGAGGTCGACCCAGAGGGCATATTCAGGGTTGCCGACGAGCATAATGTGACCGCCTGCGGCCCAGGCCCCATGGCTACAGCTACCTATATCGCTAAGATTAGTGGTGTTAAGCCGGTACTCCTAGCCCACTCAACATCAGGTGATGTGACTGGAGAGAAGGATTTCGTTGTAGGCTATGTGAGTATAAGGATCCCCAGGGGCTAGGGTTTGAGATTTAAAGCTCCGATACCCATCGTAATCCTAGGGGTCCCCATACCCGGGTCGGAGAACCCCCTCCTGGCGTCACCCATAGCCTCCATTACCGTGGACATCGACATCTGGGAGTGTAAAAACCCATCAGCTAACATTGTAGGTTTGAAGGATCTGGAGAGTGCTCTCGTAGGCTTCTGGTTTAAGCTCACTAGAGGTCTGGGTTTGAAGCTATGCTCTACCCTAAGCTTACACAGCGTAGAGGGTGTTACGAAGCCCCCCCTAGGCGGTCTATACGCCTCCCTCACCTCCCTCACACTCTACGCTCTACACAGGTTTCACGGTGATCTAGCGCAAGCTCTCGATCTGGTTGAGACAGCTAGTCTGATCGATCTAGTCGATGTAGATGTTTCGTGGAGACTGGTACTGGAGGCTTTAAGATACTCAACTCTAAAAGGTAAGCCTCTAGCTTACAGGGGCCCTCTGGAGGCCTACGTCTTCGAAAACATGGAGCCAGCTAGGGTGACTGTTAGAGCTCACGTAGAGGGGGTTAAGAGCGTCTTATCGAGGGATAGCCTAGGTTATAACGTCTACGGGGCATTAATACACCTCATGGGGGAGGCCGTTCTAGAGGCATCCTCTAGGATTAGGGATGGCGTGAAGCTTATCGACGTAATAACCCTGTTCAAGCCGGTCCATGACGGGGTTACCTTGACCGTGTACAACCTTAAGCCTAGTAGTGATAACTGCTTCTGGAGCCCCGGGACGCCCTGGGCTTTCGATGAGGTGTGCTTGGTGGTCTAAATTGAGGTGTAGGCTTGCTGTTGTTAAGCTGGGTGGCGGTGTTATAACTGTTAAGAGCTCCCCTAAGACCATAGACTATGAGAGTTTGGAGATGGCAGCATCACAGCTAGCCAGGTTCCGGCTGGGTGGAGGGCTACTAGCGGTCGTCCATGGCGGGGGGAGCTTCGGCCACGTAGAGGTAGCTAGGATAGCTAGGGAGAAGGGGCACCTAGACTCAAGGGACTCTAGCACAGTCCAGAAGTCGATGCTAGAACTAGCAGTAGCCGTAGTGGAAGCGCTTGAGAGGAGGGGGTTACACCCAAGCTTACACCCACCACACACACTATGCACGGGGAGCCTCGTGAATACATGCAATATAAGCGTTATAAGGAGGGATCTCTCCGAGGGGCTAACACCAGTTACATATGGAGATGCTATACCTGAGAGCGGGAGGGGAGGGATAGTTAGTGGCGACGACCTAGCATCATGGATAGCTGTGAGCCTAAAAGCCGACTGCCTGATATACGTGATAAGAGAACCAGGGGTGTTAGATGAAAGAGGGGAGGTCGTACCAGAGCTAGCGAGCTTAGATCAGTTGAAGGTAAGGGGGGCTGAGTGGGAGGATGTAACAGGGGGTATAGTGAGGAAGGTTAAGATGGCATTGGAGGCTTCGAAGAATGTGGATAACGTGCTAATAGTAGGCCTAGAGCATCTACTGGAAGCCCTAGAGGGGGAGCGTGTGGGTACAAGGATCCTATGTAGTAGCTAACGGGGTACGTGGTGGGGTTCGAGGTCCACACACTATGCGTTTTTTAAGGCTTCACAGGTTGCGTTCTACGCTTGGTGTTGCTTTTGGATACATCTTCCAGGAAGGTTGAACACGTCAAGCTCATCGCATCTAGTAAGGTTGAGTCCAGCGAGTCCACGTTGTTCGAGTTCACAAGGCTTATCCACAACCCCATGCCTGAACTAGATCTAGACGATGTTGATTTAAGCACTAGCTTCTGTGGTGGTAGGAGGCTCAGAGCTCCTCTCGTGATAACTGGTATGACTGGCGGACATCCCGATCTAGCTTGGATTAATGAGAAGCTCGCCATGGTTGCCGAGGAGTTCGGCATAGCTATGGGTGTTGGTAGCCAGAGGGCTGCCCTAGAGAACCCATCGTTGTCCGAGTCCTACTCTATTGCTAGAAGGGCTGCCCCTAATGCTGTCATAGTTGCTAACATTGGTGCTCCTCAGCTAGCTAGAGGTTATAGTTTAGGGGAGGTTCTTAGAGCTATAGAGATGTTAGACGCTGATGCCGTAGCAATACACCTTAACCCAGGGCAGGAGGCCTTCCAGGATGAGGGTGAGCCTTACTATAGGGGCGTTGTGGAGAAAGTGGTTGATATAGCTTCAAGGATTGATAAGCCTGTTATAGTTAAGGAGGTTGGTACAGGTCTATCCAGGGAGGTTGTCGCTCAGCTATACCAAGCTGGGGTTAGGTGCTTTGATGTAGCTGGGCTAGGGGGTACTAATTGGATTAAAGCTGAGGTTGTTAGATCAAAAGCTAGGCATGGAGCCCCCCTGAAACCAGCAGGAGGGCTTGACGACTATTGGGGTAACCCTACGGCCATAGCTATCGTTGAAGCTAGGGTTGCTGCACCTAGAGCTTTCATAATCGGTAGTGGTGGTGTGAGGAACGGGCTTGATGTAGCTAAGGCTATAGCACTTGGAGCTGATATAGCTGGTTTAGCCCTACCAGCTCTCAGAGCCCTAATGAACGGTGGCTACGAGAACCTGAGGAGGCTCATATCAGCAATCATATACCAGGTTAGGGTTGCAGTCTTCCTAACAGGTGGTCGTAGCGTTAGAGATCTATGGAAGGCCCCCCTGCTGGTGCACGGTAGGCTTAGGGAGGAGCTGGAGCTTAGGGGGGTTGATGTAGATGCTTATTTAAGGGAGTACAGGCTTAGAGCCCTACTGTGGAGGATGAGAGATGGAGGAGGTTATTGAGCTTACATTGGCTAAGTACGCGAGGGTTGTAGACCACTTCATATACGAGCATCTAACGGGAACCCCGGAATCCCTATACCAAGCTGCACTCCACCTCGTTAAAGCTGGTGGTAAGAGGCTTAGACCGGCCATGACAATGCTCGTAGCAAGCATGCTAGGGGGTGTTGAGGCTGAGAGTAGAGCCCTCCCCCTAGCCGCGGCCATAGAGGTTTCACATACCTTCACGTTGATACACGATGACATAATGGATAGGGATGATTCTAGAAGGGGGGTTCCAACGGTCCACAAGGTATGGGGTGAGAGTTGGGCCATACTAGCTGGCGACCTGTTACACGCCTACGCCTACAAGTTCATAGTATCAGGTGTTGATTACGGGCTGTCCAAGGCTGAAGCCCACGAGGCCATGAGGGTTCTAACTACGGCTGGCATAAAGGTTTCAAGGGGGCAAGCCTACGATCTCCTATTCGAGAAAACATGGGATGTAACTGTTGCAGACTACCTAGACATGGTCTACCACAAGACAGGGGCTATGATGGAGGCTTCAGCTAAGCTAGGAGCCATAGCTGCGAGGTCCGAGCCTGAGGTGGTCGAGCTCCTAGGCCAGTATGGTAGCCTCCTAGGGGTGGCGTTCCAGATTAGGGACGACTACCTAGGCATATTCGGGGATCCACAGAAGACGGGTAAGCCTGTGTACAGCGACCTAAGGAGGGGTAAGAAGACACTACTAGTAATATACGCGATATCAAGGCTCCCCGAGGAGGAGAAGAGGTTCCTCATAAGACTACTGGACCCCAACACGCCTAAGAGCTTGGAGGACCTAGAGAGGGGGGCTATGTTGATAAAGGAGAGTGGTGCTGTAGACGAAGTACTATCACTTGCAAACGTTTACGCTGGGAGAGCGAAGGAGATACTATTGGGTTTAAAGAACGTTGTTAACGAGAATGCGAGGAGGACACTACTAGCCTTGACAGACTACGCTGTAACAAGGGATAGGTAGAGGGGGTTGACGCTAGAGTATAGACCTGAAGACTACATATTCCCGGAGCTCTACGTGGAGGACGGTGGGGGGGAGTGCGTATCAGTAGACCTGGATAGAGGTGTCTACAGGAAGGATGGAGGGAGGGCCCTCTGCAAGGTCATATACGAGGAGGGGTGGAGGCTCATAGTAGACCCCGTGGAGGCTAGGGTCTCCAGGAGCTTCCTCACACTAATACCGTGGATGGATTATAAGGGTGTCTACGTGGAGAGAGGGGCTAGAGTTGAGCTAGTCGAGGCTAGAGGAGCTGAGGTCTACATTGTCTCAAGGGAGGGGTCGGTTGTTGGCGAGAACACCGTGCTAGCATATATCCTAACCAGGAAGGGTGAGACTAGGACTAGGAGGGCTAGGACGAGGGGGGTGGTAGCGTACATAGCGTGGGAGCCGCTAGTACCCCCAACGTATATCTTCGTGATAGCGAAAGATTACAGGATCCTTGAGAGAGCAGAGGGTTGAGTTAAAGTTTAGTGTAAAAGGCTCTAACCTACCAAAACATGTGTTGGGTGCCAGCCCCCTTGAGCTCTCTCGAGCGACTCATATGGGGGTATGCTCTCAGAGACGCTGTTAGGCATGGCGGTAGGGCTAGAGCTGATAGTGTAATGTCCATGCTACTCGGTGATCACCCGGAGTTTAGAGCTCAGGCTAGGGTTATAGTTGAGATAGCTAAGAGGGTTGTCGACGAAGTTAACAGGTTGAGCTTGGAGGAGCAGCTGGGTAAGCTTAAGACGGAGTTCCCGGAGCTCCTGGAGGAGAAGGTTAGGGTTGAGGAGAGGAGGGTCCTCCAACCATTACCTGGTGCTGTTGAGGGGAGGGTTGTCGTTAGGTTTGCTCCCAACCCCGACTTCTACATACACCTTGGTAACGCTAGGCCCGCTATACTGTGTAGCGAGTACGCTAAGATGTACAAGGGTAGGATGATCCTCAGGTTTGAGGACACGGATCCTAGAACTAAGACCCCGTTGAGGGAGGTCTATGATGCTATAAGGGAGGATTTAAGGTGGCTTGGGGTTGAATGGCATGAGGAGTACATCCAGAGTCTGAGGTTAAACATCTACTACGATATAGCTAGGGAGATGCTAAGAAGGGGTTGTGCCTACGTAGACCTTTGCGGGGATGAGGGTAAAAAGCTTCTATCACAAGGCTCCTACTGCCCTGATAGGGATAGGGATCCAAGCTGGCATCTAGAGCAGTTTGATAGGATGCTTGAGGGCGCCTACGGTGAAGGGGAGGCTGTTGTTAGGATTAAAACAGACCCGAGGCACCCCAACCCGAGTGTTAGGGATTGGGTGGCTCTTAGGATAATCGATACAACCAGGCACCCCCACCCTATCGTGGGTAGCAAGTACATTGTATGGCCTACGTACAACTACGCTGTAAGCGTTGACGATCACCTAATGGGTGTAACCCACGTGATTAGAGGGAGGGAGCATGAGGTTAACACGGTTAAACAGCTATACGTGTACAACTGCATGTCCTGGAGCCCCCCTGTTTTCGTGCACATTGGAAGGCTTAAACTCGAAGGCTTCATACTCAGTAAGAGTAAGATAAGGGAGCTCCTATCAAGGGAGCCCGAGAAGTTCCTAGGATACGATGACCCGAGGTTTGGGACCATAGCTGCTCTAAGGAGGAGGGGCATACTACCTGAGGCTATAAGGGAGCTCATACTAAGCGTTGGGGCTAAGGAGACGGACGCGACAATAAGCTGGGCTAACCTAGCATCGATAAACAGGAAGCTCCTAGACCCCATAGCCGATAGGATAATGTACGTAAGCAACCCGGAGGAGGTCGTATACGAGGGGGACTGTGTAGACGCTGAAATCCCATACCACCCGGAGAGGCCTGAGAAGAGGATCATAAGGCTCTGCAGGGGGGATGTAATAATGGTAAACAAGGATGATGTGAAGCTAGGAGAGGTAAGGCTGATGGGAGCGGTTAACGTTAAACTAGAGGGAGGTAAAGCCATCATGACATCGAGGGATCTAAGGTACGCTAGGGAGAGGAAGCTACAGGTAGTACAATGGGTTCCCAAGAGGGACGCTGTAAAACTATTAGTCTACAAGCCGGAAGGGCTTGAGATGAAGAAGATAGAGGGGCACGCGGAGGGAGCGTTAAAAGCCTACAAGGTGGACTCGAAACTACAACTGGTAAGATTCGGGTTCATAAGGATCGATAGGGTGGAGGATGATGGAAGCTACAAGGCATTCCTAGTACACGAGTAGAGGCGAGCACACACGTCTACAGCCCCCCTATTCGACGAACTTCACGAGAGGTATGATAGGTGGTTTGAGAGGAACCTGGTGACAGCTGAGAATGAGGTTAAACTCGTAAAGCTAATGGTTAACGGGACCCCACGGCCCATACTAGAGGTTGGAGTGGGGACGGGGTACTTTGCAGGGAAGGTTGGAGCTGAGGCTGGCTTAGACCCCTCGATGAAGATGCTAGAGATAGCTAGGATGAGGGGGGTAGGGTTGCTTGTTAGAGGAGTAGGGGAGAGCATGCCGTTCAGAGACGAGGTTATAGGAACGGTGCTCATAGTGGTGACATTATGCTTTGTAGACGATCCAGCCAGGGTTCTCGAAGAATCGTTTAGGGTTTTGAGGGCAGGAGGCGTCCTGGTGTCATGTATAGTCCCACGAGACTCCCCTTGGGGCGAGCATTACACTAGACTGGGCTCTGAGGGTCACCCCTTCTACTCTAAAGCCAGGTTCCTGACGTTGGGAGAGCATGAGGAGCTGATAAGGGCATCGGGGTTCGAGATCGTAGAGTCTATGGGTACCCTAAGCTACTCTCCATTCGAGGAGCCTCGTTTAGAGGAGCCATCCAGTGAGGTTAAGGATAAGGGTTTCGTGTGTGTTAAGGCTGTTAAGGGGGGTGGAGGGT
>Ga0080008_183761_pt1 | contig 17677 bp, 19 predicted proteins | sample ConCONMetagenome_FD_69211 | JGI IMG/M metagenome (GOLD analysis project Ga0080008, IMG submission 69211) | Hot spring microbial streamer communities from Conch Spring, Yellowstone National Park, USA - CON_C (SPADES assembly) (version 2) | ecosystem: Environmental > Aquatic > Thermal springs > Hot...
TGTGAGGCCCCACCTGTTCTTGCTGGGGCTCGGCGAGGGCGAGCGCGTTGCGGCGAGGACCGCGGAGCAGCTAGACGAGTACGTCTCCACAGCCTTCGAAGACATAGCGCTCGAGCACTTCTCCCGCGCGGTACCAGCGCTGAGAGTCGGCCGGTGGTGGAGAGGCGAAGTGGAGATCGACGGGGTGGCGATCGACGAGAGGAGCAAGGTCGCCTACTTCATGGAGGCGAAGTGGTCGAGGCACCCCCTGGACAAGCGCGCGCTCCGGGAGCTGGAGAGAAAGGCTGAGGCGTTCGATTGGAAGATTGGAGAGCGGAGGGAAGTCTACTTCCTCTACTCCAGGAGCGGGTTCGCGTTCGAAGCGGAGGAGAACGTGAAGCTCATAGACCTCGAGGAGCTCTGCGCCCAGCCGTGCACGTAGCGCGCCACCCTCTTACCCTGCCCTTAACGCGCGCGGCAAGAACGCCTGGGCGGCGGTGGAGATGTTCGTGAAGTCTCCGGAGAGCTTCAACCTCGTCTTCGAGAGGGCGCTGCGCGCTCTAAAGGGTGCTGTTGCCCGCTTTGCAGAGCTGATGCGGGAGGGATAGCTCCTCGAGACAGGGGAAAAGAGGATTTCTGATTAATAAGAGAGTTGCTATCCCGCGCTAGATACCCGTCTTAGTAGCTGCGAAACTGCAGCTTTTTATTCCCGGCTGCCCCGGTGAGGGGGCTGGGATGATGGGCGGCAGGAGAAGTACTTGGCTGGTGATGGGGTACGGGCTTTCCTCGAGCTTCGCGAGCAACCTGGTGGGCCCCTTCTACTCCATCTTCCTGTTCGAGCTGGCGCGGGGGAGCTTCCTGCAGACTGGGCTGGCGAGCCAGGTGCCGCTGGCAGTCTCGGTGGTGGTGGGGTACTTGTGGGCGAGGCTCTCGGACAGGAGCGGTAGGAGGAGGGTCTTCGTCCAGCTGTCCGCGGCGACTGGCGTGGCTGTGAACCTGGCGCTGAGCTATGTGGAGAGCGTGGAGCAGCTGCTCGTGGTGCAGGTTGCCGGCGCCTTCCTGGGGAGCGCTGGGGGTGCCGCCTTCTCGGCGCTGGTCGCCGAGAGCTTCAGGGAGAGGAGGGGTGAGCTGCTGGGCAGGTACAGCGCGTTCACCGTGCTCGGCAGCTTCGCGGGCAGCCTCCTCTCCGGCTTCGCCTACCAGCACCTAGGGTACCGGAGCGCGCTGAGGCTGGCAGCGCTCCTCAACCTGATCCCCCTCGCCCTGATCTCCGCGGTGCCCGAGCCGGGCGGCGGGGAGCCTGCGGAGAGCCGCCGGCGCGCTGCGCGCAGGATTCCGAGGGGCTTCTGGAGGTTGTTCGCGGCCAGGCTCCTCATGTCGCTGCCGGGCGCCATCAGCAGCGGGGTCTTCGCGATATACTACCTGAAGTACCTCGGGGGCTCGCCCGAGAGCTGGTCCGTCGTCGCGGCTGTCACCACGCTCCTCGGCCTCTCCTCGATCCCCTACGGCAGGCTGGCGGACAGGCTGCCGCCGAGGAGGATGTTCACGCTGGCTGGGCTCGGCTGGGTGGTGCTGTACACGGGCTACTACCTGTCCAGGAGCCCCCTGGAGTTCGCCGCCTTCTTCATCATCCCCGTCTGGCCGGCCTTCTGGCTCTCCTACAGCAAGGCGCTCATGGACCTGAGCGACCAGGCTGAGAGGGCAGAGCTATTCGCCCTTGAGAGCGTGCTCTCCTCGGTGTACGGCTCCGCCGTCGGCATTGCCGCAGGCTACCTGGCCGACCTCCTCGGGCCGCGCGAGCTCTTCCTCCTCTCCGCCTCCGCCGCGGCTGCCGCCACCGCCATCGTGCAGATCCTGCTCCCCGACCGCGCCGGTGAAAGCTAACTCACCTTTATATCCCGCGGACCACGCAGCCTGGTGGTGCTCTCGCCTAGCGGGCGCGCCCGGGGTGGTGAGTGGGTGGTCCTGAGGGTTGTTGGCTTGAGGGTTGAGGTTGGCGGTGGCGAGGTGGTGAAGGAGTTCAGCCTGGAGGTGGGGGAGGGTGAGGTGCACCTGCTCCTCGGGCCCAACGGCGCTGGCAAGACAACGCTGCTCTCCGCGATCGCGGGGCTCCCCCGGGTAAGGGTCACGGGGGGTAGGGTGCTGCTGGGGGGCGTTGACGTCACAGGGCTCTCGGCGACCGAGAGGGCGAGGATGGGCATCGCGCTCGCCTACCAGATCCCGCCGGAGCTTACCGGCGTCTCGCTCGAGAAGCTGGCCGCGCTGGTTGCCGAGAGGTTTGGGACCTCGAGGCACCTGGGGGAGCTCGCGGAGCTCCTTGAGCTGAAGCACCTCATGGGCAGGGATGCCTTCAGGGGGTTCAGCGGTGGTGAGCGGAAGAGGGCGGAGGTCTTCCTGACAGCGCTGCTGCGCCCCAAGGTGGCTCTGCTCGACGAGCCGGACAGCGGGGTGGACGTGGACAGCGTCTCCCTGATCGCCGAGGCCCTCAGGTTCATGGCTGCCGAGTTTAACTCCGCGCTCCTCGTGGTCACGCACACTCGCATGCTGGCTGAGCAGCTCAGGAGCACTGCCGCGCACGTGCTGATCGACGGTAGGGTGTCTTGCAGCGGGCCGCCCGACGAGATTCTCTCCAGGATCGCCAGGGGCGGCTTCTCCGAGGCCTGCGCGGGGAGCTTTTAAGCCTGGTGCCCGCGGTTAAGCGGGGGGTGCGCGGCTGGTGGAGTCCCTGGAGGAGAGGGCCCGGAAGGCCCTGGGCAAGCCTGCACCGCTCGGCGTGGACGTAGACCTGTCTAGGTTCAGGCTCGGCGAGGCGCGCATCACAGCCGGCGAGCCTGACGCGCTCGTGGAGAAGGCCGCGAGGGAGAGGGTCGGGATCGGAGCTGAGAGGGTGAGCTACCTGCAGGTGGGGGAGACTGTCTTCGCGAGGACCATGGCGAGGAAGCTGGCCTCCCTTGGAGTCGTCGTGAAGCCCCTGAGGCAGGCCCTCGGAGAGGACCTCCTGGCCCGCGAGCTGTCGTGGAAGCTCGTCGACCCGGCTGCCGACAAGTACACAGCCCACGCGTACGCGTACGGAGGGGAGCTGGGCTACTACATCTACGTGCCCCCGGGCGTGCGGGTGCCCTGGCCGATCTACACGTGCCTCAGCCTCTTCACCGGGGATGAGGTGCAGTTCGCCCACAACGTTGTCTACGTGGACGAGGGCGCGGAGGCCGTGGTGACCACGGGCTGCCTAGTGCCCCACGGGGTGGGGGGAGGTGTGCACATAGGCATCTCGGAGTTCTACGTGGCCAGAGGCGCGAGGCTCACCTTCGCGATGATACACGCCTGGAGCGAGGGGGTCTACGTGAGGCCGAGGACGGCCGTGAGGGTGGAGGAGGGTGGGGAGTACCTGAGCTACTACGTGGTCTACAGCCCCGTCGCCTCCATCCAGACCTACCCCGTGGTCTACCTGGGCAGGGGCGCCAAGGCGAAGATGGTCTCCGTGATCGCGGGCATGGGGGGTGGCGAGTACGACATAGGCGGTGGAGCGGTGATCGAGGGGGAGGGGGGCTCCGCGGAGCTCATCTCCAGGGTGCTCGCCAGGGACGAGGCCAGGGTCTACACAAGGAGCTCGATTGAGGCGAGAGCCCGCGGCGCGAAGGGCCACATCGAGTGCATGGGTGTGCTCCTCGACGCCAGGTCCAGGGTGGAGGCAATCCCCACCCTCACATCCACGGTCGAGGAGGTTGAGCTCACGCACGAGGCAGCGATAGGGATGATCGCCGGCGAGAAGGTCGAGTACCTGATGTCCAAGGGCTTCACAGAGGAGGAGGCGAGAGCACTCCTGCTGAGGGGGTTCCTCTCAGCCGAGGAGAGAGCACTCCCAGAGCCCCTGCGCCCCGAGGTCAGCAGGATCATCGACTACATAGTGAGGCACGCCACAGGCTAGCGCACAGCCAGTGCGCACCTTACATCAGAGCACAGGAGAACCCGAGAGAAGGATGATTCGCACTAGGCGGATAGAAACCGCATCGTGTATTATTTTGGTATAAGGTAGGGCTTGGAGCCCCGCGAAGCTTTCCCTTTCTTGAGCTTTCGCGCGTGGTGCAAGCTTAGCGCTGTAGAAAAGCTATTATGCCTTGTATTGCGGATTGTAATACGGGAGATGCAGATGGCGGTGATTACGGTTAGGATCCCTCGGGAGCTGAAGGAGGCTATGGAGAAGCTCGATGTGAACTGGAGCGAGGAGATTAGGAGGTTTATAGCCCGCCGCGTGGACGAGGAGCTCAGGAGGAGGAGGCTCGAGGAGGCGATCGCCATCCTTAGGGGGACTAAGGGCGTCGAGAGGGGTTTCGCAGAGAAGGCTGTGAGGGAGGATCGTGATAGTCGTTGATGCCTCTTCCATAGCCAAGGTTGTGATGCAGGGGGAGGGCTGGGAGCGCGTGCCCCTGAGCATTGACACGGCGACGCTGGACTACTCCTTCGTGGGGGTGGCGAACGCTGTCTGGAAGGCGGTGCTCCAGGGGCGCGTGAGCGCGGAGGAGGCTCGGAGGAAGGTCGAGGCGTTGAGGCTGATAGCCAGCGCCCTCGTGGTGTTTAGAGCCGCAGACTACCTAGAGCGCGGGCTCGAAATAGCACTGATGGAGGGGATCACGGTCTACGACGCCGTCTACGTAGCTCTAGCTGAGGATAAGGGCGCGACGCTGTACACATGCGATAAGGAGCAGTACAGCGCTGCTAGAAAGTACGTGAGAGCTGTGTACCTGGGCTGATCAGCTGCAAGCCTGGCTCGAGTTCCAGGCTGAGGAGCAGCCTCGCGCTTAAGAGGAGGCCAGGGCCCCCGCGCACCCCTGGATCCGGGAAGGTGCACAGGGCTGTCCTCTTAGAGCACGCCACGAAAAATGAGGATTACCCCGAGGGAGAGCTTAGAGGAGGAGTTCAAGAGGTGGTTGGGGTGGGGGAGCACGCCTCTAGGGCTGCCGCGCGCGGCAGAGTTCTGGAGTGCGTAGCAGTCTGGCGCTACTGACCCGCGCTGGCTGGGTAGCACTGGCACCCGTGCCTCTGGAGGTGGCGGGACGCGTCAAGCATGCGTATTGGCTCCAGCCACTCGCTGGCTTGAAGCTCCTCCAGCAGCCTGGAGTACTCGCGACCACCCTTCATCCTGGCGCTGTTGTCATGCCAGAGAAGCGTGGCGATGCAGCCCCCGGACTCTCTGACGAGCCTGAGAAAGCCCATCACCACGCCCACGACCCTCCCGGGCTTCACGCCCCAGTACGTGAAGAGGTAGGTGTCCATCACCGTTATGGGCAGCTCCACCACCTCGCCGAAGAGCAGGCAGCCCGAGCTGCGCGGGTCCGGGCCCTCCCTCGAGTAGCAGAGGCTGCTGTCAAGCCTCACGCCGACCTTCCGTAGCCTCGGCAGCACCGCTGGGTTGAGCCTCAGCATGTGCACGCGCATGCTCACAACCTCCCTCCCGGCCACCGCCTCAAGCATCCTCTTCTCCTCGGCCACCCTGCCCGGGTCCTCGCCGCTGTTCGCGTGGAGCCCGATCTCCCACCCCCTCCTCGAGAGCTCGGCCATCACATCGCTGTAGCCCTCCACCGTGCTCCCGTCGTCGTACACCGGGCGGAAGAAGAAGGTGGACCTCACGCCGGCCCGCTCCTCCCACTCCATGAGTAGCTCCACACCGTAGTATATGTTCTCGCCGCGCTCTAGGAACCTCCTCTGGTCCTCCGGCTCGAACCTGTCGAGCCTCCTCAGGACGTGCTCCCTCGGGGGGCCGTGGCGGGGCCAGTCGACATCGTGCGTGAGCACGAGGAGTAGGGGTCGGTCCACGGGGGGCTTCCAGCGAGAGGATTTAAAAATCATCTGCGCTGGGGGGTCAGGAGGCCCTTGAGCGGGGAGTGCGTGCTGCTGGCGTCTGCCGCTTCGAGGAAAGCTCTCGCGATGGCGGAGTCGCTAAGAGAGGTCCTAGGGGTCAGGATCGCTGGCGTGTTCCACGCAAGGCACCCCTACCTCCACTCCAGGGTTTTCGCGGAGCGCGTCCTCCACCCCTCCACCAGGAGCTCGAGCGACTGGCCCGCTGCCGTGCTGGAGGCAGCGCTGTCGCTGGGCTGCTTCGCCGTAATGCCGGTGGACTTCTCGGACGTCTTCGCGCTGTCCGCTTGCAGGCGCAGCTTCGAGAAGAGGGGCGTGCTGCTGGTAGCCCCGCCCTTCGAGGGCGTTGTGCTGGCCTCCGACAAGGCGAGGCTCCCGGAGCTCTCCCAGGGCATCGTGCCCACTCCTAGGCAGGTCGTCGCCGACGGCAGCCTCGAGGGCTTGGGCTCCCTGGAGCCCCCGCTCGTGGTGAAGGGGCTGGGAGACGCCTCGAGGCCTACCTACCACCTCTCCCGCGAGTCCGCAGCAGAGGAGGCGCGGAGTAGGGGCAGGTGCCTGGTGCAGGAGTTCGTCCCCGGGGTTGGGCGCGGCTACTACGCGGTGGCCGCGGAGGGGAGGCCCCTGCTCGAGTTCACCCACGAGAGGCTCATCGAGTACGAGCCCACCGGGGGCGCCAGCCTGGCCGCGAGGGGGCCTGTGAAGGACCCCAGGCTCTACGCGATCGGGAGGGCGATCCTCGAGAGGCTGAGGTGGACGGGCCAGCTGATGGTCGAGACCAGGCTCGACTTGGAGACAGGCACCTACTACCTGGTCGAGCTTAACCCGAAGTTCTGGGGGAGCCTCGACCTCCCCGTGAGCCTGGGGTACCACTTCCCGGCTGTGCTCCTCGAGGCCTTCCTCCACGGCGCCGAGCAGGCCAGGGAGCTGGCCGAGCGGCTGAGCGTGAGGGAGGGGGGCTTCTCCTGGGTTCTCGACGGCCTCCGGTACCTGGCCAAGGTCCCCGCCGCCTGGGGCAGGCTCGCCAGGCTGGGCGCGAGGAAGGGGTACCGCTGCGACGCAGACCCCCTCGACCCCGCTAGGGTGGCTGCCCAGCTCGCCAAGGCTCTCTCGAGGCTGGGTGCAGAGCGTGAGCGCTGGCTCTCGCGGCTCAAGGCTGCCGAGAGGAACCTAGGCCACTGGGCCCTCATGCTCCGCGAGGCGCTAGCGAAGCAGGAGCGCGTCGTGCTGCTAGACCTGGACGGGGTAGTCGTCGACCTGAGGGTTGACTGGCACGCGGCGTACAGGGCCCTGATCGGGAAGGGGTACATGCGCAGGTGGGAGCAGCTGACGGAGATGCTCGAGAGGCTTTGGAGGAGCGACAGGGCCCTGTACGCGGAGGCATCGAGGCTCGTGGAGCAGTTCGAGCTGGAGGCTGTCAGCAGGTCGGAGGAGCTGCTGAGCCGCGAGGACCTCGAGCTGCTGAGCGAGCACTACCAGGTGTACATCGTGACGAAGCAACCCGCGGGCGTCGCCACCAGGGTGCTGGAGCGCATAGGGGGCTTGCGCTACGTGAGGGGCGTGGTGGGAAGGGATAGCGGCTTCAGCCCCCGCAAGCTCCGCATGCTAGAGCACCTGACCTCCAGGCTGGGGGGCGCCGGGTTCGTGATGCTCGACGACAGGCTGGCCAACCTCGTCGAGGCTCTGCACAGCGGCGTAGTCCCCCTCTGCGTGGCGCGCAACCCCTACCACGCAGCAGAGTGCCTGGAGCTGGGGATACCCCCGGCCACCCCCCGGGAGGCTGCCAGGACCCTCGCCTCGCTAGCGGGCCAGCTGGGTTAGCGTGCCCAGCACAACCGTTATCACAGGCCTACGCGTTGAACGCTCGTGCCGCTCGAGATAAACCTGTCTGGGAAGCTCGCCCTCGTAACAGCGGCTTCGAGAGGCATAGGCTTCGGGGTCGCCAGGGTTCTCGCCAGGGCTGGGGCAGACCTGGTGATCAACGCCCGGGACCCCGAGGCGCTCAGGAGGGCGCGGGAGGCGATACGCGAGGAGACAGGCCGCCACGTCGAGGTCGCGCCGGGGGACCTGACCAGGAGGGAGGACCTCGAGAGAATAGCGGCCGTGGCGAGGGAGGTGGGCGGGCCCCACATATTCTTCTTCTCCACGGGCGGGCCGAGGCCCGGGAGGTTCCTCGACCTCGGCATGGAGGACTGGGACTACGCGTACAGGCTGCTGCTCTACCCCGCCGTGTACCTGACGCGGGAGCTGCTCCCGGCAATGATAGAGCGCAGGTGGGGGCGCATCATATACCTGGCCAGCCTGGCGATCAAGGAGCCCATGCCGAACCTCGCGCTCAGCAACGTGGTGAGAATAAGCATCGCCGGGCTGGTCAGGACGCTGGCGCGCGAGGTCGGCAGCTACGGAGTCACAGTCAACGGGATCCTGCCGGGCATCATCCACACCTCTAGAGTGGAGGAGCTGGCACGCGACATACAGGCGAGGGAGGGGGTGAGCTACGAGGAGGCGCTGTCCAGGCTGTCGTCCGGGATACCCGCGGGCAGGCTCGGCAGGCCCGAGGAGGTGGGCTACCTGGTAGCCTTCCTGGCGAGTGACTACGCCTCCTACATCAACGGCGCCATGATCCCAGTGGACGGTGGGAGGCAGGTCTCGGTCTTCTAGGAGGAAGCACAGCCGCTGCCGGCGCGGTGGGAGGCGGCACTGGGCTCGAGGCGCTAGGAGCCTTGCTCCGCCAGGAACTCGACGGGCAGCTGCTCCAGCAGCTTCTCCTTCCCGAGCATCTCCCGCTCCCGCTTGAGGAACAGGGCTCTGCCGCCGACCTCCTCCGCAACAGCTATCACGTAGCAGTCAACAAGCGCCAGCCTTAGCATCTTCTTAAGCTCCCCAGCCCTCAGCGCGGCGCTCTCGCTGGGCGCAACGAGCTTGCACCTGGACTTCACCCACTCCACCAGCGCGTAGGCTTCCTCGTTCGGCTGCTCAACCCCCGCGAGGCTGTAGATCCTCGACGCGGCGTAGAGCACCTCGCTCAGGGTGGGCAGGGAGACGAGAAGCACGACCCCGCCCTTCCTCGCCTTGTCGAACAGCCGCTCCACCCTGGCTTTGAGGGGCGAGGTCCTGATGATCCTCTCCAGGATAACGCTCGAGTCAACCACGTAGTAGGTCATGCAGCTTCCTCGCCTCCGCCTCACCCTCCTCGCGGAGAACTCTCTCGACGGCCTCGGGGTCTACGTCCACTTCTCTCAGCCTTAGCGGCCTCAGCACAACCACGCCCGGGCTGGCTTCAGCAACAACCTCGCCATCCTCCTCAATGCCCGCCGCTGCGCGCAGCGCCTTCGGCAGGATGACAACACCCTTCCTCCTAACCCTCAGGACAACCCTCAAAACCAAGGCTCACCCAGCATACCTGGTCAAACCATGATTATAAGTCTAACCGAGAGGTTCTCGGCGGCGTCGGCGCCAGTGCTCCCGGCCTGTTCCTCGCAGCCTGGCCACAGCCGGCTTCAGGAAGCCGAGGTCGAGCTCCTCGAGTGTCTCGTCGAGGGGTATCCCGTTCTCGTCCCAGCCCATGAAGCGGAAGTACTCCGCCCTCTTCCTGGCAACCTCCTCCCGGCTTAGAGCCCGCCCCTTGAAGGGGCGCGCGCGCCATGTGCTTCCTCTTCAGCTCGCCCCACAGCTCGCGCATCAGGCTCTCGAAGGTCTCCCTGCCCCCCAGCCCCCACAGCCTCCCGGCGTCCCTGATCTCCACGCGCTCCCCCTCGACGTAGATGTAAACGGGGCTGCTAGCCCGCCCCCTGACGACCAGGCCGTCGTAGCCTGCGGCGCGCAGCTCCAGGGCGACCTCGCTCGAAAGGACAGAGCCCACGATGCCGTTGCTCTGCGGCGACTTGCCCGACACAGCGAGCTTCACACCCGGGTAGTAGCCGGTGAGAGGTCCTGTGAGGAAGAGGAGGATGTTCTCGGGACCGAGGGGGTCCACCTCCCGCCACCTGCTGCCCGGCTCGCGCCAGAGCAGGTAGGCGGCCAGCCCCCTACCCCCCACGTACTTCTCGAGAACCTCTGGCTCTAGCTCAACCACGCTCACCTTCTCGCGCGAGAGGTCGACCTCCAGCAGCCTACCCGCGTAGCCGTAGAGGGCACCCACGCCCCTCACCCCCCGAACAGCGTCTCGTAGAGCCTCCTGTGCACCTCGTCGGGCACGACCGAGTACACGTTGTAGGAGACCCTGTCGTAGGGTATGACGGTCAGCGCGTTAAACCCGGCCTCCCTGCAGGCCCTGACGCACTCAGGATCTCCCCCGCAGAGGTCGCAGACCGTGGCCTTCCCAGTCCCAGGGTGCAGCCTCATGACCTTGCCGGGGCACGCCCTCACGCAGCTGCCGCAGCTGGTGCACTTCTCAGTGTCCACGAGCACAGCGCCGGTTACGTCGTCAACGCGGAGCGCGCCGAACTGGCAGGCCTTGACGCACGGGTAGTCGCGGCACTGGGCGCACGTGTGGGGTACATCCACGCCGGGGAAGAGCTCGTAGACGCGGATCCTGCTCGCCTCGGGCCACACAGCCCCCTCCTTCTTGAGCGAGCACGCGACTTCGCAAAGCCTGCACCCTGTGCACTTCAAGGGGTCGCGGAGAATGAATATGGGGCCTCTCACGCACAGTATGTGCAAGGCCCGGGCATATATGCGCTGGGCTGCGCAAGGCTTAAAAAGAGCCCTATCTCGAGATATATCGGTCAACTTGAGGGTGAGTTTAGCCCTCGCAGCCGTGCTGGCCTTAGCGCTGGCACTGCTCGCTCTAGGGCAGCCGCTGGTATCGCAGCCGGCATCCCCCCAGAGGACTGGCTACAGGCCCGCCACCTTCGTCTTCGTCGTGGAGGGCTCCAGCGCGAGCGGTACAGGCGGCGTCGGGGTGATCCAGGTCGCTGTCTCCTACTGGGGCGTTAGGACGCTGATCAACGCCCGGGCGGAGCTCGAGCCCCTCTGCGCGGCCAATGTGACGTCGGAGCAGCCCGTGCTGCTCGGCTCGTGGAAGCCGGGCACCCAGAAGGTGGTGGCCTTCACGGTGAACGTGTCCAAGCCCGCGCCGCGCTGCGACGCGAAGCTGCGCATCTGGTGGGAGAACACATGGGACGACAGCCTAGCCACAGTCACCCATGAGGGGGGCTCCACAGAGCTCGACCTGGGCTTCAGCACGTGCTGGGGTGAGGACCTGGCGCTGAGAGCCGTGCCGAGCACTGTGTACACCGGCGCCCCGGCGCAGGTGGCCCTCGAGGTGGGGAACAGGGGGTTGTTCGAGGTCGACCGCTTAACCCTCACGGTCAGCGCGCAGGGAGCCGCGATACTCGACTCGCCAGCACCTCTAACCTTCAAGGTGGGCTCCCTGCCCCCTGGGAAGGCCGCGTCCTTCCAGCTCGCGGTGGCACCCCAGTCCGCCGCCCCAGCCCTGGTGGTGACCGCCTCCTACCTGAGCTGCTCCGGCTCGCTGGTCACCAGGACCTACACGCTCCCGCTCTACGTGGCATCCGGGCAGGCCGTCCTGGTGACACCGGACCCCGCGGTGGTTAGAGCTGGCTCCTCCACCAGGCTCAGGCTCCACGTGGTCAACGCGGGCGGTGTGCCGCTTTACAGCGTCAAGGTGCTGCTCAGCCTGCAGAAGAGCCCACTATCCATCACCCCCTCCTTCATCGACATCGGCGAGCTGAAGCCCGGCGAGGACAAGGTCGTCGAGGTCGACGTGCTGGTGCCGACCTCGGCGTCCTCCAGCGAGGCTGTGGGCTACCAGGTCGTGTACAGCACGGGGAGCGGCTCCTCCGCGGCGCTCCAGGGCAGCTTCACGCTCTCGGTCGTCTTCCCAGCGGGCCTGAGGATAGCCAGCGTCGAGGCTATCCCCCAGCAGCCCCAGGTTGGCTCCAACGTGGTGGTCGCCGCAACACTGGTGAATGACGGCACCTACCCGGTCTACGCGGTGAACGTGACGGTGTCCGCGTCCAGAGGGCTCTCCCCCGTGAGGGCGCCCTACGCCTTCCTGGGGCAGCTGAGCCCCCAAGTCCTGACGAGCGTCCCGTTCTCCTTCAGGGTCCTGGAGCCCGGGGTGCAGGAGGTGAGGGTGGTGGCGACCTTCAGGGACCCCTACGGCAGCATGCAGCAGGTTGAGAGGACAGTGCTCGTCAACGCGGTCCCGGCGCAGCAGGAAAGCCAGGGAGAGGCGCGGTCGTGGAACCCTCTGCTGCTCGCCGCGGGGCTGGCAGCCGCCGTGGCTCTAGCAGTACTGCTCCTGCGGGGGAGGGCTAGGAGATGAGGGGGGCTGACTACCTCTACCTGGCTGCCACCAGCCTGCTCGAGAAGAGAGGCAGGGCTATAGGCGCGGTGCTGGGAGTCACAGTCGCTGTGGTGGCGCTCAGCATGGCTCTGGGGATAGGTGAGAGCTTCCAGCAGGCCTTCGTCGAGCAGCTCCGGCGCACGATAGCTGCTAACAGCATTATAGTGTTCGGCGGCGCGGCCGGGCTCACCGACGTCGACATAGCGTACTACAGGAGCATACCGGGGGTGAGGGGGGCCTACGGCATCTCCATCACCCAGGGCACGGTGTACACCGAGAGCGGTGAGCAGGTGGTTCAGCTCGTCGCGGTGGACCTGGCCGTCCTCCCCGAGTACCTGGGCGTCAGCGACATGAGCAAGGCTCTCGAGGAGGGGGAGCCCGAGCCCCGGGGCCTCGGCGCCCTAGTCTCCTACAACCTGTGGCGGGACCCGAGCACCGGGAGGAAGACCCTGGACGTGGGGTCCACCCTGACCGTCAGGATCCGGGGCAAGAGCGTCCAGCTGTTCGCGATCGGGCTCCTCAAGCAGACGGGCTCCTCGATGATAGGTCACGACTTCTCCACCCCGACGGTGTTCGTGGACCCGGAGGCCTACTACACCTACGTATCCTCGACGAGGAGCTACACCGCAGCAATCATCCTCGTCGAGGACCTCTCCCACCTGGACCTGGTGACCGAGGAGGTGAAGGCCCTGTCCCCCTACGGCTCAAGGGTGATCTCGGCCGCCGCGATGGTGAGCCAGTTCGTCTCGATGGTCGGCGCGCTCCAGCTCTTCATAGCGCTGATCTCGGCGGTGGGGATCGGGGTCACAGCCCTGTGGATCTTCGACAGCACCGCTATCAGCGTCGTGCAGAGGACGAGGGAGATCGGGATACTCAAGGCGATCGGCTTCACAGGCTCAGACGTGCTCACCCTGTTCGTCCTCGAGTCCGCGGTGCTCTCGCTCATCGGCATCGCAGCGGGCTCACTGCTCTCCTTCATCCTCTCGCTGCACGCGAGGATCTCCGCCTTCGGCTTCGAGCTGCGCCCCCTGCTCACACCCCACGTGCTCCTGGTCTCAACCCTCCTCCCCCTCTTTGCGAACGCCCTGGCGGCCTACATCCCGGCCAGGAGGGCTGCCGCGCTCCACCCGGTGGAGGCGCTCCGCTATGAGTAGCGAGATCGTGCTCGAGGACGTGTGGAAGGTCTACGGGAAGCCCCCGAACCAGGTTGAGGCAGTGCGCGGGGTAAGCCTGAGCGTGAGGAAGGGCGAGTTCGTAGCCGTGGTGGGGCCGAGCGGCAGCGGCAAGAGCACGCTGCTGCACCTGATAGGGGGGCTCGACAGGCCGACGCGCGGCAGGGTCGTCGTCGCCGGCAAGGAGATAAGCTCCGTGAGGAGCGACTCCGAGCTCAGCAGGTACAGGAACGAGGTCGTGGGCTTCATCTTCCAGCTCTTCTACCTGGTGCCCCGCCTGAGGGTAATCGACAACGTAGCCCTGCCCCTCGTGAAGCGGGGGCTACCCCCCTCGGAGCGGAGGGAGCTCGCCCTGGAGGCGCTGAGGCTGGTGGGCCTCGAACACGCCGCTAACAAGTACCCGAACCAGCTCAGCGGCGGCGAGCAGCAGAGAGTCGCCATAGCCAGGGCCATCGTGGGCAAGCCCAGGGTGCTCCTGGCGGACGAGCCCACGGGCAACCTGGACGCCGCGAACAGCAAGGTGGTGATGGACCTCTTCACGAAGCTGAACAAGGAGCTAGGAGTCACCGTGGTCATGGTGACGCACAACCTCGAGCTAGCCTGGTACTGCGACCGGGTCGCGAGGATGCACTCGGGGAAGATCGTGGACGTGTACACGCCGGACCGCTACGAGGAGCTCATCAGGACCTTCGTGAAGAGGTAGGCGGCTCCCCCCGCCCGCCCTCCTCCCCGGGCACCAGCCCTCTGAGGAAGGAGGTCAGGTCGAGCTGCCTGGAGCCCCTGAGGGCCGCCGCCAGGCGCCTCACCAGCTCCTCCCAGGAGAGCTGGTCCCGCAGAGCCCACGCGGCCACGTCCCCCGAGTGCCTCTTGAGCACCTTGAGGAAGTCCTGCCACTTCACACCTGCAGCGCTCAGCTCCCCTCCCCAGTGCTCCCAGAGGTAGCTTGGCAGGAGCATCCCAGCCCAGATCGCTGCCTCCAAGCCCCGCCCTCCCAGGGCGCCCTCGAGCTCCCTGTGGAGAGCCTTGATCCTGCTCTTCAGGTCGAGTGGCTCAGGCGGTACCCCCAGCTCCGTAACCCTCCCCACTGCGAACCCACGCGGCGCTTAAAATAGTCGCCGGGGTGCAGCTTCCGCGAAATCACTACCATGCCCCAGAAGCCGGTTATTGCTCCAGCCGCGCGCTTGTAGTTGCAGGCGGTAGGAGCGTCCCGGCAAGGACTGCCAAAGCTGCGAACCACCACTTCCCCGTTAGACACTCGAGCTTCTCCTGGAGCTTGCAGCAATGCGCTCGGCGCTTCATGGGTTGTCACCAGCTTATCAACGCAGGATTCTCCGAATTTAGAAGCGCGATCTAGGGATGCTCCGCCAGCGCGGCTTCTACCGCACAACCACCCTCCTCGCTTCCGGCACCATCCTCTCCACATCCGGTAGCCTCTCCTTCACATCCTCGCTGTCAAGCTTCGCCTCGTGGAAGCCCCAGACATAGAGCACCCACGCCCTGTCCCACGCAGCGCCGAACCACCTACCGATCCTCTAAGATATTTTTAGAACAGCTTTCTCGAGATCCGTGGTAGCCCACCAACCCCTCCCCTCAACCTTCTCAAGGACCTCGCTCAGGCCGAGGTGAAGAGCGAGCGCCTCCACGGCCTCCTCGGCGGCCTTGTACAGCTTCTCCGAAGCTTGGATTGGCACGCACAGGGCCGCCTTCACCAGGGCGAGGAGGATGATCGCCGAGGTCTCAGCGAGGGTCGAGCAGGACGCCTCCGGCGCGGCGGTCGTCAAGACCTTCATCCACCGCGGGGGCTCCAGGGAGTCCGAGTTCGAGCAGGTGAGCAGGGCGTACATGGAGTCGAACATCGAGGCCACCAGGGTGGTCTTGGCGATCAACCCCGTCCTCTCCGCGATCAGGGTGGCGGGCCTCGCCGTGATCATATACTACGGTGGCATGCTGCTCGCCGCGGGCAGGCTCACCGCGGGCACCCTCGTGGCCTTTTTCGGCTACCTGAACATGTTCTTCGGCCCCCTGCAGATGCTAGCCATGTTCGTCAACTCCTTCCAGTCCGTCCTCGTGTCCGCCGAGAGGGTGGTGAAGCTCCTGGGCCTCGAGCAGGAGACCGGCGGCAGCCTCATGAAGCCCGTGGAGGGGCACGTCGAGGTCAGAGGAGTGACCTTTTGGTACGAGGATGGGGTGCCCGTGCTGAGGGGGGTCAGCATCGAGGCGCACCCGGGCGAGATGGTGGCGGTCGTCGGCCCCACGGGGAGCGGGGAGACGACGCTCGCCAAGCTCCTCCTGCGCTTCTACGAGCCCAAGTCCGGGGAAATCCTTCTGGACGGCGTGCCGGTGGAGGAGTACGACCTCGAGTACCTGAGGAGCGTGATCGCCTACGTGCCGCAGGAGCCCTCCGCGATTTCCGGCAGGGTCATTGACAACATAACGGCGAGCAGGAGGGCGCCCAGGGAGGAGGTTGAGGAGCTCGTGGACAGGCTCGGGGCCCGCGGCATCATCGAGAGCGTCCCCGGCGGGCTGGACGGCGAGGTCGTGGAGGAGGGGAAGAACCTCTCCAAGGGCCAGCGGCAGCTCCTCTCGCTGCTGCGCGCCATAGTCTCGAAGCCGCGCGTCCTCGTCCTCGACGAGGCGACGAGCAACATCGACACGGTCATGAAGCTGAGGATATTCCAGGAGCTCCAGAAGATCGTCCGCGAGGAGAAGGCAACGCTGATCGTCATAGCCCACAGGCTGGCCGCCGTGAGGAACGCGGACCGCATCTACGTGATGAGCGACGGCCGGGTAGTCGAGGTCGGCAGGCACGAGGAGCTGCTGGCTAGGAGAGGGCTCTACCACAGGCTCTGGAACGCCCAGGCCTCAGACCTCGCAGAGGCGCTCGCCAAAGCCGTGCAGGCAGCGACAAGGCGCGCGCAGCCGAGAACCCTCAGCTAGCACTGCGAACATATTATTTCGACCATTCCCTTACACCATCTTCTTACCAAACGTTAGCATTTTATACCTCTAACCCTTAGTCCTGTCGATGCGCTGCAAGAGAAAGTCCAAGACCGAGAAGAAGGAGAAGAAGGAGGAGAAACAGCAGAAGTGAGGAATTCCTCTGGGAGGAAACCAACCAGGGTTCTTTACTTCCGCACAACTTCGCGGAGCCTTCACGCCTCCCCTATGTAAACTATACAGAATTGTAGGCACTACTGCTTGATGCCTGCGAATAAAAGGGAGAGCTCAGAAAAGCTTATAACTAAGAACGGGTTATCATGCACGATGAAAACCCCGCAGAAGAAGGGTCTCTCGACAGCAGCTATCGTCGCCATCGCGGTTGTCATTACGGCTGTGGTTGTTGGTCTCGCCGTCTACTTCCTCGTGGGCGCGCCCGCTAAGCCCAAGGCCAACCTCCTGGAGATCTACCACTGGTGGACCTCCGGCGGCGAGAAGGCGGCTATCAACGCGCTCGTCGAGGTGTTCCAGAAGAAGTACCCGGACGTCGGCGTGATCCAGAGCCCCGTGGCGGGCGGCGCGGGCTACGTGATGAAGGCCGTGATGAAGGCGATGGTCGCCGCCGGCGAGGCCCCCGACGCCTTCCAGATGCACCTGGGCTACGAGATGAAGCCCTACATCGACGCCGGCTACCTCGAGCCGATCGACGACCTCTGGAGGTCTGAGGGCTGGGAGCAGGCCTTCCCGACGGTCATCAAGGACATGGTGAACTGGAACGGCCACTACTACGCTGTCCCGGTGAACATACGCGCGCCGCGCGTCCGTGCCCGTGGAGCACCTAGAGGCTGCCAGGGTGGACGGCGCCACCACCCTCCAGGTGTACCGGTTCGTGATCCTGCCGCAGCTGAAGTCGTGGTTCCTGTCGTCCTTCGTCGTGCTCATGGTCTTCGCGCTGAAGGCCTTCGACTTCATCTACGTCCTGACCAACGGGGGGCCCGGGGTCTCGACGTACGTCCTCGCCCTGCTGATGTACAGGCGCGCCTTCTTCGAGACGGACTTCCCCTACGGCGCCGCGCTCGCGACAATCCTGCTCGCAATGGTGGTGTCTGTGGTCGCGCCCTACCTGGCGTCCTCGCTCAGGAGGAGGTGATGGGCGTGAGGAAGGCCGAGGCGGCAGCGGTGGCAATCCTCTGCGTCCTCTCGTTCCTCTGGCTCCTCCCCTTCTGGTCCGTGATCACCACGGCGCTCAAGGACGACCTGGAGGTCAGGCTCACAGTGCCCGTGGTGCCCCCCTCGAGGCCCACCCTTGTGTCCTTCACCAGGGCCTTTGAGGCGCTCAAGCAGGGGCTCTTCAACAGCCTGGTGTTCACAGTCCTGCACGCGCGCGAGCCTCAGGTAGCCGATGAACCTGATCCGCCTCCCA
>Ga0080008_145586_pt2 | contig 17651 bp, 15 predicted proteins | sample ConCONMetagenome_FD_69211 | JGI IMG/M metagenome (GOLD analysis project Ga0080008, IMG submission 69211) | Hot spring microbial streamer communities from Conch Spring, Yellowstone National Park, USA - CON_C (SPADES assembly) (version 2) | ecosystem: Environmental > Aquatic > Thermal springs > Hot...
ACCGGTCTAACCCTTTGCGTTGCCTCCCTAATTTGTTCTAAAGGATAGCCTTCGTCTAAATGGACAAGCACCGTGCCAAGGAAGCAGGCTAAGTAGGCTGTCTCAAAGACTGACCTATAGAATTTTTGAAAATCAAAGGATCCGTCTTTTAAGGAAAGTCTGGCAAGCTTAGCCACGTTTACGGATATTAGATTGCAGGCTGTGTAAGCTGGGGCAAGATACTCAGCGCATGGATTGCTAAAGCCCGGGAAATCCCTTTCATCATGTTCAGGGTTGAAGGGCGAATACTCTACCATGTTGTGAAGGAAGAGAAGACCTGGGTCTCCGGTTTTCCAAGCTTGATGAGCTATAAGGGAAAAGAGTTCTTCGTTTTGTGGGTTAAAGAATTCCTCATCAACCACAACAGATATGTTCATGTTGGAGAGGGGGACATCGACCTTTTCGTCCTCTGGGGCTGACATAACTACGCTTGAGATGGCTGGGACAAGGGATTTTGCTTTAATAAACCGTTTGATATCAGGGTGCTTCCAATGCATCTGAACAAGCAAAGCTCCCCTTCTTCTGCCCCCCTGGTTAGTTGTTCCGGTAACTGCATCAAAGAGGGTGAGGAAGCCCACAGGTCCTGAGGCTACGCCTTGAGCTTGGTCAACAGGAGAATTCTTGGGGCGAAGCTTTGATAGGTCAACTCCGCATCCGCCGCCTCTTATGTAGATCTCCATCATGTGCCTACAAGTTTCATAGATGCCTTCCATGGAGTCCGGCACATATCCCAAGGGATAACAGGAAAAGTAGCCTTTTCTTCTGGTGTAAGGGTTCCCAAAACTCATGAGAAAGGGCGTTGCCGGAATAATTAACCGGTTCCTAATCGCAAGGATCAAATCCTGCACAAGCCTATCCCCTTTTTCTCCCCCGGAGAAACACTCTTTAACTGCTCTTTGCACCTTTTCGCTTTTGAAATAGTTTTCAAACCTTTGAACTAAGTCTTCCCAAGTCGCCTCAATCGGAGTTCCATCCTCAACAGACCTCACCGCATACCTTGTGGTGATGAGATAACGCTCAAGATTATCCCATGAGGCTTGAACTTTGGCGATATCCATACCTTACCCTCCAGTAATTTTAGGAAATATCCTGAAAATATCCCCCAAGATACAACTTCTAAAATTTATCTCAATCCTTTCTCTCTTTCAAATTTGTCAAGCGAGTTTTAAGACCAAAAAATAACATTCAATCCGTCTTTAAAATTCGACGTAATTTCAATGAGTTTTTAAATGGTAAACCATTACCATACTTTAAACTCAAAGTCTTTTGGATGATATGAGGAGGTAAACATACCTAACCTGAATCAAATGGTTTAAAATTTTGAAACTTTTCTAATTTTTTCTTTAATTTTCTCATCTTAAAAAAAATGACGAGATATGAAGGACATTTTAGAATACTTCCTAAAGAATATGTCTCATCCCGTAGCCGTCCTTCCACCGTTTGAATATAAATAAACCTCTCATACCTTTTTGGACCTTTTGGCGTCTATGGCTACCATTATGCACAATGGAAGATAGATCCCTGCTTTAAAACAAAGACTTTTTGGACAGCTCATAAATGCCACTCCCTGTATGTCCAAAAGTAAAAGGTTGCCGGTAAAACAGGATTATACCTCGTCGGGCACTTTGCCTAAGAGGTATAGCATCTCATGTAGAACTGTGTTCAGTGGAATTTTATATTCCCAATGCTTCCGCCTGATCCTCAAATAGATGGTTTTTTTCTTCTGCCACAGATCCAGCTTGCTGTAAGGTGTTATAAAGGATTCACTTTCATAAAGGGATAAAGAGAGCACCGAAAAGAGAAAAAGGTTTTTCTTTTCCGAATAGACCTCCTCCCTTTCCCAACCTGGACCCTTTGTGGAGAATACCTGAAGGGCGGAGTGATAGAAATGTTCCCCATCAAGCTCGAAATCCTCTTTCTCCACACTAACAGGCTTTATGGCTATGGCGGTGCTGAGCCTATCATCCTTTATTTTTAGCCTTTCTTTTAGCTTTTCAAACTCTGTGGTGTATATCACAAAACAATCTTTCTCCCCCCTTTCGGATATATAGGCGGTGGGCAACTCGAAATACTCCACAAAAAGGCTCTTTTGCTTTATTCTTTCCCTCTCTTGGGATTGGGCAATGATCTCCTCCAAGTAGGAATCTTCCCACTTGCCGGCGGTTATGAAGCAAAATCTAACATCTTTAAAAGAAACCTTCTCCTCTATCCACCTTCTTAGCCTGTCCTTTTCAGAGTCAAGCCCACCGGTAAGCAGTATGGTTTTGTCTTCCACTTCCACCTCTGCCCTGCTTCCTTCTACCTTTAGCGAGTAAATTTCATACAAAAAGTGCCTGTAGGGTTTGGCTTCCGGGCTGAACCTTTGGTAGCAAAAGCCCGTGGAAGGTTTTTCAAGAATAAGGTAGATGTTTAACTTTTGTGGAAGTTCAAAGTCTTCAAATTCAAAGCTTAGACCTTTATAATCCTTCAAAAGACTTACGAAAAGGTTTTTGAATACAGAGTTTATGTGTTTTATTTCATCCTCTTTTGGGTTTGGGTTGGAAATTACTTTAATCGTCTCCTTGTTTAGAGTTTGCACTGGGATGCCAAAGAAGTCATAAACAAAGCTAAAGTAATCCCAAAAGTCATAACCACCATTTGCTTCCCGTACGTCCGTGTTGAGTACCAAAAGGGCTCCCACCAAGCTCTTTTCCTTTTCCACAATAGCCTTTAGATTTTTTATCCTACAGGCAAAGTAAAGAAGGCTAAAAAGCAGGTCCAGAGAGTCTTCATGCTTTAGATTATCCAAGTCAAGCTTTTTAAGTTTTTCTAAGTTGGGTATGATGTCCTCTATTGGTCTGGGCTCATTTGCTAGCTTTATCTCTGCGTTGCCTACGTATTTTTTTGCCCGATCTAAAGCCATTTTAAAACCTTTCTCAAAGTCTGTTAGCTTTTCTTCTAAGCCCTTTTCATAAAAGATGTAGAGCTTTATCTTCTTACTTGGTGCGAAAAATGTACCGTAGGTGAACCTTCCTTCTTGTTGGTCTTTTTTAATAAAGGTAGCCAAAAGGTCATCCCTCTCTCCTTTTAAAAGCTTTTTTAGAGTTTCTTTCCAGTCCTTTCTGAGCTCTTCAAGAAACTCTTTACTTTCCCACTTTTTTAAAAACTCCAAAAACTTTTGCTTTGCAACCTCTTCGTCTTCTGTCTTATAAAGACCTTTCCTTAGGGCATACAAAAGGTCTTTCCATAGGAGCTCATCGGACTTTAGCTCTTCAAGTAACTCCTCTGCGGTCTTTCTTTTCCAGAAGAGCCTTGCCCTACCCACAAGCAAAGAGTCCGAAAAACTTTTAAATTCAAAGGGTGCAACATAGCCCAGGAGCTTAAGAGGAAGAGGCTTTGACTTTATGCTTGGTCCCATGTAATCTTCCAAAACTTGAATAAATTTCTTTACCCGCGAGAGCTCCTCTTTGATTTTTGGATTGTCCGTTAAACTCTCCCAAGCTCGGAGAACCTTTTTTCTACCCTCCCAAATTTTCTCCCTGCTAACCTGTGTGCCATCTTCCCCCACAAGCTTTAAAAAGACAAGCCCGCTTCTTCTGTCTAATTCTTGACCCGCCACTCTTCCCACCACCAAGTTGAACTTTTTACCCTTTTGGAACCTATCAAACTCAAACCTTTCTGAACACTTTATGGCTCTAAAGCCACGCATCCAAACCACCCGCTCCTTTTCATATCTGGCAACACCCTCAAGTCGATAGTCTGGATCTTGCAAGAATTTTGCCAATTCCCACCTCAAGGCTTTTACGTCCTTCTTCTTTCGGTCGAGCAGGCGATGCACCAAAATAGACCAATTTTTGGCATAATCTTCATCTCCACTCCAAAAGACTCCACCGTATATGTAATCGCTGGAAGAGAAATGGAAATTTTTAGCAAACATTCCAATGCACTCTAACCCTGCCCTTCCTCTTATTTCAAAGTCTCTTCTTATTTCAAAGTTTTTCTCTTTCATACTACTTCTCCAAGAGCTTTATAATGAATTCAATGGGAAACTTTGCAAACCTACCGCTCAGGACCTCCTTATATGGATAATCCTCTCCCAAGGGCACGCAGGCGTACTCCTTTGGAGTACCAACAAAACAGTAGGTAATGGGTTCCACAGTTCCCATAAGCGTGTCTGCATTACCCCTGCCTATCCTTCCCTTTATCTTAAAGTTAACCTGTTCCTTTTCCCTCAAAAAGTGTTCGGTGAGCACCAAAGCATAAACAGGAATTATCGTGGGCATTCTTTTTAAAGTAGAGGATAGTCCACTATATATGAAGTTTTTAAGCTCATCCGTTTTGTCCTGGTTATGGTCTCTTAGTATTTCTTCTAACTCCTCAAAAAGCTTTTTTATCTCCCCCCTCTTTTCGTTTTCAAAGTCGTAGCGCACTTCCTGTTTTTCAAAAAGAATGTATGGATGGTAGTATTCAAACTCTTTTTTAAAGTCAATATGCACCGCACTCACAAAGATGGCAGAAAGAAGTGTGTGGTATAGCTTTTCTACTTTTTTTCTCTTTTCCTCATCTTCCACAAAGAGAACAATGTTTTCCAAAAAGCTTAAAAAACCTTCTATATCCGCCACCTCGCTGGGTATGTATCTCGTGGCGTATTGGCTTGGCAGTGGAACAAGCACCTTTCTTTTGCCACTTTTTACAAACTGCTCCACTATGCCAAAAACAACCCGGTCCAAAAGAAGCTTTTGATTTAACGTGTGCTTTGTTATCATAAGCCTGAGGATCTGCTCGTCCGCCTTAGGTTCATACTGCAATATTCTTTCAATCAAAGCATCCCACTGTGGATAGATGGGATAGACAAAGTGAAGCTCCTTTGGGTTTTTCTCCGTTTCTTCGTCTCCCCTTGCCCTTGAGATGGCTTGGATCATCTCAACTAAGTTAGACTCAATACCAAAGTCTGTGATGATGGCGTATATCTTGTTTATGGGTTTGTGAGGTCTTGAAAGGTCTATGCCCCTTGAGAGAGCGGATGTGGAAAGGATAATGTCCTCGTTTCCTTGGTTTATCCTGTCTTGGCTTTTGCGGGAGTCTGCGGTAGCTACCAAACAACTAAAACCTTCATCCTCAAGGCGGGTTTTTAGCATAGACAAAAGCTCTTTATTTTGCAAGAACAGAAAGGCGGTTTGACTATCTTTGTCTTCAAAGGTAAGTTTTATGTATTTAGATATTCTATTAACCAGTTCCTCTTTAACTTTGATATTTTTAGCTTCATCCAAAAAAAGGAACTTCCTTTTTACTATTATCTTGGGAGAAGGATAGCCATGCTTTGCACGAACGCTGACCTCTATGTCTTTATGCTTGAAGTCCTCCTCCTCTTTGAAATCTACAATAACCAAAGACTCGGGCACGACTTTAAACTCTCCATACTCCTTAAGTAGCTTTTTTAGTATTGCTGGTGAGTAACCGTTGGCATCAAAAAGATACAAGTTTGCTCTTCCGCCTCTTTCTTTTACCTTTCTTAAGAAGTCAAACATCTCCTCGATGGCATAAAGTCCGTTGCTGTGCCCTAAAAACTCATCCAAGATGATGTGAAAGGTGTATTGGTCTGTTATTCGTTTGGAAAGAAGATTATCTAAATGCCTTGAGGTAGCATTTCCAAACTGAGTTTCAACGAGTGCCTGCTGTGTGCAAAGAGCCCATATGATGTCTTTTTTACCTATCAGTTTTGATATCTGCTCTACTGTTCTCTTTAGGATGCCACTGCTAGCATTTAAATTTCTGTAGGTGTCTCCTATGTTTTCTACATACCTACCTTTGCGGTCTTGCCTTTTTTCATAGACCAAACCTATGCTCTTGTTGGAGTTCTTTAAATATTCCAACACCTTTTTATATTCCTCATCCTGTGGGTCTATGCCTTTTCCATTCCCCTCTAAAGCATCCTTTAAATCTTTTAGCTTCTTATACTCCCTATCCACCAATACCTTACGGGTTGCCATGTAAAGGACTATGTGCTTTCCCTCTTGCATAAGGATTTGGTTTCTGGTTTGGGTGGTCTTTCCTGCGCCCGCAGAGTGCAGAAGGCAAAGGGCTTTTATGTCTTGAGCCTTCGAAAAGAACTTATATAACTCTTTTTTCACGTGTTTTCTTGCCTCGGTTATCTTTCCCGGCTCTATGATTTCCTCAGTTTTTTCTCTTTTTTGCATCTCTTCTTTAAGTCTTTCTATCTCCTTTGGCACCTCCTCCAAAAGCCTTTCCTTTCTTGCCCTGCCTTCTGCCACCGCCTGCGAGTATTCCCAGTCAACTGGCCTCAGCTTCTCGTAGAGCTGTTTTATCCTCTCCCTGTAAGCAGATAGGTCTTCTCCGTTCCAATAGAACCTTGCAGAAAAGGGTTCCGCCAAAGGATAAAAAAGGGAAAGGCTAACCTCTCGCACATCTTTTGGCATTTCTTCACACAGGTAATCCACTCCGTAGGAGACCACCTGGAGAAAACCCTTCAGCTCTGGGTTTGCGGTCTCCAAAGACAAAAGCTCCTCCTCCATTTCCAGAAGGCTTGAAACGAACCTTTCAAAGTCCACCTCTCCCAAGGACACATTTACTGGCAACCCATAAACCCTGTAGGGAATAGACCCCTCCCCTTTATCCAGCAGAGCCCTTATGTCTCCCTCTGCACCCGCAAGCTTAAAATCCACCACATACAGAACTCCATCCGCTACAAACAGCAGGTCTGCGTTGTGATAGATGCCCGCAATCTGACTACCCTCTCCCAGTTGATACTTTATAAACTTCACATTATTAAATCCTTTTCCGTAGAAAGAACCTTCGTAGTAGCCAAGCAAGAACAAGAACAGCGAGGTATTTCTATCGGTTTGTCCCAATCCCAAATTTTTAAGCTCCTGCGGAGGGTTTTCCAATTCAAAGGGCACATGTTCTTTAAGTTGCTCCCATACAGAGGCGAGCTCCTCTAACCCATTTTCAAGAAATTTGGATTTTATTCTTTCAAACCCATCCTCTGTAAAGCTTTCGTAATCCTCTACCCTACCTTTCAAAAAGCCCAGCTTAAAAGCAAATTCAAAAACCTCACCCAGAATTTCAACCAAGAAATTTGGATTTTATTCTTTCAAACCCATCCTCTGTAAAGCTTTCGTAATCCTCTACCCTACCTTTCAAAAAGCCCAGCTTAAAGGCAAATTCAAAAACCTCACCCAGAATTTCAACCACTTGGGTTGCCATGGTAATTTTTTTTATTATATTATACAATTTAGATTTTTGTTAATTTTTGACAATATTTAAATAACATTCCTTTAAACCTCAGGGCTGACTGACCTAAAAACTTTTTTGCTTTAGATTGATACCTCATGCAGGCTTTGATGGAAAATCCTGAGTTGCTTGAGGAACTAAGGAGAATGCTCCTAACCCAAGAGCTTTTGGAACTTCCAAAGAAGTTTGAGAACTTTAAGCAGAAGGTGGAAGAGAGGTTTGATACCCTCTGAAAGATGGTGCAAGAGGTAAAAAAGAGTGCGGATGCAATAGAAAGAAAGTAAAGAATAATATACTTTCCTTCTTTTCGGAAAACCCTTTGGATGCAAAAGCTATTGACCAAGAGAAGATGAACAAAGACCTATCTTTGGCAATGAAAAAGGGAATTATCTCTAGAGAAGAGAGGGTAGATGTGCTTAGATTAGACTTAATCATTGAGGGAACCTTGTTAAACACGGAAGAGCCTGTGTTGGTGGCAGGTGAGATTTCTTATACATCATAGCTGATTTTGATATGCAGAGAGCTACAAACAGGGCAAAAATTTTGGAGAGGGCTACAGGCAAGAGAGTTTTGCCTCCTGTGGTAGGCTACGAAATAACAAAAAAAGTCTAAGATTTGATGAAAAAGGAGAGAGTTTTAAGGGTAGTGTTTTCTGAATAGGAGCTAAGTATCCGGCAACTCACCCTTCAGGAATTTATCATAAGCGTTCAGGTCAAAGTAGCCATGCCCTGATAGGTTAAAGAGGATGGTCTTTTTCTCTCCCGTTCTTTTGCACTCTAAGGCTATGTCTATTACCTTTTTTATGGCGTGGGCGGACTCTGGGGCTGGCACTATGCCTTCCGTCCTTGCAAAGAGAACAGCCGCTTCAAAAACTTCCCTCTGCTTGTATGCACTTGCGCTTATAAAACCCTCATTATATAGCAAGCAAACCAAGGGTGCATCTCCGTGGTATCTCAAACCTCCAGCATGAATGGGAGGAGGCACAAAATCATGCCCTAAGGTATACATCTTTATAAGGGGCGTTAGCCCTGCGGTGTCTCCGTAATCGTATCTGTATTCACCCTTTGTAAGGGTAGGGCAGGCGTATGGTTCCACTGCGATAACCTCAAGGTTTGGTTTTTCGCCCACAAGCTTGTCCCTCAAAAAAGGAAAAGATAAACCTGCGAAGTTGCTACCACCACCCACTGCACCAACGATTACATCGGGATAATCACCGACCATCTCCATCTGCTTTTTAGCTTCCAACCCTATGATTGTTTGATGGAGTAAAACATGGTTTAGCACACTACCCAAGGAGTATTTGGTGTCCGGGGAAGAAACCGCACGCTCGATGGCTTCGCTTATGGCTATTCCCAAACTTCCCGGATGCTCTGGGTCTTCTTCATAAAACTTTCTGCCAGACTGGGTTAGATTGCTGGGAGAGGGCAACACCTTTGCTCCCCAAGTTTCCATAAGTATTCTTCTGAAGGGTTTTTGATTGTAGCTAACTCTAACCATAAAGACCTCACATTCCAAGCCAAAGAACTGACAGGCAAAGGCTAGAGCGCTTCCCCACTGACCCGCCCCCGTTTCTGTAGTCAACCTCTTCACTCCGGAGACCTTGTTGTAATAAGCTTGGGCTACCGCAGTGTTTGGCTTATGGCTACCCGGTGGTGATACGCTCTCGTTTTTGTAGTATATCTTTGCTGGCGTGCCCAAATACTCCTCAAGCCTTTTAGCCCTGTGAAGCGGCGTTGGTCTCCATAGAGAATACACATCAAGAACCTCTTGGGGAATTTCTATCCACTCCTGCTGTGAGACCTCCTGCTCCACTATGGGTTCTGGAAATATGGCAAGGAGGGCTGAAGGATCCACTGGCTCCATAGTCCTTGGGTCCAAGGGAGGCTCCAAAGGCTTTGGCAGGTAGGGCACAATGTTAAACCATTTCTTCGGTATATCTTGGGCACTCAAAACCACTCGCATGGTAGAGAAAATTTTTAACTTTTTTATTTTAAGTTTGTACCTCGGCTGAAAAATTATTCAACCAAGACTTTCTAAAAACCTCTACCTAATAGTATAACCCTAAAGGTAGTAAAGTAAAGTTTTCTGGTTTATCTTCGCATACATACCCACCCACGTTCCAAACCTATATGTCCTCTATCAACCATAATACAGGAGCTGTCCGCAAGCTCCAAAACCATAAACTCTTTTGATACCTCTTTGCAACTCAAGGATTTTAGCAAGATTAAACAGATGATGGGCAAAAGGGCTTTTTGGTTAAAAACTACTTCCCACCAAGGGCTGTTTTTCAGAGGATTTTTTCCAGCTTTCCTGAACTTCTCACCAGAGGTATTAACTTTTGAAAAAAATTAAAAAAGGTGTTATTTTAATCTCTATAGAAAGGGGGGAAAAGCATGCCGATATTTGAGTTTAAGTGCCTTGAGTGTGGGCAGGAGTTCGAGATTCTTCTTAAGAATAGAGAAGAGGCAAATTCTGTTAAATGCAAGTTTTGCGGAGGAAGAGTTGAGCGCTTAATGAGTGTTGTCAACTCTATCATCAAGGGTGATGCCGGAGGTCCTGCCTCAAGCGATAAGCCTCGGCTTGCTGAAACATATACCTGCCCAACAGGCACTTGCTCCCATTTAGAATTACCTGGGTATAAAAGATAAAGCTCTAATGGAACCTACCGTCAAGCTTGTGATCTTTGATGCTGAGGGGACTTTCATCAAGATCCATCCACCAGTCGGAGAATACTACGCTCAACTTTTCAGGGAGGTAGGGATCAATTTAGATCCGGTTGAACTTCAATCAAGGGTTAAGGAGGTTTATCGGTTGGTTTTCCACGAGAATATAGCTGATCATCGCTGGAACGAAGCGCTATGTTTTAAAGCCTGGCGTTCCTTCTTTGAAATCCTTTTTAAGGACTATCGGTTTGAGCCCTGGTTTGATAGCCTTTTTGAAAAGGCTTATGCCCATTTTGGAAGCAAAGACTGTGTGATACCTATACCAGGTTTTCCAGAGTTTGCCAAAGCACTTCGAGCTAAAGGACTAAAGCTTTGCGTGCTTTCAAACTGGGATGGGAGGCTTCATTCTGTCCTTTCTGGCTTAGGGCTAGATAAGCTTTTTGATAGGGTCTACACAGGTTGTGAAATCGGCTACCTAAAACCAAACCTTGCAAGCTTTCTTCATGTGCTTTCTGATTTTAAAGTAAAGCCAGAAGAAGCAGTCATGATAGGCGATAGCTTAAAGGATGATATTGAGCCTGCACTAAAGCTTGGAATGAAGGCTATTCACTATCAAGGGGAGGATTATAGAGACCTTTTTCTAACCTTTCAAGAGAAGCTTCTAAGACCTTAGTTTGTTCAATAGCTCCCATACCCCTAAAGATCTTTAAAGCTAACTGGAGGGCATCCTTTGCCTGCTCAAATCGGTTAAGCTTTAGGCAACATTCTCCAATGCCAGCAAGAGCTCTGCCTGCTCGATGTGGGTCTCTATACTTTTCTGCAATCTCAAGGATCCTGTAAAAGTAAGGCAAGCATCTTTCATACTCCCCCTTATCCCGTAAAACATAAGCGATCTTTTCGGCAATGATGCAGGTGCCGATTTCGTCCTCAAAGTTCTCACAGATATCAAGACAGGCTTTGTAAGCCCTTAAGGCTTTCTCAAAATTTCGCCTTAAGTAGTAAATATCTCCAAGCTTTTCAAGAACGTTTGCCATCTCTTCCATGCGCCCAAGCTCTGAATAAATTTCAAGAGCAGATTCAAAGCTTTGAATAGCATCAAGAATTTGTCCCTTGACCCAAGCTGAATTTCCCTTATCCACAAGCTCCTGAGCTATCCTCAATTTTTCGCTTTCTTCTGCGCTGTCATTCCAAGCGATGCAAAGCTCTTCGTCTTTTCCTTGCCTCTCTTCTTTGTCCCCCATAAACTTTCCTTATAAGTTTATTTCTTAATAACTTTATTTCAGCATTTTATTCTACAATCAAAGGAATGTAAACTTGTAGTTTTATTTTGGAAAAAATTCTGGCATTTAAAAAAATTGTTATTTAAAAGGTAACGAAACTTTATGACCTAAAATACTTCAAAAGCATCAGGGTATTTTGACTCCAGGATTAAGGATGCCGTAAGGGTCAAAAAGAGCTTTTAGGCTTCGCATTAGATTAAGCTCTTCCTCAGATAGCTCCAGGGCAAAGTAGGCTTTTTTAGTAAAGCCTATGCCATGCTCTCCTGACACCGTGCCTGAAAGTTCTAACACCTTCTTGATCAAACTTTCCCTTATCTTCTTTGCTTTTTCCTCATTTCCCTCTTCAAAGTAGATGTTCACATGAAAGTTGCCATCTCCCACATGCCCAAAGGCGGTGATACGAATTCCTGAGCCTTCTTCATGAGTGCGCAGATAGCTCAAAAACTCTACATTATATCTTCGTGGGATGGTTAGGTCGTCCGAAAGCTTCTTACTTCCAAGTATTTTTAGGCTTGGGCTCAAGGATCGCCTAACCTCCCAGAGCCTTTCCATCTCCGAGGCGTCCGAAGAAAACTCAAAGGAAAACCCAAACTCTCTTAAAGCCTTCTCTATAGCTCGAGCCTCTTTCTCAACGCAGCAAGCTTTGCCGTCGACCTCAAGAAGAAGAAGCGCCTTATCTTCCGGCTTAACCAAAGGATGATTAGAAAGCTTTAAGGCTAAAAGTGAGGTTTGGTCTATAAACTCAGCAGAAGAAGGAGTTATACCCATCCTTAAAACCTGATTTATAAAACCTAAAAGCTTAGCCTCATCCTTTGAGCGAACCAAAAATAGGGCTCGTTTTTCAGGCAAGGGAATTAGCCTAAGCCAAGCCGAAAGTATCACTCCTAAGGTTCCTTCTGAGCCTATAAATAGAGGGGTAAGGTTGTAGTGAGAAGACTGTTTTAAGGTTTTTGGACCGGTGCGGGTAAGCCTTCCGCCTGGCAATCCTACCTCTAAAGCCAGCACATAGTCTTTGGTTGTCCCATACTTTAAACCCTTTGGTCCGCCTGCACCGGTTGCGATGTTTCCTCCTATGGTTGAGAAGGCGTAGCTTGAGGGGTCTGGTGGATAAAAGAGGTTATACTTTTCCACAAAACGCTTAAGATCTCCGGTGATTACTCCAGGCTCACAATGGACAACTCTTTCCTCTTCGTTAAAATCAAGGATCCTGTTTAGCCGAGTAAGAGATAAAACAATACCGCCCTCCACGGGGACAGAGCTTCCGGTTGTTGAAGTCCCCGAACCACGGGTAATGATAGGGCATTTATATTGGTTTGCAAACTTTAAAACCTCAAGCACCTCCTCTTTAGTGTCTGGAAGAAGGACTGCCCAAGGTCTACCCCGAAGGGAGCTTGCGTCGAAAGAATAGGCTAAAAGCGCATCTTCCTTGGTGAGAACCTTACCAGGGAGAAGTTTCTCAAGCTCCTTAAAAAGCCTATCAAGCATAGGATTACAGGTTTAAATCTTCTTCACCTGAGGCATTTTCAAAAGATATTCCTTGGTATTCCTCAAGAATTTCGCGCGTAAGAAGTTCTACTTTAAACTTTAAAGCCCTATCCTCTGAGAGCTTTTTTTCTATGCTTTTCAAGTGATAGATGATAGTTGAATGTTCTTTTCTGAATATCTCGGCTAATTCTTTGAGGGACCTTTGAGTGTGCTTTTTCAGAAGATAGATTAAAACCTGCCTTGCAAGCATCAACTCTCTCTTTCTGGAGTTGGAAAAAAGAGAGCTTCTTTCAATTCCGAAGAACTTGCAGACCCTTTCCACAAAGACTTCAAGGTCCTGAGCTTCTTCATTAGCTTCAGAGACCTCGCTTAGGAGCTCCTTTGCAAGGAGAACGGTTATAGGTTCGTTTAAAAGCTTTGCCCTGGCTATAAGCCCGTTCACAATGCTTTCAATCTGCCTTATGTCTCCTCGAACCATCCTTGCTAAATACTCTACTACATCATAAGGAAAGTTATATCCGAGCTTTTTAGCTTTAAAACGGATAATCCTTTTCCTGGTTTCAAAATCTGGTTGATGTAATTTTACAATTAGCCCTGCGTTAAGGCGGGACTTTAAAGTGCTATCAAAGTCTACCATGTCTTTCGGGAGCTTAAGAGAGGTAAAGATGACATTTTTGCCGTAGTCAAGAAGATAGTCTAAAAGGAAGGCAAGTTCAACTTGCGTAAACTCTTTTCCAGAAAGAAAATGAACGCCGTCGATGATCAAGAGGTCGCATCCCTCTTGAATTTTTGTCTTAAAAACATCAAGGCTTCCTGATTTGAGATACTTCATAAGGTAGGTTAAAAAATCTTGACCTGTAAAATAAAAAACTCGATGAAAACCCTTTTTATAGAGGACGTTTGCTATCGCTTGAGAAAGATGGGTCTTCCCCAGCCCAAAGTTGCCACAAAAGTAGATTAACCCCCCTTTAGGGGGCTCCTCAACAAACCTAAGGCTTACCTTGTATGCAAGCTCATTACATTTGCCAACTACGAAGTCCTCAAAGGTATACCTGGGGCTAAGTCTTCTTCCAATAACCTCAAGAGGAGAATAGGGAATGACCAATTGCTCTGGTTTTCCCCTCGGGACAACTTGAAAATCCCATTCATGAAATCCAAAATCTTGAGCAACAGCCGAAATAAGCTCTTGATAGTTCTCCTTAATCCAATTTTTGGCAAACTCGTTTGCTACTTTAAGGATTAATTTTCTGTCTTTTACATTTACGCCGACCTCTGAAAACCAAACCCTGTAGACTGCTTCCGGAAGCCTCTCTTTTAAAGCCCCTTTAAAAGCATCCTCTAAATTAGAAAGACCTCTCCCCACCTTCAATCCCCTCCCGTTTTTTACGAAGAATAACTAAACTTTTAATGATTTAGTGCCAATTAAGACCGTTTAAAGAACTTGTTTTTTTCTTCTAAACTGTTAATAAAAGCTTACACCATCTTCCCTTCCTTTTCAAAGTTAAGGATAAATCTTTAGAAGAAAAAAAGAACTTACAATCCCTGTTTAAAAAAGGACATAATTTCAAGAAAATTATAAATGGTAAACCTTTACCATTGTCAGGAGATAAAGTGTTTTGGACAATCGGAGTTGGTGAAATTACTTAAGAAGCCAGAGAGGGCTTTATCATTTTAAGTCTTCTTAATTTTTTCTTTAATTTTCTAATTTCAAAAAAATGACAAGATTCGAAGGGGATTTTTAAATCCTTTCAAAGCAAGAAACCAAATGCCCTGGTGAGACCTCTACAAGTTCAGGACTTAGAGTTTGGCAATTTGTTTTTTTGTATTGACACCGAGGATAAAAGGGGCAACCCTCAACCTCTTCAAAGGATGATGAAGGCTCTACTTTTAGGGCTGAAAGGCTAGGTTTTACTGGATTAAAAGGGTCAAGGCTTACAGAAAGAAGAAGCTCGGTGTAAGGGTGATGAAAAACCTTTCCTAAGGCTTCCGCAGGGAATATCTCTACAATTTTACCAAAATACATGACCGCAATGCGGGTAGCTAAATACTTTGCCGTGTTTATGGAATGGGTGATAAATATGTAGCTAATCTGAAAGCTTAGTCTTAGTTCTTTTAGCAAATCAAGGATTTGCTTCTGGATCGTCATGTCAAGGGCTGAGGTTGGCTCATCAAGGACAAGAAGCTTTGGCTGTAAAATGAGTGCCCTTGCTAAAGCTACCCTCTGTCTCTGCCCCCCAGACAACTCATGAGGATAGCAATAAAGCACCTTGTCTGAAAGCCCCACTTTTTTTAAAACTTCTTCTATTTGACTTAGCCCCTCATCCTTAGTTATCTTAAAATTTGTGCTTAAAGGCTCAAAGAGGATGTCTCTTATCCTCATCTTGGGGTTAAGGGATGAGGTTGGGTCCTGAAAAACTGCTTGAACCTTTTTTCTTAGGCTCTTGAATTCCCTTTTGGATAGAGTTTTTATGTTCTGACCAAACCAGTAAACCTCTCCCTTTGAAGGTTCTTCAAGCCCAAGAAAAATTCGTCCAAGAGTTGTCTTCCCGCATCCGCTTTCTCCAAGAATGGCTAAGGTCTCTCCCTTGAATACCTTTAAGCTAACCCCTCTTAAGGCATAAATAGTCCTTTTAGAAAAAATCCCTACCCTAAGTTCAAACCTTTTCCAAACATCTTTAACCTCAGCGATGACTTCTTGAGAACTCAGCTCTTTATCCATTAGCAAAGCTCACAGGGCTTCCTGGATAGGAGAGAAGGAGGCTTAAAGTGTAAGGATGGGTGGGCTTGCTGAAAACCTTTTCTGTTTCTCCTACTTCTACCACCTCACCCTTATAATAAACCACTATTCTATCTGCAATGTAGCGCATGACCCCAAGCTCATGGGTGATGAAGATTATGCTTAAGCCCCTTTTTTGGTTTAGTTCTTTTAAGAGCTCTAAAACCTGAAGTTGGAGGGTGGGGTCAAGGGCGGTTGTTGGCTCATCGGCAATGAGAACCGTAGGATCACAGGCAAGGGCTATGGCAATCATCGCCCTTTGCCTCATCCCACCAGAAAGCTGGTGAGGATAGCTCTTCATCCTAAGCTCTGGCTCAGGTATCCCAACCTCGGAAAGAAGCTCAATAGCCCTTTTCCAGGCTGAACGCTTGTCCATTCCAAGATGAGCTTCTAAAACCTCGATTATCTGCTCACCAATAGGCAAAACCGGATTTAGACTGGTCAATGGGTCTTGAAGGATGATAGAAATCTCCTTTCCTCTGATATCTTCCCATTCCTTAGGATAAAGGGAAAGCAAATTTTTTCCTTTATAGTAGATGGCTCCACTCTCTATTTTTAAACCCGGGGGTAAAAGCCCAAGGATGGCAAGGCTAGTCAAACTTTTGCCTGATCCACTTTCGCCAAGAATTCCAAGAATTTCGCCTTGATTAAGAGAAAAGGATACATCCTTTAAAAGGATGGCGTTATCCTTTCTATTCCTGACAGTAAGCCCCTCTACTCTAAGAATTTCCATGAATTAAAAATTAAAAGGGGAAAACTTCCCCTAAATTCTATCTTCAACCGCCACCGCAGGCTCTAAGCTCAGCAGACATTATTTCATAGGCTGTTGCCTGCCTAACATTTATTATCTCAATCCGCATAAGGATACTCTTTCCAGCCGCTGGATGATTAAAGTCTGCGATTACTTTATCACCCTTTACCTGAAGCACCTTAAAAAAACGACGAGAACCATAAGGGGTAATCTCCTCATACCATTCTCCTTCCTTCACCTTCTCAGGATGTTTTAAAGAAGAAATCTCTACCTCCTTTACAAGGTAAGGTAGATGGGGACCAAAAGCAGACTCTGGAGGAAGCTCAACCTCAACCACATCGCCCTCTTTCTTTCCAAGTATGGCTCTCTCAATGAGGGTTGGAATTGGCTCTCTGCCGTAGACAAAGGAGACCTCTATCGGTCTACCAAACCATTCAGGGGTCTTATCCCCAATGATCTCCATGCTATACTTCAACTGAACATAGGTATCCTGTTTAATCTCCATAACCCCCCTCCTTTTGGTTTTTTAAAGCAACAAAAATTCTAACAAAGCCATGTGAAGCCACATCTTGTTCTCTGCCTGAAGCCAAACGATCGAATTTTTCCCTTCTAGCACCTCCTCAGTTATCTCCTCATCCCGATGGGCAGGAAGACAATGTAAGACCAAAACATTGCTTTTAGCAAGGCTTAATAGCTCGGAATTCAATTGATAGGGTTTAAAGACTTCTTTTCTCCTTTCAGCTTCCTCTTCCTGCCCCATTGAAGCCCAAACATCGGTGCTAACAATGGTTGCCCCTTCTATAGCAGATTTTGGATCTCTTACTATCTCAATCCTTGCTTGATACTTTGCCTTAAGCTCCGCGAGAAGATTTTCATCAGGATCAAACCCTTCAGGACAGCAGACAGTTATAGGTAGCCCAAAGATAGCGCATACTTCGAGCCAGGAGTGAGCAACGTTGTTTCCGTCTCCAATCCAAACAATCTTCTCTTCATGGCTAAGTCTACAAAGTTCATACAGGGTCAAAAAATCAGAGAGAGCTTGGCAGGGATGATGCTTATCCGAAAGACCGTTTATTACTGGGATTGTGGCGTAGCTTGCAAACTCTTCGATGGTTTCTTGTTTGTAGGTCCTAAGCACAGCTACATCAACATACCTCGAAAGAACTCTTGCGGTATCTTTTATAGGTTCCCCTCGGGAAAGTTGAAGGTCCTTTGCCGATAGAAAAATTGTTGACCCGCCAAGCTTTAGCATCGCCGCTTCAAAAGAGACCCGGGTTCTCGTTGAAGGCTTTTCAAAGATTAAAGCCATAACTTTGCCTTTAAGGGAGCTTGGAAGCCTCTTCAAAGACTTAAGACGCAGAGCATAATCCCAAAGAGCCAAGATTTCATCCTTAGTAAGGTCAACAACCCTCAAGAGGTCTCTTTTT